>WBZP01000932.1_pt1 | contig 38031 bp, 37 predicted proteins | sample 5204301 | NCBI WGS metagenome assembly WBZP01 (sample SAMN12412401, study PRJNA552823) | activated sludge metagenome | isolation source: activated sludge from nitrification reactor of wastewater treatment plant... | place: USA: Pennsylvania | collected 2017
TGCCGGCTAATCGGAAATGGTACCGCAATCTTGTGGTCGCGGAACGCATCGTGAATATATTGGAGGACATGAAACTTAAGACACCTCCAGCGCCGGACGGTGTGGATTTCACGAAACTCAGGATTGTGTAGCGGACGGCCGAGGCGGCGGGTCACGTGCCGTGATAGACGCTCGGTCATTGGGAAAGGTGCGACGCAAGGAGGAGTGTGGCCGAGGTGCTGCGCTCCTCCTTCGTGTTTGTGAGGACTGTGTTATGAACTGGATTGTGCTGACCTGGTGCTGTCGGTTCCTGATCGGTGGTGTGCTGCTGGCCTCGGTCTTGGAAAGTCACTTGATCTTCAGGGGTTTGTCGACGTGTTGGTCACCTATCGACTGTTCCCAGACTGATCTCTCTGGGGGCTGGCGTTTGGGATCACGGGGATCGAGTGGGGCTGGCAACATGGATTCTTGTTAGATGGCAATTACCGACGGGAGCCCTCCTGGTGATGGAGTTGAACGGCTTCTACGCCATGGGGCTTATCGTCACGTTCATGCGCGGTCTCGATCTTCCAAACTGTGGGTGCGACGGCGTATTCTTCCCGCAACCGTTGTGGTGGTATTCTCCACTCGAAGACTTCGTGCTGGTTGGTCTTTGCTATGCATTACATGCCGGTGCTCAAGCGAGTCATACCGCTCTTGACAAGGTTTCCTAATGGGCGTATTGAAAAAATTGCGGCTCATCTATCAATCGAAGTTCGAGAGATCGGGTAGACCGCGCGGCTGCCATCCAGGTCTCTCGGTGACTTCAGTATGAGAGGAGGGTGGAGATGGACGACACAACGCCACCTGGCCCATCAGGCCCACCGATACCTGGGCGGGTTTCCCATCGGTTCTGTTGACCGACTTCTTCGCTGGCCGTGCCATCAAGGCACAGGATGTCCTTCACGAGAAGGCCAAAAGCCATTGAGCGGAGAAATCTTCGGGAACAGGAAGTACCCAATCGCCTGGGAATGACGAGGTCTCCCCAGGTTGGAAACCGAGGATCCCAACTATCGCGTGGGTCTTGTGGGCCGCGACAACACAAGATACTGTCGGCGTCCTAAGCGCCACGTCGCGGGCGGCCTCCCACCTCAGTGCAAGGTCGCCCGCAACTTTTTTCAATTCTCACCAGTCACACCGCTGATCGACGCACACGATAACCCCAGGTCGGCGTTTCTTTTCTCGAGGAGCTGTCCTACCATAGTGTGATGGCTCAAAAGAAACTTAAGAAACCACAGACGGTCAAGGGGATCAGGCGTCGCCGGAAACTCGTCAGAGTCTCCACGGGTTTGGTTGCTGGTGAATTACAGGCTGCAGCACCGCCTGGAGCAGTGGCTGAGCTTCATCGACAGGTCGAAACGGATGGAGGGAAAGCCCTTTCAGTCTACCGGGAACCGTATGGCGGACAGTGGTTGGTCTTGGCTGCCCTTCCAATTGAGTTGGTTGAGCCGACACCCTATCAACGCAACATCTCCGATGCGCATGTGCGAAAGCTGGAAGGGGTGATCGGCAAGATCGGACGCTTTCTCGATCCCATCATTGTTGTGCGCATCCCGAAACCTGGCCATGCGGCCAACTATTGGACGCCGAACGGGAATCATCGCCTGTCCGCCATGCGGACCCTTGGAGCGAAGAGTATCATTGCGCTCGTGGTTCCCGAACCGTCGGCGGCCTATCAGATTCTCGCTCTGAATACGGAGAAGGCCCATAACCTCCGAGAAAAGGCGCTGGAAGTGATCCGCATGTACAAAGAACTTGTCCAACTCGATGAGGCTCTCGAAGAGACTTATGCCCTGGAGTTCGAGGAGCCGGCGCTGATTACACTGGGGCTCTGTTATGAAGAGCGACCTCGATTCAGCGGGGGTGCCTACCATCCGGTCCTGAAACGAGTAGACGACTTTCTACAGAAGCCACTGCATATTGGGCTGAGCATTCGGCAGCAGCGCGCGAAGGCGGTATTGGAACTAGATGAGCTCGTCGTCAAACAAGTCGAAGCCCTCAAGGCCAAGGGGCTGACCAGTCCCTATCTCAAGAGCTTCGTCGTGGCCCGAGTGAATCCTATCCGCTTCCGTCCCAAGGACGCGCCTCCCTTGTCGTTCGATGACGCGCTCGAGCGCATGACGCAGGCGGCGGGGAGGTTCAATCCAGACAAGGTCAAACTGGACGACCTGGCGAAGTCCGGCGGAGCACCGGACGAGACTGAGTAGCTAGCTGTCTCTTCGTCTCTCGATCTTGTTTATCTCCTGAAAGCCCCTTTACAATACTGGATTGATCCTATGGTAAGGAGGACGCTATGGGTCTCGCCGACAATAAATGTATTCCCTGTCGTGGGGGTGTGCCACCGGTGCCGAATGATCGTGCACAGGCCTTGCTCAAGGAACTCGGGAGAGGGTGGACGCTCAATGGGCAGGGACACCTTGAACGACTCTATACATTCCCCGATTTTGCGCAGGGCCTCTCGTTTGTGAACAAGGTTGGGGCAATTGCCGAGGCAGAAGGCCATCACCCCGATCTCCATCTGGCCTGGGGGAAGGTCAAGGTTGAGATCTGGACGCACAAGATCAATGGCCTGACCGAGAGCGACTTCTACCTCGCAGCAAAAGCCGATCGAGAGTTTGAGCCGTTTAGAACTACAGCAAGTTAGACGTGATCGGAAAAACTTCCGTTCGCGGTGAGCCCCTTCGATGAACTCAGGACAGGCTTATCGAACCATGAGCGGAGTGTCTTGAATTTACACGCCTTTCGACAGGCTCAGGGCGAACGGTTTTCTGACAAGATTTGAGCGGCGTAATCGTACAAGGCATGGGATGAGCGACCAAACCAAAATCGCGCTCGTCAATATGCCCTTCAGCTACGCCAAGTATCCTTCCATTCAACTTGGTACACTCTCCGCACTGCTCAAGTCCAACGGAATTTCCGTCGACTGTCACCACTTGAACGTCCGGTTTGCTCACTTGATCGGTGTTGAGCTGCACGAGTCGATCTGTGAGAAACGAGCCCTGTTTGGTGAGTGGTTGTTTTCCTTTCTCCTGTTCAAAGACAACCCGAAGCGGGCAGAATATCAACAGGTCTTTAAGCCGGTCTTTGAGCAAGCGGCACAAGAGTGTGGCAAGCCGGTTGGCTATTTCGAGGAAATGGCCACCCGCATCGCGCCGCAGTTTTTGACCTGGGCGCTACGGTCGATAGATTGGGGGCAGTACAAGCTCGTCGGCTTTACCTCGACATTCGATCAGAACGTGGCAAGCCTCACCATGGCCAAGTTGATCAAGGATCTCTACCCCCATGTCACGATCGTCTTCGGCGGTGCGAACTACGATGGCGAGATGGGTCATGAGTACTTCCGAGCGTTCCCCTTTCTCGATCATGTCGTCGTCGGTGAAGGTGAAGAGAGCTTTCTTGCGTTGGTTCGGCAGGTTCTCGCCGGCAAGACAGAGGACTATCCGAATGGCGTGGCGTACCGCCAAGGCGAGAAGATCATGTTCACGCCCAACCCCTCGCTCTTTTTAGATTTTGCGACGACAGGCCCGCCTGATTATGGCGACTACTATCAGTTGCTTGCAGAGCTCGGTCAAGCGGCGCAGGGGTTGGATCGTGTTCTCTTGTATGAAGGCTCACGCGGTTGTTGGTGGGGTGAGAAACATCACTGCACGTTCTGTGGACTCAACGCACAGAGTATGAAGTTCCGGGCGAAGGCGCCGGACCAAGTGCTGCGGGAGATCGCCGACCTCTCACAACGCTACGACGCTGTCCGGTTTCGGCTGGTCGATAACATTATCGATATGGGCTACATCGAAAACCTCTTTGGCAAGCTGGCTGCCGACCATTGCGACCTGGATGTCTTCATTGAAACGAAGAGCAATCTGCAGAAGCGCCAGATCAAGACCTTGGCAGCCGGCGGGGTGAAGTGCATGCAGCCGGGGCTGGAGAGCCTGAGCCTCAATCAACTCAAGGCGATGGACAAGGGCGTCACGCCGATGCAGAACATCGTCTGTCTCAAGTGGAGCCAGTACTATCATGTGATGGTGTCTTGGAATATCTTGCTGGGGTTCCCAGGCGAGACCAACGAGGATTACCAGCGGCAGCTCGACCTGATCCCGTCACTGCTCCATCTGCAGCCACCGGAAGCGACCGGGAAATTCTGGCTCCAACGCTTCAGTCCCTACTTCACCAGACCGCATGAGTACGGTATCCGTATCACCGGGCCGGGAATGGCCTACGAGTATGTGTATGACGCGCGACAGGTGGATTTGAGAAAGGTCGCATACGACTTTGAGTATGAGCTCGACAATTGGCCGGTCGATCCACATCTGTATCAAGAGCTGGTTGCGGCGATTGAAAACTGGCAGCGGATGCATCGGTCCGGAGACAAACCCTTTCTGTATTACTCCAAAGCGCCGAGCTACGTCACGATCTACGATGGGCGTAATCCGAAACAGCCGACTCGTCGACGATATGAAGGGCTAGCGGCGTTGGTGATTGAGATTTGCAATGAAGCGGCGAAGAGTGTGGAGCAGATCCGAACCGCCGTGGGGGGGCGAACCGATTGCAACGACGCAGTTCTGGTACCAATCCTCAACGATCTCACGACTCAGCGAATCCTGTACGAAGAGCGCGGCAAATACTTCACACTGGCGATTCCGGAAAATCCGTATCTCTGATCTAAAGCGTGCTCCTACATCGACAACTTCTCTGCCACGTTGCGCATCTGTACGCCATGAACCAGTGAGGCACCGCCGCGGATGGCGCAGGCGACGTGGACGGCCTCGGTCATCTCTTCGACATTGGATCCTTTCTCCAGTGATGCATGCGTGTAGGCATCAATACAGTAAGGGCATTGCACGGTGTGGGCGACGGCCAGGGCAATGAGTGCCTTCTCCCGTTCAGTCAGCGCACCTTCGGCAAAGACGGCGTCATAGTAACTCTTGAACTTGCTCCACAGATCCTTGTTGCCGTTCCCGATCTCGGCAAACTTTCCCAAATCATGCGAATGATAGTATGAGTCCATGGGGACCTCCTCGGTCGATCGGATGTGAAGAGAAAAAACAAGCGGCGGAACGGTCAGGCATTGCCAGGACGAATGGGGTCGACATCGGCGAGGGCTTTGGAGAATCGTTCACCGACGATGTCGGTCGCCTTGGCCATAAGATCCATCACTTCTTGCCATTCAGCGGGCAGTAGGTCTTGCTTCAGCTGAGGATGGATGGCCCATTGGGCTTCAACCTGTGTGCCTTTACGGCTGACGAGTACGCGGAGTAACTCCACTTCCCAGGCCTGGTTGCTTGGGTTGTCACTGGAAGCTGGCGTATTCGGCTGTTCGGGCGGAGGAATGGAGCGTGCCATGAGGTCCTTTGTTGGTCAATCGTCCGACAGCATACCGCATCCTCTATCGGATTGTATATTCGCGCGGCCGACGGCGGTGTGGATTCCTTGTGGTGTTATGGCTGGGGGGATGCGCGATTCAAAACGGCGAGCATCGCCTCGTGGATCTGTCCATTGCTCGCCACGAGTTCTTGTCCATAGATGGAGAGGTCTTTTCCGCTGAAATCGGTCAAGCGCCCACCAGCTTCGCGAGCGATGACTGAACCGGCAGCCATATCCCATGGGCTGAGTCGTACCTCCCAGAATCCGTCAAACCGCCCAGCCGCCACGTAGCACAGGTCCAAAGCCGCTGATCCCGTTCGTCTGATCCCCTGAGCCTTCAGGGCAAATTTTGCAAAATGATCGAGGTTGTTCCGTTTAGTTTCTCGGATGTCGTAGGCAAATCCGGTGACTAAGAGGCTGCTATCGAGCGTCTTTGTGTCGGACACATGGATGGGCCGACCATTTACCTGCGCCCCACGATGTTCGATGGCTGTGAACAATTCATTCCGGGAAGGATCGAAGACGACCCCGATGATACACCGCCTCTCGTATTCGAGGCCAATGGAGACGCAGTAGGTGGGATAACCATGCGCAAAATTCGTGGTCCCATCAAGTGGATCGATAATCCATCGATAGGGGGAGGATCCGCCATCGTCACGACCCCGCTCTTCGGCCAGAAAATGATGATCGGGAAAGCGAGTCTTTAGATGATCAATCACGCACTGTTCGGCGGCTCGGTCGGCATCGGTGACCAGATTGATGGGATTCTTGTATTCGATCTGAAAGCCGGTTGCGGCATAGTGCAGCAACAGAACCCCGGCTGCTTGACTGGCGTCGACTGCCGCTTGGAGCAGGACATCATGTGAGGGCGATTCGTGAGGACTTGGCACGCCCGATTGTAACATGACCGGACTTGCGGCCAACAAAAATCCTGCTACTCTTGTCAAGGCAAGCCTTATGATCACCGACTATCAAAGGATTACTTGCTTGCAAGCGATAGAACTGAATAGGCAATGTATTATTCAAATAATGAAACTTGACAAGGTTTCTAAGCAATGATATAAAGCAAGCATGCTTTATGCGAGGAGCTTGTGGAGGAGTTAACAGACATTCTCGTTGGTCTGGAGCAGCGGATCAATGCCTATAAGAGTCGGTATCAGGAGCTCGAAAAGAAACGTCGCCGGCTCGATGACGAGATTGCCACCATCAAGAAGTATCTCGAACTTGCTGAAACGCTCTATCGTGTCGAGGCCGACAAGGCCAAGCTTGCCAGTCTTTCTAATCAAATCATTACCACGGACGATTCAAAGGGAATCCGACCGGTTCCCCTTATGGATGTGACTGATCAGTCTCGAGAAATTCTTCTTGGACGGAGTAAATATGTAGGGAAGAGCGTGCCCCAGGCCGCCTATGAAATACTCCGGGAGTCCAATCGAGCCATGCATGCAAAGGAGCTTGTTCAGCGGTTGATCGAAGGCGGGTTGCAGATCAAAGGGAAAACTCCGCTGACGTCAATTGCCACCTCGCTCAAGCGCGACAAGCGATTCAGAAAAGTGGGTCCCAATACGTTCGAAGCTTTAGACGATATGTTGATTCAAGCCGTCTAGTAATTGCTGTTCATGGGCCAAACTTGATAATGCGAAGGGGGGTGAGACTCTTGGCAACGAAGAAGGCAGCAGCGAAGAAGAAGAAGAAGTAACCCCAATGTGATGCGATACGCCGGGGGTGAGATTCCTCACCCCCGGCGTACCATCCTACGATGTTCTGAAGTGTGTCGTACGTCCTACCGAAAGACCGCAACTCACTAGACAGTAAGAAGAGTGCCTATGAGCTACGAAGCCTGAAGAGCCACGGCTGGTTGACGTGGGGTGCTGTAGGGACTTGCATGCACTGCCACTTCTGAAGTCTCAACGTTCAGAAGCACCCACTTGTCTGGCTGGGACAGGATTTGCTGGACAAGCCGGGTGTGGAGCGCATGCCCTGAACGGTCTGCGACGATATGCCCGATGAAGGGCATCCCTAAGAGCGAAAAATCACCGATCAGATCCAGGATCTTGTGACGAACAAATTCATCGTCAAATCGAAGGCCGGATTGATTCACGATGCCGTCGCCGGAGAGGACGACCGTATTGTCGAGTGTCCCCCCCTTTCCGAGCCCGCGGGCCCACAAGGCTTGAACTTCTTGGAGAAAGCCGAATGTACGGGCTTCCGCAATCTCATTCTCAAATGTACCAACTGAGCAATCATAGTCATATGTCTGTGTCTTGATCAGCGGGTGGTCATAGTGAATCGAGTAGGTAATGCGAGGGGTAGGTGATGGCTCGATCCGCACCCGCTTTGATCCGTCTGTGATTTCAATCGGCGCCATGATCTTGAGAAACGACCGTTTTCGCTCCTGGGACACTATGCCGGCAGACTGAATGAGTCTGACAAAGGGGGCAGCGCTTCCATCCATGACCGGCACTTCGGTGGCCGTCACTTCAATAAAGGCGTTATCGATATCCATGCCCGACAGAGCCGCCAGTAAATGCTCAATGGTTTGGACCTGAAACCCATTTCCCTTGATAGCGGTGCATAGTTCCGTTGGGATTTTATGCTCAATGGAAACGGGTAGATACGCATCAACGTCTGAACTACGGTTAACGAAAACGATGCCGGTGTTTGGAGGTGCGGGGCGCAGCGTGATGGACGCGGATTGTCCTGAGTGTAGCCCGACGCCGGAACAGGTAACCGTTGATGCTAAGGTTTGTTGATTCCGCACAAGTCCTCCCTCGTTAGAGCTTCGTTCCGAAGGCACCATTCGCCCAAAAAGATACAAGCAATTAAAGTGCCATGTTTGATTTAACGTAACAGCATGATTTTAAATGTAAAGTATTAAATCAATAAAATGTCATTCTGTATCAAAAAAGGCACAACTGTGTATTTCGCAATCCGTGAAGTGTAGATAAAAAGTAATTTTGTCATGATGAACAAAGGGTTATCAAGACTTTGCCAAGGGATCAAGCGGCCAAGGCGCGTATTGCTTGAGCTGAAGGGGTTCTGGATGGGAACAGAGGCCGTTTTCATATCTCGATAATCCCACGAATAGCTCGCGCGGCTACGCCTATCGCGAGATCGACGCTGGTGTTGCCTCATCGAAGCGTTCGTGGTTCATACCAAGCTAATCGGTTCTAGCACCACCGAAACTCAAAGACAGATGGAAGATCTAGGGGGAGATCCGGTCATCAAGAGACCGAGAGAACAGCCATTCCGCAGATAGGGACGGGGCTTAACTTCTTCAGGCTAGAAACCGAGTAAGAAGCGGAAACGCTCATATAAGGGTATGTCTATCATGAATGTGAGTCCCTTGGTCTGGATCAGCTTTGGTCTCACGAGTCTGACGCTCAGCGTCATGCTAGCGGGTGACGCCTTGGTTGGTCTAGTGCCTAACCACGATCGCCAAGACTTTGAATATCGTCGCGATGTGGCCGAGGCCTTGGCAGTTCAATACTCTGCGTTGGCGGAGCATCAGCAGATTGCGACCATCAAACTATCGATGGCGCGGTTTGCTCAGCGGAATCCTGAGATCCGTTCGTTGGCGTTGGTCCTTCAAAGCGGAGAGGTTCTTGCACAGATTGGGGACCATACGCGCATCTGGGTGCAGCCATCCGGTGGCGCATCATCACTGGAATTTCTCCAAGTCCCAATCTTTGCCGGGGATGAGTCGTGGGGAGTGCTCCAAGTCGCATTCCGTAAAGCCGACCTGTCGGAGACGGAGCGGTTTTTGAACGATCCATGGGTGCGGTTCCTCACCTTCGTCGGCGTGATGGGATTTATCGGCTATCTTGTCTTCATGAAACGCACTCTTCGACAATTAGACCCATCCGGCATAGTTCCGACACGAGTCAAAGCCGCTCTCGATGCACTTACGCAGGGTGTGGTGATGATCGACACACGGGACCTCATCGTATTGACGAATGAAACCTTCAGTCGAGCGGTGGGGAAGTCCGTGACCGCTCTGATCGGCACCGACCTTGGGGCCATTGCCTGGAAGTCGTCGAATTCAACTGGGGCCTTGACGGTGTATCCCTGGACCAGGGCGATTATGGACAAGCAGCCGCAAGACAATATGTCACTCTTCTTGCCAGGCGAAGAGGGAGAGTCAAAAAAGTTTATCGTGACGACAGTCCCGATCATGGATGATGGATCGACGGTGCGAGGTGCGCTCGTTTCGTTTCACGATGTCACGGAGCTGGATCGGGCAAACTCACAACTCAAGGAAGCAAACAATGAATTGGAGGTCTCCCGCGTTCAAATTCTCCAAAAGAACCAGGAACTCGAGGTGACGAATACGAATTTGCACATCGAGATGGATCACCGAAAAAAAGCCGAAGCCGAAAAGGAAAAGTTGTATCAGCAGCTCATGAATGCCTCACGCCAAGCAGGTATGGCGGATGTGGCGTCGAGTGTTCTTCATAATGTCGGTAATGTGCTCAACAGTATCAACGTCTCGACGGATACCTTGCTCAAGACGCTCAAGAAGCCGATGGTGGGCGATGTCTGCCGCATTGCGGCACTGTTCAGCGAGCATCAGGATAATCTGCAGTCATTTTTGACGGCTGATCCAAAGGGGAAGCAGATTCCTTCTTATCTTGGGTTGGTCGCTGAATCTCTCAGTGGAAGCCATCAGACGATCCAACAGGAACTCGACTCGCTGGTGAAGAAGGTCGATCACATCAAGCAAGTGATCATGTCGCAGCAAGACATCGCACGTGCGGGGAGTATTCGAGAACCGGTCTCGGTCGAAGACATGATGGAACAGGCGTTGATCATGGCGATGCCTGAGCCGGAGAAGTATCATATCCAAGTAGTGCGGGAATATCGCCCCATCCCTGCCATTATGACGGATCGGCACCAGGTGCTGCAGGTATTGGTGAATCTCATCACGAATGCCAAGAACGCGATGATCGAGCACTCGGGCAGCACGCGTTGTCTCACCTTGCGGCTTGGCGTGCCGGCTGGCAGCGCCTTCGCACGATTGGAAGTGATCGACACGGGTGGGGGGGTCAAGACGGAAAACCTCCACAAGCTGTTTGCACAGGGTTTTACCACGCGAAAGGCTGGTCATGGGCTTGGACTGCACAGTTCCGCCATTGTGGCGAAGAATCTTGGCGGCGCCTTGCAGGCGCAAAGTGCCGGTGAAGGACAGGGGGCGACGTTCACGTTGGACCTGCCGCTGGTCCTTGTCGAGGCAGCGGCATGACTATTGATCGAGACACCATTAACCGTCGGATTCTCATCATTGACGACAATGTCAATATTCACGAGGACTTCAGGAAAATCTTGTCCCCACCGATAGATTCGGGAGCACTGGACCACGCACGGGCGGCTCTGTTTGGGGAGACTCCGACCATTCCCACGCATGTGTCGTATGAACTGGAGTTTGCAACCCAAGGCCGCGAGGGATTCGGGCTTGTTCAGACGGCTCGTCAGAGTGGGGTGCCCTATGCGGCGGCCTTTGTGGATATGCGTATGCCCCCGGGCTGGGATGGGCTCGAGACCATCGAGCATCTGTGGTATGTCGACCCTGAAATCCAAATCGTCGTCTGTTCGGCCTATTCCGACCATCCATGGGAAGACGTCAGCCGTCGTATCGGCGATACCGACAAGTTGCTCATTCTGATGAAACCATTCAACAGCATCGAGGTCGTTCAGATGGCCAACGCCTTGACCAAGAAATGGAACCTGGCTCGTGCGGTGAAGCTACAGATTGAGGGGCTGGCCCAGAATGTCAGCCAACGGACGACTGACGTACGCGCCGTGAATCAACGGCTTCAGGAGCAAATTGCCAGCCGAATGACCGGATCCCGCACTGACGATTCACAGGAACCAGTTGGGGTGATGCTTCGCCAGAAGGAAGAGTTTCTCGCAATCATGAGCCACGAAATCCTCACACCGATGAATGAGTTGATCGCGAAAGTGACTCTCTTGCTCGATAGCCCGCTGAATCCAGTCCAGCGTCAGCATGCGTCGACTCTTGAGCACTGCGCACAGGACCTGCTCTCCTTGATCAAAGATATGCATGAATTCTTGACCAGTCGAAGACAAGAGACCGAAGTTCGCGATCAGTCTTGATGGTAGGACGTTCCCGACGGGGAGCCGGTATTCATTCATATGGATAACCACAGCAAGAATCCTCGAGTCTTGATCGTCGACGATAATCAGTCGATCCATGAAGATTTTCGGCGGATCCTTCAATCTCAACCGGAAGACAAAGATCTGAATCGAGCGCGTACGGATTTGTTTGGTGGGGCGCCGCTTGTGGAAGCGCTGGATTGCTTCGAGTTGGATTACGCGGTTCAGGGGCAGGCTGCTCTCGCATTGGTCCAGATGGCAAGGGAGGAGGGGCGCCCCTATGCCGTGGCATTCGTCGATATGCGGATGCCTCCGGGCTGGGACGGCCTGGAAACGATTCAGCGACTGTGGGAGGTTGATGGTCGCATTCAGGTTGTAATCTGCACAGCCTATTCGGACCATTCGTGGGCAGAAATTGCGGCACGGTTGGGTATGAGCGATCGGTTGCTGATCCTGCGCAAACCCTTCGATGCGATCGAGGTTCAGCAGATTGCCGCCGCACTGACACGCAAGTGGGAGTTGGGGCGTGATGTCCGGTTACAGATTGAAGACCTCGTTGCACAGGTCAATGCCCGCAACCGGGAACTCCGGGTCACGAACCAACTTCTTGAGCAGCAGGTAGCCGAGCGGACCGCAGAGCTCAAACGGCGTAACGAGGAGTTAGAGCGAGCGGTGGAGGCGCTGAAAGAGGCCAAGGCGGAGGCCGATGACGCCAACCAGGCGAAGTCGCAGTTCTTGGCCCGTATGAGCCACGAGATTCGGACGCCCATGAACGGCATGCTCGGTATGAATGAGCTGCTTCTCTCGACCTCCTTGACCGACCAGCAGCGGTATTTTGTTGAAACCATCGATAATTCAGGCAAGCAGCTGGTTCAGATCGTCAACGATATTCTTGACTTATCAAAGATCGAAGCCGGCCAGATGGATCTCCATATCGCAGGGTTCGACCTGGTGGCGACTGTGCAAGCTGTCATTGATGGGTTCTTCGCGCCGGCCCAGAAAAAAAAGCTCAGTTTAGAATGTCAGATCGACCCCAAGTTGTCCGCCATGTGGCGAGGGGATGCCGCACGATTCCGGCAGATTCTGACCAATTTGGTGGGGAACGCCGTGAAGTTTACGGAACAAGGTGGCGTCTTAATTCACATTGCGCGGATTCAGGATAGCCATGACAACGCCTTATTCAAAGTCACGGTGTGCGATACCGGGATCGGTATCCCCCTTGATGCGCAGCAGAAGATCTTCGATCCCTTTGCCCAGGCGGATGGGTCGATGACAAGGCGGTATGGGGGAACAGGGTTGGGGCTCGCGATCGTCAAACGGCTTGTCGCATTAATGGGGGGAGACATTGGCTTAACCAGTACCCCGGGAAGGGGTTCCACGTTTTGGTTTACCGTCTGTCTTGAGAAACAGAGGATGAGTGAAGGCATGGGGGAAGAGAGTAAGCGTGTGGATTCGTGCACGAATCTTGAGGTATTCATCAGTAAGGGGTCCGCTCGCACATTCTCAAAGCCACGGTCGCATGCGCGTATCCTCTTGGCCGAGGACAATTTGACGAATCAGGAGGTGTTCCGTGGCCTGTTGGAACTCTGCGGCGAATCAGTCGACGTGGTCAGTACGGGTAGAGGGGCTATTGATGCGCTGGAACGGTTCCGATACGACCTCGTTCTCATGGACTGTGAAATGCCAGAAATGGATGGACTCGCCGCCACTGCAGAAATTCGCCGACGGGGAGTTAGACGAGCAGATGGTAAACGAGTCCCGATCATCGCCCTATCAGGGTACGCGCTCAGCAGCCATCAAGATGCCTGCTTTGCTGGCGGCATGGACGGCTTCCTCTCGAAGCCGGCAGGCATAAAAGAGATTCGCAATGTGCTGCAACAGTGGCTACCAACCAGTGAGTCACGGGCTGCCTAACAACAGGACCGTTCATCCAACTTGCTCGAATGACTATGACGACGGAGCTGACGCAACCTTCGGAAAATCGACGGATCTTGATCATCGATGACAATGTGCTCATCCACGATGACTTTCGAAAAATCCTTCAACCGGGGGACGAGGCTCACCGTCTGGAGGAAGTCCGTGCAGCCGTCTTTGGCGGTACTCCACGTCTGAGGCCGCTGATCCGGTTCGAGTTGGATTGCGTGGATCAGGGGCAAGCTGCATTTGCTCTGGTTCAGAAGGCGCGTCAGGAAGATCGACCCTATGCCGTGGTGTTTGTGGATATGCGCATGCCTCCCGGCTGGGATGGGTTGGAAACGATCGAGCATTTCTGGGCGGTCGATCCAGAGATTCAGGCGGTGATCTGCACGGCGTACACGGATCATTCTTGGGAAGAGATCATCGAGCGATTAGGTTCCGACGATCGTCTACTGATCCTGCAAAAGCCTTTTTCCGGCGTTGAAGTCTCTCAACTGGCGATGTCGCTCACGACAAAATGGAACTTGGCTCGTCAGGCGCACCAACGTCTGCAGGCTGCCGAGGCTGCCAATGTCGCCAAGTCACAGTTTTTGGCCAACATGAGCCATGAAGTTCGCACCCCGATGAATGGGATTCTGGGCATGAGCGAACTCTTGATGCAAACACCACTGAATGACAAGCAGCGGCGGTATGTGCAAACCTTGCAGAAGTCCGGCCAGACACTCATCCAAATCATCAATGACATTCTGGATATTTCAAAAATTGAAGCTGGAAAGCTGAAGCTTGAACAGATCGCCTTCGATCTTCATCAACTTGTGACGGAGGCGCAGGAACTCTTCTCGGGGCAGGCGGGAAGCAAGGGGCTTCGATTAACGACCATCCTATCCGAAGCCGTTGGTCACGAGTATGTGGGCGATCCGGTACGCATTCGTCAAATCCTCGCGAATCTCATTGGGAACGCAATTAAATTCACCGCGCAAGGCCAGGTAACTGTTTCCATGGCGGTGGTCGATGATGCCGTTGGGCAGACGGACGTGTGTCTGAAAGTGCAGGATACAGGGATTGGTGTGGAACCGGCGATCCAAGCCAATCTCTTTACACCCTTTACACAAGCCGATGGCAGCACCACACGCAAGTTCGGCGGGACCGGACTTGGCTTGGCGATTGTGAAGCAGTTAGCTGAGATGATGGGCGGAACAGTGGGGGTTGAGAGTGTTCCCGGACGAGGCTCGACATTTTGGTGCACGATGAGGCTTGGGAAATCGACCGCTCAGTCGATTTGTGCCAAAGCGAGTTAGGCCATCATGATCGAGGGTGGTCGGAGGAGTGCGGAGTGACAAGCGACGAGATCAATCGGCGTATCCTGGTCGTGGACGACAACGTGTCGATTCATCATGACTTCCTGAAAATTCTACGGCCCGATATGGGATCGGAGGCTCTGGAACAGGCACGGGCGTCCTTATTCGGCGACTCCAATCCGGTTCGGACCAATGATGAGTTCACGATCAATTGCGCAGATCAAGGGGCCACCGCGCTGGCCTTAGTTGAAACGGCGGTTAAAGAGGGGAAGCTCTATGCGGTGGCTTTTGTGGATATGCGGATGCCACCCGGTTGGGACGGGTTGGAGACCATCGAGCGTCTCTGGGAAGCAGATGTTGCGTTGCAAGTCGTGATTTGTACCGCCTATTCCGACCAACCGTGGGATGAGATCAGAGACCGAATTGGGCGAACTGATAAGTTGCTGATCCTCCAGAAGCCATTCAATAGCATTGAGGTGTTGCAGCTCGCGACTGCGCTGTGTCGGAAATGGGACCTTGCGAGAAAGGTTTCCGGACAGATGACCGAATTGAGCCATCTTGTCGATGAACGGACCACGGAGCTCCGACACGCGAACCGACAGCTTAGGGAATTCAATGAAGCACTGGTGCGGACCGTTGCGAGCCTTGAGGCCGCACAGACAGAAATCCTACGGCAAAATGAAGAACTGGAGCGTCTGGCTTCGCGGGATGCACTGACAGGCTGTCTCAATCGCCGTGCCTTTTATGCCCTGTTTGAGGAGGCGTTTGCTGAGGGGCGTGAGCAAGGGAATGAGCTTTGCTGTCTCATGGTCGACATCGATCTTTTTAAACGTGTGAACGATGAATTTGGGCATACCGTCGGGGATCAAGCCATCCAAGCCGTTGCGGATTGTCTTCAGTCAGGGATACGGCTGACGGATATGGTCGGACGTTACGGAGGGGAAGAACTCTGCCTGATGTTCCCACGAACGACCTTGGGTGAGGCGACGATTTTGGCGGAACGTCTTCGAGCCCGTGTGGCTGCAGAAGCCGGTAGCCGTGTGCGAATGGCGTCCGGTATGACACTGACGGTGAGTATCGGCGTGTCGACCAGTGCATTGGGAGCCCGATCTCCACTGGAGTTGATCGATCAAGCGGATAGGGCGCTGTATGCCGCGAAAGAGAGCGGCCGCAACTGTGTCATGGCGATGGATGTGCTGGTCCCAGGGCTCAATCCTTCTGAACAGCTTGAACTTCAGGTCCGCCGAGTCACCCCCCGCGAGTCGATGTCTGCTCACATCAGATAAGCAGTGAATGTATGACGAATGGTGCCGATGACATCGGCATCAATGCTCGTGCTCTCCGTCATAGCCTTATCCTGTCACGTAGAGCAAGAAGATGCCTCATATGGTTTGGAATGCAGTCGTCGAAGGATGGTCAAGCGTAGAGAGCCGTTTGAGCCATGGGCGTGTGAGGTAGGCAGGCAAAGCGATCGTTCACGTGTCGTTCATTGTATAATGGCCCTTGATGGTACGCCTCTTCAGCCATTTCCAGTCTTCAGTCGGAAAGAAGATGGTCATAGCTCTGACCGGGCTATGCCTTGTCGCGTTCGTCGTGGTCCATATGCTGGGAAATCTTCAGCTGTTCGAAGGGCCCCACGCACTGAACAAGTATGCCGCCTTTCTCCGTGATATGCCAATCTTGCTCTGGATGGTCCGCATCGGATTATTGAGTATAGCGGTGTTTCACATTGGGCTCGCAGTCCAGCTGAGTATACGAAATCGCCGGGCTCGTCCCGTTGAGTATACGATTCATCGCTATCGACAGGCGTCGATCGCGTCCCGCACAATGATGATCTCTGGAATGACTCTGTTGGTATTTCTCGGCTTCCATCTCCTTCATCTCACGGCCGGAGTCATCGATCCTGTATTCTCTGATCGCGTGGATGCGGAAGGCCATCGGGATGTCTATGGCAAGATGGTGCATGCTTTCCAAAATCCTTTCATGGTCATCATCTATCTTGCAGGACAGGTGGGGCTCGGTCTCCATCTGAGCCACGCGATTTCTAGCAGCGTACAGACGATGGGATTTGAGCACGCGGGGCTGAGTCGGTTGTTGAAAGCGCTTGGACCCGTGATTGGGCTGATCGTGGTCCTAGGGAATGCTGCGATCATCCTTGCCGTCTTTTTGAGGATCGTGCATTGATGACGAGGCTGGATTCAAAAATTCCGTCAGGACCTTTGGAAAATAAATGGGATCGGCACCGGTTCGGCGAAAAGTTGGTCAGCCCCAACAACAAGCGGAAGCTCACCGTGATCGTCGTCGGGACCGGCCTGGCCGGCGCAAGTGCGGCCTCGACCTTGGGGCAGCTCGGATATCACGTGGAGTGTTTCTGTTTCCACGATAGTCCGCGCCGGGCTCACAGCATTGCCGCGCAGGGGGGAATCAATGCGGCGAAGAACTACCAGGACGACGGAGATAGTGTCGGGCGCTTGTTTTATGACACGATCAAAGGCGGTGATTTCCGCTCGCGAGAGGCCAATGTCTACCGGCTCGCCCAGGTCAGTACACAGATCATCGACCAATGCGTGGCGCTTGGTATCCCCTTTGCTCGGGAGTATGGCGGTCAATTGGCGAACCGCTCGTTTGGGGGCGTGCAAGTCTCCCGGACGTTCTACTGTCGGGGGCAGACGGGGCAACAGCTCCTATTAGGTGCCTATTCGGCGCTCTGTTGGCAGATCGAACGTGGCCAGGTCACGATGCATCCGCGCACGGAACTGCTCGATCTCATTCTGGTCGATGGTCAGGCTCGGGGCATTGTGGCTCGAGATTTGGTCACCGGACGGATCAGCGCGCACACGGCCCACGCCGTGGTTTTGGCCACGGGTGGGTACAGTAACGTGTACTATCTCTCCACCAATGCGAGCGGATGTAATGTGACGGCCACCTATCGAGCATGGAAGCATGGTGCCGTATTCGCCAATCCATGTTTTACCCAGATTCACCCGACGGCCATCCCACCGGGCGGGGCTCATCAGGCCAAGTTGACCCTGATGTCCGAGTCGCTCAGGAACGATGGCCGATTATGGGTGCCGAAGGTGTCATCGGATCATCGTTTGCCCGGCGATATTCCTTCAATAGATCGAGATTATTTTCTCGAGCGGCGATACCCCCGGTTCGGGAATCTCGCTCCGCGAGATATTGCCTCACGGGCAGTCAAAGTTGTGTGCGATGAAGGGCGCGGTGTTGGGACAGGCGGCCAGGGTGTGTACCTGGATTTTTCGGAGGTCATCGAGCAACAAGGGCTAGAAGTGGTCCGTGAGCGTTATGGCAATCTCTTCGACATGTACCATCGCATCACAGGAGAGGATGCCTACCACGCTCCCATGCGGATTTACCCGGCGCCGCACTATACGATGGGGGGGCTCTGGGTGGATTACAATTTGATGAGCACGGTCCCGGGACTCTTCGTCATCGGCGAGGCAAACTTTGCGGACCATGGCGCCAACCGGTTGGGTGCCAGCTCATTAATGCAAGGATTGGCCGACGGCTATTTCATCCTTCCCTATACCATTGGTCATTACCTGGCGACGGCAAACCTCCTCCCTATTCCGGAGGATCATGCGGAGGCTCGTGGGGCGATTCAGCTGGTTGAGACTCGGATCAACCGTCTGCTGGCGGTGAAGGGACGTCGAACCGCGGCGATGTTTCATCGGGAGCTGGGGACGCTCTTGTGGAATCATTGCGGTATGTCACGCACCGAAGGGGGGCTCACCTCAGCGTTGCAATCGATTCCCAAGCTTCGTGAGGAATTTTGGCGGGATGTGATGGTCCCAGGGTCAGGAGATTCCTTCAACCAAGAGTTGGAGTATGCGGGACGGGTGGCGGACTATCTCGAATTCGCTGAATTGCTCTGTCACGACGCCCTCCATCGTCAGGAGTCATGCGGCGCGCATTTTCGCGAGGAATATCAAACAGAGGATGGTGAGCCACGGCGCGATGATGCGCGCTTTGCCTACGTGGCGGCATGGGAGTATCGGGATCGAGCCGTGCCGGTCTTGCATAAGGAACCGCTGGCGTTCGAATTCGTGCCGCCGACCATGAGAAGCTATCAATAGGTGGTAAAAGGTGAGAGGAAGAGGAATCGGATTGCTGCACACGTTATGAAATTCACCTTGAAGATTTGGCGCCAGAATGGCCCGCACGAACGGGGTCGGTTTGTCACGTACGAGGCGCACGATGTGAGCCCCGGCATGTCGTTCCTTGAAATGCTCGATGGCGTCAACCAGAGCCTGCTCAGCAATGGTGAAGAGCCGGTGGCGTTCGAACAGGACTGTCGGGAAGGAATTTGCGGGAGTTGCTCGCTGGTCATCAATGGTTTGCCACACGGCCAGGACCAGGGCATCACGACCTGTCAGCTGTACATGAGGCGGTTTTGTGACGGGGCCCACATTACGATTGAACCCTGGCGAGCCAAAGCCTTCCCGATCTTGAAAGACCTGGTGGTGGATCGCAGTGGGCTGGACCGTATCATACAAGCGGGCGGGTATATTTCAGTCAATACCGGTGGAGCCGTGGACGGGAACGTCCTATTGATCGGGAAGGACCAAGCTGAAACCGCGATGGATGCGGCGTCCTGTATCGGGTGTGGAGCGTGTGTCGCAGCCTGTAAGAATGCTTCTGCGATGTTGTTTGTCGCGGCCAAGGTCTCCCACCTGGCAACCCTTCCACAAGGAAGCCCGGAGCGAGAACGCCGTGTGAGCGCCATGCTGGAGGCGATGGACAGAGAAGGGTTCGGGTCCTGCGGAAATCAATATGAATGCGAGGCTGTGTGTCCCAAAAACATCAGTGCCCGTTTCATTGCCAATCTCAATCACGAATATCTCCGTGCCGGCATCGTCGAATCCGGCCGTCCCAGTGAGCCGGAGTCTCCCCATGCAGAATCTTCCTAGCTGAACCCTTGCGGACTCGAGACGGTACATGGCGAACCCCTATGGGCAGAACACGCAGACGGAAGCTGTTTGCGCTAGAAGGCAATGAGCTTGACTGTGAAGGAAAGGCCGTTATAGTGCGATCAAGGGCCGTGATCAGGATGGTGTATGCCAGAGAGTATCATGGGGAGACAGATCGTGTGTCCTCACTGTCGACAGGACAGCGCAGTTCGTGTGCAGGCTCAGTCGCCACGTGAATTTGTTGCCTCGCTGCTGTGGAGGGTGCCCTTCCAGTGTCAACGGTGTGACCACCGGTTTCTCGCTCGTCGCGTGAGTCTCCCGAGCGGCTCGCAGCTCACTGATCGCCGGGAATACATGCGTATTCCGGTCAAGCTCTCGCTCTCTTTTTCCGGAGGACGAGTACGCGGAGAAGGGACCGTATTGGATATGTCATTAGGGGGCTGCATTATCCAGAGTGAGACTCATGTGCGGGTTGATGATATTTTTTACCTCGAGATCATCCTGGCCAAGGATGAGCCCCCGGTCGAGGCGGCAGCCATTGTTCGTTCCGTCAGCACCCGCGGGATCGCGTTCAAGTTCTTGCGCAGAGCGCAGGAGGATAAGCGCTTGACCGCCTTTATTCAAACCCGTTCGGGATCCACCGCATTGAGCCCATCAGAAATTCCCCAGTCAGTACTTTCCGAGTAGCTGCTCGATCCGCCACCCGCATTGTCGTCTGATCCGTCTGTTCTGTCCATTACCGCTCGGCTCAGCGTAGGGCCCTTGACCGACATATCTTCATGATTATTCCTCGTGGTAGCATGCTAGCCAGCTTTGGGGGCAGCGTCCTTAGGGTATCGCTGAAGGAGGAGACAATGGGACGTCGTTGGTGGCAAGCGATGGCGATTACAATAGTGATGGTCACGGCATTGTCCGTGTCTGGGTGTGGGTACAATGATCTGCAAGGCTTGGATGAAGACACGAAGGCCGCGTGGAGCGAGGTGATCAATCAATACCAGCGCCGTGCCGACCTCATTCCCAATCTCGTGGCAACAGTCAAAGGGTACGCCGCCCATGAGAAGGAGACGCTGGAAGGCGTTGTCAACGCCAGGGCCAAGGCAACCGGAATGCAAGTGACGCCAGAGGTGCTGAAAGATCCGGCTGCATTCGAGGCGTTTCAAAAGGCGCAAGCAGGGTTGGCCTCAGCGTTGGGACGACTGATCGCGATCGCTGAAAACTACCCCAACCTCAAGGCCGATCAAAACTTCAGAGACCTTCAGAGTCAGCTGGAAGGGACGGAAAATCGAATTACCGTGGCCCGCAAGCGGTATATCGATCGAGTCGCGGACTACAACAAGATGGTTCGATATTTCCCAACGAACCTGACCGCGAAGTTCCTCTTGCATTTGGAAGAGAAGCCCAACTTTACGGTGGCCGACGAAAAAGCCGTGGCGAAACCACCGGAAGTGAAATTCTAACGCGGTTCATGCCTAGGGGACAGTCGTGGAGCAGAAGTATGCGACTCGATTGCTGCAGGCGGTCCTTGTTGGAATCGCCGTTGTCGTTACCGTTATCTCAGCCTCTCTAGTCTCCGCACTCGATGTCCCTCCGTTGACCGGGCGGATTGTCGATCTTGCTCATGTCTTGCCACAGTCCACCGTGGAGGCGCTTACCGCTCGCCTGACTGCGCATGAAGGGCAGTCCAGCAATCAAGTTGCCGTTCTAACCATTCCTTCCCTCGAAAGCGAGTCTCTCGAGGAGTTCACGCATCGCGTGGCCACCACCTGGAAACTCGGTCGAAAGGGGACGGACAACGGAGTGCTCTTGCTGGTGGCGATCAAAGAACGCAAGGTACGAATCGAAGTCGGGTATGGGTTGGAAGGTATCCTGACCGACATTCGGTCGGCACAGATCATCAGAAATGAGATCGTTCCTCGGTTTCGAGCCGGAGATATGTCTGGTGGGATCCTAGAAGGAACCTATGCAATTTTGAAGACCATTGACGGAACCTATCAGGCCACCGAGAACGCTCCCCCTCGGCAAGAGGGGGCTGTTGTCGAGCAGGTTGTGGTGGCGGTCATCGCCGGGCTGTTCGTCGGACTCCTGTTCACAAATGTTCACCGCGTCGTCGGACCTGTTGCCGGTGCAGGAATCGCAACGCTCCTTGCGCCTTGGGTGGGGCCGGCACTGCTTGCGGGTGGTGTGACGGTGGTCCTGCTGCTGCTTTTTGGTGCAGCGGGGACGGGAGGGCGGGCCACTCGGTCCCGTGGGTTGGATGATTGGATTTGGTACAGCAGCCGTAATGGTGGATGGGGAGGAGGATCGTTCGGTGGCGGGGGAGGATTCAGTGGCGGCGGAGGCGACTTTGGGGGAGGGGGTGCCAGTGGAAACTGGTGAGCGACTGGAGCTGACAGCGGAGGAGCGTGAGCGGATCAGATTGGCGGTGTATGCGGCGGAGCAGCATACCAATGCAGAAATCGTTCCTATGATCGTCAGTCGGTCCGGGCTCTACCGTGATGCTCAGCATCGTTCCGGGTTGTTGCTCTCCCTCGCGGTCCTGACACTCATGCTTACCACGGAACGATTCTGGCTTCCTTGGGGATGGCACGGTTCCAACGCGGTGTGGCTCGTCTCGGCAACAATTTTGGCGTACGGCGCCGGTGCCTGGCTGGGGACTCTGGCCCCGTGTATCCGCTTTCTGACGCCGACGGATCGATTGCAGCATAAAGTACGACTTCGGGCCGAACGAGCGTTCACGAAACATGCGGTTTCGCAGACACGTGAGCGTACCGGAGTGTTGATCCTGGTCTCGTTGTTGGAACGTCAGATCTATGTGTTGGCGGATCAGTCTATTGCACAGCGAGTTCCATCGGAGGGTTGGTCCTCGGTCGTGGAGGCGGCTGTCAGCCGGCTGACAAGGGGAGATCTCGTCGGCGGGTTATGCCAGGGGATACAGGTGTGTGGCACGTTGCTTGCCGAGGTATCCCCAGGCCGTTCCGGCGACAATCCTGATGAATTGTCGAATGAACTGGTCATAGAGTCGTAAGCTACTCATCCCTATTCCCGCCACTCAATAAAACATCACGACCAGCCGATAGAGGAGAGACTCGGCGGGCTGCTCGTCTGGCCAGACCAATTCTCGACAAGGAGGAGGCGTACGATGTGGAAACATGAGGAGGCGGTAGGGGGCGATATGGAGCGGGGACAGGAGCGCGAGCAAGAACGGTGGGTAGAGGATCGGCGGAGCGCTTTACCAAAACACAACGGTCCGATATTACCGGATGAGGTCGCGTTTGTCGGCAAAGATGTCGCGTTCAAGGGTGTCATCACCTACTCAGGGACGGTACGAATCGATGGGGCCTTGGAAGGAGAAATCCATACCGACGGCGGATTGCTCGTTGGTCCTGAGGCAGTGATTAAGGCCAAGGTGACGGCGGGAGCGGTTGTATGCCACGGGCGTATCACGGGAGACATTGAGGCGACCAGCCAGATCGTATTATGCGCTCCAGCGGTTGTTGACGGCAGCCTGACCACGCCGGTGCTCTCGATGGAGGAGGGAGTAGTATTCAATGGAACGCTGGAAATGAAACCCCAGGCCAAAGTCGAAGTGTTGCGTGATACAGACGCGCCTTCCACGAGTATGAGCAGTCGCCCCCCTATTCGATTGGCTGCGTAAACGAGGGCTCGAAGACTCCTGGCGTGATGTGAAGTCAGCGCCAGGAGTTGTTTGATGGGTTCTGTCACTCGCCTCTCTCCTTGTTTCAGAACCAGGTGGTCAGCAGTCGTCGATGGCGAATTAGAAAATGTAGCCTTCCCTCGCCTCAAATCTCCCCACATTTATTGAATGTCTTGGTGAAGTAGTTCACTCAACTCACGAATCACGAGGTTGGATTCCTATTCTATGACGAGCGTCCTCAATACCTGGTGCTATTGAGGACATGTCTCTAGCGAGAAGATATTCATCCCAAAAGGAGGTGATGGGTCCTCACTCGTTAAGAATTAGGTGTCAATACATCAGTTTGGTTTGTATCTTTTTATCTCTCGGCCGTATCTGATCAGATACGCTTTCATGCTCCCATTTACTGGCCTAATCTGCTTTTCGACCGTCCGATTTTGACGTAGTCATTCAGAAATAGCCTGGGGGACCATCCAATTAAAAGCTATTCGTTGATGGTATGGATGTTGAAGTCAAAAACCCAGAGAAGGTCATTGACTAGTAGGTTCGATCGAACACGATCTGAATCTGGCTCGCGCACTACTTAAATTCTTGCTAGGGAGGCTAACCATGATCGTAGCTCATATCTACCACTATTGTGAGCGTCGTAAGGCATGCTTTGTCGGCAATAGGTTCAATGGTGCAACATTACTAAGGACATTCTCATTGCTGATAGCGATGAGCGTGTTATCAGGTCCAGTGGCGATGGCTCTGGATGGCAAGGAAGCGGTCATGCCCAACCATGCTGACCAATCCAGCCAGCCTGGTACGAAGCCGAAACTGACGCGTCCCCTCGCGATCAGTAAGTTGAAGACAAGTGGCCTTTCCGCAACAGAACGGATGAGGTTCGCGACGAAATATCCGGTCAAGAAGCCCTTGAAGACTGAACATAGGAAGGGATTGCGACGTGATGTCGTCATCGTCAAGTTCATCGATGGTGCCAAGGTTCGAGAGGACAATGCCTCAACCGAGCGACTGGCGAAAACCGATAAGGCGACAGTCTTCTCACGTCTCGATGAACTAAAGCCTCAGCTGGCGACACTGGATGAATACGACCATGAACTCTTGAAGCGACGGAATATGACCCCTGCCGATGCAGATGGCCAAATGCGCAAGGTGCGCGAGGTGCTCAAAAAGCGTGGCATTCGTCATTGGCGCAAGGTGTTCAGAATCGATGACGACCTGCTCGGCAAGTTCCGTATCAATACAGAAACACGCAAAAAGCGGCAGAGTTCTGACTTATCGAACTACTACGTCTTCCATCTGGAGGAGGGCGAGCAGGGCGAGTTGCTTGTAGATCGCCTGAATGAACTCGACGTTGTCGAACTTGCCTATCTCTCTCCGATTCCCGAAGACGCTGACGTCCCACCGGTGACACCGAGTTTCCAAAGTCGACAAACCTATCTCGATCCATCGCCGGGTGGGATTGATGCAAAGTATGCTTGGACCATTCTTGGTGGCACGGGAAGCCAGGTGAAGATCATCGACGTCGAATCGGGATGGAATCTCAATCACGAAGATCTGCCCAGTGTGTTTTTGAACGATGGGCGCATCGACGATGACGATTCGCGCCAGCACGGTACGGCTGTACTAGGGGTGATGCTGGGGCGCCAAGACGGCATCGGCGTCAGCGGAATTGTGCCTAACGCCAGCGGCGGAGTGGTTTCAGTCAATCGCGGGTTAGGCCTCTCCTACTATAAGAATGTCGCCGAAGCTGTGCTTATCGCGAGCATGAACCTGTCTGAGGGGGATGTGATCCTAATTGAGCAGCATTCGCGTGGTCCGGGCAACGATGGAGATTGCACGGCATGTATCACGTCCGGCACACCCCGCGATCAGTGCGGTTTCATCGCCATGGAGTACTGGAACGACATCTTCGATGCCGTCAATGCGGCGACTGCTTCAGGCATCATAGTGGTGGAAGCTGCGGGAAACGGAGAAATGAACCTAGACAATGAACGTTACGACGATCGGTTTAATCGGATCGTGAGAAATTCCGGTGCACTATTTGTGGGGGCTGGAGATTCAGTTACTCACAAGCCGTGGTGCTGGTCCAATCACGGCAGTCGTGTGGATGTTCAAGGGTGGGGTGATAGTGTCATGACTACGGGATATGGCTCGGCCACTATGTTCAAGGTGAATGGTGCCGACGATAATCAGTGGTACACATCTAGTTTCAGTGGCACGTCCAGTGCGACACCCATGGTCGCGGGCGCGGTGACTGCTATTCAGGGAATACAATTAGAGAGGAACAATCGTCCGCTTGGTTGGTACGAGATAGCGGATCTGCTTGTCCAGACTGGTACACCACAGACCGGGGAAAAGAACATCGGCCCATTGCCTGACCTCAAACAAGCGATTGCCAAACTCAGTCCGTCTACTCCAGAAAACGCGGTCTATGAGACTGTCATCTCATTCAATTCTGCGTCGGTAGATGCGGATCGAACCGTATCAGGATTCAAGGGCGAGCGCACAAATACCATCGGTAGTACCGCACAGGTAGCCGCAATCGAGCGGTTACAGTTCGGAGAGCATAGTGACGAGCCATGTTATGTCAAAGTGGAAAAAGCCGACATGGTCGCGCACTCTATTTCGAAACCGCACGCAGAATTGAATATTTGTGACGGTAACGGTCCGACTGATCGATCGCTGCAATATGTTCCTACCATAACCCCTGACCATGACACCTTTGTGCGCGGAGTTGCAGCCTGCAACTCGACGACCAAGAACAGTGTACGTTTAAAAGGTATCAAGGTCTATCGAGCCCGGGTTGAAGACGATGGTTCTTTCAGCATGATCTCGAATCCTTCGACATTAGAGCGTCCTAACTGCGACGGCACTTGGCATGAACCAGCCATGTGCCCGTCTGGTACGATCGCAACCGATCTCGTGGTGCATATTAGACCGGATGGAAAGAAGGATGTCTTTACCGGACTGTCGCTTAAGTGCAGGAAGGTTGAAGTCACGAGGACATGCATCTCTGGGTGTTAACTGGCACTCTCTGCCGGGAGATGATCATTATCGGTAAGGCGCACGTCTTTCAATTGAATGACGTGCGCCCGGTCTGTCTAGTTGAGGGTCGTAGTAATTGAGGCTTCCAAAATGGCGATGACTCACGTTAGCTCGAGATACGGCTAAACATGACCAGAACGAACCTCTAAATGATGCACGGCGCTTGATCTACTGCTGGGAAAGGGAGGCTTCCATAGACGCCCCGCGATTGTTCGGCTAGAATCCGACCCATGTCAGAGCCGACCGCCTTCCCCACTCCTTCACCCCAACAGCAGGACGAGAATCAATCAGTCATCAAATCGGCCGGCATCATCGGGGTCGCCACTTTTTCCAGCCGCATCCTTGGGTTTATCCGAGACATGGTTATCGCACGACTCTTTGGTGCGACTCCCGCTGCGGATGCATTTTTTGTCGCCTATCGTATCCCGAATCTGCTCCGTGAGCTCTTTGCGGAGGGCTCCATGTCCGCCGCGTTTATTCCTGTGTTCACCGAATATCACACCCTCAAGTCGAAGCAGGACGCGTGGGAGTTGGCGAGCGCCGCGTTCACGACACTGCTGACTATCGTCACGGGCATTACGCTCATCGGGATTCTGGGATCGGCGGGCATTGTGTGGCTTTTGGCGCCGGGATTTCATGATGATCCAACCCGGCTGGAAATGACGACGATGCTCACCCGCATCATGTTCCCCTATCTCATTTTTATCAGCTTGGCGGCTCTGGCCATGGGCGTGCTCAACTCATTACGGGCCTTTGCAGCTCCGGCGTTTTCTCCCGTCTTTTTTAATCTGTTCATTATCGGGTGCGCGGTGTTTCTTGCGCCCACCATGCCGGAGCCCATCATCGGTGTTGCGATTGGTGTGGTGGCCGGTGGTGCCGCGCAATTTGCCATGCAACTGCCGGGACTCAAGTCACGTGGGATGTTGTTCGGGTTCAAGTTTAACCCCGGCCATCCCGGTGTGCGAAAGATCGGCCGACTGATGATTCCATCATTGCTCGGACTATCGGTGACGCAGATCAATATCACGGTAAGCACGATACTGGGGTCGTTCTTTGCTGGTGGGCCGACCTATTTGTTTTACGGTATGAGGTTGATCCAATTCCCTCTGGGCATCTTTGGCGTGGCGTTGGTCACCGCCATCCTGCCGACCTTGTCGGCGCAAGCAGCGCGAGGTGCGCTGGATGAACTGCGCACGACGCTTGGGTTTGGACTCCGCATGATCATCTTCATCATGTTGCCGGCCATGGTGGGGTTGATTGTGTTACGGACTCCAATCGTGCACCTGGTGTTTGAACATGGCACCTTTACGGCACACGATACCGCTGAAACAGCCCTTGCGGTGCTCTGCTATTCTGTCGGGTTATGGGCGTTCGGAGGAGTGCGCATCATCGTCTCAGCCTTCTATTCGCTGAAGGACACGACGACGCCGGTGATCTCAGCGACTATTGCGGTCGTGGCCAATATTCTGTTCTCATTGGTCTTGATGTCGCGCTTGGGGGCGGCCGGGCTTGCACTCGCCACGGCCCTGGCGGCGATGGTCAATGGCGGAATCCTTGTGGCCGTGCTGAATCGGAGACTCGGCGGGGTCGACTGGTTTTCAGTGCTCCGTTCGGCTGGTCGGGTAGGGATTGGCTGTGTGCCGATCATGGCGGCTTGTTGGTGGGTCGCCGACGCGCAGATTTGGGCCCAACCCAACGATTGGGTCGCGAAATCCGCGATGCTGTTCGTCGGCATTGGACTGAGTGTAGGCGGATATCTGGGCGTCCATGCCTTCTTTCGGTCTGAGGAACTGGGGGTCCTTTGGGGGATGGTGCGCAGAAAGCTCGGGCGTTTCGCAAAATAGCGAGGAGTGGTCTATGCAGAAGGTGATGATGTTTAGATCACCCTGGGGGTGGATGGGGGTCGCAGAGTCTTCAAAAGGAATTCAAGCCATCGTCTTGCCGAAACGGTCAGAACGGGCGGTGGAGGCTGACCTCAGAGCCCAGTCAAACGGTCCACTACAGCGAGGCGAGTCCGCACGACTGGATATGACTCGTCGTCAACTACTCGACTATCTTGCAGGCACGCGACACACCTTTGACGTGCCGCTCGATCTGTCGCAAGGGACGGTGTTCCAGCGGCAGGTCTGGCGGGTGCTTCTCCGTGTGCCGCACGGCAAGCTGCGTTCGTATCAGTGGGTCGCCGCGCGTGTGGGTGGGCCACAGTATGCCCGTGCGGTCGGTAACGCGGTTGGTGCGAACCCGATCCCAATTGTGATTCCTTGTCATCGGATTGTCTCCCAGGATGCTACGCTTGGAGGGTTCTCGGGAGGACTCTCGATGAAACGCAAGCTGCTATCGCTGGAGGGGACATTGTCTATGCTGGGGAGCAAATAGCAGATGGCGTATGGCGTATAGTCCAAACAAGCTGGTTTCGCGAGAGGTTTCTGTCATGTGCCATAGGCCATCTGCTATGCGCTCTTTGGTATTCCGATGACGGCTGTCATTCAGCGTGTCACCAGTGCCTCGGTTGAGGTCGATGGACAGGTCGTCGGTCGAATCCAGCGAGGCTTGATGGTGTTGCTGGGTGTCGCGAAAGGTGATGCCGAGTCCGACGTATGCTACGTGGTTGACAAGATCAGGACCCTCCGCATTTTCTCCGACGAACAGGGGAAGATGAATCGATCGCTGGCCGACGTGGGCGGCGCGGTGTTGTTGGTCTCCCAATTCACCCTCTTGGGCCGGACGAGCAATGGCCGCCGCCCGAGTTTTGACGACGCGGCCCCTTCTGATCTGGCGAAGGGGTTCTATGAACAGGTCGCAACCGGACTGCGAGAGAACGGAACGATGGTTGAAACAGGGATCTTCGCGGCGCATATGCAGGTGACTTTGGTCAACGATGGGCCGGTGACCTTTGTGCTGGATAGTCGGGAAGCAGGCTTCTCGCGACTCAAGATCTGACGGAGGGGTTCCGATAGATCGACAAGAGTGACAACCCGTTCCCGGTCCGGATTTGGTATACTGACCGTAAGCCACACCGACGTCACAGGAGGTGGAGATGGGAGCTCAAGTTCCTCTTCGGCACCCGCTTAGAGAACTCTTTGGTGCCCTGACCGAGAAGAGTTTCACGGAACATCTCGGTTGGCCCGATACCAAGGTCACATCCTACGTCTCAAATCTTTTAGTCGATTTTACCCGTACAGATCAGCTCTATAAGATTAGAAACCGGGAGGATCAGCCGGTCGATTCGGTTGTCGATTTGCTGTTCGAGTCTGAGGTGATGCTGGAAGCGCAATCGCTGGATCGTGAGCGGGACGTCCATCGCCATATCGGGGATTTCACGCTGTTTATGGCGGGATTGTTTCCCGAGTACTTGAGACGGCTCAAATCGGCTGGGCGCATCTATCACAAGGACTTCCTCGTGGACTATGTGAAGACCGGCAAACGGTCGTACGGAATCGTCGCGCAGATCGGTCGTGAGGATGCGGAAACCAGCTTGCTGTTGTTCAAGAAATTATCGGAGAACTTTGAGCTCTGTGTCACCGGCCTGGGCTTTGTGCGATCTGACCTCGATCGTATGCAGAATCCTGCCTACCAAAGGACCCGGGATCTGCTCCTAAATTGAAACCCATCAGACCGATCATTCTCGCGCACGGGGGTGCCGGCTCCCGTACCATGACCTCCTCACAAGCCGTGTGTCTGCGTGGCGCAGTGCAAGTCGGCTATCACCTGCTGGATCGTGGCAGTTCCGCACTTGTCGCGGTGGAGCAGACCATTCGAGTTCTCGAGCGCAGTGGGCTCTTCAATGCGGGAAACGGGGCCCATCGACAGCTGGATGGAGTTCGGCGGATGGATGCGTCGATCATGGAAGGGGAATGCTTGCGTGCTGGTGCGGTTGCCTCTATTGAAGGTATTGTTCATCCGATTACAGCCGCCCGCCTTGTTATGGAAGAGACGGCGCATGTCTTGCTCGTCGGCCCTCTGGCGACCAAGTTCGCCAAGCATCACAAGATAGAGCTTCAGAAGCGTCAGGCTACGAGAGGCAAGCTCTCGTACGATTCCATGCTCAAGCAGATGACTACGAAGGGGGATCGGCATGGGACAGTCGGGGCGGTTGCGCTGGATCGGTCTGGGACAGTCGCTGCCGGTGCCTCGACGGGGGGGATCGATCTCATGCTACCAGGACGAGTCGGGGATACGCCGATTATCGGCTGCGGGGTATATGCTGACAATGAGACCGGTGCGGTGTCGATGACTGGGTGGGGGGAGAGTATCATCCGCTTAGCAGTGGCTAAAGAGATTTGTGAGCGACTCAGATACGGAGAGACACCTGCGTCGGCAGTCCCAAAAGTCTTCAGACGACTAGTGGCAAAGGTACAGGGATCTGCTGGTACGCTGGTGCTGACTCCGAAGGGTCGATTTGCCATCGAGCATGTGACCTCATATATGGCGGCTGGGTGGTGGGATGGGAAAGGGGACCCGACAGTGAAAGACCGATTTTGATGCCGAGCAGCCTCTTTCATCTTGCCTTTCCGATTAACGATATAACAGCCACGCTTCGGTTCTACGTCGACGGGCTCGGCTGTACGGTCGGGCGACGATCGAAACAGGCGGTGACGCTGGGGTTGGCAGGCCATCAGCTTGTCGCGCATCTCGTGCCGGAGCAACCTCCTCAACAAAAGGGCATTTATCCTCGTCATTTCGGGCTGATTTGTCTTTCGCAGGAAGAGTGGCAGAAACTAGCGGATCGTGCGAAAGCCAACGGCCTCTCTTTCTACCAACAACCTCGCGTGCGTTTCCCTGGGACACGTATCGAGCACCGCACGTTCTTCCTGGAGGACCCGTCGCACAATCTGCTGGAATTCAAGCACTACACCCACGAAACGGCCATTTTTGGAGAGCAGGATCATGGCCAGGTTGGCGATTCTTCGGAGTATGCGGAATAGCCAACGCTTGTCGGCTCTACTCTTCGAGAGTAGACAAGGGGTCGGGAGTCATTATGAGACATCTCGTCGCTGAGTTCTTACGTCTCAAGCCTATAGGTCCCCTCGCTTCAACCTGCCGCGTGCGGTGGTTGGGGGGTGTGCCATGGTCACGAAGTCAAGGGTTCAGAGGAAAACGGGATGGGCGTATTGCATTCTGAAGTAAAGATGAGTAGAGCGCGTGGCGTCCAGGTTGGATATTACCTAATGTATCTTGCTGCGCAAGATCAACGGTAGAGTGGGGGCACATCTGTGAAGCGGTGTTGCATCCATTCGGTCCCAGTCAACAGCCCTCTCTTTTTTGCATTCATTCATTCACTCATTCATTCATTCATTCATTTCCGTCGTCTCCTGCTTGCCGGCATGATCGATGTCGGTGCGGTTTACAGATATTGGCTATCTTGGCATTCGGCTGGAGCGGTCTATTCAGAATCAGCACGTGAGGTGTCGTCATGAGTGCGCCCAATCCGACCACAATTCCCTTGAACGTCCGACTAAAACCATCCGATTCATCGTCCCATCCCCGGGTGGCGAACTATTCGACCGTCGGTGTCTCACAGGGGACGGTCTATCTGGACTTCGGGTTCATTGAGCCCGCACTCCTCGGGGCCGTGGCGAAGACCGCGAAAGATGGCCAGGCGGCGCCAAAAGGTCTGGACGGCCACCTGGTTACGCGTGTGGCGATGGATGTCAGTTCCCTGGCGCGGTTGCAGCAGCAGATCCAACAGGTATTGGTTGGTTTGCGGGATGCGCGGCAGGGGAAAACGAAATCGTGAAGGATGGCGGCATGAAGAAACCACATGGGCTGCGATGGCTCTTCCAAGTAAGCAGCCTGATTATCGCTGTTGAGGTGAGTGCGTGCGCGGTGGTGGGTGCTCTACCGTTCGGCGGAGACAGTTGGAAAGAGGAAGTGCTTTGCACGATGGCCGCAAGATGGTGATCACTCGGTCGCAAACATATGGAGGGCGCCACGAGATTGGACAGCCGCCTCCGATCAAGGAACATACCGTCACATTTACATTGCCTAACACCGACAAGGCCATCAGGTGGACCAGCGAGTATGGTGAGGACCTTGGGCGCACCAACTTTCACTTGCTCGCTGTGCATGTGTTGAGCGGGACACCCTATATCGTTGCGGAGCCGAATTTGTGCCTGTCATATAACAAGTGGGGTCGGCCGAATCCACCCTACGTGTTTTTCAAATACGATGGCACGGCGTGGCAACGTATTCCACTCGAAGCCTTTCCGACCGAGTTTATCACCACCAATGTGGTGCTCGGTCTGAGTCGGCAGTTTGTAGACGCGATGGTCAAGCAAAGCGTGGTGCCAGTTGAGCAGGTTCAGAAATGGAATAGCCAACTCCCACAGCCCGAATATAAAACCATCCTGCGGGAGCCGATGGAGGACACCTATTGCCCAGAACGCAAGAGCTTCAAAGCACCATTTCCTATTCCGCAGCCTACTACGGGAGATGTCAAGAACTAGGGCACGACCAATAGAATCATTTATCGCAATCATGAGGGAGAACAAGCATGATGACACAGCTTGAAATTGATCGTGCCCTGATGGCCGGGCGTGCTTACCAAACTAATCGGGACCAAACCGCCAATTGGTTTCCAACGCCAGTAGGTTGGACGGAATTCTCCCATGTTCCTAATACTACATATCCGACAACGAGCGGATTTGAAGCCGGTGCTTTTCAAAAAGGGTCGGAGATCGTCATCTCCTACGCGGGGACTAATCCTAGCGATCTTACAGGGGACATGGCGGCGAATCTCGGGCTGGCCACCGGCGTGGGTTCAGCCCAACTCGTGCAGGCCGCTGAATACTACTTACAAGTGAAGGCCGCCAACCCTACTGCCAACATTGCGTTTACCGGGCATAGTCTGGGTGGCGGCTTGGCGGCGCTCATGGGGGTGTTCTTTGGTAAGCAGGTGGTGACCTTTGACCAGGCTCTGTTTGCCAGGTCAGCAACGCTGAATGTGCTCAGAAATTCTCTCGAAAGGATCGCCGCATGAGAAACGCATACGAATGGCGACGACTGTTGCTGCTACTCAGCCTGGTCGTCAGTCTCGATATGGGTGGATGTGCAGGAGTAGGGGCTCTACCGTTCGGCGATCCCAGTTGGAAAGAAGAAGTACTGTTGCACAACGGGAGCAAGATAGTTGTGGAGCGGTCGCAAAGTTATGGGGGACGGCATGAACCCGGACAATCATCGCCGATCAAAGAACAAACGGTGACGTTTACCCTGCCCAATACGAGCACAACCCTTGAATTTAAGAGCGAATATGGCGAAGCCATCGGGCGTGCAAACTTCCAGCTAATATCGCTGCATATTTTCCACGGCACCCCGTACATCGTGACCGTGCCCAACCTATGCCCGTCTTATATCAAATGGGGGCGGCCAAACCCGCCGTACGTGCTTTTCCGATATGACAGCACGGCATGGCAGCGCATCCCGTTGGAAGAACTCCCTTCGGAGTTCAAAGACATCAATTTGGTTGTCAATTCCAAAGGTAAGGAGAAAATCCTCACGGCGCAATCCGTCGTCACCGCAGAGCTTGTCAAGAAACTGAATGGTGAGCTGGAACAACCTGAATTCAAGACCATCCTGCGGATGCCTATATTGGACAACGGGATCGGCATGACTAGTTGCCCAATCCCCTCAGGAGCGACTGGAAAGCTCATCGCGCCAGAAGTAGACGGGAAACTTCTTTATTATAACTGGTGGCCTCTAGCACAGGAATGGTTTCAACGCACCTATGGTAAGGGCAAGTAACGCCTATCAGCGAATAATAATCTCGAAAGTTTAGGGGAATAAATCATGCCTTCAACACTCGATTACGCGTTAATGGCGGGCGCTTCGTATATTGACACTCGTAATCCAATCAATCGACTGTCAGTTCCACAGGAATGGGCTGCGGTTGCACATGTTCCAAACAACCCAGCATTTCCTCAGATCACTGGGGCCGCTGGCTTTGAAGCTGTTGCCTTCAAAAAAGGTACCGACATCGTTATCTCCTATGCTGGTACCTATGCCAAAGACCTCACGGGGGATATGGTTGCGGACTTTAACCTCGCCACCGGCCTTGGGTCAGCGCAACTCCTGCAAGCGGCCCAATACTATCTGCAGGTCAAGGCTGAAAATCCCACTGCGACGAGCATTACGTTCACTGGACATAGTTTAGGCGGCGGGCGCGCCGCCTTGATGGGCGTGTTCTTTGGTCAACAGGCGATGACCTTTGACCAAGCCCCGTTTGCCAGGTCAGCACAACTAAATGTGCTCACTCCCGATGTCGCAGCCACTCTCAAAGCCGATCTGCTGGCCAGCGGCCGCACCGAAGCTGACCTCGTCGGCCTGACCAACTTCTTGCAACTGCGTGCCACTAATGGCGGCATTCCCAATTCCAATTTGGTGACCAATATCAACGTGCAGGGTGAATTTCTGTCTGGTGTACCCTGGAACATCCCCGACCGCATCGGCACCACCCTCTTCGACATCAATAACAGTGCGCCTGGCGTTTCGGGCGACGACCTGCATGCGCAGTCCGTGCTCACCGCGTTTCTGCAAAGTAAAGAGACAGCTGTGACAGGCAAGACGTTGAACCAGGTGACGGGCGAACTCACCGACTTGCTGAAAATGGTATTTGATCAGAACTTGTTTGCGAATGAGACCGACACAAATCAGAGGAATTTCCTCGACCATCTCGTTCGCCATCAAGTAGGTGTGCAAGGCTCATTTGCTGCTGATGCGATGGTGACCCGTTTCACCAGCGACCTCTGGAAGCTGGCGCAAGATGGCGGGTTGACGATGGCCGATGATGCCTTCGCGTCGGCCAAACTGGTCAGTAAAGCGATGATCGCATTTGCGATGCAGAAGTATTACACCGAGACTCAGGCCAGCGCCGGGTACAATCAGGAGATCTTTACCAACGTGTCAGGCGGCGTGCGCTTCGATCGGGCGGATGTTGCCACGACGTACGACAATACGGTGAAGGGCTACAACGATTTTCACTTGTATCTGGCGAACAACTTTTCTCTCGCCGATCGTCAGCGGATTGAAAACGCGCTACCGGGATTGCGCGATTGGTATGTGCAGGCGGGAACCAGTGGCATGGATGCGACGGATGCGCAGAATCGTGGGGCGTTCATGCTGGGCGGTCGCGGGGCTGATTCGTTGACCGGGGGTACGGGCGCGGATCTGTTGGTGGGCAACCAGGGCCATGACAGCCTCGCGGGCGGCGCTGGGACGGATACACTGCTGGGTGGTGTAGGATTCGACCGCTACTACTACACGACCGGCGATGGGAACGATCGGATTGAGGATTCGGATGCCAACGGCGTGATCTTCGTCAATGGGCAGATGCTGGTGGGTGGGGTCAAGAAGGACGGGCATTCGTATTGGGAAAGCCCGGATAAGACTATCAAGTACGAAATGTCGGGGACGGATCTCGTGGTGAAGCTGAATGGCACGCAGGTTATGACCGTCAATGAGAACTTTCAGAGTGGGCAGTTCGGGGTTCGGTTGGTGGAGAGCGTGGAAGAAAGGATGGCGGCATGAAGCGACTGCGGAACAGATTCATGATTCAATCCATCGGCTTATTGGTCTGCCTGCTTGTGGGGCTGGTTGCTGATGTGTGGGCTGACGGTGGCGAAAAGAGCACGGCGTCCTGTCCCGTTTGCGACGCCTTTCGGGATAAAGTGACTCTTGAAGCGTGCGAGAGTTCCGTGGATGCCACGACGAGGCCGTTTCGGACCCCCGAGTGGGAACCGCAAGATCTCATGGCCTCAAAAGATTTAATCTGGCAGCTCGAAAATATTGCCTGGTACGGAGATCTTGGTTTTCGCTCCAAACGGGGTGATCCCAAAGAGCTGGAGGCCTACATTCAGCAGAAGATCGACTTCGATCAAGGGCACCTATGGGCTGCCACCGTGGACATCGATAATGATGGAATTCCCGAGAAAGTGCTGAAGTATGTGGACGGGAAATGTCAGTACACGACGTTCTGGGGGACGGCACTCTTTGTGTTGGATGACTCGGGTACCCGTATTGATGTGGCCAAGACCAAGCCGATTAGAGAAGGATATCAGTTCGCCAATTATGAAGTGCTGTTTTATCAGGGGTATACGCTTGTGGTGGTCTGGGCCCCAGACGAGCTGGATAAGCCCACGCTCCTTAGGTTGAAAGATGGCCGTAAGGAACGGCTGCAGTAAGAAGGAGCAATCAAAAACCGGCATTTCTTATGGGAGGGATTCATGCAGATTCATCAAGCCGATTTTAGTGCGGAGGTCAAGAATGTCATTCTTCAGGGTGAAGGCAATATTGCTGCCCCATACTTTGATCGACTGGAGATTGCATCTTCCAAAGTCACGATTGGGTACGGATTCAATTTGGAAGTGCGCGACAACCTGAAGATCGCCTTGTATGAGCTGAATATCCTGCAGGGGATGAATGCCGCGACGATCGAAAGCACCCTGACGCAGTATCTGAATGAGATGCAGGTTGCGAAGGCCACACCACTCCCGCAAGGCATGATACCCGGGACTAAGGTTGCCCAGAGTTGGCTGAATGACGTATTGGCCGAACACCTCAATACCCTCACCCAAACGATCACGGCGAATCAGGTGACAGAGTTCAAAACTCAACCTTCGGATGCGGACGCGATCCTTAACGACATCATCTGGGGCGTGACGATTACGGGACAGGTGATCAAAGGGACAGTAGAACTCCTGGATGCCAAACTGGGGAACACGGTCTCGACGACGGTCCTGCCGCATGATTCGAAGGAGTATCTGGCGCTGAGCTCGCTCTTCTACAACTCTCCCAGTCGGGTGACGTCGGAACTGGTCAATGCGATTCAGACTGACCATCGAGCGGACGCATGGTATCTCATCCGCTACGAGTCCAATGGGCAAATGGCCACGTCCTTAGGTGCCGGCATTGCCAATCGCCGCTACACGGAATCCGATAAGTTTGGGCTCTATGATGGGCCTGACCAGAACAATCCTGCGCCGAATCAAGCGGAAGCGCGGGAGGTGATGCGGATGTATACGATGCATCACGACGAGATCCGTGCCTACGAGGCCATGTTTTCACCGCTGGCTGGGACATCGCCCATCAGCCACGGGATCGATTTTAACCTCTCATTTTCAAGGAACCGGCTTATTACCGATTTCGCCGAAGGCCGATCAATCGATGGTGAAGTGCTGGTAGGGAAGGATGACGTGTTTCCTGGCGATACTCTTGAAGGTACGGCGAATGGGGATCTGTTGTTTGGGGAAAAAGGCAATGATGTGCTGCGTGGACTAGCTGGAACGGATGTGCTGGATGGCGGGGCGGGAATCGATACGCTGTCGGGTGGGGCTGATGCGGATCTGTTACGAGGGGAAGTAGGAGCCGATTCCTTGCAAGGTGGGGCAGGTGATGACCGTCTCGAAGGCGGGGCGGGATTTGACACGTACTACTACACCAGTCTGACCGATGGCCATGACACGATTGTCGATAGTGGTGGACAAGGACAAATTCAAGTTGATCGCCAACTGCTCGTGGGTGGTGTCAAGCAATCTGGCGAGACGGATTGGGAAAATGCCGATGGCTCAATCAAGTACCGCATGTCAGGAACGGACTTAGGCTCAGGACTCATTCTTTGAGATAGAAGATGACGGTTGCGGCGAGACAGATCGCCGAGAAGAACGTGTGGGCGCAGCGGTCGTAACGCATCGCA
>WBZP01000933.1_pt1 | contig 38011 bp, 35 predicted proteins | sample 5204301 | NCBI WGS metagenome assembly WBZP01 (sample SAMN12412401, study PRJNA552823) | activated sludge metagenome | isolation source: activated sludge from nitrification reactor of wastewater treatment plant... | place: USA: Pennsylvania | collected 2017
GACAGGTAGACGCCGGTGATCAGCAGGATGATGAAGCTGTACAGCGCGATCTCACCGAGCAGGAACGACCAGTGCGTCGGGAAGACCTTGTTGAGGATGCCGCGCCGGACCGCCGCGGACGGGTGGTAACGCGAATCGATCGCGTCACCCTGCTTGGCCAGTCGCTCGCCGAGTGTCGAACTCATGATTTGCGCTCCCAGAAGGCCGGGCCGACAGGTTCGATGAAGTCGCCGTTGGCGACCATGTATCCGTCTTTGTCAATCGTAATCGGAAGCTGCGCCAGCGCCCGGGCAGCGGGGCCGAAGATCGGCTTGGCGAAGTGCAGCGCGTCGAACTGCGACTGATGGCACGGGCACAGGATGCGGTAGGTCTGCTGCTCGTAGAGCGACGACGGGCAGCCCAGGTGCGAGCAGACCTTGGTGTAGGCGAAGAACTCGCCGTAGTTGAAGCTCTCCTGACCCTGGCGCTTGACCACCTTGGTCATGTCCTGCGGCTTGATCCGGATGAGCATCACCGGGTTGCGTACGCCCATCATGATCCGGCTCAGTGCGGTGTGCGACTCCACGGTGGTGCCGTCGCCGTCGGTGGCACGCCACGGGAACACCGTCTCCATGCCGCCGGCGTCGATGTCCTCGGGCCGCAACTTGGTGAACGGGCTGTGGCTTTCGCCGGTCGCGCGGGCCAGGTAGATCGTCTCGCCGTGGAATCGCGGGGTCCAGCCCGACGTCCACAGCACGGCCTTCTTGCCCTCGGCGGTCGGCACGACTGGTTTCCAGGGGTTCTTGATCAGACCGCCGGCGAAGGCGACCAGGGAGCCCACGCCGAACGCGCCGAAAGCCAGCCCCAGGGACGCGCCGATCACCTTGCGGCGCTTGATCGTCGAGCCCTCGAGCGCGTCGGTCAGGTTGGCCGCGATGGTCTTGCGGTGGATCTCCGGGGACGCGCCGTCGTGCCGGTCCTGGATGGTGATCTCTTCGGGGATGAACTTCTTCTGGAACAGCACCGCGCCGATACCGATCGCCAGGATCGACAGCCCGAAGGTGAGGCCGTACATCGGCGTGGCCAGGTTGTACCACCAGCTGTCCGGGTCGTACTCCCACGGCCAGAACAGGAAGACGACCAGCAGTGCCAGCCCCATCAGGCCGCCCAGCAGCAGCCAGAAGGCCACCGAGCGCGCGGCGCGCTTCTCGGCGCGGGTGCCCTCGACGGGCCAGCGGTCCTCCTTGAAGACGATGTCGACGCCGTCGAGCTTGCCGCCCAGGGCCAGCAGCTCGTCGTTGGACATCTCCGCCAGTTCGGCGTCGGTGGGCTGAGGTGTTCCTGCCGTGTTGGTCATGCCCGTGCCCCGATCCACATTGCGATGCCGATCATGAGGACCATGCCGCCGATCCACATGAGCATTCCTTCAGAGGTCGGACCGAATCCGCCGAGGCCGTAGCCGCCGGGGCTGCGCGACTCCGCGGCGTGCCGCACGTAGGAAACGATGTCCTTCTTCTCCTCGGGCGAAAGCTGCCGGTCGGAGAACTTGGGCATGTTCTGCGGGCCCGTCAGCATCGCCGTGTAGATCTGCTGCGGATTGGCCTCGCCGAGGTCGGGGGCGTACTTGCCGGACGAGAGCGCGCCACCCTTGCCGGTGAAGTTGTGGCAGGACGCGCAGTTCAGCCGGAACAGGTCGCCGCCGCGGGCCACGTCACCGTGGGTCAGGGACTCCTGGGCGATTTGGCCGTTGGCGTCGCGCACCACCGTCGGGCCGCCCCCGTTGGCCTGGATGTACGCGCCGAGCGCATCCATCTGCGCCTCGTCGAAGGCCACGGCCTTCTTCGGCACCTGCGCGTTGAGACTCATCGCGGGCATCCGGCCGGTGGAGACCTGGAAGTAGACAGCGGCCTCGCCGACCCCGATCAGGCCGGGCCCACGATCGCCCACGCCCTGCAGGTTCGCGCCGTGGCAGCTGACACACGATGTCTCGTAGAGCTGCTTGCCGGTACGCAGAATCGCCGAGTCCGACTCATCGGCCACCGCGACCTGGGGCCGCGGGGTGAGGACCGCCGCCAGAGCGCCCGCGAATGCGAGGGCTATCAGCAGTAACAGTCCGGCCGACAACCGGCGGCGCAGCCTTCTGCGCGACCGATCGTTGGTTGATCCGAGCAACCGCGAGATCTTCAACCGAGCACTCCTGTCCATGGGCTGCTGAGATTTCATGGCACGTCGCTTCTCATCGAACGCCATCGTTCTTCATCGGACGAAGTAGATGACGGCGAACAGCGCGATCCACACGATGTCGACGAAGTGCCAGTAGTACGACACCACGATCGCGGCGGTGGCCTGCGCGGGCGTGAACTTGCTCATCTTGGTCCGGGCCAGCAGCAGCACGAAGGCGATCAGACCGCCGATGACGTGCAGGCCGTGGAAGCCGGTCGCCAGGTAGAACACCGTGCCGTAGGCGCTGCCCGGGATCGTGGTGCCGTGCTGGACCAGGTGGACGTACTCGTAGGCCTGACCCGCCACGAAGAACGCACCCATCGCCAGCGTCAGCAGATACCAGCGGCGCAGCCCGAACACGTCGCCGCGTTCGGCCGCGAACACACCCATCTGGCAGGTGAACGACGATGCGATCAGCACCAGGGTCACCGGTACCGCCAGCGCCAGGTTCAGCTCGGTCGGGTGGGGTGGCCAGTCCCCGCCGGCTTGGGCGCGCGCGGTGAAATACATCGCGAACAGTCCGGCGAAGAACATAAGCTCGCTGGAAAGCCACACGATGGTGCCGACACTGACCATGTTTGGCCTGTTCAGCGAATGTACGCGCGACGTGATGGCAGTCCCGGAAGTTCCTACAGCGCTCGTCACATGAAGAAGTATGACGCTTTGTAGTTGTCCAACTCCACCCGGGGAGGGATTTGGTTTTCGGTGTCGCGCTCCCGGGTCCGGCTCAAGGCGTGCGACATGGGAAAATCGGCAGGTGACCGCGTCGACTTCGTCTTCCTCGCAACCGGCCCCGACCTGGCGCGGGATCCTGAGCCGCCTGACCGATCTGCAACACCTGGCCGCCGGGCAGGCCGGGTGGGCGATGGAGCAGATCATGACGGGGGCCGCGACCCCGGCGCAGATCGCGGCCTTCGGCGTCGCGATGAAGATGAAGCGGCCCACCGCCGCCGAGGTGACCGAGTTGGCCGACGTGATGCTCGCGCACGCCCGCCGGGTGCCCACCGACGTGATCGGGACCGACACCGTGGACATCGTCGGAACCGGCGGCGACGGCGCCAACACCGTCAACCTGTCCACGATGGCCGCCGTGGTGTGTGCGGCCGCCGGTGTGCCGGTCGTCAAACACGGCAACCGGGCGGCCTCGTCGCTGTCCGGCGGCGCCGACACCCTCGAGGCGCTCGGGGTGCGCATCGACCTGGGCCCCGCGGAGGTGGCCCGTTGCGTCGAAGAGGTGGGCATCGGTTTCTGCTTCGCCCCCATCTTTCATCCGTCCTACAAGCACGCCGGGCCGCCGCGTCAGCAGATCGGGGTGCCGACCGTCTTCAATCTCCTTGGGCCGCTGACGAATCCGGCCGGTCCGCGGGCGGGACTGATCGGCTGCGCGTTCGGGGATCTGGCCGAGGTGATGGCCGGTGTGTTCGCCGCGCGCCGCTGCAGCGTGCTGGTGGTGCACGGCGACGACGGCCTCGACGAGCTCACGACGACGACCACTTCCACCATCTGGCGGGTGCAGGCGGGCACCGTCGACCGGTTGACCTTCGACCCGGCCGGGTTCGGGTTCGCCCGCGCCGAACTGTCCGAACTGGTCGGCGGCGACGCGCAGTTCAACGCCGCCGAGGCGCATTCGGTGTTCGGGGGGGCGACCGGGCCGGTGCGCGACGCGGTGATCCTCAACGCCGCCGGCGCGATGGTGGCCTACGCCGGGTTGTCGAGTTCGGCGGAGTGGCTGCCGGCCTGGGAGGCGGGGCTGTCACGCGCCGCGGCGGCCATCGACGGCGGGGCGGCGGGGGAGAAGCTGACCGCCTGGGCGGCGTTCAGTCAGTCGCTCTGAGAAGTCCTGTGCGGCAGATGTTTCCGGCATCGCCGCGGCGGCCAGCCGGGCCGACCGCGCCGCGGCGGTCCAGGCCGCGAAGTGCCCGGCGCCGGCCGCCGGGCTGACCCAGCCGGCGCTGGCCCGCACGATCCGGGTGCCCGGCGTCGCGAGCCAGCGGTCCAGCAGCGCCGTCTCCTCGACGAGCGCGCCGCCCACGGGCGCGTCCCGGTAGAGCACCGTCTGCGCACCGGCCGTCAGGGCGTCGACCACCGGCATCGGCGGTATGCCCCGCGCCGCGCTGCCCGCCGCGGCCAGCTGGCCGTGCCGGATGACCGCGAGCTGCCAGCCGCCGGCGCCGTCGGGTTGGGCGGCCACCAGTTCGGCGACCGCGGCCAGGCCGTGCAGCCGCTGCCCGCGCCACAGCGCGTCGATCGCGGTGGCCAGCTGGTCGCGCAGCCGGGCGGCGCTCTCGTAGCGCCCGGCTGCCGCCAACTCCGCGACGTGGGCGACGGCGGCGGTCAGCGGCGACCGGTCGGCGCCGGTGATGAGTGCGGTCATCCGCCGCGCCGCCGGCGCGTATTCCGCGGCCGACACGTCCCGGGCGCCCGGGCACGGTGACACCTCCCGCTCCGGGCAGGCCGGGCCGTGCCGGGCCGAGCGGGCCAGCCGGGCGGTGCAGGTGCGCAGACCGCCGAAACGGGCCAGCATGTCGGCGGTGTCCACCGCGTCCGCGCGGGCCCGGAACGGCCCGGCAACCGAATCGTGCCGCGGCGCCCGCACGACCGACAGTCTCGGGAAGGCTTCGTCGGTCAGTGTGATCCACCACCAGCGGTGCGGGAACCGCGACCGCCGGTTGTAGGGCGGCGCGTGGGCGGCCAGCAGCCGCAGTTCGCGCACCCCGGCCTCCAACCCGTGTGCGCACTCGACATGGTCGACGGCCTCGGCCAGCATCACCATTTCGCGCATCCGCCCGCGCGGGTCGGCGCCGGTGAAGTACTGGCCGACCCGGCGGCGCAGGTCGACGGCGGTCCCCACGTAGAGCACCTCGGCACCGGGCCCGCGGAACAGGTAGACGCCCGGCCGGTGCGGCAGGTGCTCGGCCAGCACCCGCTTGCGGCGCTGGGCCGGGGTGACGTTGGGCAGATAGGAGCGCAGTTCCGGGTAGGTGTGCACGCCGAGGTTGCCGACGCGCTCGATCAGCCCGTGCAGCACGTCCACCGTGGCGCGGGCGTCGTCCAGGGCGCGGTGGGTGGGCTCGCTGGCGGCCCGGAACAGCCGGGCCAGCACCGCCAGCCGGACGCTGGGCGCCTCCTCCCGGGTCAGCACCCGCCGGGCCAGTCGCACGGTGCACAGCACCGGCGGACCGGGCCAGGTCAGCCCGCAGCGTGCGGCGGCGGCGCGCAGGAAGCCGATGTCGAAGCCCGCGTTGTGCGCCACCAGCACCGCCCCGCGGCTGAACTCCAGGAACATCGGCAGCACCGCGTCGATGGTCGGCGCGTCATGCACCATGGCCGTCGTGATTCCGGTGAGCCGGACGATCTGCGGCGGGATGTCGCGGCCCGGGTCGACCAGCGTGGCGAACTCGCCGAGGACCACTCCGCCGCGCACCTTGACCGCGCCGATCTCGGTGATCGCGTCGCACGGGCCGCCCGGGGCGGCGGGGCGCGCCCGACCGCCGGTGGTCTCGAGGTCGACGACGACGAAGGTGGTGTGCCGCAGCGACACGTCCGATGCGGGGTCGATGTCGGCGAAACTCAACTGCCCGGGCCGGCTGCGTTCCACGCCGTCACACGCTAAACGGGGGTCCCGACAGCCTCGCCGGTCTCAGGTGCCTCAGCCGTCCCGGGGAAGTTGTCGGGGGTCGGTATTAGCGTCCGCGGAACAGGAGCCAGGAAGACCAGGAAGAGTGGAGAGAGCAGGGTGAGAAGAACCATGGGACACAACCCAGTGCCGGACGGCCCGATCGTCATCGACTGCGACGACTGTGCCGTGCGCGGGCCGGGGTGCAAAGACTGCGTGGTCAGCGTGCTGCTCGGCGTACCCGATACGTTGCTGGACGACGAGCGGGCGGCGTTGGAGGTGCTGGCGGAGGCCGGTCTGGCGCCCAGATTGCGGCTGGTGCCGATCCACCGCAGCCCGAGACCGGGTGTGGCCTGAGCAACACGTGTCGATCCCCGCCGCGAATTCCACGCGTTGGTAAATTAGCCCTACCGATAGACAACGCCGATGCCGTTTCGTAACCTATCTGAGACCTAAGGCGGTTCGGCGGCGGCGTGGTAGTCACGTCGAAGGCAGTTTAAGGACACGTAATCTTGACCCTCCACGGTTCACACCGGAAGAAGCGCGCTGCCGCTCTGCCCATCCTCGGTGTGGTGACCGGGGCCGCTGTCCTCAGCGGGCTGGTGGCCTCCAGCGCCCTCGCGGATCCGGCCGCCGATGCCATGGCAAAACTGAACGACCTCTCGCGTCAGGCCGAACAGGCCACCGAGGCGATGCACACCGCCCAGCTCGACCTGAACCAGAAGCTGGACGTGCAGGCCGCCGCCGACAAGCAGCTGACCCAGGCCCAGGCGGACGTCAGCGTCGCGCAGACGCAGCTGACCTCGTTCCAGACGTCGGTCGACAGGGTTGCCGCCGCCACCTACATGGGCGGCCGCACCGACGGCATGGCCGCCATTCTCACCGCGGAATCCCCGCAGGGCCTCATCGACAAACTCGCCATGCAGCGGGTCATGGCCACCCAGATGTCGGCGCAGATGACCAACTACCGGCGCCTGGCCGCAGCCGCCAACACCGCGCAGGCCACGGCCGCCAGGTCGGCCGCCGATGCCAAGACCGCGGCCGATCAGGCCACCGCGGTGCGCGCCGACCTGCAGGCCAAGCAGGCCAAGCTGCAGGTGCAGATCGCGGTGGTGAAGTCGCAGTACAACATGCTCTCGCCGAACCAGCGGGTGGCCCTGGCCGCGCCGGTTCCCGTCGCCGCCGTGCTGCCGCCGCCGGCCGCCGCGCCCGGACCCGACGTCGTGGCCGCCGCACCGGATGCGCTGGCCCCGCCGGCGGACATCGCCCCGCCCGAGGCGGCCGTGCCGTCGGTGGGCGGCGGCACCGGCGAGGGCGCGATCGCGGTGCAGGCGGCGCTGACCCGGGTCGGGTCCCCGTACTCGTGGGGTGCCTCGGGGCCGGGCGCGTTCGATTGCTCGGGTTTGGTGATGTGGGCGTTCCAGCAGGCCGGTATCTCGTTGCCGCACTCCAGCTATGCGCTGGCCGCGGGCGGCACGCCGGTTTCGCGCGACCAGCTCCAGCCCGGTGATGTCGTCAACTTCTATTCCGACGCCTCCCACACCGGTATCTACGTCGGCGACGGCATGGTGGTGCACGCCTCCACCTACGGCGTACCGGTGAAGGTGGTGCCGCTTGACGGTGCCGGTCCGTTCTACAACGCGCGCCGTTACTGACCGTTTCCGCCTGCCGCGGGCCTGGTGGCCCGCACTGGCGGCCGTTCTGGTCATCCTCGCGGCAGTCGCGGTTCAGCGCCTCTCCCTCCCGTCGTCGGCTCCGAACGCCGTTGTGGGGAAAGATGATTCGGCCCGATCGGTTTCGCTGGTCAACGACGGCGGCCCGGCTGGTCAGGCGTTGCTGGACCGGGTGTCGGCCGAAGCCGGTTCCGCCGTCGCGGCGGTGGAGGCGTTTTGGGGGGCCGACTGGGGCCGGGCCGCCGGGGCGTCCCCCGAACCGATCCTCATCGTGGCCACGGGGACGCCCGCCCAGTTCGCCGCCCGGGCCGGCGCCGACGGTGCGGAACGGGCCGACACCGCCGCCGTCGCGGTGGCCGACCGGGTCGACCCGGCGTCGCGCACGGTCGAGGGGGAGCGCATCGTCCTGGCCCCCGGGGCCGCCGCGATGAGTCCGCACGACCTGCGAATCGTGTTGCGGCATGAACTTTTCCACTACGCCGCGCGTGCCGACACGGCGCCGGTCGCGCCGCGCTGGCTCACCGAGGGGGTGGCCGACTACGTGGCCCGGCCCGCGCCGCCGGCACCGATTCGGGTGGACACCTCGCGGCTGCCCTCCGACGCCGAGTTCACCGGCACCCCCGCGGAACTGTCCGCGGCCTACGACCGGGCGTGGCTGTTCGCCCGGTTCGTCGCCGACCGGTACGGCGCCCCGGCGTTGCGGCTGCTGTACCTGCGGGCCGCCGGCATCGGGCACGCCGACACCGCCACTGCGCTGCGCGACGTGCTCGGCGCCGACCCCGACGACGTGCTGGCCCGGTGGCGCGAGTGGGCGCACTGATGCCCAAGCGGGTTCTGCTGGTCACCAACGACTTTCCGCCCCGCCGCGGCGGCATCCAGTCCTACCTGGAGAACCTGGTGACGCGACTGGCCGGCGCCGGCGGCCACCGGATCGCCGTCTACGCCCCCCAGTGGAAGGGCGCCGCGGAGTACGACGAGCGGGCGGCCGGCCTCCACATCGTGCGCCATCCCGGCTCGCTGATGCTGCCGGTGCCGACCGTCGAGCGCCGGATGCGCGGGCTCATCCGCGAACACGACGCGGAGGTCGTCTGGTTCGGGGCGGCGGCGCCGCTGGCGCTCCTGGCCCCCGCCGCGCGACGGGCCGGCGCGGACCGGGTGCTGGCCAGCACCCACGGCCACGAGGTCGGGTGGTCGATGCTGCCGGGGGCGCGCTCGGCGCTGCGCCGGATCGGTGAGGGCACCGACGTCCTCACCTACATCAGCCGCTACACGCGCTCGCGGTTCGCCGCGGCGTTCGGGCCGCACGCCGCCTTCGAGCATCTGCCGCCGGGCGTCGACCCCGACACCTTCCGGCCCGACCCGGCCGCGCGCGCCGAACTGCGCGCCCGGTACCGGCTCGGGGAGCGCCCGACCATCGTCTGTGTGTCCCGCCTGGTGCCCAGGAAGGGGCAGGACATGCTGATCCGGGCGTTGCCCGCGATTCGCGACCGCGTCGACGGCGCCGCGCTGGTGATCGTCGGCGGCGGACCGTATCTGTCGACCCTGCGAAAACTGGCCGCCGACAACGGGATCGCCGATCACGTCATTTTCACCGAAGGTGTCCCGTTCGCCGAGCTGCCCGCGCACTACACCCTGGGCGACGTGTTCGCGATGCCCTGCCGCACCCGCGGCGCCGGCCTGGACGTCGAGGGCCTGGGCATCGTCTTCCTGGAGGCGTCGGCCACCGGGATCCCGGTGGTGGCCGGCGATTCGGGCGGGGCGCCGGAGGCGGTCCTGGACGGCGAGACCGGGTTCGTCGTCGACGGGCGCGACCTCACCCGGATCACCGACGCCGTCAGCGCCCTGCTCGCCGACCCCGACACCGCCGCCCGCATGGGCGCCCGCGGCCGGCAATGGATCGACGAGCAGTGGCGGTGGGACACACTGGCGGCGCGGATGGGCCGGCTCCTGTAGCCGCCGCAGGACACGAGCGTGCGCAAGTGCCCGCCCGCAACGGCGTGCCGGCGTACCGACACGCACCCTCGCGAGCTCAGTCCTTGCGGTAGATCGCCGCGATCTCGTCGGCGAACTTCTCGGCGACCACCTTGCGCTTGACCTTCAACGTGGGGGTCATCTCGCCGGTCTCCTCGGTGAAGTCCACCGGCAGGATCCGGAACTTGCGGATCGCCTCGGCGTGCGAGACGTGGCTGTTGGCCTCCTTGACCGCGTGATCGATCTCGGCCACCAGATCGGGGTCGTCCGTCAGGGCGGCCACCGTGTCCGCCGCATTCTTGTGGTGGCGTTCCTTCCAGCCCTCGAAGGCCTCGGGGTCGATCGTGATCAGCGCCCCGATGAACGGCTGGGCGTCACCGACCGCCATCGCCTGGCTGATCAGCGGATGCGCCCGCAGTTCATCCTCGAGCACCGCCGGGGCGACGTTCTTGCCGCCCGCGGTCACGATGATCTCCTTCTTGCGGCCGACGATCTTGAGGAACCCGTCCGGGTCGACCTCGCCGAGATCACCGGTGTGGAACCAGCCGTCCTCGATGGCCTCGGCGGTGGCCGTCTCGTTGCGCCAGTAGCCGTGGAACACGACGCCGCCCTGCACCAGTAGCTCGCCGTCGTCGGCGATTCGCATGCTGTTGCCCTCCAACAGCTTCCCGACGGTGCCGGGTTTGACGGCGCCGATCTGGTTGACGGTGATCGCCGCGCTGGTCTCGGTCAGGCCGTAGCCCTCGTAGATGGTCAGGCCGACACCGCGGTAGAAGTGGCACAGCCGCGCGCCCAGGGGGGCGCCACCGGAGATGGACGCCACGCAGTTGCCGCCCAGCGCCGCCTTCAGCTTGCCGTACACCAGCTTGTCGAAGAGTGCGTGCCTGAGCTGGAGGAACAGCCCGGGACCGCCGGGCTGGTCCAACGCCTCGCTGTAGGCGATCGCGGTCTGCGTGGCCAAATCGAAGATCCTGCCCTTGCCGCCGTCGGCGGCGTTCTGGGCGGCGGTGTTGTAGACCTTCTCGAACACCCGCGGCACCGACACCACGATGGTCGGTTTGAACACCCCGAACATCGGGACCAGGTTCTTGATGTCGCTGGTGAATCCGACGGTCACCTTGTTGTGGAAGGCGCCGAGGGTGATCGCGCGGGCCAGCACGTGTGCCAGCGGCAGGAACACCAGCAACCGCTGCCCCTTGGTCAGCAGGGTGGGCACCGCGGCCTTGGCGCCCCGGATCTCGTAGAGCAGGTTGGAGTGGGTGAGCTGGCAGCCCTTGGGCCGGCCGGTGGTACCCGAGGTGTAGATCAGCGTGGCCGGGTCGGTGGCGCGGATTCCCTCGACGCGGCGGGTCACCTCGTCCGGATCCACCGCGGCGCCGGCCGCGGCCAGCTCGTCGAGCGCCTTCGGGCCGGATCCGTCGATGGCGTAGCAGCGGCGCAGGGCCGGCAGTCCGCCGGCGAGCTCGGCGACGATGCCGGTGTGGGCGTCGGTCTCGGCGAACGCCACGACCGCGCCGGAGTCCTGCAGCACCCACTGCACCTGATCGGCCGAGGACGTTTCGTAGATGGGCACCGTGAGCGCACCGACGGACAGGATCGCCATGTCGAGGATGGCCCATTCGAACCGGGTGGCGGAGAAGATCGCGACCCGGTCCCCGGGCTGGACGCCCAGCGCGATCAGACCCTGTGCTGCCGAACGGATCTGGGCCGCGGCCTGTGCGCACGTCACATCGACCCAGTTGCCGTCGACCAGCCGCTGGTAGATGGCGTAATTCGGGTCGGTGCGTTCGTGCTCGTAGACGGCCGAGACGATGTTGTCGGTCTCAGCGACGGTGAAGGATGCCGGAACGCTCAACTCGCGCAAATTCCTGGCCTTCCGGTAGCGATGGACTGGACGTGAACAGCATCGTGTGAGAAAACGACGCTGTTGCGGAAAACAACGCCGTCCACAGTAGCGGTACCCGCGGCGGCGGTGTGACGTGCTTCACCGTTTTGCATCCGACCGCTTTTCGCCGGGCCGGCCCGGTATGTGAAGCTAGCGGGCATGCACAGCATCCAGGTCGCGGACGAGACGTTCGTGGCCGCCGCCGGCGCACGAGTGGGGGCGGCGGTCGCGGACCCCGCCCGGTGGCGGCGGTGGTGGCCGGACCTGCGGCTCGAGGTTATCGAGGACCGGGCCGACAAGGGCATCCGCTGGACCGTCGCCGGGCCGCTGACCGGAACCATGGAGATCTGGCTGGAGACGATGCTGGACGGCGTGATCCTGCACTACTTCCTGCACGCCGAACCGACGGGCGCCACCGCCGCGGAGGTGGCCGGAATGGACGTGGCCGCGCTGACCCACCGACGCCGGGTCGCGGGCAAGCGGATGTCCTTCGAGATCAAGAATGAACTCGAGGCGGGACGTCCGGTGGGTTCGGCGCCCACGGCATAGATATCGGGCCGAAGGGCTGCCCGGGAGGGTAGCGTGGCCGCGAAAGAGACCCCGAGAGGCAAGGCAGCGTTCACGTGGCGGACAAGACCGCGCAGACGATCTTCATCGATGCCGATCCCGGCACGGTGATGGATGTGATCGCCGACATCGACTCCTACCCGGAGTGGGTCAAGGAGTACCGGGAAACCCAGGTCCTCGAGACCGACGCCGTCGGCAACCCGCACACCGCCCGGCTGGTGCTCGACGCCGCGGTGCTCAAGGACACCATGGTGCTGGAGTACGACTGGCCCGCCGACCGCACGTCGGTGCGGTGGTGGCTGGTCTCCAGTTCGTTGCTGAAGGCTCTCGACGGTGAATATCGGTTGGCGCCCAAGGGATCCGGGACCGAGGTCACCTACGAGCTGTCGGTGGACCTGATGATCCCGATGATCGGGCTGCTCAAACGCAAGGCCGAGCGCCGCCTGACCGACACGGCGCTGAAGGATCTCAAGAAACGAGTCGAGGGCTGACGGATTCCGGCGAGGTCGACACCGGTGGCCGGGCCCGCATCAGCCTCTTCGTGGGCAAGGGCGGGGTCGGGAAGTCGACGCTGGCAGCGGCCACCGCGGTGCGCGACGCCCGATCGGGTCGGCGCGTCCTGCTGGTCTCCACCGACCAGGCGCATTCCCTGGGCGACGTGCTCGGCGTAGTGGTGGCCCCGACCGGCAGTTGCGATCCGGTCCGGGTCACCGCGGACCTGCCGGTGGACGATCCGGGACAGGGCGGGTTCCTGGATGCGCTCGCGCTGGACACGCTGGCCCTGCTCGAGGCCCAGTGGCAGCAGGCCTGCGCTCCGCTGGCGGGCAAGTTCCCCGAATCTGATCTGGGAGATGTTGCGCCCGAAGAACTCTCGGCGTTTCCCGGCATCCAGGAGGTGCTGGGTCTGCGTGAGGTGACGCGCCTGGCGGAGTCGGGCGACTGGGACCATGTCGTCGTCGACTGTGCCTCGACGGCCGACGCGCTGCGGATGCTGACCCTGCCGTCGGCGTTCGCGCTCTATCTGGAACGCGCCTGGCCCCGGCACCGTCGGCTGAGCATCGCGCCGGGCGACGCCCACTCGGTGGCCGTCGTCGAGTTGCTGGAGCGCACTGCCGGCAGCCTCGAGCGGTTGTCCACCATGATCACCGGCGCCGGCGGGGATGTCGGCGCGCACCTGGTGCTCACCGCCGAGCGGGTGGTGGCCGCCGAAGCGGTTCGGACGCTCACCTCGCTGGCCCTGATGGGGGTGGATGTTCGTGAGCTCATCGTGAATCAGGTTCTGGTTCAAGATGATTCGTACGAGTATCGCAACCTGCCCGCGCATCCGGCCTTCGACTGGTACGCCGAGCGGATCGCCGAGCAGCAGTCGGTGCTCGACGAACTCGGCACCGGCACCGGCGAGGCGGCACTCGTGCTGGTGCCGCATCTGGCCGGCGAACCGATCGGCCCCAAGGCGCTCGTCGAGCTGCTGGACTGCACCCGCCGGCGCGGCAGCGCGCCTCCGCCGGGACCGCTGCGGGCGGTCGTCGACCTGGAGTCGGGCTCGGGACTGGACTCGGTCTACCGGCTGCGGTTGCAGCTGCCCCCGCTGGCCCCGGCGGCGTTGGGCCCGTCGGCGGCGCGGGAAACCCTGTCGCTGGGCCGGGTCGACGACGATCTCATCGTCGCCGTCGGCGGGCTGCGCAGGCGGGTCCGGCTGGCATCGGTGCTGCGCCGGTGTCAGGTCGCGGGCGCCCAGTTCAAGGACGACGAGCTGACGGTGCGCTTCCGGCCCGATCCGGCGGTATGGCCGAAATGAGCACACCCACGCCCGGGCACGACGACCTGGGCCCCGAGTTGCGCCGGCTCGCCCAGGAGATCCTGGACCGGCTCGACCCCGCGGTGCGGTCGATGGCCGCCCTGGCTGCGGCGCGTTCCGACGGTGAACCCGGCCGCTGCCAACAGGTCTGGTGCCCGGTGTGCGCCCTGGCGGCCGTGGCCACCGGCGAGGAGCACCCGTTGCTGACGGTGGTCGCCGAGCACAGCGTGGGCCTGCTGACGGTGCTGCGCGGGCTCCTGGGCGACGTGCCCGCCACCCCCGGGGCCGAGGCCGGAAGCGGTCCCGAACCGGAGCCCGACCCGACCCCGGATCCGGCTCCCACGAATGGCCGGTATCAGCACATTCCCATCACCTTCGAAGACTGAGCGATCCGCAGCACGCCGGCGGCCCGTCGCTGTGGTGGCACTCATCACGGGTCGGTAAGGTTGGCGCAAAGCACCGACGGTGCGGCCCGACTGGAGGACCCATGTGGTACTGGTTGTTCAAATACATCTTCATGGGTCCGCTGCTGTCTCTGCTCGGTCGCCCGAAAATTGAAGGGCTGGAACATATTCCGGCCAACGGTCCGGCCATCCTGGCGAGCAACCACCTGGCCGTCGCCGACAGCTTCTACCTGCCGCTGGTGGTGCCCCGCCGCATCACGTTCCTGGCCAAGCAGGAGTACTTCACCGGCACCGGGCTGAAAGGCCGGGCCATCGCGTGGTTCTACACGGTCGCCGGACAGGTGCCGATCGACCGGACCGACGCGGACTCCGCGCAGGCGGCGCTGAACACCGCCGAGCGCATCCTGGACGAGGGCAAGCTGCTGGGCATGTATCCGGAGGGCACCCGCTCACCCGACGGCCGGCTGTACAAGGGCAAGACCGGCCTGGCCCGGCTGGCGCTGCAGACCGGCGTCCCGGTGATCCCGGTCGCGATGATCGGCACCGATGTGGTCAATCCGCCGGGTTCGAAGATGTGGCGCTTCGGCCGCGTCACCGTCCGGATCGGCAAACCGATGGACTTCACCCGGTTCGACGGGCTGGCCGGGAACCGGTTCATCGAGCGCGCGGTCATCGACGAAGTGGTCTACGAGTTGATGCAGCTGTCCGGTCAGGAGTACGTCGACATCTACGCGGCCAGCCTCAAAGAGGGTGCAACGCCGGTGCCGGGGTCTGCTGCGGGCCAGCCGCCGGCCCGGCTCCCGCAGCGCGCGGCCGGCTGACCTCCGGGCGCGCGGCCGTCACGCCGGCCACGACGATCACCGCGAGCGCCCACCACAGGTAGGACGCGCCGGCCAGCTGCCGCCACAGGCCGGCCTCGGTCTCGTGGTGCTGGCGCATCAGGTCGATGGGCGTCCACACCATCAGCGCGGCGCCGGCCAGGGTCACCGCCGCCAGGGCCGCGTCACGTTTGCGGTAGGCGACCACCGCGGTGACGACCAGCGTCGGCAGCGTCCACACCCAGTGGTGCGACCACGACACCGGCGAAACCGCCAGGCCGAACATCGCCACGCAGATCAGGGCGAGAACCGGTCCGGAGTCGCCGCCGCTGCGCAGCAGGCGCCGGGCCGCCCACACCGTCAGGGCCAACACCGCCACGCAGGCCGCCGCCCACAACACGAAGTGCGCACCCTCGCCGAGGCCGAGGCGGGCCAGGGCGGCGGCGATGTTCTGGTTGGTGTTCAGCGTGGCGTTGCCGATGCGGTCGGTGTCGCGGATCGTCGTCGTCCAGTACTCCCAGGAGTCGCGCCAGGCGAGCAGGAACCCCAGCAACGTCGCGCCGGCGAACGAGGCCAGCGCGGTCACGGCGGCGCGGCCGTCGCGGCGGACCGCGAAGTACACCAGGAACACCGCCGGGGTGAGCTTGAGCGCGATGGCCAGCCCGAGCAGCAGCCCGCGGGGCATCGTCCGTATCGGCGGGTGCCTTGGCACCGTGTCGGCCACCACGAGCGTCATCAGCACCGCGTTGATCTGGCCGAAGTCGAAGTTGGACCGCACCGGCTCGAGGAACATGACGGCCGGGGTGATCAGGGCGATCGCGACCCAGCAGCGCCGGACCGAGGCCGGTTCGCGGGTGATGCCGGCCCAGCCGGTGCCGCCGCAGACGTCGAGCCGGGTGAGCACGATCACCGTCGACACCACCAGCAGCACCAGGGTCAGCGCGGTGATCGTGGCGCTCGCCGCGGGCAGCGAGAGCAGGGCGAACGGGGCGAACACGATGGCCGACAGCGGCGGGTAGGTGAACGGCAGGTCGGCGCCGGACTGGGTGTGGAACAACGTGTCGCCGGAGTACAGCGGCCGCCCGTCCAGCCAGCACCGGCCGCCCATCCGGTACACGTCGATGTCGATGCGGTAGGGCGTATGGCCCAGCAACCGCCACCCGGCGTAGCCGAATGCCGCCGCCGCACACAGCTGAAACACCCGCCAGGCGATGCGGGGCCCTGCCTGCCCTTTGCTCATGACCCGAACAGCCTATCGGTGCGCTGCCTCGGCACCGGTCAACCGTGCGCGTATGTTCTCTGCCTGTGCCGGATTCTTTCGCCAGCCCGGAGTTCGATTTCATCGCTCCGGGCCGGGTGCCGCTGATATGGTGCCTGCTCGCGTTCATCGCCACGTTCCTGGTGACCCGGCTGATCGTGCGCTACATCCGCGCCACCGAGGGCGACACCGGACCGCGGAAATGGTGGCAGCCGCGCAACATGTCTATGGGCGACAAGGACGGGGGCGGGGGCTTTCACCTGCACCATGTGGTGATCGGTGTGGTGCTGGTGCTGGTGGCCGGTGTCGCCATGGTCACCCTCGCCGTCGACGGCGGCGTCGGTGATTTCACGGTCGCCGCGGTTTTCTTCGGCATCGGTGCGGCACTGGTGCTCGACGAGTTTGCGTTGATCCTGCATTTGGAGGATGTGTACTGGTCCGAGGATGGCCGGACCTCGGTGGATGCGGTGTTCGCGGCGGCCGCGATCGCGGGTCTGCTGATCACGGGCTTCAGCCCGCTGACATTTCTGGACATCGACATCTGGAACGCTGACGTCGAGCCGTGGGTCCGCGCCACCGTCATCGACTCGGTGCTGGTGAGCTTGGCGTTCGCGCTGGTGGTGTTGCTCAAGGGCAAACTGTGGACCGGATTGGTGGGCATGGGATTTCCACCGCTGCTGGTGGTCGGGGCGCTGCGGCTGGCCCGTCCGCACGCCCCGTGGGCGCGCTGGCGCTACACCACCAGGCCCCGGAAGATGCTGCGCGCGCTGCAACGTGAACGCCGGATCCGACGGCCTCTGGTCCGGGCGAACCTGTGGCTGCAGAGCGTGCTGGCCGGGATGCCGAGGTTCCCCGACGACGACGCCGTCGAGGCCGAACTGGACCACGAGATCCACGCGGCCACCGCGCCCGGCACGGCCGAACCGAAACACCGCGAAACTGCCGCTCGATAGGGTGGCCGACGTGCGGTTCTTCTACGACACCGAATTCATCGACAACGGCCGTACCATCGAGCTCATCTCGATCGGCGTGGCCGCCGAGGACGGCCGCGAATACTACGCCGTGTCAACCGAATTCCCGATCGAGCGGGCCGGCACCTGGGTTCGCACCCACGTACTGCCCAAACTCCCGCCGCCGGCCTCGCAGCTGTGGCGGTCGCGCCGGCGCATCCGGGAGGACCTCGAGGAGTTCTTCGGGATCGACGGCGACGAACCGATCGAGCTGTGGGCCTGGGTGGCCGCCTACGACCATGTGGCGCTGTGCCAGCTGTGGGGCCCGATGACCAGCCTGCCGCCGCAGATTCCGCGGTTCACCCGCGAGTTGCGGCAGTTCTGGGAGGATCACGGCTGCCCGCGCATGCCGCCGCGGCCCAAAGACACCCACGACGCGCTCGTCGACGCCCGGCACAACCTGCGCCGATTCCAGGTCATGACGGGTGTCGCCGAGGCGCAAGACGCCTAGTGTTGGTGGCATCCGACCGCCTGCCGCAGGAGACCCGATGCCCCGAACTGCCGGAGAACGTTACGAGTGCGCCGTGTGCGGGGCGGCGCTCGTCTACGAGAAGCCCTGCCCGTGCACGTCGCCGACGGAGCATGCGGAAATGTGCTGTGACCAGCCGATGACGAAGGTCACGCAGTAGTACCGAACCCGGCCCCGGTCGCGATGACGGGTGGTGAAAACCGCTGTTTTGCCCGGTTACCATAGACGGGTGAACTGGACCGTCGACGTACCGATCGAGCAGCTGCCGGCATTGCCGCCGCTGCCGGACGACCTGCGCCAGCGTCTGGACGACGCGCTGGCCAAGCCGGCCGCGCAGCAGCCGAGCTGGGACGCCGATGCGGCCAAGGCCATGCGCACCGTGCTGGAGAGCGTCCCGCCGGTCACCGTGCCGTCGGAGATCGAGAGGCTGCACGCCCAGCTGGCCCAGGTGGCCCGCGGCGAGGCGTTCCTGCTGCAGGGCGGCGACTGCGCCGAGACGTTCGCCGACAACACCGAACCGCACATCCGCGCCAACATCCGCACCCTGCTGCAGATGGCCGTCGTGCTGACCTACGGCTCGAGCATGCCGGTCGTGAAGCTGGCCCGCATCGCCGGCCAGTACGCCAAACCGCGTTCGTCGGACATCGATGCGCTGGGATTGAAGTCCTACCGCGGCGACATGGTCAACGGGTTCGCGCCGGACGCCGCGGTGCGGGATCACGATCCCTCGCGGCTGGTGCGTGCGTACGCCAACGCCAGCGCCGCGATGAACCTGGTGCGCGCCCTGACCTCGTCGGGCATGGCCTCGCTGCACCTGGTGCACGACTGGAACCGCGAGTTCGTCCGGACCTCGCCCGCCGGGGCCCGCTACGAGGCGCTGGCCGGTGAGATCGACCGCGGGCTGCGTTTCATGAGCGCGTGCGGGGTCAACGACCGCAATCTGGACACCGCGGAGATCTTCGCCAGCCACGAGGCGCTGGTGCTCGACTACGAGCGCGCCATGTTGCGGCTGGCGGATTCCCTGGAGAGCCCCGGCGCCGAAGCCAAGCTGTACGACCTGTCGGCGCACTACGTGTGGATCGGTGAGCGCACCCGCCAGCTCGACGGCGCGCACGTCGCGTTCGCCGAGGTGATCGCCAACCCGATCGGGGTCAAGATCGGCCCCACCACCTCCCCGGAGCTGGCGGTGGAGTACGTCGAGCGGCTCGATCCGCACAACCGGCCGGGGCGGCTGACCCTGGTCAGCCGGATGGGCAACAACAAGATCCGGGACGTGTTGCCGCCCATCATCGAGAAGGTGCAGGCCTCGGGCCACCAGGTGATCTGGCAGTGCGACCCGATGCACGGCAACACCCATGAGGCCTCGACCGGGTACAAGACCCGGCACTTCGACCGCATCGTCGACGAGGTGCAGGGCTTCTTCGAGGTGCACCGCGCGCTGGGCACCCACCCGGGCGGTATCCACGTCGAGATCACCGGCGAGAACGTCACCGAGTGTCTCGGTGGCGCACAAGACATTTCGGACGACGACCTGGCCGGCCGCTACGAGACGGCCTGCGATCCGCGACTGAACACCCAGCAGAGCCTGGAACTGGCGTTCCTGGTCGCGGAGATGCTGCGCGACTGACGTCTCGCCGTTGGGTGGGTACTCAGATCCAACAGCCCGCGGATTCTCCGCTCTCGGTACCATCTGAACGCGGAGCGGTCAGTTGATCAACCCGTCGAGGTTGGTGCCGAGTTGCCAGGCCGCGGCGGCCACCCCGACGGTCAGCAGTATCACGACCAGTAGCCAGATGACCGTCCTGCGCCGGGCGCGCTGCTGCGCCCAGGCCAATTCGTCCATCGGGATTCCCGCGAAATAGCTTGTAGTGGAATGTGTTTCGCTGTCATCGGTATTCGGCGGGGGGTTCCAGTCGTCCGGCCCGCGGGTCATCGCCAGGGTGGGCCGGCGCGCCGGCAGCGGCGCAACGGGCCTCGGCGAGTCACCCGCCAGAGCGATCGGCGGTGCTCCCGGCGCCGCGATCGGCGGGGCGTCGGGCAGTCGCCCGCCGACGCTCTGGCGATCGTCCACCCGAGCAGCCGGCAGGACCGCCGCGGTATGCGGGACGGGCCGGCGCGGCGCCGGCACCCGGAACGGGGGCAGGCCGAGTTCGGCGGTGACGACGTCGACGGCGGCCCCCATCTCGGCGGCGTCGGCAAACCGGTCGGCCGGGTCGCGCGAACACGCCCGGCGCACCAACCCGTCGAACTGCGGCGGCACGCCGTCGATGGCGGCACTGGGCGGCGCCACGTCCTGATCCAGTCGCATGTAGGCCACCGCGAGCGGCGTATCGGCAGTGAAAGGCGTTGTGCCGGTAAGTAATTCGTAGGTCAGGATACCCAGCGAATAGACGTCGCTGCGCGGGGTCGCAGCACCGGTGCTGACCTGTTCGGGGGAGAGATACGCCGCGGTGCCCAGGATCACGCTGGTCGAGGTGATACCGGCCTGGGCCAGCGCGCGCACCAGGCCGAAGTCGGCCAGCTTGACCTCGCCGGCCGTGGAGATCAGCACGTTCTCCGGTTTGAGATCGCGGTGCACGAGGCCGCCGCGGTGGGCGACCGCCAGCCCGCGCAGCACCGGCCGCAGCACCGCGACCACGGCGTGCGGCGGCATCGGGCCGCGTTCGCGCAACAACTCGCGCAGCGTGCCGCCCTCGACGAGCTCCATCACCAGGTAGGGGTGCCGGGCGTCCAGACCCTGGTCGAAGACGGCAACCAGGCCCGGATCCGACAGCCGGGCCGCCGCCCGGGCCTCCAGCTTGAACCGCGTCAGGAACTGCTGGTCGCCGGCATAGCGGGCGTCCATCACCTTGATCGCCACCGGCCGGTCCAGCCGGGTGTCCAGGCCGCGGTATACCGTCGACATCCCGCCGACGGCGATGGGCGTCTGCAGCAGGTAGCGGCCGTCGAGCAGGATTCCCTCCAGGGGGCCGTCGATCTGGCTGACGCTCATCGGATTCATCGTATGGCCTCACCCACCGCCGGGGGTCGTGCCATGACCGCATCGGAATTAAACTGATGCGGTGAGCAGCATCCCGGCCGGAGACGACGTGCTCGATACCGCCGAACCGATTTTGCCCCTGCCGGACGTCGCCGCACTGCTGCGGATCCCGGTCACCAAGGTGCATCAACAACTGCGCGACGGCCACCTGGTGGCGCTGCGGCGTGCCGGCACGGTGGTGGTGCCCAGGGCCTTCTTCACCGAATCCGGCGCGGTGCTCAAACCGTTGCCCGGCCTGCTGGCGGTGCTGCGCGACGGCGGTTATGACGACACCGAGATCCTGCGCTGGCTGTTCACCCCCGACCCGTCGCTGACGCTGACGTTCGACGGGTCCCGCGAACGCAGCGGCAATGCCCGGCCCGTGGACGCGCTGAAATCGCATCAGGCCCGCGAGATCCTGCGCCGCGCGCAGGCGCTGGCGTACTAGGAGTCGACAGGCTCGGGTGCGAACCGTTTGGGGAAGCGGTCCGGCCGCAACAATGCGTACCAGGCGGCCAGCGCGCACGCCGTCGCCGCGAGCACGTGGATCAGCGAGTACATCCCGTGCGAGCCGTCCGGCTTGAAGATCACCATGATCCAGGTGGAGAACCCGGCGATCGCCGCGATCCAGGCACGCGACTGGGTCAGCGAGGACATCACCGCCAGCGGCCAGGTGTAGTACCAGGGCAGTGCGGCCGGCACGAACAGCACCACCACCGCCATCGCCCATGCGATGCCGACCAGCGCCTCGCGGTCGGTGTGGCGGAACCGCCACCACAGCAGCGGCAGACTCACCGCGATCACACCCACGCCGATCATCCGCGTGACGTCGAGCACCGCATAGAAATTCACCGGGAAGAACAGTCCGCCAACGGCATTGGTGATGTTGGCCACCGCCGTCGGGATGGTCAGCCAGTTGATGATCTTCACCGACCCGGCCAACGCGGTCAGCCAGCCCAGCCCGACGTCGGCCAGCCAGGACAGCACCGCGAACACCGCGATGAAGATCGCGACGGACGTCACCCCGGCGGTCAGGAACGCCGGGACGGTCCGCATCGGCCGGCGCGGTGAATCGCGCAACTGCCGCATCCACACCCAGACCAGGAACGGCAAGGCAAGTCCCGCAGTCGCTTTGACCGCCACCGCGGTCGCCACCAGGGCGACACCGGGGACCGGATGGCGGTCCAGCGTCAGCGCGATGCCGGCCATCATGAGGCCGACCATCAGCATCTCGTTGTGCACCCCGCCCATCAGATGAATGATCACCAGCGGGTTGAGCGCGCAGATCCACAGCGCGGTGGCACCGTCGGCGCCCACCTTGCGGGCGATCCGCGGCGCGGCCCACAGCAGCAGAGCCAACCCGGGCAGCATGCACAGCCGCAGCAGCATCGTGCCCGCGATGACGTTGTCCCCGACCAGCATGGTCACGAACCGGGCCACCAGGATGAACGCCGGGCCGTAGGGCGCGGTGGTGGTGGTCCAGATCGGACTGACGTTGTCCAGCAGGATGTTCGGGTTCTCGATCGGTCCGACCACGTAGGGGTCCAGGCCGTCGCGCAGCAGCGCGCCCTGCGCCAGGTAGGAGTAGGTGTCGCGGCTGAACACCGGGACCGACGCCAGCAGCGGTGCCAGCCAGAACCAGGTGGTCGTCAGCATGGTGCGTTCGTCGGCACGCCGGTCGGCGACCCGTCGGCCCAGCCACAGCCAGGCGAACAGCATCACCGCGACGCCGCCCCACAGCAGCACCGACGAGAACACCAGGCCGTGGCCGAACCGCAGCCACGACAGGTGCAGCGACTCCAGCAGCGGGTCGTGGATGCGGGTGCTGCCGGCGCCCAGGCCGCCGGCCGTGATGAGCATCGCGCCGAGCAGGCCCAGCAGCGCCGGCCGGGCGGCGTCGGAGACGGTGAATTCGGCCAGTCGCACCAGCGGCCGCGACGGGCGGCGCGACGGCGGGTGCGGGGCCTCCGGGATCTGGGTCGGCATCGGCGTCAGGCGCTCCGGTTGCCCGCCAGCCGCGCCATCTCGGCCAGGCCGCGGGCGGCCGCAGCGTTGATCGGCGCCGCGGCGAGTGCGGCCTGCGCCCGGTCGGTCAGGGTTGCGATGCGCGTCTCGACGGCACGCAATGCTCCCACCGCATCGATGACGCCGCACAGCTCGGCGACCTGGCTGTCGTCGAGGTCGGTTCCCACCGAGGCGCGTAACAGCTTGGCCGCCAACGGATCCGAGCGGTCGGCGCGCTCGATGGCTTCGGCCAGCAGCACGGTGCGCTTCCCGGAGCGCAGGTCGTCGCCGGACGGTTTGCCCGTCACGGCGGGGTCGCCGAACACCCCCAGCACGTCGTCGCGCAGCTGGAAGGCGATGCCCAGGTCGGTGCCGACGTCATGGAAGACGGCCTGGATGTCGGGCCGGTCGGCGGCGGCCGCCGCCCCCAGCTGCAGCGGCCGGGTGACGGTGTAGGAGGCCGTCTTGAAGGTGTTGACCCGCATCGCCGACTCGATCGTGTCGGCGGCGCTGGATTCGGCGACGATGTCGAGGTACTGGCCGCCGAGCACCTCGGTGCGGATGTCTGACCACACCTGCTGGATGCGCGCCGGCGCCCCATTGGGCAGCGCGGTCGTCGCGACGACGTCGTCCGCCCAGACCAGCGCGAGGTCGCCGAGCAGGATCGCCGCGGAGATGCCGAATTGACCGGGCGAGCCGCGCCAGCCCCGCGCCCGGTGCAGTTCCTCGAACCGCACGTGCACGGTGGGCATCCCGCGCCGGGTGTCCGAGGCGTCGATCACGTCGTCGTGGATCAGGGCGCAGGCCTGCAGCAGTTCCAGCGCCGAGAACAGCCGCATCGCCTCGTCGGGGACGGCCCCGGGGCCCGGTTCGGCGGCGACCGCCCGCCAGCCCCAGTAGGCGAACGCGGGCCGGATCCGCTTGCCGCCGCGCAGGACGAAGTCCTCGAGCACGGTCACCAGGGTCTCGTGGTCCGCACCGATGTACGACGATCCGGCGCGCCGGTCGGCGAGATAGCCGCGCAGCTGACCGGTGACGGCCGCGGCCAGTTCGGCGGCTGAAGGCTCCGCTGTGTCGACGCTCAGCGCCGCGCCCCTTTCTGTTCGGGTGGTCGCCGGTCGATCCAGCGTAGAGCGAAAATCTCCGCGCGGCGTGCGGGGGGCGCCGGCGGGATCAACTCTCGTCGGCGGTCTCGGGCAGCCGGGGGGAGCGATCGCGGGCCAGCCAGGCCAGCGCGCCGACGATCCCCGCCACGATGGTCGCGGCGATGCCGACGACCCACGCGCCGGTGACGAACGACCGGGTGCTGGGGTCGGTGTAGCGGGCCTGCGCGGTCATCGTGTTCACGATGCCGGGCTTGAGTGCCCACTGGACGGAGTCCGTGCTGACCCGCTCGCCGTTGGTGGACGTCACTTCGCCCGGGAAGTTCACGGTGAGGTCGACCTCCGCCTCCGGATCGCTCACCAGCGTCAGGTCCACCCGGCCCTCGAGGATCACCAGGTTTCCGGCCCGTCGCAGCGTCAGGTCGACGCCGGCGGCATCCGGGTTCATGTTGGCCAGCTGCGGCACTTCGGCGAACGTCAGATCCGAGAACACCACCTGCGACCCGACGTACCCGTCCTCGTTGTACCGCGAGACGGCGATCTTCTGCGCGAACGGCAGGTTCTCGTTGAGCTGAGGACCCTTGTCGTCGTCGTCGCGAGGCTTGGCGGCCGCGGTGATCTGGCCGGACACCGTGTCGTCGGGAGACACCGTCATCGAGGCGCGGACGCGCAGGCAACCGACCATCATGGGGGCCACGACCAGCATCAACACGACCAGGGCAACCAGACGCAGGCGGCGGCGACGGTGGGGCACCCGGTCATCGTGCCAGATCAACGCCGGAAACCGGGACCGATAGCGGCAGCGCGCGGCCCAGTACCGCGAACGGCCGCGGGTCACCGGCGAAGTGGTAGTCGCGGATGATGTCGGTGAAGCCGAGCCGCCGGTACAGCCGCCAGGCCCGGTTGCCCTCGCCGTTGACCTCCGGCGTCGAGAGCAGCACGAGGGTTTCGTCGCGGTTGTCGAGCAACCGGCGGGTCAGCGCCTCACCGAGACCTTGGCCCTGCGCGTCGGGGTGGATGTGCAGTTCGGTCAGTTCGAAATAGCTGGTCACCAGGTGCTCGATCTCGGTGTCCGGCATCCCGGCGCGACGCAGGCCCTGGACCACCTGCTGCTGCCACCACTGGTCGGGGGCCCCGCAGTAGCCGTAGGCGACGCCGAGCAACGGGGCGTCGGCCGGGGCGGTGTCGCCGGATTCGTCCAGTTGCACCGCCGCGACCGCCTTCCAGCCGCGGCGGCGGGTGTGTTCCAGCCACATCGAGGCGCGGTTGTCCTCGGTGCCGCGGGGGTAGCGCATCGCGTCGACGTACACCGAGAGCGCCTCGCCGAGGCGTCGCCGCATGTCCTGCGCCGACAGGTCGATGAGGTACGTCGCCAACACCGGTTCCCTCCGTCTGGTTCCGGCCCCATTATCGCCGCCGCGAGCGGGTCCGGGGACGGGCCCGCTCGGCACCGGCCCGGCGGTCCGCGGCAGGACTTGCACGACGTAGAATCGCCTCGCGAACTAGGTGGTACGGCATACGTTCTGCTCGTATCATCTTGTTAGTTGCCCGTAACCGCGGGTGTATCAGCCAGAGATTCGCCGTTTCATCAGCGGACCCGAACGGTTCGCAGGCCCGTCACCCGGCAAGGAGGGACGAATGCCACTCTCCGAGCACGAGCAGCGCATGCTCGACCAGATCGAGAGCGCGTTGTACGCCGAGGATCCCAAGTTCGCGTCCAGCGTGCGCGGGGGAGCCTTCCGGGCCCCGTCGGCCCGGCGGCGCCTCAAGGGTGCCGGGTTGTTCGTGGCGGGGATGGTGATGCTCATTGCCGGTGTGGCGTTCTACTCCCAGAATCACTTGGTCCTGATCCTCAGCGTGCTCGGTTTCATCGCGATGTTCGCCGGCGCCGTGATCGCCGTCACCGGGCCGCGGGTGCCGAACGGCGGCAAGGGCGCGCCGATCCCCGGTGGCACCCGGGCCAGGAAGCCCCGCGCCGGGGGGTCGTTCACCAGTCGGATGGAAGACCGGTTCCGGCGGCGTTTCGACGAATAACGCGACGTCAGATGTGACGAAGGGGCAGCCTCGGCTGCCCCTTTCGTCGTCTGTGGGTGGTGACGGCCCCGACGCCGACGCCGACGCGCCATAGCCATAGCCCCACTTCGCCCCACCTGACCTGTCGACGGTCCGCATGTGCCCCGTGGCCTGGGCTTTTTCCGAGCCCTGTTGATTCCGCCGCCCCCTGTCGTCGGCCTCGTAGCGCCGCGGACCGCCCGTAGTGGGGCAGACACGCACTTCAGTGGAGTGAATTGGAGCAAAGTGGGGGATTGTGGGGTATGGTGGCAGCTAACGGAGTGGACGAGGGCTAGGAGATGTGCACCGCATGTTTCTCGGCACCTACACACCCAAGCTCGACGACAAGGGACGGCTCACGCTGCCGGCCAAGTTCCGTGAGGCACTCGCAGGGGGGTTGATGGTCGCCAAGAGCCAAGACCACAGCCTGGCGGTCTATCCGCGCGCCGAGTTCGAGGAGCGCGCCCGCCGGGCGGTCGCCGAGGCCAAGTCCAATCCCGACGCCCGCGCCGGTCTGCGCGTCTTCGCCGCCGGTGCCGACGAGCAACTCCCGGATGCGCAGGGCCGCATCATGCTTCCCGCCGATCTGCGTCGCTACGCGAACCTGTCCCGCGAGTGTGTGGTGATCGGCGCGGTCGACTACCTCGAAATCTGGAACGCCGAGTCCTGGCAGTCCTACCAGCAGACCCACGAAGAGCACTTCTCCGCAGCCGGCGACGAAGCGTTCGGCGACAGTGATTGACACGACGACCGCGCTCGACCCGGCGGTTTACCTGGAGGTGGAACCGAGAACCGTACCGGCCCCGGCCCGTGCATCGTGGCCTCTGCCCGAACCGACCCTGGCGTACTTCCCCGACGTCAGGTTCGCCTCGGACAGGGACCTCGGTGCAACGGCCCCCGGCCGGGATGGGGTAGCGGGCGACGCGGGAAGAAGCGACGCGGAAAGAAGCGACGCGGGAAGTAGCGACGCGGGAAGAAGCGACACTGTGGCAGACGACTTCGGCCATGTGCCCGTCCTGCTGGACCGGTGCGTCGATCTCCTGACTCCCGCCCTGACCCGCGGCGCCGCGGACGGTTCCGGCGCGGTGCTCGTCGACGCGACACTGGGGGCCGGCGGTCACTCGGAGCGATTCCTGACCGATCTGCCCGGGTTGCGCGTGATCGGGCTGGATCGGGACCCGAGCGCGCTGCGGATCGCCCGGGACCGCCTGGCCGGTTTCGGCAGCCGGTTCACCGCCGTTCGCACCCGCTACGACGGGATTGCCGCGGCACTGGACGAATGCGGTTATGCCGCTGCACAATCCATCGACGGCGTGCTGTTCGACCTGGGCGTGTCCTCGATGCAGCTGGACCGCACCGAACGCGGCTTCTCGTATGCGGCCGACGCACCGCTGGACATGCGGATGGATCCCGATCTGCCGCTGACCGCAGCGGACATCCTGAACACATTCGACGCCCGGGACATCGCGAAAATCCTGCGGGACTTCGGCGACGAGCGGTTCGCCGCCCGCATCGCGGCCCAGGTCGTGCGTCGGCGCGAACAGCAACCGCTGCACCGCACGGGCGAACTCGTCGAGTTGCTCTACGAGGCCATCCCGGCGCCGGCGCGGCGCACCGGCGGCCATCCGGCCAAGCGCACCTTCCAGGCCCTGCGGGTCGCGGTCAACGCCGAGTTGGAGTCCCTGCGCGCCGCGCTGCCCGCCGCCCTGGGCGCTCTGGTCCCGGGTGGGCGGGCCGTCGTGATGTCCTACCAGTCGCTCGAGGACAAGATCGTCAAGACGGTGTTCGCCGAGGCCACCGCGAGTCGGTCGCCGGCCGGGCTGCCGGTCGAACTCCCTGGCCACGAACCGGAATTCATCGCCGTGACGCGTGGCGCCGAACGCGCCGACGGCGCCGAGATCGAGCGCAATCCGCGCAGTGCCGCGGTGCGGTTGCGGGCCGTGCAGCGAGTGACAGGGAAGGGCCGCGCATGAGGAAGCCGCGAAAGACCCCGGAGGCCGCACCGCGCCGCGACCAGGTCCCGTCCGGGCGCCGTGGTCGCGGCCCCGCGGCCGACGACCGACCCCGCCGGGCCGACGGCCGGGCGGCCGACGCCCCCACCCGCGACCGTCGCCCCAAGAACGCCCGGGTGTCCGGGCCGGCCCGGGACCATCGCGGGATGCGCCCCGGCGCCCCGGCCACCGCACCGATGCCCCGGGTCGTCCCCGCGAAGAGCTCGAGCCAGGCCAAGGCGCGCGCGAAGGCGCGTAAGGCCAAGGCCCCCAAGGTTGTCCGGGTTCCACTGCGGGAGCGCCTGCACACCCGGTTGGTGCGGCTGGCCGAGATCGACCTGAGTCCGCGCACGCTGCTGGCCAGGGTCCCGTTCGTGGTTCTGGTGATCGGCGCGCTCGGCCTGGGGTTGGGCGTGACGCTGTGGCTGTCCACCGACGCCGCCGAGCGCTCCTACCAACTGGGGCGTGCGCGGGTGGTGAATCAGGCTCTGCAGCAACAGAAGGAGGCGCTGGAGCGGCAGGTGCTCGAGGCGCAGGCGGCACCGGCGCTGGCCGAGTCCGCCCGCAACCTCGGCATGATCCCGTCGCGGGATACCGCGCATCTGGTGCAGGATCCGGGGGGCAACTGGATCGTGGTCGGTAATCCGAAGCCCGCCGAAGGTGTTCCGCCGCCGCCGCTGAACGTCAAGCTGCCGGACGAGGCGGCCCCGGCCCCGCCCGCCCGCACCGCGGAACGGCCGGTGCGCGTCGGCCCGGCCCCGGCGGCGCCCGTCCCGGCCCCCGCCGCCGTCCTCCCGGGCCAGGTGCCCCCGGCCCCGGCGCCCGTAGGCGCGCCGGAAGTCCCGGTGCCGCTGGATCATTCACCCGCCGGGCCGGCCGCGACCCCGCTCGGCGTGCCGGCCCTGGGCCCCGCTCCCGGTCCCGCCGACACCGCACCGGGTCTGGTGCTCGTCCCCGTCCCGGCGGCCCCGTCGCCGCCACCCGCACCCGAGCCCGCACCGGCACCGGCCCCCGCCCCCGCCGGAGCGCCCGCGTGAGCCGGCGGCCCGAGCCGCGGTCGGGCGGGCCGGCCCGTCGGGCCCCGGCGCCGGCGGACGGCCAGGGCCACCCCGCTCGCGCCACCCGTACCCGCCCACCAACCGAGATAACCTCTCGGACAGCGTCATTCGAGTTTCGGCAGCGCGTCGGCCTCCTCGGGATCTTCGTGATCCTGGCGGTGGCCGGCGCGCAGTTGTTCTATCTGCAGGTGCCGCGCGCGGCCGGGCTGCGCGCCGAAGCCGCCGGCCAGCTCAAGGTCACCGATGTCGAGAAGGCCGTCCGCGGCAGCATCGTGGACCGCAACCTCGACAAGCTCGCCTACACCATCGAGGCGCGCGCGCTGACCTTCCAGCCGTTGCGGATCCGCAAGCAACTCGACGAGGCGCGGGCCAAGAGCCCGACGGCGCCGGACCCGCAGCAGCGGCTCAAGGACATCGCCCGCGAGGTGTCGACCCGCCTCGACGGGCGTCCCGACACGGCGACGTTGCTCGAGAAGCTCACCAGCAAAGAGACATTCGTCTACCTGGCCCGGTCGGTGGACCCGGCCATCGCCGCGGCCATCATCGACAAGTTCCCGGAGGTCGGCGCCGAACGTCAGGACATCCGGCAGTATCCGGGTGGATCCCTGGCCGCCAACGTGGTGGGCGGCATCGACTGGGACGGCCACGGGCTGCTCGGCCTGGAGGATTCGCTGGACTCCGTGCTGGCCGGCACCGATGGGTCGATCACCTACGACCGGGGCTCCGACGGCGTGGTGATCCCGGGCAGCTACCGCAACCGTCACGACGCCGTCGACGGCTCGACGGTGCAGCTGACGATCGACGACGACATCCAGTACTACGTCCAGCAGCAGGTGCAGCAGGCCAAGGACGCATCCGGCGCCAAGAACGTCTCGGCGGTGGTGCTCGACGCCAAGACCGGTGAGGTGCTGGCGATGTCGAACGACAACACGTTCGACCCGAGCCAGGACATCGGCCGGCAGGCCGACCGGCAGATGGGCAACCTGGCGGTGTCGTCACCGTTCGAGCCGGGCTCGGTCAACAAGATCGTGGCGATCTCCACCGCCATCGAGAACGGGCTGACCAATCCCGACGAGGTGCTGCAGGTTCCGGGATCGATCGACATGGGCGGCGTGACCGTCAGCGACGCCTGGAAGCACGGCGTCATGCCGTACACCACCACCGGCATCCTCGGGAAGTCCTCCAACGTCGGCACGCTGATGCTGTCGCAGCGGATCGGCCCGGAACGGTATTTCGACATGCTCGGGAAGTTCGGGCTGGGCCAACGCACCGATGTCGGCCTGCCCGGCGAGAGCGACGGGCTGGTGCCGCCCATGGCGCAGTGGTCGGGCAGCACCTTCTCCAATCTGCCGATCGGGCAGGGTCTTTCGATGACGCTGCTGCAGATGGCCGGGATGTACCAGACGATCGCCAACGACGGCGTGCGAATTCCGCCGCGCATCATCAAGGCGAAGATCGGCCCGGACGGCAGCCGCACCGAAGAGCCGCGGCCCGAGGGGGTGCGGGTGGTCTCGCCGGAGACCGCGCGCACGGTCCGCAACATGCTGCGCGCCGTCGTCCAGCGCGACCCGATGGGCTACCAGCAGGGCACCGGTCCGGCGGGCGCGGTGGACGGCTATCAGATGGCCGGCAAGACGGGCACGGCCCAGCAGATCAACCCGGCCTGCGGCTGCTACTACAGCGACGTCTACTGGATCACCTTCGCCGGCCTGGCCACCGCCGACAACCCGCGCTACGTGATCGGCATCATGTCCGACGCGCCGCACCGCGCGGCCGACGGTTCGCCCGGTTCGTCGGCGGCGCCGCTGTTCCACAACATCTCGGCCTGGCTGATGCAGCGCGAGAATGTGCCGCTGTCGCCGGATCCCGGCCCGCCGCTGGTGCTGCAGGCCGACTGAGCCGGGTGGTCCCGGCATCGCTGGGTAGGGTGTTGCCGATGTCGTCTCCAGCCGGGTTCCCGGGTTCCCCACCCGCCCGTTCGGGCGTGTCGCTGCCCGCGCTGGCCGCCCGGGTGCGCGCGGCGGCGGCTGGCGGGGACGGGGCCCCCGCCATCCCGGACGTCGTCATCACCGGCGTCACCCTGCGCGGTCAGGACGCGCAGCCGGGTGATCTGTTCGCGGCCCTGGCGGGCGCGACGGCACACGGCGCGGCCTTCGCCGCCGATGCCGTCACGAATGGCGCGGTCGCGGTCCTGACCGACAGCGCGGGCGCCGAGATGCTGGGCCCCGCCTTCGCGGTGCCGGTGCTGGTGCACCCCGATCCGCGTGGCGTGCTCGGCGAGGTGGCGGCCGAGGTGTACGGGCGGCCCTCGCATGCCCTGACGGTCATCGGCGTCACCGGAACGTCGGGCAAGACCACCACCAGCTACCTGATCGAAGCCGGGCTGCGGGCCGCGGGCCGGCATCCGGGACTGATCGGCACCGTCGGGGTCCGCATCGACGGCACCGACCAGCCCAGTGCGCTGACCACCCCGGAGGCGCCCGCACTGCAGGCGCTGCTCGCGATGATGCGAGAGCGCGGCGTCGACACCGCCGTCATGGAGGTGTCCAGCCATGCGCTCTCCCTCGGCCGGGTCGACGGGGTGCGGTTCGCCGCGGGCGGGTTCACCAACCTGTCGCGCGACCACCTCGATTTCCATCCGACGATGGCCGACTATTTCGAAGCCAAGGCCCGGCTGTTCGATCCGGCCGCGCCGACCAGCGCCGGCGTCGCCGTCGTCTGCATCGACGACGAGGCCGGCCGTGCGATGGCCCGGCGCGCGCACGCGCCGATCACCGTCAGCGCGCTCGGCCCGGCCGACTGGACCGCCGAGGCGGTGACCGAGTTGCCCGACGGTTCGCAGGAGTTCGCCGCCGTCGACCCCGCCGGTGTGCATCACCTCATCGGCATCCGGCTGCCCGGCCGCTACAACGTCGCCAATTGTCTTGTGGCACTGGCGCTCCTGGATGCCATCGGGGTGGCTCCCGAACAGGCGGCGCCCGGCCTGCGGGAGGCACGGGTGCCGGGCCGGCTGGAGCCGGTCGACCGCGGGCAGGACTTCCTGGCGCTGGTCGACTACGCCCACAAGCCGGGTGCGCTGGGGGCCGTGCTGCAGACCCTGCGCCGCGCGCCGAACACCCGGCGGATCGCGGTGGTGTTCGGCGCCGGCGGCAATCGCGACGCGGGCAAACGTGTCCCGATGGGGGCGGTCGCCGCCGAACTGGCCGACCTGGTGGTCGTCACCGACGACAACCCGCGCGACGAGGACCCGGCGGCGATCCGGGCCGCCGTGCTGTCGGGGGCCGGGGGTGGCACCGCGGAGGTCGTCGAGATCGGCGACCGCCGGGCGGCGATCGCCCATGCGGTGGGCTGGGCGGGCCCGGGTGACGTGGTGCTGATCGCGGGCAAGGGCCACGAGTCGGGTCAGACCGCGGGCGGGCACACCCGGCCGTTCGACGACCGCGACGAACTGGCGGCGGCCCTGGCGGCCCGGGCGGCGCGCGCATGATCGACCTGACCGTCGCCGAGATCGCCGAGATCGTCGGCGGCACGCTCGCTGGCATCAGCCCGGCCGAGGCCGCCCGCACCCGAATCACCGGAACAGTCGAATTCGATTCGCGCGCCGTCGGACCCGGTGCGCTGTTCCTGGCGTTGCCGGGGGCCCGCAGCGACGGGCACGACCACGCCGCAGCGGCGGTGGCCGCCGGCGCGGCGGCGGTGCTGGCCGCCCGCCCGGTCGGGGTGCCCGCGATCGTCGTGCCGCGCGATGCAGCGGTGCCCGCCGAGAAGAGCGGAGCCAGCGTCCTCGAGTACGACCGCGACGGCTCCGGCGCGGCGGTGCTGGCGGCGCTGGGCAGGCTGGCGGCGGCGGTCGCCGCCCGGCTCGTCGCCGGCGGGTTGACGATCATCGGGGTCACGGGCTCGTCGGGCAAGACGTCCACCAAGGATCTGCTGGCCGCGGTGCTGGCCCCGCTCGGTGCGGTGGTCGCCCCGCCCGGGTCCTTCAACAACGAACTGGGTCACCCGTGGACCGTGCTGCGGGCGACGAAGGACACCGACTTCCTGGTGCTGGAGATGTCGGCGCGGCGCCCGGGCAACATCGCCGCCCTGGCGGCCATCGCACCCCCGCGGATCGGGGTGGTGCTCAACGTCGGCACCGCGCATCTGGGCGAGTTCGGCTCTCGGGAGATCATCGCGCGGACCAAATCTGAACTCCCGCAGGCGGTTCCGGCATCCGGGGTGGTGGTGCTCAACGTCGACGACACCGCGGTCGCCGCGATGGCCGACGTCACCGCGGCGCGGGTGGTGCGGGTCAGCAGGTCGGTTCCCACCGATGTCTGGGCCGCGGATGTCACCCTCGACGACCTGGCCCGGGCCCGGTTCACGCTGCGGCGCGGCGACGAGGCGGTGCCGGTGCGGCTCGCCGTCTTCGGTGATCACCAGGTGTCCAACGCGTTGTGCGCGGCGGCGGTCGCCTTCGAATGCGGGGCCACCGGCGAACAGGTCGCGGCGGCCCTGGCCGCGGCCGGCCCGACCTCACCGAGCCGGATGGACGTCGTCACCCGCGCCGACGGCGTCACCGTCATCAACGACGCCTACAACGCCAACCCGGACTCGATGCGGGCCGGGCTGCAGGCCCTGGCGTGGATGTCCAGGACGTCGAGCGCCGATTCCGGCGGCGATCGCCGCCGCAGCTGGGCCGTCCTGGGGGAGATGGCCGAACTGGGCGACGACACGATTTCCGAACACGACCGCATCGGCCGGCTCGCGGTGCGCTTAGATGTGTCTCGACTTGTCGTCGTCGGAACCGGGAGAGCGTTGGGCGCCATGCATCAGGGGGCGGTGATGGAGGGCTCGTGGGGAGCCGAGGCCGCGCGGGTCGACGACGCCGACGCCGCGCTGGCGTTGCTGCGCGCCGAACTGCGCCCCGGTGACGTGGTCCTGGTCAAGGCCTCCAACTCCGCGGGGCTGGCGACCCTGGCCAAGGCGCTCATCGAGCCGGCGAACGGAGCCCCGCTCCGATGAGACTGATCCTGATCGCCGTCGGCCTGTCGCTGGCGGTGTCCATCCTCCTCACGCCGGTGCTGATCCGGCTGTTCACCCGGCAGGGTCTGGGCCACGAGATCCGGGCGGACGGCCCGCCGAGCCATCAGACCAAGCGCGGCACGCCGTCGATGGGCGGGGTCGCGATTCTGGCCGGCATCTGGGCGGCCTATCTGGGCACCCACCTGATCGGCGCGGCGCTCGACGGGATCGGGCCGTCGGCCTCGGGGCTGCTGGTGCTGGCCCTGGCGACCGCGCTCGGCATCGTCGGATTCCTCGACGACATCATCAAACTGCGCAAGTCGCGCAACCTCGGCCTGAACAAGACCGCCAAGACGGTCGGCCAGATCGTCGCGGCGGTCCTGTTCGGCATCCTGGTGCTGGCGTTCCGCAACGGCGACGGTCTCACCCCGGGCAGCCCGGAGCTGTCCTACGTCCGCGAGATCGCCACGGTCACGCTGACCCCGGTGGTGTTCGTGCTGTTCGTCGTCGTCCTGGTGTCGGCCTGGTCGAACGCGGTCAACTTCACCGACGGGCTCGACGGCCTGGCGGCGGGCAGCATGGGCATGGTCACCGCCGCCTACGTGCTCATCACGTTCTGGCAGTACCGCAATGCGTGCGCGACGTCGCCCGGCCTCGGCTGCTACAACGTGCGTGACCCGCTGGACCTGGCGATCATCGCGGCCGCGGCCGCCGGCGCCTGCATCGGCTTCCTGTGGTGGAACGCCGCGCCGGCCAAGATCTTCATGGGCGACACCGGTTCGCTGGCGCTCGGCGGCATCATCGCCGGCCTGTCGGTGACCAGCCGGACCGAGATCCTCGCGGTGGTGCTCGGCGCGCTGTTCGTCGCCGAGATCGTCTCGGTCGTCGTGCAGATCCTGGCGTTCCGCACCACGGGGCGCCGGGTGTTCCGGATGGCGCCGTTCCACCACCATTTCGAACTCGTGGGCTGGGCCGAGACCACGGTGATCATCCGGTTCTGGCTGTTGACCGCGATCGCCTGCGGGCTCGGGGTGGCGCTGTTCTACGGCGAGTGGCTGTCGGCCATCGGTGCCTGACGTGCTCGGCCCGTTGCGCGCCGGGGCCCGGGTCCTGGTGGCCGGCGCCGGGGTGACCGGCCGCTCGGTACTGGCCGTGCTGGCGCCGTTGGATGTGCGCGCCGAGCTCACCGACGACAACGCGGCGGCCCTGCGGGCGGCGGCCGATCGGGGTGTCGCGGTGCTGACGGCCGCCGCGGCCGCGGCGCGGGTGGCCGACTACGCCGTCGTCGTCACCAGCCCGGGTTTGCCGCCGTCTGCGCCGGTGCTGGTGGCCGCGGCGGCGGCGGGGGTGCCGGTGTGGGGCGACGTCGAGCTGGCCTGGCGCCTGGACCGGTCCGGCCGGTTCGGGCCGCCGCGCCGCTGGCTGGTGGTGACGGGCACCAACGGCAAGACCACCACGACGTCGATGCTGCACGAGATGCTGCGCGCCGGCGGTCGGGCCAGCCTGCTGTGCGGAAACATCGGCACACCGGTCATCGACGTGCTGGCGCAACCGGGCGAGTATCTGGCGGTCGAACTGTCCAGCTTCCAGCTGCACTGGTCGTCGTCGCTGCACCCGGAGGCCGGGGTGGTGCTCAACGTCGCCGAGGACCACCTGGACTGGCACGGATCGCTGGCGGCCTATGCCGCGGACAAGGCCCGCGCGCTGGCCGGCCGGGTGGCCGTCGCCGGGCTCGACGACCCGATCGCGGCCGGGCTGCTGGCGGCCGCCCCGGCGGAGACCAGGGTGGGGTTCCGGCTGGGCGAACCGGGCCCCGGCGAACTCGGGGTTCGGGACGGCCTGCTGGTGGACCGGGCATTTGCGCCCGACCTGCCGCTGGCCGAGGTGTCGGCCATTCCGGTGGCCGGCCCCGTCGGGGTGCTCGACGCGCTGGCGGCGGCGGCACTGGCGCGGGCGGTCGGCGTGGAACCGGCGGCGATCGCGGCGGCGCTGGCCGGCTTCCGGGTGGGCCGGCACCGGGCCGAGGTGGTGGCCGTCGTCGACGGGGTGTCCTATGTCGATGATTCGAAAGCCACCAACCCGCACGCCGCGGAGGCCTCGGTGCGCGCGCATCCGCGCGTGGTGTGGCTGGCCGGTGGCCTGCTCAAGGGCGCATCGGTGGACGAGATGCTGACCCGGGTCGGTGCTCGGCTGGCCGGTGCGGTGCTGTTCGGCCGCGACCGCCGTGCGGTTGCCGATGCGTTATCGCGACACGCGCCCGATGTGCCCATCGTTGAGGTTGTGACGGGGGAGGATGCTGGGGTGCCTGTGATTTCTGAGGAGCAAGAAACAGCTGAGGCTGGTGTTGCTCAAGTGACCATTGCGGCGGGAGAGCCGGTCGGGACAGCCGTGATGGCGGCGGCCGTGGCCGCGGCCAGGGATCTGGCGTCGCCCGGTGACACCGTGCTCCTCGCCCCGGCGGGCGCGTCGTTCGACCAGTTCGGCGGCTACGCCGACCGCGGTGAACGGTTCGCCGCCGCGGTCCGCGCGCTCGACCCCGCGGCGGGTTAGCCGGCCGTGGCGAGCCTGCTGAGCCGGCTGCGCTGGCCCCACGCCGAGCCGACCCCAGCCGACGCAACTCCCGGCGGCACGCAGCCGTTCGCGTTGTCCCGCACCCGCTTCGGCGCCTGGCTCGGCAAGCCGATGACGTCCTTCCACCTCATCGTGGCGGTGGCGGGACTGCTGGTGATACTCGGGCTGATCATGGTCCTGTCGGCCTCGGGGGTGCATTCCTACGACGAGGACGGCTCCCCGTGGGCGATCTTCGCCAAGCAGGTGATGTGGACGGTGGTCGGCCTGGCCGCCTTCTACGTGGCCATGCGGGTCCCGGTGAACGTCATGCGCCGGCTGGCGTTCCCGGCGTTCGCCACGACGATCGTGCTGCTGGTGCTCGTGCTGGTGCCCGGGATCGGCACCGAGGCCAACGGCACCCGCGGCTGGTTCGTGGTCGCCGGGTTGTCGATGCAGCCCTCCGAGCTGACCAAGATCGCGTTCGCGATCTGGGGTGCCCACCTGCTGGCCGCCCGCCGGATGGAGCGGGCCTCCCTGCGGGAGATGCTGATTCCGCTGGTGCCGGCCGCGGTGGTGGCCCTGGCGCTGATCGTGGCCCAGCCCGACCTCGGGCAGACGGTGTCGCTGGGCATCATCCTGCTGGCCCTGCTCTGGTATGCCGGCCTGCCGCTCAAGGTGTTCCTGAGCTCGCTGCTGTCGGTCATGGTGGCCGGAGCGATCCTGGCGGTCTCGGAGGGCTACCGCTCCGACCGGGTGCGCTCGTGGCTCGACCCCGCCGCCGACGCGCAGGGTGCGGGTTATCAGGCCCGGCAGGCGAAATTCGCGCTCGCCAACGGCGGGGTGTTCGGCGAGGGCCTGGGTCAGGGCACCGCCAAGTGGAACTACCTGCCCAATGCGCACAACGACTTCATCTTCGCGATCATCGGCGAGGAACTCGGGCTGGTCGGCGCCGTCGGGTTGCTGGCCCTGTTCGGCCTGCTCGCCTATACGGGCATGCGCATCGCGCGCCGGTCGGCCGACCCGTTCCTGCGGCTGCTCTCGGCGACGGCCGCCCTGTGGATCCTCGGGCAGTCGTTCATCAACGTCGGTTACGTCATCGGCCTGCTGCCCGTCACCGGGATCCAGTTGCCGCTGATCTCGGCGGGTGGAACATCAACGGCAACAACACTTTTCATGATCGGTGTGATCGCCAACGCGGCCCGGCACGAGCCCGACGCGGTGGCCGCGCTGCGGGCCGGCCGCGACGACCGGATGAACCGGTGGCTGCGCCTGCCGCTGCCCGAGCCGTATGCGCCCACCCGGGTCGAGGCACTGCGCGACCGGCTGCGGGGCTCCAGGCGCGCGACCGGGCCGGCGGCGAAGCAGCCGAAGCAGCCCAACCAGCAGAAGAAGCCCAGGACATCCGAACCCGCGCCGGCCGGCGGGCGGCGCAGGGGCGGGAAACCGGCACCGGCCGATGCCGGGCAGCGGCGCCGCCGCGAGCCAGTGCATCATGGAGACGGCCGGCGCGAGGCACGCGGCGGACGGCCGCAGGCATATCGGCAGCGCGCGTTGGAAGG
>WBZP01000935.1_pt1 | contig 37961 bp, 43 predicted proteins | sample 5204301 | NCBI WGS metagenome assembly WBZP01 (sample SAMN12412401, study PRJNA552823) | activated sludge metagenome | isolation source: activated sludge from nitrification reactor of wastewater treatment plant... | place: USA: Pennsylvania | collected 2017
AGGTTGAGACGGATGTCTTGCGAGGACAATCCATCGATACCGGGAGTTCCGCTGTCCTATCGTCACCCACCCCGGCGTGTCACAATTGCCACACCAGTCACAGCCCTAACTGCGCGGCATTGCCATTAGTGGGTCGTCATCCGGATGCCGATGGCGGTGACCACCACATTGATCACGAACAACGCCATGAACGCATACACCACCGTCTCGTTGACGGCATTGCCCACCGCCTTGGCCCCACCGCCACTGATGGTCAGCCCCCGGTAGCAGGCGACCAACCCCGCGATCAACCCGAACAACGCGGCCTTGACACAGGAGATGATGACCTCGGGCACCCCGGTCAACAACGTGATCCCGGCCGCGAAGGCCCCCGGATTCACATCCTGAATGAACACGCTGAAGACGTAGCCACCCAGGATGCCGATGATCACCACCAGGCTGTTGAGCAGCAACGCCACCAGGCCCGACGCCAGCATCCGCGGAGTCACCAGGCGCTGCACCGGGTTGATCCCCAGTACCTCCATCGCGTCGATCTCCTCACGGATCGTGCGCGACCCCAGATCCGCGCACATCGCCGTGGCGCCGGCCCCGGCCACGATCAACACCGTCACCAAGGGACCGATCTGCGTCACCGCCCCGAACGCCGCGCCCGCCCCGGACAGGTCCGCGGCCCCCAGCTCCCGCAACAGGATGTTCAGCGTGAAGGACACCAGCACCGTGAACGGGATCGCCACCAGCAAGGTCGGCGCCAACGACACCCGCGCCACGAACCAGGACTGCTCCAGGAACTCCCGCCATTGAAAGGGCCGCTTGAACGCAAACCGCACCGCGTCGGCGGACATCGCGAACAACCCACCGATCGCCTGCATCGGCCCCGACAGATTCCGCAGCACCGGAACCCCGACCGACCACCGTTCCGCCATTAGTCGGGTCCTCCCGGGCTGTCGTGGGACGTGACCGCAGGAGCCACCGAAGGGGCGCCAAAGTCCAGATCTTCATAGCCGATGCGGCCGGTCCCCGTGAAGAAATCGTGAACTTCCACACCATCCGCTACATCCGTGCCCGCGGGTGTAATACCCGACATGGCGAAGCCCGGCTCCGCTGCCGTCGGCGTGCGGGCGTTCGCCCAACCGCCCGCGATGCGACGCCCGTCGCACATCCCGGTGGGTGGGGACGCGCCCATCGTGGCCGTCAAGAGCATTCGGTAAACCTTACTGTATCCATTACGTGACGCGGCTCGAGCTACGTCACCGCACCGGCGGTCTTGAGTTCGATGATGCGGTCCCAGTCCAGGCCGAGTTCGAGCAGCACTTCGTCGGTCTGCTCCGCGAATCCCGGGGCGCCACCGGTGTGCGGCGCCTCGACGTCGAACTGGACAGGGTTGGCGACGAGCTCGAGGTCACCGGCGCGCACAATGTATTCGTTTGCGCGGATCTGCGCGTCGTCGGCCGCCTGCAGGGTGTCCTGGACCGGGGCCCACGGCCCGGCCAGGGTCGCGAACCGCTCGCTCCACTCCGGCAGGGTCCGCGTCGCGATGGCCTCGTTGAGGATCGCGACCGCATCCGCGGTGTGCTCTGCGATGGACTCCGCGGTGCCGAACCGCGGGTCGTCGATCAGGTCGGGCCGATCGATGTGGCGGCACACGTCGGCCCAGAACTTCGTCGGCTGCATCATCACGAAGGAGATGTAGCGGTCGTCCTTGGTGCGGTAGACGCCGACGAGCGGGTTGATCGGCGAACCGTGCACACCCGGCGGCTGGGCCACCAGTCGCTGCCGCAGGTGGTTGGTCAACGCGACGGTATGGCCCAGTGACCACAGCCCACTGCCCAGCAGCGACACGTCGACCACCGACGGCTCACCGGTGCGTTCGCGCTTGACCAGCGCGGCCGCGATGCCGCCGGCCAGGTTGGTGCCCGAGATGGTGTCGCCGTAGGCCGGCCCGGGTGGTCCGACCATGCCGTCCACACCCTCGGGTGTGATGGTGGCGGCGGTGCCGGCCCGGCACCAGAACGCGGTCATGTCGTAGCCACCCTTGCCGGCTTCCTGGCCGCGGGGGCCCAGCGCGCTGCCGCGCGCGTAGATGATCTTCGGGTTGATCGCGCGGATGTCCTCGACGTCGATGCCGAACTTCTGCCGGTGTCCGGGTAGGAAGCTGGTCAGGAAGACATCGGCGCGGCGGGCCAGTTCGAGCAGGACCTCGCGACCCTCCGGAACCGACATGTCAAGGCCCACACTGCGTTTGCCGCGGTTGGCGTGTTCGATGTTGGGGTTGGGATCGCCCTCGACCCGCAACGGACCCGTCTGACGCAGCCCGCGCTGCGGATCGCCGGTGACGGCGTGCTCGACCTTGATCACGTCGGCGCCCCATTCGGCGAGCACCGCTCCGGCGGACGGGACGAAGCCGTACATGGCGACCTCGAGGACGCGGATTCCTTCCAAAGGTCTACTCACTCGCTCCTCCTCGGGGCTCGTCCCTCGCCCCGCATCGTCGACTCGCGGGGCCTCATCGCTCGCTCCTCCTCGGGGCACGTCCCTCGCCCCGCATCGTCGACTCGCGGGGCCGGCTCACTTGTCTCCCGCCGGGCCGATGACCGTCGCGAACGTCTTGCGTTCGAGGAACTCGTCGAGGCCCGCCTCACCCATCTCGCGGCCGATGCCCGACTGCTTGTAGCCGCCGAACGGCGCATCCGGGCTGAAGTAGTTGCCGCCGTTGATCGAGAAGGTGCCGGTGCGGATCCTGCGCGCCATCGCGAGCGCGCGCTCCTGGCCACCGAAGATGGCGCCGGACAATCCGTAGATCGAGTTGTTGGCGATGCGCACGGCGTCGTCGTCGTCCTCGTAGGTGATCACCGCGAGCACCGGGCCGAACACCTCGTCCTGGGCGATCTCGCTGTCCGGGTCGACGTCGGCCAGCAGGGTCGGGGTGTAGAAGAAGCCGGGATCCTTCTTCTCGCCGCCGGTGACCAAGGATGCGCCAGCGGCCACCGCGCGCTTGACCATGCCGTCGACCTTGTCCCGCTGCTTCGCACTTATCAGGGGGCCCATGTATGTGCCGGGTTCGTTCGGATCGCCGTAGCGCACGTGACCGAAGTTGGTCTTGATGAGCTCGACGATCTCGTCTTTGTGCTTGCGCGGCACCAGGAGTCGCGATGTGAGCGCGCAGCCCTGGCCGGCGTGGGTGACCATGGAGAACGCCGCGAACAGCGCCGCCATGTTGAAGTCCGCGTCGTCGAGCACGATGGCCGCCGACTTGCCGCCCAGTTCGAGGAACACCCGCTTGAGAGTGTCGCTGGCCGCGGCCATGATCGCCCGGCCCGTCGGAGTGGAGCCCGTGAAGGTGACCATGTCGACGTCGGGGCTGGTGGTCAGCACGGCACCCACCTCGGGGTCGGCGCCGGACAGCACGTTGACCACACCGGCGGGGATGTCGGTGTGATTGGCGATCAGCTCCCCCAGCGCCAGCGTGATCAGCGGGGTGTCGGGCGCGGCCTTGAGGACGACCGTGCAGCCGGCGGCCAGCGCGGGCGCGAGCTTGGCCAGGGCCAGCTGGTTCGGATAGTTGTAGGCGATGATCGCCGCGACGACGCCGGCGGCTTCCTTCTCCACCCAGCGGTGGTGCAGCATCCCGCGGCTCTCGATGTTGCCGAGATCCTCGGTCATCGGATAGGTCTTCAGCAGGTCGGCGTAGTACTTCACGATCGCGACCGGCTGGTCGTACTGGGCCCCGGCCAGCAGCGCCGGGGTGGCGCCCACCTCGTCGGTGGTCAGCTGCCCCAGCTCCGGCCGGTGCTCAAGTAGGGCGGCGTGCAACTGTTGGAGGCAACGCACGCGCAACTCGGTGTTGATAGCCCAGTCGGTGGTGTCGAACGCCGTGCGCGCGGCGGTCACGGCCGCCTCGGCGTCGGCGACCGTCGCATCGGGCGCGTGGCCCAGGACCTCGCCGGTGGCGGGGTTCAGGCTCGCGAACCGGCGGCCGCCGGCACTTTCCACCAGCTTGCCGCCGATCAGCATGCGCCGGTCGACCGGCCCGCCGTCGGCGGCCGCGTTGGCGATGGTGTCGGGGGATCTCACCCGAACCTCCTCGTTGAACCTCGTCGAAACTGTGATAACTGGATTCTCCTCCTCTGCGAATCCTGCATTCGCCAGAGGAGAACTGTAGCAACTAATCAGCACCGGGGCCGCAATGTCAACCAGACCCGGACGGCCAATTTGACGGAATCCGCGCATTTCAAGACTGTTAGTTCACAAACCTTGCGTGACGGCCGCCCCCGAGAGTACGGTTCTCATAATCGAAAGGTCGATTCTTGATGCTTGAAACGACAGCTGCTCTGTCAGCCGTCGCGATGAAGCACGATGAAGCACGTGGACGCCGCGCAAACCTCCGGCAGAACATGTGCACGCACATCCGAAGGGACAACAGTGGGACGCGTTGAAGGCAAGGTCGCATTCATCACCGGCGCCGCACGGGGGCAGGGCCGCAGCCATGCCATCCGGCTGGCCGAGGAGGGGGCCGACATCATCGCCGTCGACATCTGTGCCGACATCGACACCATCGGCTACCCGATGGCCCGCCCCGAGGATCTCGAGGAGACCAAGAACTACGTCGAGAAGACCGGACAGCGCATCGTCACCGCGCAGGCGGACGTCCGGGAGGCCGGCCAACTCAAGGAGGCCCTCGACCGCGGCATCGCCGAGTTCGGCAAGCTCGACATCGTCGTCGCGCAGGCCGGCGTCGCCGCCATGAAGGGCCAGCCGCCGATGCAGGCCTGGACCGACGGCATCAACACGAACTTCGTCGGCACCATCAATGCCATCCAGGTCGCTCTCCCGCATCTGAAGGAGGGCGCATCGATCATCGCGACCGCCTCTGCCGCCGCCCTGATGGATGCGCACAACAAGCCCAACCCCGGCGGCGACCCGGGAGGCATGGGCTACATGGTCTCCAAACGGCTCATCTCCGAGTACGTGCACTATCTCGCAACCGAATTGGCGGTGCGCGGCATCCGCGCCAACGTCATCCACCCGACCAACTGCAACACCGACATGCTGCAGAGCGAGCCGATGTACCAGTCGTTCCGGCCCGATCTCGAGCACCCCACCAAAGGCGACGCCGAGCCGGTGTTCTACGTCCAGCAGGCCATGAAGGTGCCGTGGATCGAGCCCCAGGACATCAGCAACGCGGTGCTGTGGCTGGCGTCGGAGGAGTCGCGCTACGTCACCGGCATGCAGCTGCGCGTAGATGCCGGCGGCTACCTGAAGTGGTACGACTACCACGTCTGAGTTCGTCCCGGACATCCGATAGCGTTGCCGCGCAGCCTGATTCGCCGCCAGAGGAGAAAACATGAAGGTCTGGGTAGACAAGGACAAGTGCCAGGGCCACACCCTGTGCTCGATGATCGCCCCCGACGCGTTCGAACTCGACGAGGTCGACGGCCACTCGTCGGCGGTCAACGAGATCGTGCCCGCCGACCAGGAGGATGCCGTCCGCGAGGCCGCCCATTCCTGCCCCGAACAGGCCATCGTCATCGAATGACACCAGGATTCAGGCAGTCCCGAGGAGACACCGCGTGAGCATCGACGACGCCGTCGCGACCGACGACGACAAGAGACGCAACAGCTACCACTTCGACCGGCACACGCCGGAGTACCGGGAGCAGTTCGCCGCGATCACCGAGGAGATGCACGCCAAGTGCCCGATGGCGTGGTCGGACACCTACGACGGTCACTGGGTCGCCGCGGGCAGCAAGGAGGTCTTCGAGCTGGCGCGCTGCCCAGCGGTGTCCAACGACCATGACATCACCGGTGACGGCAACGGGTATCAGGGCATCAGCATCCCGGTCGCCAGCCGCGCGTCGTACGTTCGCGGCGGTATTTTGGAGATGGACGAGCCCGACCACAGCACATACCGCGGTGCGCTGAACCCCTACCTGTCCCCCGCCGCGGTGAAGCGCTGGGCGCCGTTCATCGACGAGATCACCCGGGCCGCAATCGACGAGAAGATCGAGTCCGGCCGCATCGACTTCGTCGACGATCTGGCCAACGTGGTGCCGGCCGTGCTGACGCTGGCCATGATGGGCATCGAGCTCAAGAAGTGGAACGTCTACAGCGAGCCCACCCATGCCTCGGTGTACACCCCGGAGCACTCCCCCGACCGCGAGCGCATCAACGAAATGCACCGCGAGATGGGCCTAGACCTCGTCAACAACATGATCGAGATCCGAGAGAATCCGCGGCCGGGCCTGGTGAATGCGTTGCTGCAGTTGCGCATCGACGGCGAGCCGGCACCCGACATCGAGATCCTGGGCAACCTCGGCCTGATCGTCGGCGGCGGATTCGACACCACCACCGCGTTGACCGCCCACTCGCTGGAGTGGCTCGGCGAGCATCCAGCCGAGCGTGAGCTACTCTCCCGTGAGCGCGACACCCTCCTCAACCCCGCCACCGAGGAGTTCCTGCGCTACTTCACCCCCGCCCCGGGCGATGGGCGCACCTTCTCCGCCGACACCGAGTTCGACGGCCATCACTTCAAAGAGGGTGAGCGCCTGTGGATCTCGTGGGCGATGGCCAACCGGGACCCGTCGGTGTTCGAGAACCCGAACGACGTCGTCCTGGACCGTCAGGGCAACCGGCATTTCAGCTTCGGCCTCGGCGTGCACCGCTGCGCGGGTTCCAACGTGGCGCGCACGGTGTTCAAGTCGATGCTGACCGCCGTGCTCGACCGGATGCCGGACTACGTCTGCGACCCCGAAGGCACGGTGCACTACGACAGCATCGGCGTCATCCAGGGCATGCGGCACCTGCCGGCGACCTTCACCCCCGGTAAGCGGCTTGGCCCCGGGCTCGACGAGACGCTGGAGAACCTGCAGCGCATCTGCGTCGAGCAGGAACTCGCCCGGCCGATCACCGAGCGCAAGGACATCGCGGTCATCGACTGGAAGTAGGTCCGCGCGCGAATCGGGGATTTCCCGTGCTCACCGCTCTTACCCTGAAGTCCATGGGCGATCCGCACGCCGACCACAACTTCCATTTCGAGCGTCCGTGATGCCCATGTAGGCCAGGTCGCTGGTGAACGTTCGGCCTCCCGGCCGAAGATCGCCCGGTTGAACTCGTCGGCCCGGTCCGGGTCACTGCTGGTCAGGTCGAACCAGATCGGTGCGCCCGCCGGGGCGGAATAGTCGGCCATGTGCGAATGCTCCTTGCGGTGATGGGTGGCGGTCAACCATTCTGACCGTCGCCATCCCGGGAACTCATGGCATTACTTCGACTGGAGCGCCACGATGTTGGCGATGATCATCCGCAGGAAGGGACGGTAGACGTCCCGGCCGTCGACGAGGCTGTTGAGGGTGACCCCGTCATTGGCCGCGAGCACCACCCGGGCCAGGTCGGCGGCCTCCATCGTGAGTTCGCCACCGAGCCGCGCGACGCCCTTGGCGATGTAGTCCGCCAGCGCATGGACCGTCTCCTCGCGCTGGCCCGACACCCGTTCCCGGGCCTCCGGATTACGCAGCAGGAACAGCGTCAACTCATAGCCGAGCGACGCGCGGTCGGATCCCTGCACGGTCAGCAGGTCACCCCACCTGTCGGCGATGTCGTCGGCGCGAAGCTCGTCGAGGCTGCCGATCGATTCGACCACGTCGGTGAAACCGTCCAGAAACCGCTGGCGCTGACGCTCCACGACGGCGAGGAACAACTCGGCCTTGCTGCCGAAGTGCGAGTAGATCGCCCCGCGGGTGTAACCGGCCGCATCGGCGATGTCCTCGAGGGCGGCCGCCTCGAAGCCCTTGCGCGCGAAGACTTCTTCAGCGGCGTCGAGCAGGAGGTTGCGGGTGTGTTCGAGACGGCGTTGCATCGTCCAGCGTTCGGCCATCGCTCGATCCTCCCAGCTGTTCGCGCGCCGCGGTCCTGCACGGTTGCATCGAATATACACTGATGTATATTCGTGATGCCAGTCACTCAGCCCCTGCTGCACGACACCGAGGAGAACTCCCGTGACCGCCGCACCCGCACGACCCGGCGAATGGGTCGACCACGCCACCGCCCTGGACGACATCCCCGGCGACCGGTACCGGATGGAGATCCCGACGGAACGTTACGTCGCAGCAGATTTCGTCGACAAGGAACGCGATGCGATCTGGATGAAGGTCTGGCAGGTGGTCGGCCGGGCCGACGAACTGCCCAAGCCCGGGGACTGGAAGATCTACCGAATCTTCGACCAGTCGTACATCGTCGTGCGCGGCAAGGACGACAAGATCCGCGGGTTCGTGAACGCCTGCCGGCACCGCGGGAATGCGCTGTGCACACAGGCCCGCGGCAACGCCAAGCGCGGCTTTCTGTGCCAGTACCACCTGTGGTCCTACGACTTGGAGGGCAAGCTGCGCGGCATGCTGCGCGAGGCGCTGGCCGGACCCATCGACAAGGACACCCACGGGCTGATCGAGGTGCCTGTCGACACGTTCGGCGGCTTCATCTTCCTCAACCCGGACCCGGATGCCGCGCCGCTGGCGGAGTTCATCGGCCACGAGGTGGCCACCATGCTCGCCCCATACCACCTCGACGAGATGGTGACCGTCATGGACGTCACCGAGGCCATCGACTGCAACTGGAAGGTCGTGCTGGACGCCTTCGAGGAGGGCTACCACATCAACGGGATTCACCCGCAGTTGCTCAGCGTCATCAACATCGACCCAGCCACCAGTCGGTACAAGTTCTTCGAGAACCACTGCGTGTCGATGGCCCCGTTCGACGTCCCCGGCGCCAGCCCGGAAAAGCAGGTCGACGGCATCATGAACCTGCCCGAGACGTTTCCGGGCACCGTGGCGGTGATCCCCCGATTCCAGGAGTTGGTTGAGCAGTACCGCAATGCCGATGGGGGACTTGAGTTTCCCGACGGCGTCACCGCGCGCACGCTGCTGCAGCAGGCCACCCGCGACCACCTCACCGGGATGGGCCTGGACGTCAGCGGCCTGACCGACGCGCAGATGAGCGACAACCACGGCTGGGTGCTGTTCCCGAACTTCTTCATGACCATCCGCGCCGGCGAGGCGCACGTGATCATGGCCATTCCGCACCCCGACGGCGATCCGAACCGCTGCATCTGGCATGTCAGCAGTTACATGTGGCTGCCCGACGAGCACAAGGCCGCGTTCACCGCCGAAGCGATCGAGGTCGACGAACCGGGCAGCTACAAGTACTTCGAAGCGCTGCAGCAGGATTACGAGCAGATGCCGCGCCAGCAGATCGGGCTGCGCAACACCGCGCTGGAGCACATGGCTCTGGTCAAGGAGGAGGTCGTCATCGCCCACTTCCACTCGGTGGTCGACAAGTACCTGCGCCCCACCGGGGCCCCGGCATGAGGCACATCGATGACGTCGTCGGCGACTACTCCGGACGGTCGCGCGCAGTCTTGGAGTATGCGCTGACCACCAAGCGTCTCGTCGACTCCGCCAAGCGGCCGGGGTTCACCGTAGAGAGCTGGGTGCCGTTGGCGGAGTTGGTCGCGGTCGAAGAGTTCGAGCGGGTCGGCAACTTCAAAGAGGTGATGAACTGGTCCGAATACGTCGGCTTCCTGACGAACTGGGCCACCAACTCGGAGTGGGAAGGCTCGTTCAAACGGGTCAGCGAGGTCGGCGGCGTGGTGTTCCTCGAACTCGAGGAACGCAGCCGGATCGGCGACTTCGAATCCGTGGTCAACTCGATGTCGGTCTACGAATTCACCGAGGCGAATAAAATCCGCCACATCGACGTCTACCTTCAGATGGCGTTGCCGAGCACTGACATGCTGACCAGCTACGACGGAGTTGAGATCGCCGAGTGACTACCCCTGCCAACATCTCAGACCCGGATTCGGTCGACTTCTTCACCGACAACAAGCTGCTGCAAAACCCGTACGCGTACCTGGCCGGGCTGCGGAGCGAATGCCCGCTGCGCCGCGAGACCCATCACGACGTGATGATGGTCACCGGTTATGACGAGGGCGTGGCGATCTACAACGACACCGAGCGGTTCTCGTCGTGCCTTTCGGTCACCGGTCCGTTCCCCGGTTTCCCGGTATCGCTGAAAGGCCATGAGAACGAAGACATCTCGGCGATCATCGACGCGCATCGCGACGACCTGCCGTTCAACGACCAGCTGCCCACCTTCGACCCGCCCAAACACACCGATCACCGGGAATTGTTGTCGCGGATGATCACCCCGAAACGGCTCAAGGAGAACGAGGCGTTCATCTGGAGGCTGGCCGACCGTCAATTGGACGAAGTGCTCGAAAAGGGCGAGGCCGGCAGGTGCGAGTACAACGACGGCTACGGCAGCCCGTTCGCGATGCTGGTGATCGCCGACCTGCTCGGCGTGCCCGAGTCCGACCACGACGAGTTCCGCGCGGCGCTGCTCAGCGGCCGCACCGGCACCATCGGGAGCAGCAAGGGCGATGCGCTGCAGCACTCGCCGCTGGAATACCTCTACGGCAAGTTCACCGAGTACATCGGCGACCGGCGGGCCAATCCGCGCGACGACGTGCTGACCGGTGTCGCGTCGGCGACCTTCCCGGACGGCAGCATGCCGGAGGTCATCGACGCGGTGCGCGTCGCCGCGAATCTGTTTGCGGCAGGCCAGGAAACAACGGTCCGGCTGCTGTCGGCGGCCGTGCTGATCCTGGCCGAGGACCGGGAGCTGCAGTCGCGGCTGCGCGCCGACCGCGATCTGCTGCCGCGGTTCATCGAGGAGGCCCTGCGCTTCGAGAGTCCGGTGCGCGGTGACTTCCGACTCGCCAAGATGCCCGTCACGGTCGGCGGGGTCGAGATCCCCGCCGGCACGACGGTGATGCTCGTCAACGCCGCGATGAACCGGGACCCCCGTAAGTTCGACGATCCGGACACCTTCGACGCCGAGCGCGCCAACGCCCGCAACCACGTGGCGTTCGGGCGCGGCGTGCACAGCTGTCCCGGCGCCCCGCTGGCCCGGACGGAGGCACTGGTGAGCCTGAACCGGCTGTTCGACCGCACCGCCGAATTCTGGATCGACGAGGAAGTGCACGGGCCGCCGGGAGCACGCCGCTACCGGTACCTGCCCACCTTCATCCTCCGCGGGCTGATAAACCTCAACATCTGCTTCAGATAGGACCTTTCATGCCCTTCGAAGGAACCGCCGCCATCGTGACCGGCGGGGCGTCGGGCCTCGGCCTGGCGATCACCGAGGCGCTGGCCGCCCGCGGCACCAAGGTGGCGATTTTCGACATCCAGGCCGAGGCCATCGACACCGAGGTCGCGCGGCTGCGCGCGGCCGGCGGAACCGTGTCCGGGCACGTCGTCGACGTGTCGAGCCGCGAGCAGGTCGGCTCCGCCGTCGCGCGGGTGCGCGACGAGTTCGGCCCGGTGCTGATCCTGGTGAACAGCGCCGGCATCGAACAGTTCGGCAAGTTCGCCGAGATCACCGACGAGTTCTGGGATCGCGTGATGGCGGTCAACCTGCGCGGGCCGTTCATCTGCGTGCAGGAAGTGCTGCCGGACATGCTCGCCGCCAACTGGGGCCGCATCGTCAACATCTCGTCGTCGAGCGCCCAGGGCGGGCAGTCCCACATGGCGGCGTATGTGAGTTCCAAGGCCGGGCTCATCGGCTTCACCAAGGCGCTGGCCCTCGAACTGGGCCCGAAGGGCATCACCGTCAACACCATCCCGCCGGGCATGGTCGTCACCCCGATGCTCGAAAAGGCCATCGCCGAGGGCAGATTCACCGATTCGCTGGAGAACTTCGCCAAGATCACCCCGGTACGCCGGGCCGGTCGGCCCGAGGACATCGCCAACGCCGCGATGTTCCTGATCGCCGACGAGTCGTCGTACGTCACCGGGCAGGTGATCGGCGTCAACGGGGGACGCCGCACCTGAGGCCCGGCCGGCCTCAGAACGGTAACGCCAGCCCGTGCTTCTCGAAATGCCGCGCCAGGGCCTGCATGTAGTCGTCGCCGTGGAACGGGCCGCGTGCGCCGATCGCCAGTTCGAGGAACGGGCCGTACTCCTCGTCGTTGACATACGTTGACCAGTGCACGATCTGGGCGTCGTCGTTGGTCTCGACGAAGCTGATCGAGTAGAAGCCCATCACCTTGCCGGCGGTCTGCGACGTGCCCTCCCAGCGGTAGCGCATGACGAAGCCGTTCTCGGCCGGCCAGCACTTGTAGTCGACGGGCTTCCAGTCCGGGAACTCCACGCCGTAAGCCGTGGCCTCGACGGTCGCCGCGACGTCCCACGCGGTCGCCACGTCCTTGAGGACGAGTTCCTGTTCGGCGACGAAATACGGTGACGTGTAGACGGCGTCGTCGGCGAAGTCCCACTCGTCGTAGCTCTCGCCCTCCTGGACCTTCTGCAGCACGTACTTGTCCCGGTAGCTCTCTGCCATCCGCTTGTGCTTGGCGATCCGGTCTTCCAGCTTCACTGCGGGCACCTCTCCATTGGCCAGGGATTTCGGCGTGCTTACGGGCGCTCAGCGCACCGAAGCACGCCGAAATCACGCGAGTAGTCCCTTCATGATATGCAACGCCGCATCGGGTATACAGACCTGTATGAAAGTGGTTCGGCTTAGTCGCGCTAGCCTTGCCGCGGCAGACGGACGCGAATCGGCATCGCACGGCGGGAGCACAACACGATGAATCTGGGGTTCGACGGGCGCGTCGTGGTGGTGACCGGTGCGGGCGGTGGCCTGGGCCGTTGTCACGCAATGGAATTCGCGCGCCGCGGGGCGCAGGTGGTGGTCAACGACGTGGGCGCCTCGGTGGACGGCACCGGATCGTCCTCGGCCGCGCAGGCGGTCGTCGACGAGATCGCCGCCGCCGGCGGTTCGGCCGTCGCCAACACCGATTCGGTGTCGACGCCGGAGGGCGGCCGCGCGATCGTCGCCACCGCCATCGACGCGTTCGGGCGCATCGACGTCCTGGTGAACAACGCCGGCATCCTGCGCGACGCCGCGTTCAAGAACATGACCGCCGAGCAGGTCGACGCGGTCATCGCGGTGCATCTGCGCGGAGCGTTCTACGTCACCGGCGCGGCTTGGCCGCACCTGCGCGAACAGGACTACGGCCGCGTCGTGATGACCACCTCGGGTTCGGGCCTGTTCGGGACCTTCGGTCAGGCCAACTACGGCGCGGCTAAGACCGGGTTGGTCGGACTGATGAACGTGCTGGCGATCGAGGGCGCGCGCAACAACATCCGGGTCAACGCGATCTCCCCCATCGCACGCACCCGGATGACCGAGAACACCATGACCGAACTGGTGAAAGACCTTGAGCCAGAGCAGGTCACGCCGGTTGTCGTCTACCTCGGTCACGAGGTCTGCGACCGGACCGCCCACATCTACCGCGTCGGAGGCGCCCACGTGTCGCGCGTGTTCATCGCCGAGACCGCCGGCATCGACGAACCCGGGCTGACCGCCGAACTCATGGCCGCCAACATCGACCGGATCGACGACCCGTCGTCGTACCGGATCCGCGGCGGCCCCGCCTGATCCTCGCCTAAGCGCGCTTAAGCGTGCACCTCGGCATCCGCGTTTTCCGATCCGTTCGGCTTGGCGCGCACAAGCGCCGGGGCCCGATGTCAGCTCAACGGCAACCCGAGCCCGCGGGCGATGATGTTGCGCTGGATCTCCGACGTGCCGCCGGCGATGGTGCCGGCGAAACTGCGGAAGTAGCGCTCGATCCAGCTCGCCGACAGGTAGTCCAGGTCGTAGGGCGCGTACGCCGACGTGTTCGCCGGGTGGCGCAGGCCCTCGATGCCCATCGCGTCCAGCGCCGCCTCGGTGGCATCGCGCTCGGCCTCCGAACCGAGCACCTTGAGCACCGAGATCGTGGTCATGTCCTCCTCGCCGCGCGACGCCTTGGCGACGGCCGCCGAGCCCAGCAGCCGCAACGCCTGGCGGTCCATCAGCAAGGTGGCGTACTTGTCGCGCTCCAGCGCCGTCACCGGACGGAAGTCCTCGACCAGGTTGTGCAGCCGGTCGGCGTACTGCATCCACATCATGGTGCGCTCATGGCCGAGCGCGCCGTTGGCCACCCGCCAGCCGCCGTTGAGCGGGCCGACGAGGTTCTCGGCGGGCACCCGGACATCGGTGAAGAACACCTCGTTGAAGTCGAGGTCGTCGTGGTGGCAGACCGTCGGGAACGGCCGGCGGACCAGGCCGTCGGACTCCGTCGGGACCAGGATCACGCTGATGCCCTTGTGCTTGGGGACGTCGGGGTCCGTGCGCACGAAGGTCAGCAGCACATCGGCGTGGTGCGCACCCGAGGTCCACACCTTCTGGCCGTTGACGACGAAATGGCCACCGTCCTGAACCGCCTTGGTGCGCAATGACGCCAGGTCCGAACCGGCGCCCGGCTCGCTCATGCCGACCGACGCCGTCATCTCACCACGCAGGATCGGCACGGCCCAGCGCTGCTTCTGCTCGTCGGTGCCGAACGACAGGATCGACGCGGCGACGATGCCGACGCCCTGCGGATTGAAGCTGTGGTAGATCCGGCGGCGGGAGAGCTCCTCGCGGTGGACGTACTGCTGCAGGACCGACGCGTTGCGGCCGCCGAACTCCGGCGGGTTGCCCGGCAGCAGCCAGCCGTGGTCGAACTGCAGTGCCTGCCAGCGCCGAGCCCATCCGGGGATGTGCGAGCAGGACTGCGGCCGCTCGGCGGTCTCGGCCTCCGGCGGCAGATGTTCGTCGAGGAACGCTGCGAACTCCGCACGGAACTGTTCGACATCGGTGTCAAAGGTCAACTGCACAGGTGGCCTCCAGCCCTAATTACCCCGATTTTCCTGCGAGAATAACATTCTGCATATCCAGTAATAGAGATCTCACAAGCCCCCGAGACTTTGAGAATTCCATTCTTGCTCGTGAAGAACGGCGTTGTACTATGAACCCCATGTCCACGTGGTCGGATAAGTCATGATCAGGATCGGCGATGGCGGAGCCGCCTCCAAGACCGTAGAAACGCCGGTGATCGACGCCAGCGTGCACATCTTCTTCGGGTCCAACAAGGACCTGCGCGAGAACTTCATGCAGGAGCCTTTTCGCAGCCGCGGCTTCCCCGACTACGAGATGGACTGGTACGGCGCACCCGGCGGTGAGTACGCCAAGGGCGCCAAGGGGCCCGACGGCCAGTACCCCGGCTCCGACGTCGACGTCGTCGCCCAGCATCTGTTCGGCGACCGCGGCGTCGACGTCGCGGTGCTGCATCCGATGACCCGCGGCATCATGCCCGACCGCCACCTCGGCACCGCGATCGCCGCGTCGCACAACGAGATGATGGTCAAGCGCTGGCTCGAGCATCCCGAGTTCGGCGACCGGTTCCGCGGCACCATCCGCGTCGATCCCGACGACATCGCCGGCTCGCTGCGCGAGATCGACAAGTACAAGGACCATCCGCAAGTGGTACAGATCGGCATCCCGCTGCAGTCTCGCGAGCTGTACGGCAAGCCGCAGTTCTGGCCGTTGTGGGAAGCGGCCGTGCAGGCCGGCCTGCCGGTGGCCGCCCACATCGAGGTGGGCGCCGGAATCGCCTTTCCGCCAACGCCTTCGGGTAAGACGATCACCTACGAGCAGTACCAGGGCTTCATGTCGCTTAACTACATCTACCACGTGATGAACATGATCGCCGAGGGTGTCTTCGAGCGCTTCGACGGCCTGAAGTTCGTCTGGGCCGACGGGGCCGGCGACATGCTGACCCCGTTCATCTGGCGGATGGACTGCTTCGGCCGGCCGCACCTGGAGCAGACCCCGTGGGCGCCGAAGATGCCCAGCGACTACCTGCCCGGGCACGTCTTCTTCGTGCAGGGCGCGTTCGACGGTCCGGGGGACGTCGAGTTCGCCGGTGAGTGGTTCGGGTTCACCGGCAAGGACGATATGACGATGTTCGGCTCGAGCTACCCGCACTGGAATCTCGCGGAACTCCGTGTCCCCCAGTCGTTCTCCGCCGAGCAGCGGGAGAAGTTCTGCTGGCGCAACGCCAGTGAGCTGTACGGAATAGACATCCCCGCCGGTATGGCCGTAGGAGGCTCACGATGACGGTTAACGCCACCACCCAGGCAAGCGCCCGGGTGGCTCCCGCCGAACGCATCCCGGTGCGCTGCGTCGATTCCGACGTACACCCCACGCCGCGCCGCGGCCAGATGGTCGGCTACATTCCGGAACCCTGGCGCAGCAAGTACTTTCTGGCCCGCAGGTACGGCGAGCAGATCTTCTACGATGCCCCCGACTATGCGCACTCCTACGCGATGCGCCTCGACACCTTCCCGGGTGACGGCGAATTCGCCTGCAGTGACCCGGATCTGGCGTTCAAGCAGATCATCATGGAGGGCGGGGCCGACATCGCGGTCCTGGAGCCCATCCACGGCGAGATGCGGCTGCCGGAAGCCACAGCGGCGTTCTGCACCGCCACCAATCTCTGGCAGGCCAACCACTGGCTGGACTCGCACAACAACTGGCACGAGCGGTGGCGCGGGTCGATCTGCGTGGCGATCGAGGATCCGCAGTCAGCGGTCGCCGAGATCGAGACGTGGGCCGGCCATCCGCACATGGTGCAGGTGCTGATCAAGGCCGAGCCGCGGCCGTCGTGGGGTCATCCGATGTACGACCCGGTCTGGGCCGCGGCCACCAAGCACGACATCGTGGTCAGCTGCCACCTGGCCCGGGGACAGTTCGAGACGCTGCCCATCCCGCCGGTCGGATTCCCCAGCTACAACCACGATTTCATGGTCACCTACTCGCTGCTGGCCGCCAACCAGGTGATGTCGCTGATCTTCGACGGTGTCTTCGACCGCTTCCCCACCCTGCGAATCGTGTTCGTCGAACACGCCTTCACCTGGATCCTGCCGCTGATGTGGCGCATGGATGCCATCTATGAAGCGCGCAAACAATGGATGGACATCCAACGCAAACCCTCCGAATACGTCAAAGACCACATCAAGTTCACCACCCAGCCCCTGGACTACCCAGAGGACAAGACCGAACTGATGCGCGCCTTCGAATGGATGGAATGCGACAAGATCCTGCTGTTCTCCTCCGACTACCCGCACTGGACCTTCGACGACCCCCGCTGGCTGGTCAAACACCTGCCTGAACACGCCCGCGAAAACGTCATGTTCCGCAACGGAATCAAGACCTACCACCTACCCGACACCGTCCCCGCCCTCGAGGGCCAAGTGAGGGTGTTCTGAGCGTGACCGACCAACAACCGTCCCGGCTCGCGCAGGGCCGCGAGCACATTGTCGCCACGATCGACGAAATCCCGCCGGGCACACACAAACTGGTCCCCATCGGGCGCCACGGTGTCGGGGTGTACAACGTGAACGGCACGTTCTATGCGATCGCGAACTATTGCCCGCACGAGGGCGGGCCGCTGTGCTCGGGCCGGCCGCGCGGGCGCAACATCGTCGACGAGAGCGTTCCGGGCGATTCGGTGATGGTCCGCGACATGGAGTACATCTTCTGCCCCTGGCATCAATGGGGGTTCGAGCTGGCCACGGGCACCACCGCGGTCAAGCCGGAATGGAGCATCCGCACCTATCCGGTCCGGGTCGTCGGCAACGACGTCCTTGTTCAGGCCTGACCACAGGAGACAACCGCAGATGCCGCTCACGCGTGGCGAGAAGTCCATCGAGATCAACGGCGGCAACGTCGTCTACGAAATCCTGGGTAGGACAAGCGATCCCGCAAAGACCATCGCGCTCACCCCGGGCGGCCGATTCTCCAAGGACATCCCCGGACTGCGGCCGTTGGCCCAGGAGCTCGTCAAGGGCGGCTACCGGGTGCTGCTGTGGGACCGGCCCAACTGCGGCAAGTCCGATGTCCAGTTCTACGGCCAGAGCGAATCCCACATGCGTGCCGAGACGCTGGCCGCGCTGATCACCAAGCTGGACCTCGGCCCGTGTGTCATCGCGGGCGGCTCCGGCGGCGCACGCGACTCGATGATCGCCACCATGCTCTATCCCGAACTGGTCACCAAACTGGTGGTGTGGAACATCGTCGGCGGCGTGTACGGCTCGTTCGTGCTCGGCGGCCACTACATCACCCCCAGCATCCTGGCCGTCCGCGGACTGGGCATCAAAGGACTCCTCAACGTCGCCGAATGGCGCGAACGCATCGCGCAGAATCCCGCCAACGAAGCGCGTTTCCTCGCGCTCAACGAGGACGAGTTCCTCAGGGTCATGTTGCGCTGGCTCAACGCGTTCGTGTCCAAGCCCGGCCAAACGATCCCCGGCGTGCCCGACGAGATGTTCGACAACATCAAAGTGCCGACGCTCATCATCCGTGGCGGCGAGAACGACTGGGACCACCCGAAGCGGACTTCGCTCGAAGTCAGTTGCCTCATCAAGGATTCCACGCTGATCGACCCGCCGTGGCCCGAGGACGCCTGGGAGCGGGCCGGTGAGGCCTTCGCGCGCAGCGGGGGCAAGAAGTTCTGCCTGTTCGACACCTGGGTGTTGGCGGCACCCGCCATCCTGAAATTCCTCAAGGCATCGAGATGACGGCGCCGTCACACGGTCCGGATGCGCACCTCGCAGTTGGTCGACGCCTCCAGCGCGGTGTGCACCCGGCTCTCCGGGACCCGCGCGAGGTCGTCCTTGCGCAGGGTGACGTTGATGACGTCCCAGCCGGGTCCGTCCGGGCCCCCATGCACCCGCTCGATGTCGCCGGTCAGGCCGAATGCCGCCAGCACGCCGCGCGCATCCTCGTCGGTGCCGTGGCTGACGAAGGTCAGCACACCGATCACCGGCCGCGTGCCGAATGCCTTGGCGCACAGGTCACGCGCCGTCTCCTGCAGGCGCCCGGGGTCGGCACCGGTCATCAGTATCTCGACCTCACGACGACTCGGCGGCAGGGCGGCCAGGTTGTTGTCGATCAGTTCGGCGCCGAGATCGCAGACCAGTGCGCCCAGTTCGGCCATGCCGGCGCCGAGTTGACCGGACGACAGCTCACCGGCCGGGTCCACGCCGATACGCACCACCGTCGTCCGCATGCGCGCAAGCCTAGCGGCGCCCGGAACCCCGGCCAGATCAGGAGTCAGCCATGAATGCGACCGCCTCACACGCCGGCCTCACCGTGACCGCCTGGCCGGGCATCGCTGCGCGCTTGCTGTGCACCGGTGACGAACCGGAAGCCGCGGCGCAATATCGCGCCGCCGAGGGCTACCGGCCGCTCGACGACCCGGACGCCCTGCTCGGCGAGATCGACCGGGCCGGACTGGTCGGCCGCGGCGGTGCCGCGTTCCCGATGGCCGTCAAGCTGCTCGCCGTGCGGGATGCCCACCGGCGCGGCCGGGATTCCGTCGTCGTCGCCAACGGCGAGGAGGGCGAGCCGGCCTCGGTCAAGGACCGTTGGCTGCTGCACCACCGCCCGCACCTCGTACTGGACGGCCTTCGATTGGCCGCGCGGATCGTCGGCGCCGGGCACGCGCACGTCTACGTCTCCGACCCGGGCTCGGCGCGCAGCATCGAGGCCGCTCTCGCCGAGGTCGGCGGTCCGGACGGACTGGGCGGGTTGACGGTGAGTGTCCGCTCGGTCGAACCCGGATACGTCGCCGGCGAGGAAAGCGCCGCCGTGCGGGCCATCAACGGAGGTCCCGCCAAACCCACCGACAAGCCGCCGCGGGTGTTCGAAGAAGGGGTGGGCGGCCTGCCGACCCTGGTCAGCAATGTCGAGACGCTGGCCAATCTGCCGTTCATCCAGCGCAACGGTGCAGCCGAGTACCGCCGGGTCGGGACCGAAGAGTCGCCGGGCACGTTCCTGGCGACCATCACCGGCGGCGGCCGCCCGGCCACGCTGTACGAACTTCCCTTCGGCGTCCCGGTCGCCGAAGTGGCTGCCGCACAGGGCATCGCCGCCGACCGGGTGCACGGTGCGCTGATGGGCGGTTACTTCGCGGGACTACTGGGCCCACAGGTGACGGCCACGACGCTGGACCACGAGACGCTGCGCGGCATGGGCAGCGGGTTGGGCTGCGGTGCGGTCTCACTGCTCACCGACGAGTGCCCGGTCGCGGTGGCAGCGGCCGTGCTGGCCTACTTCGACCGGGAGAACGCCGGACAGTGCGGTTCGTGTTTCAACGGCACGGCGGCCATGGCCGCGGCGGCCGGCGCACTGCGCGACGGGACCGCGACCAGCGAGGACCTGGGCCGGCTGGAGCGCTGGTCGATGGTGCTGCGCGGGCGGGGCGCATGCGCGACGCTGGACGCCGCCACCAACGTCGCGGGCAGCCTGCTGGCCACGTTCCCGGAGGAGGTGGCGCGGCACCTGAGGGGCGACTGCGGCGACTGTGGCGCGGACGTTTTCACTGCCGAGCGGCCGTTCGAAGTGGTATGGGTGGAGACACGATGACTGACAAGGACCATCCGATGCGGCTGAAGCTCGACCGGACCCTGTGTGACGGCTTCGGTATCTGCGCCAAGCACGCGCCGGAATACTTCCCGCTCGACGACTGGGGGTACGCCGTGCTGGCCGGCAGCGGCGACATCCCGCCTCGGGACCGCGACGCCGTCATGCGCGCCCTGATGGACTGCCCCGCTCACGCGATCATGGAGATCGGTGAGCGCCGGCCCGACGACGGTCGAGCCGGGACGCCGCCCGACCTCCATGAAATCAGCGACCCCGAGGACACCTTGATCACCGAGAACAACGAAGCCGAATGGGGTTTCACCCGGTGAGCCGGCTTCCGCTGCCGCAACTCACCTTCGACAACGAGTTCTTCTGGACATCCGGCGCCGACGGGCAGTTGCGCATCCAGGAATGCGGCGACTGCAAGTCGTTGATCCATCCGCCGCAGCCGGTGTGTCGCTATTGCCACGGCCACAACATGGGCGTCCGCGCGGTATCGGGACGGGCCGTCCTGAGCGCGTTCACCGTCAACCACCGGTTTTCCATGCCCGGCCTGCCCGCGCCCTACGTCATCGCGCAGGTGGCGATCGAGGAAGACCCGCGGGTTCGCCTGACCACCAACATCATCGGCTGCGATCCCGACGATCTCGAGTTGGGCCGCGTCGTCGAGGTGGTCTTCGAGCAGAACGAGGACACCTGGCTGCCCCTGTTCAGGCCTACCACCGAACCGCAGACCGCCGAGCTGCCGCCCGACGAGATCGCGCCGCAGGATTTCGCCAGGCACGTCCGGCCGATGATCGGCACGGACAAGTTCGAGGACCGCTCGGCGATCACCGGCATCGGGGTGTCGAAGATGGGCCGCCGGCTCATGGTCAATCCGCTGTCGCTGACCATCGAGGCGTGCGAGGCGGCCATCGCCGACGCCGGTCTGACGCTGGCCGACATCGACGGGCTCTCAACGTATCCGGCGATGGACGCCGTCGGCATGGGCGAGGGTGGCTGCACCGTCCTGGAGGGCGCGCTGGGCATCCGGCCGACCTGGATCAACGGCGGGATGGACACCTTCGGTCCGGGCGGGTCGGTGATCGCGGCCATGATGGCCGTGGCCACCGGGATGGCCCGGCACGTGCTGTGCTTCCGGACGCTGTGGGAGGCGACCTTCCAGCAGCTGATGAAGGAGGGCAAGCTCTCCCCTCACGGGGGCGCCCGCACCACCAGCTTCCAGATGCCGTTCGGGGCGATGTCGGCCGCGCACACCCTGGCGCTCAACGCGCAACGGCATTTCCACCGCTACGGCACCACGCGGGAGACGCTGGGCTGGATCGCGCTGAACCAGCGCGCCAACGCGGCATTGAACCCGACGGCGATCTACCGGGACCCGATGACGATGGAGGACTATCTGTCGGCGCGGATGATCACCACCCCGTTCGGGCTGTATGACTGTGACGTGCCCTGCGACGGCGCGATCGCCGTCATCGTGTCGGCGGTGGAAACCGTCGCGGACCGCCCCAAGCCCCCGGTGTTCGTCGAGTCGGTCGGCACGCAGATCATCGAACGCACCGACTGGGATCAGACGACCATGACGCACGAACCGCAGGTGCTCGGGCAGTCGGCGCACCTGTGGACGCGAACGTCGCTGCGGCCCAAGGATGTCGACGTCGCCCAGCTCTACGACGGGTTCACCTTCAACTGCCTGTCCTGGCTGGAGGCACTGGGCTTCTGCGGAATCGGGGAGGCCAAGGACTTCCTGGACGGCGGGACGGCGATCGCCCGCGACGGGGTCATTCCGTTGAACACCCACGGCGGCCAGCTCTCCCACGGCCGGACCCACGGGATGGGGCTCATCCACGAGGCCATCACGCAGTTACGCGGCGAGGGCGGCGACCGTCAGGTCGCCGGCGCCAAGGTCGCGGTGGTGTCCTCCGGCGGACTCACCCCCAGCGGCGTGCTGCTGATGCGAACCGACAGGTGACTGCGTGACTTCGCCACAAGCCCGCGTGGTGCTCGTCGACGGCGTCCCGATGTCAGGTCTGCTGGCCGAGGTGGACGAGCCCAAAGCGGTGGTGGTCGCGCTGCACGGTGGCGCGACGACGGCGGCGTACTTCGACTGTCCGGGCCGCCCCGAGCTGAGCCTGCTGCGCACCGCACCGCAGCTGGGCTACACCGTCCTTGCGCTGGACCGTCCCGGGTTCGGCGCGTCGGCCCTCTACTCGTCCGAATTCGATTCCACCCCAAGGCGAATCGACATGGTCTATCGTGCGGTCGACGCCGTCCTGGGCGCCCGACCGCGCGGCGCCGGGGTGTTCGTGCTGGCCCATTCCAACGGCAGCGAGCTGGCGGTGCGGATGGCCGCCGACGAACGCGGCGCCGCCCTGCTGGGCGTCGAGATCTCGGGCACCGGCCTGCGTTATCAGGCGGCCGCCGCGACGGTGCTCGACGGCGCCTCCCGGGACAACATCCCGACCGGGCTGCGCGAACTGCTGTGGGAACCGGCCGAGCTCTATCCCGACGGGGTGGCGGCATCGGTGCGCATCAAGGGCGGCCCGGTGTCACCGCGCTATGAGGAGACACTGGTGACCAACTGGCGCGCCGACCTGCCGGATCTGGCGGCGCAGGTGCGTATTCCGGTGCGCTACACCCTGGCCGAGCACGAACGGGTCTGGGAGAACGGACCGGCGGCACTGGCCGAGATCGCCGCGCTGTTCACCTCGGCTCCCCGGGTCGTCACCAACGAGCAGGCCGACTCCGGGCACAATCTGAGCCTCGGTCACGCCGCGCCGGTGTACCACCGCGGCGTGCTGGACTTCGCCGAGACATGCATGACAACGGAATTGACAACGGAGGGCACGTGATACGGGTCGGATTCATCGGACTGGGGAGCCAGGGCGGACCGATGGCACGCGCGATCGTCGACGGCGGATTTCTGACCACGCTGTGGGCGCGGCGTCCGGAGTCGCTGGAACCCTATGCGGGTACCGACGCGAAATTCGCCGAGAGTCCCGCCGTACTCGCCAAGGCCAGCGATGTCGTGTGCCTGTGCGTCGTCGGCGACGACGACGTGCGCGGCCTGGCGTACGGGGAAGACGGGCTGCTGGAGCACATGTCGCCGGGCGACACGCTGGTGATCCACAGCACCATCCACCCCGACACCTGCCGCGAGATCGGCGAACTCGCTGCCGCCAAAGGTATTTCGGTGATCGACGCGCCCGTCAGCGGCGGGGCGCCGGCCGTGGAGGCCAAGCAGTTGCTGGTGATGGTCGGCGGCGCGGAGGCCGACGTCGAGAGGTGTCGTCCGGTGTTCGCGACCTACGCCGACCCGATCGTGCATCTGGGACCGCTGGGCGCCGGGCAGGTCACCAAGATCCTGAACAACCTGTTGTTCAGCGCGAATCTGGGCAGCGCGATCACGTTGCTGAAACTCGGTGAGTCACTGGGTGTTTCGCGGGAGCGGATGTGTGAAGTGGTGACCCGCGGATCGGCCAACAGCAAGGCGGTGGGCAGCATCGCGATGTTCGGCGGCACGCTGGACAACCTGGCGCCCATCGCCGGTGCGCTACTGCAGAAGGACGTCCGGCTGGCGGCCTCCCTCGCGGGCGCCGCCGGCGCGCCCGAGGAGGCCGTCTTCGATGCCGCCGACGCCGCCCTGGAGTCCATGGGCCGTCCGCGGTGAGCCCATGGCACTGATGCGGATCGGGTTCGTCGGCGCGGGCCGGATGGGCGCGCCGATGGTGGGGCGTCTCGTCGCCGCTGGACACCAGGTCCGCGCGTTGGGCCGCACCGACCCCAAACGCGCCGCAGTCGCCGAACTCGGCGCCACCCCGGTGACCGGGGCTACCGATGTGGCCGACGGCGCCGACGCGGTCGTCCTGTGCGTCTTCACCGACGATCAGGTCGCCGAGATCGCGCCCGCCCTGATCGCCGCGATGCCGTCCGCGTCGGTGCTGGTGCTGCACACCACCGGCAGCCCCCGCACCACGGAGGACCTCGCCGCACAGGCGCTGGCACGGGGCGTGCACGTGGTCGACGCCCCGGTCAGTGGCGGTCCGCACGACATCGCCGCCGGGCGGGTGACGCTGTGGGTCGGCGGCAGCGACGAGGCGGTGGAACGGGCCCGGCCGGTGCTGTCGGTCTACGGCGACCCCGTTCTGCACGTCGGTCCGATCGGCTCGGGCCAGAAGGTCAAACTCGTCAACAACGCGTTGTTCGCCGCCCAGATCGGCCTGATGGCCGAGGCCGTCAGGCTCGGCGCCCGGCTCGGAGTCGACGAATCGGCCCTGCTGGCCGCGTTGCCGTACGGCAGCGGCGCCAGCAAGGCGATGGGCAACATCGCCCGCGCCGGTTCGGCGGCGAACTTCATCGCCGCGGTGGGCGAGTTCATCGGCAAGGACGTCGCCGTGGTCCGGCAGACGGTGTCCGAACTCGGCGCCGAACTGGGCCGGCTCGACCCGCTCGTCGACGCCGGTCTGGGGCACTGAATGCCGGCGTTTCGAGACCATTCGTCCACCGATCTGCTAGCGTTACATTTCGGCCCTAATCCGTAACTATCCGCCAACGGCCCCGCACGCGGAGGAGCAAGCCACATGACCGCACGTCAGGAAGCCCCGAGGGTCACCTTCGACCCGTTCTCGGACGAATACTTCAACGACCCCTACGAGATCTATCTGCGGATGCAGGACGAGGCCCCGGTCTACTACAACGAAGAGTACGACTTCTACGCATTGACCCGGCATGCCGACGTCGCCGCGGCGCTGAAGGACCACGAGACGTACTCGTCGTCCAAGGGGTGCGACCTGTCAATGGTGCGCTCCAAGGAGGGTCCGCAGAAGTCGATCATCTTCATGGACCCGCCGGAACACCGGGTATTCCGCAGCCTGGTGAACAAAGCCTTCACGCCACGCGCCATCGAGGCCCAACGGCAGACCGTCGAGGAACAGATCGACCGCTTCCTCTCGCAGGTGAATCCGGACCGTTTCGACGTCGTCGCGGACTTCTCCGGACCGTTCCCTGTCGAGGTCATCACCCGGATGGCCGGTGTGCCCGAGGAATACCGCCAGATGGTCCGGCACTGGATCGACACCTCACTGACCCGCGAACCCGGAAACATCGGTTACACCGAGGCCGGCATGGCGGCGGCCATCGAATCCGGCGTGTACTACTACAAGCTGGCCCAGGAGCGGCGCGCCAACCCGCAGGACGACATGATCAGCCGGCTCATCGCCGCCGAGGTGCCCGACGACCACGGTGGGACGCGCAGCCTCGACGACATCGAAATCGCCGGGTTCACCTCGCTGCTCGGCGGTGCGGGAGCGGAGACGGTCACCAAGCTGCTCGGCAGTTCCATCGTGACGTTCGCGAAGAACCCCGACCAGTGGCAGCAGCTGCTCGACGACCGCAGCAAGATCCCGGCCGCCGTCGAGGAGATGCTGCGATACGACGGGCCGGTGCACTACAACGTCCGGTTCACCCTGCGCGAGGCGCAGCTGCACGACACGACGATCCCGGCCGGCAAGCCGGTGTTCCTGATGAAGGCGGCGGCCAACCGCGACCCCCGCGCCTTCACCAACGCCGGGATATTCGACATCAACCGGGACCGCAGCGAGGCACAGAACCTCGGCTTCGGGTACGGCATCCACAGCTGTCTGGGCGCGGCGCTGGCCCGGATGGAGACTCAAGTCGCGCTGGAAAGACTGCTGGACTTCATGCCACGTTACGAAGTGATCTGGGACGGCCTGGAGAAGGTGCACATGCAGAACGTCGCCGGTTACCACCACGTTCCGGTGCGGGTGCTGAAGGGAGCATGATGACCCGGAAGATTTCAGTGGACTTCGGTCTGTGCGAGGCGAACGCGGTGTGCATGGGCATCCTGCCCGAGGTGTTCGACCTCGACGAACAGGACTACCTGCACCTGCTGTCCGACGAGGTGACCCCCGAGAACGAGGTGCGAGTCCGCGAGGCCGTGCGGCAGTGCCCGCGGCAGGCGATCTCCATCGAAGACAGCGACGCATAGTTCCCTTATCGACACCGGCCCCGGACCCGGCCCGTCGCCGGACGCTACATTTCACGGTGAGGACGGCACCGGCCGCCGTCTGACCGCCCGGCGATCAGGAAGGGGCGCTGATGACTGCGCCGGACAAGCCGCTGAGCCGGGAGGCCAAACGGCTGCAGACCCGTGAGCGCCTGCTGGGCGCCGCCATCGCGGAGTTCAACCGCGCGGGCATGGCTGCCGCGGACGTGGCCGCGATCGTCGCCGCCGCCGGCGTCGCGCACGGCACGTTCTTCTTCCACTTCCCCACCAAGGAGCACGTGCTGCTCGAATTGGAGCACCGCGAAGAGGAGCGCATCGCCAGACAGTTCGGACAGTTCGCCAAGGCGGGCCACGGCCTGGAGGCGGTGCTGAACGAAGCCGTCCGCCTGGTGCTCGCGCTCGAGCGGCGGCTGGGCGATCTGCTGTTCAAAGACTTCCTGGCGCTCCACTTTTCGCAAACCCGACCACCGCAGGAAGGCGTCGCCGACCACGCGCTGGTGATACTGCTCGCCGATGAGATCGAGGCGGCGCGGCGGCGCGGCGAGGTCGACGCCGACGTCATTCCGGTGAACAGTTCGGTGTTCTTCCTGCTCGGGTTCTACGCGCTGCTGATCACCACCAACGACTGGCCGACCCGCGACGAACTCCTCGACGACTACGTGGCCCGCACGATGCGCAGTATGGCCCCGGCCGCGCGCGGCCGGTAGCGCCTGCGGCGACGGCACGTCGGTCGCGTCGACCGCGCGGCTTCATTGACTATAGTCAGCGTTTGTGACCCTGTCGCGCCCGGCCGCCGGCCTCGACGAGCACCTGGAGGCGTCGCGGCGCGCGCAACGCCAGGCCGACAAGTGGCTCATCTCCGGCAGCCTGCTCATCGGCACCGCGGTGCTCGGCATCTTCGGCCTGCCGCTGTTCCTGCGCGGCGTCTGGCTGCTGCGCCGGGCCCAACGCGACGGGCTGACGGTGCGGCCGATGCTGGTCACGCTCCTCGGCTATCTCGTCATCATCGATGCCGCGATCAACACCGTCGGGTGGGCGCTCGACCTCGCCGCCAGTCACAGCCTGCTGGCCCGGGTGCTGTTGAACGGCTGGGGAAACATGTTCGACGCGGGCTACTTCTGGCACTACAACGAGCTATGGGTCGGTGGCGCGGGCGCCCCCGGTGAGAAGGCCATGGAGGTCGGGATGATCCTGACCGTGTTCACCATGCGGATCGCGGCCGGGATCGGGTTCCTGCAGATGAAACGCTGGGGCCACCAGTGGATGATCGTCACCTGCTGGATGGGCGTTGTCATCTGGTGCGTCTACGTGTTCAACATGACGATGTTCGCCGATGTGCGCTACGCCGGGGTGGTTCTTCCCGTCGTCGGGTGGTGGCTGTACGACATCTTCTACATCACGCCCTTCTTGGCAATCCCCTACCTGCACTCGGTCAATCGCGAGATCTTCTCCGACTGACACACGACAATGAGCGGATTGGTTGACTTCGCTCAGCGAAAAGATCCAAGGAGGGTTGACATGGGCTGGGTCTGGGAGATCCTGCGCTACGTGGCAGCGTGGGGTGGCACCGCGCTCGTCATCTGGTTCTGGTACTGGATGTTCTCCAACATCGGAACGTTCTGAGCGGCGCCTCCGACCGATGTCTGGATCGTCCGCCGCGCACGCCTTGGCGCTGGAACGCAGTTGCGCCGTAACGGCTGTCGCGCTCAGCGAACGGCGGCGCACCGGTGCGCGGCTCGTCAGTGGCGGCGAGCGCCGCTTCGGCCTGAGCACCGCACTCGACGCCGTACACGTCCCGTACCCGGTGCCGCAGCGGGACTGGTCCCGCAGGACACTGACATGTGGTGTCGCGCTTCAGTGTTCACCGTCCAAGGAACGGATTCTCCGATACCGCCTCAACGAACTCTCGGCCCGCGAACTGCGCGCCCTGGACCTGGTGGAAGCCCGGGTGGCCCTCGGCTGGATCGCCGCGAACTGGCCGGGGCTGGTTCCCGAGATCGGCCGTCTGCTGCCCGATCTCGTGCCCGCCGACGCCGAGACCGGTGCACCCACGATGCTCGATCAGGCTGTGGCACTGGCGCGCAGCGGCCAACCGCTGATCGTCGACCCATTGCTGGGCGCGTTGCCGCGGGCGTACACGACGGCGCAGGGAGTCTCCGACAAACTGCGCCGCACGTTCGGCCGCCTGCCGTGGACGAGCAACCAGAAGCGGCTCCCTCGTCCGCATTCCGTGCCGGTCGGCGGTGACGGCGGAGTCCGCAACTCGAACCTGCCACCATCGAGCCGGCCGCACGACAACGACCTGGACATCACACCCGAGCACCGCCAGGGCATCCCCTATCCGGAATGGAACGCCTGGACGCGGAGCTTCCTGCCCGACCACGTCGCCGTGCTGGAACGGGCGCACCCCGGCCGTCACACCAGACCGGGCGCGGTGTCCGTCGACGTGCGGAAGTGGTTCGAGGAGAACACACATCGCGCGATGACGAACCGGCTCGAGGACGGCGCGGACCTCGACGTCGACCGGTACGTCGACCACTACATCGACCTGGCCACCGGTGCGGCGTTCGAACCGAAGATCTTCCGCGACCTGCTGCCCACGTGCCGCGACGTCACCACCGCACTGCTGCTCGACGGCAGCTCGTCGCTCGAGGTCCACGGCGGGCGCATCTTCCGGCTCGAACTGGCCTGCGCCGACGCCCTCTCGCGGGCGATGACCACCGCGCGGGAGCGGCACGGCATCTTCGTGTTCAACGGCAACACCCGCCACCGGGTGGAAGTCAACTGCCTCAAGGACTTTGCCGAGCGGCGCTTCGTCCCGCCCGGCAGCCTCGGCCTGTCGGCCGGGGGCTACACCAGGCTGGGTGCCCCGCTGCGCCACCTGACCAGCCGGCTGCTAGCCGAGCCCTCCGAACGCCGGCTGCTCATCGTCATCGGCGACGGCTTGATCTCGGACGAAGGCTACGAAGGCCGCTACGCCTGGGCCGACGCGGCACACGCCGTCGAGGAGGCGCACGAGGCCGGTGTCTCGATGTACTACGTCGGTGTCGGCCCCACCCGGGTCGATCCGCTCCCGGAGGTCTTCGGCCCCAGGAGATCCCAGCGGATACGCCGCATCGAAGAACTTCCCCGCGTCCTTGCCCACGTCCACCGGGAGCTGGTAGCCACATGACCAACGACACCTATTTCGCCAACGGCAACGAGGTCCGGCTGTTCGAACAGGCCTTCCATCGGCGCCTGCCCGTCATGTTGACCGGCCCCACCGGCTGCGGAAAGACCCGACTGGTGGAGCACATGGGGATGCTCCTGCAACGGCCGGTCGTGACGATCAGTTGCCACGACGACCTGACCAGCTCCGACCTGGTCGGCCGTTTCATGGTGACCGGCGGCGACGTGCGGTGGGCGGACGGGCCGCTCACCCGCGCGGTCAAGGCCGGCGCGATCTGCTACCTCGACGAGGTCGTCGAGGCCCGGCACGACTCGCTGGCGATCCTGCACTCGCTCACCGACCACCGGCGCGCGCTGTATCTGGACCGCGCCGATGAGGTGGTCCACGCACCCGAGACGTTCATGCTGGTCTGTTCCTACAACCCCGCCTATCGCAGCTCGCTCAAGGAACTGAAACCCTCCTTCCGGCAACGGTTCGTCACGCTGTCGATGCACTACCTGCCGGCGGACCGGGAGGCCGGGGTGATCGTCGCCGAGACGGGGGTGGGCCTGCCGACGGCGCACCGGCTGGTGCGGTGTGCCACCGCGATCAGGACCGCCGACGACGCGTTCCACTTCGAACCCCCCTCGACCCGGGTTCTCGTCACCGCCGCGCAATTGATCACCGCCGGCGCATCGGAATTGGAAGCCGCCGAGGCCTGCATCCTGACGCCGCTGTCCGGCGACGGCGCCATCACCGACGGACTGCGCGAGGTGGCCGTGGCCGCCATCTCCGACAGCCAGAACTAGAAGGGAGTCATCCGGCATGGTCGACCAGCGGGAGAAGAGGCGGAAGAGGGCACTGATCGTGCTGCAGGTGGTCGTCTACGGCTACCTGCTGGCGATGTTCCTGATCCAGCTCTACATGTCGTTCGCCCGGGGGTGGTGGAGTCTGTGAACCTTCCTCTGCTGAACAGGTTTTCGGCCTGGACCGCTCCGGGCGCAGCCGATGTGACGGTCGGACTCGAGGAACACCACGAGCAGTCCAGGCAGGCCCAGCGCCGCGCCGACAAGTGGATGATCGTCGGTGCCGGACTGATGGGCATGTGGGCGCCCGGGCTGATCGGATTCCCGATCTTCATGCGCGGAGTGTGGCTGCAGCGCCGGGCGGCCCGCTCCGGGCTGTCGGTCCGTCCGATGATCGTCACGCTGATCGGCTATCTCGTCCTGATCGACGGCATGCTCAACAGCCTCGGCTGGGCGCTGGACCTGGTGGCCAACCACACCCTGATCAACCGCGTTCTGATGGTGGGTTGGGGCGCCATGTTCGACGCCGGCTACTTCTGGCACTACAACGAACTGTGGGTCGGCGGCGCCGCCGGGCCGGGCGAGAAGTCCATGGTGTTCGGGATGATCCTCACGGTCTTCACCATGCGGTGCGCCGCCGCGATCGGATTCCTGCAGATGAAACGCTGGGGACACCAGTGGATGATCGTCACCTGCTGGATGGGCGTACTCATCTGGTGCGTGTACGTGTTCAACATGACGATGTTCGCCGATGTGCGCTACGCCGGGGTGGTCTTCCCGGTCGTCGGCTGGTGGCTCTACGACATCTTCTACATCACGCCGTTCCTCGCGATCCCGTACCTGCACACGGTCAACCGAGAAATCTTCTCCGACTGAACAGACCCCGTCGCATCAAGGAGCCCGCACGTGACAACCACACCCGAAGCGCCGGAAGACCAGTCGGTCGAAGACCTTCCGCCGGGCACCACGCCGTACTACGCCCGCATGCATAAGTGGATCAAGCGGGCGGTACTGGTCTGCCTGGTCGCACTGGTCATCGAAGGCGCTTTCACGCTGCCGTTCATGGCGATCTACTACGGCTACCCGACTTTGAGCCTCACTCAGATTTGCAGCGAACTGCTCAAGGTCCGCTACTCCGACGACACCCTGGAATGCCAGGTGCCCTACCCGGCGTTCGGCCCGCCCGAGGGCGCCGAGGGCAAGGACACCGCGCGGGACCAGTGGGGCATCCAGCCCGTTCCTAAGTACCACCGCCTCGGCTTCCGGGAACTGGTGCGCATCCACCAGGAACGCGAGGCGCGCGAAGCCGCCGGTCAACACACCTCGCCGTGAATCCACCGCGCGATGCCGGGTGCTCAGCCGGCGGGCAACAGGTCGGCGGCCTCGGGGCAGCACGCCCGGCTACCGGAGCGGAAGAGTTCGATGTACGAGACCGAATCTGGCTGTGACTCAGTGATTTCCAGGCTCGCCAGCGCCTGGGCCTTGAACGCGCGGGCGGCGACCGACAGACGGTGTTCCACCGATCCGACCATGCCGCGGTCCAGTTCGGCCGGCCAGCTCTCGCCCCACAGCGTCACCTCGGTCTGACCGCTCTCCAGCGCCATCCGCACGCCCTCGCGGATCCGGCTGTCCTTGCCATACAGCTCGGCGGCCACGGCGACGGCGTGCGGGTGCTCGCCGTCGGCGCCCAGCTGCAGGACTGATTCGAGGTCTGCCCCGTCGGCGCCCAGGATCTGCAGGGCACGGTCGTCGTGTGCGTCCGCCACCAGCACCCGCACGTCCCAGCCCGCCATCACCCGGTCGAACATCCAGCCGCCGGCGGCCTGGACGGCCTCGACAACCGTGGGTGCCACGACGTCGAGCCGGTATCTCATGATGTTGTGTCCGGGGCGAACTCCCGCGCCAGCGAATTCGCGTAGTCCCGCATCGTTTCCCTGAGCGGCACCGACTGATCCAGCAACCATGAGATTTCCAATCCATTGACGAGGGACACAATTTGCACGGCCTTGATGGCCGGGTCGAAGTCGTTTCGGTAACGGCCCGCATCCTGGCCCCGCTCGATCAGATCTCTGACGATCTGGATCGCCGCCTGCTGGCGGGCCAGCAGACGATCGTGCAGCGGGGCGTCGGGCATCAGGTTCTCGACGAGCAGCACCGAGTAGGTGCCGACGAGTTCGGGCGCGCGCTCGGCGCGCTCGCCGGCGCGCGCGAGCTGCTCGAGCAGATCGCCGGATCGATCGGCGTGCGCGTCGTCGTCGGCGTCACGGGCGTCGACCACCGCGTGCAGCAGCTGCTCCTTGGATTCGAAGTGATGCAGCAGACCCGCCGCCGAGACGCCGGCCTCCTTGGCGATCTGCGAGAGCGTGGTGTTGCGCCACCCGTTGCGGGTCACCAGCCGCTGCGCAACCTCGAGAATCAGCTGTTTACGGTCCTCGCCCTTGGCGAGCAGCGCGGCATAAGGCCTGGCAGAGGTCACGGAGCTGGCGTTCCTTCGGACGAACGAACCTACTTAATGAACGTACAGTAGGTTAGTCACGCCGATGTGGCAAGTATCACGTTGCTCGTCGCGTGCATCACGCCGAAACGTACGTAAGGGCGAATTTGTGCGAGAAGAGCACGCCAGAATGTCCGACTCGGCAGCCCGCGTCCCGGGCCGAGAATCGCAGGAGCGCTGCCGAAACGTACGAAATCGTGCGAACTCCTCGCACAAATTCGCCGAGATGTACGTTTCGGCGGTCAGAGGCCGAGGGATTTGGCGATGATCACCTTCATCACCTCACTGGTGCCCGCGTAGATCCGGGCCACGCGCGCGTCGGTGTACAGCCGGGCGATCGGATACTCCATCATGTAGCCGTAACCGCCGAACAGCTGCAGGCAACGATCGATGACCCGGGCCTGCACCTCGGTGCAGAACAGCTTCACCCGGGCGGCGTCGGCCCCGGACAAGTCCCCCGTCACATGCTCGGCGACGGCCTGATCCAACATCGCCTGCGCCGCCTCGACCTCCGTGGAACAGGCCGCCAGCTCGAACTTGGTGTTCTGGAAGGACGCGACAGGTGTGCCGAAAGCCTTGCGGCTCTTGGTGTATTCGATGGCCGCCGCGATCGCCGAGCGAGCCTGGGCCACCGAGCCGACCGCCACCGTCAGCCGCTCCTGCGGCAGGTTGTGGCCCAGGTAGCCGAACCCCTCGTCCACCTCACCCAGCACGTTGGCCGCGGGCACCCGGACGTCGACGAAAGACAGCTCGGCGGTGTCCTGCACCTTGCAGCCCATCTTCTCCAGCTCGCGCCCGCGGGTGAAGCCGGGCATCCCGTCCTCCACCACGAACAGCGTCAGGCCCCGGCGCCGGTTGTCCGGGTCGGTAGAAGTGCGGGCCACCACGATGACGAGGTCGGCCTGCATACCGCCGGTGATGAAAGTCTTGGCGCCGTTGAGGATCCAGTCGTCCCCATCCCGCACCGCGGTGGAACGCACCCCGGCCAGATCCGATCCGGTGCCGGGCTCGGTCATCGCGACCGCGGTGAGCAGGGTGCCGTCGGCCAGCCCGGGGAACCAGCGCTTGCGCTGCTCCTCGTTGGCGTAGTGCAGGAAATACGGCAGGATCACCTCGAGTTGGGTGCGCACCGTCGACAGCGTCACCAGCGCGCGCGCCGCCTCCTCCTGCAGCACGACGTTGTAGCGGTAGTCCTGCTGGCCACCGCCGCCGTACTTCTCGGGCAGCGTCATTCCCATGATCCCAGTCTCTCCAAGTTTGGCGAACGCCTCGCGCGGCATCCGGCCCGCCTTCTCCCACTGCGGGTAGTTCGGCACGACTTCCTTCTCGATGAAGGAACGGGCCAGTTCCCGGAAAGCCTCGTGGTCATCGTTGAAAAGGGTGCGGCGCATGGCTTCTCCTGTCTAGCGGCGTCGAGTCGGCGTCATTGGTCAGTCGGCGACCAGCTCGATCACCGTCGCGTTGGCGGTGCCGCCGCCCTCGCACATTGTCTGCAGACCGTAGCGAATTCCGTTGTCGCGCATGTGATGAATCATCCGGGTCATCAGCACCGCACCCGAGGCGCCGAGCGGATGACCAAGCGCGATGGCACCGCCCAGCGGGTTCAGCCGCGCCGGGTCCGCGCCGGTCTCGGCCAGCCACGCCATCGGCACCGGAGCGAACGCCTCGTTGACCTCGAACACCCCGATATCACTGATGCCGATGCCCACCTTACTGAGCACCTTCTCGGTGGCCGGGATCGGGCCGGTCAGCATCAGTACCGGGTCGGCGCCGGTCACGGCTCCGGCGACGTAGCGCGCCAGTGGCGTCATGCCGAGTTCACGGGCCTTCTGGGACGTCATCACCAGCAGGGCGGCCGCGCCGTCGGAGATCTGAGAAGAGTTGCCGGCGTGGATCATTCCGTTCTCGCGGAACGCCGGCTTGAGCCCGGCCAGCTTCTCGACGGTGGTGCCGCGCCTGATGCCCTGATCGGCATCCACGACGCCACTCTCGGTCACCACGGCGACGATCTGATCCTGAAAGGCACCGGAATCCTGCGCGGCGGCCGCCAGTTCGTGCGACCGGACCGAATACTCGTCTACCGCCGTGCGGTCGAATCCCCATTTCTCGCAGATCATCTCGGCTCCGGTGCCCTGATTGAACTCGAAGCCGCCGTACCGGGCCAGCGCTTTCGGGCCGTACGGCATCCCGGTGGCGCGCGCGGCGCCCAACGGCACCCGGCTCATCACCTCGACGCCGCCGGCAACCACGACGTCCTGCTGACCGGACATCACGGCCTGCACGGCGAAATCCACTGCCTGCTGGCTGGATCCGCAGGCGCGGTTGACCGTGGTGCCGGGGACGTGTTCGGGCCAGCCGGCGGCCAGCACCGAGTACCGGCCGATGTTGGAGGACTGGTCGCCGACCTGCGAGACGCAGCCCCACACCACGTCGTCGACGATGTCGGGGTCCAGTCCGGTGCGGGCCGCCAGTTCGTTGAGCACCACGGCGGACAGGTCGGCGGCGTGCTGCGCAGCCAGTCCGCCGTTGCGCTTGCCCACCGGGGTGCGCACCGCACCGACGATCACTGTCTCCCGCATCTGCTACTCCGATCGTTGGTAGGACGGCCCGATGGCGCCTTGTGTGCGCAGGGCCGCGATATCGTCCCGGCCCAGCCCGAGCTCGGCGAGCACGGCATCGGTGTGCTCACCGAGTCCGGGCACCGCACCCATGGGTTGCTCGAATCCGGTGATCACCGGCGGTGGCCGCAGCGCGGAGATCTCGCCCTTGGGTGTCTGCACCGGTCGCCAGCGGTCCCGGGCCCGTAGATGCGGGTGCGCGACCACCTCGCTGGGCAGGTTGTACCGGGAATTGCCGATCCCCGCGGCATCGGCGATCTTCTGGATGTCGGCGAGATCATGCTGGGCACACCAGGTTTCGATCGCGGCTTTGAGTTCGTCGCGGTGCTCGCAGCGGTCGGGGTTGGTGGCGAAGCGCGGGTCGTCGGCGAGGTCCGGGCGCTCGATGATCTCGCGGGCCACCCGCTGCCACTCGCGGTCGTTGGTGGTGCCCAGCACCACGGTCTGCCCGTCGCGGGTGCCGAACGCACCGTAGGGCGCGACGGCCGGCGAGCTCATCCCGAGTGGCTGCTGGTCGATGCCTGAGTGCTGGGTGTAGGTCAGCTGGTAACCCATGATGTCGGTCATCGTGTCGAACAGGCTGACCGCCACCGCGGGCATCGGACAGTCGGTGGCGCCCCGCGCCCGTCCCAGCAGCAACGCCATGATCGACAACGCCGAGTACAGGCCGGTCGAGATGTCGGCAACGGGCGGACCGGGTTTGGCGGGCATCCCGGGATAACCGGTGACCGCGCAGGCCCCGGACTCGGCTTGCACCAGCAGGTCGTAGGCGCGCTTCTGCGAGATCGGACCGCCGGGGCCGTAGCCGTCGATCTCGAGCCCGATGACGTTCGGATGCCGCCGGCGCAGGTCCTCGGGCCCGATCCCCATCCGGGCCGTCGCGCCGGGCGCGAGGTTGGACACCAGCGCGTCGGCGCCGTCCAGCAGGCGGTGCAGGATGTCCATGCCCGCATCGGATTTCAGGTCGAGGGTGACCGACTCCTTGCCGCGGTTGGCCCAGACGAAATGCGCGGCAAGGCCGCCGGGGCCGTTGACGACGTCGTCGTAGTCCCGGGCGAAGTCCCCGCCCCTGGGGTTCTCCACCTTGATCACGCGGGCGCCGAAGTCAGCCAGCACCCGGGTGCACATGGGAGCCGAGACGGCCTGCTCCATGGCCACGATCGTGATGCCGGCCAACGGCGCCGGACCGGGATAGGTCATCAGTAGCTGCGGGGCAGTCCGAGGACGTGTTCGCCGAGGAAGTTCAGGATCATCTCCTGGCTGACGGGGGCGATCTTCATCAGGCGCGACTCACGGAAGTAGCGGGAGACGTGGTACTCCTCGGAGTAGCCCATGCCGCCGTGCAACTGCAGCGCCCGGTCGGCCGCACCGAAGCCGGCGTCGGCACACAGGTACTTGGCCGTATTCGCCTCGCGTCCACAGGGTTTGCCGTTGTCGTAGAGCCAGGTGGCCTTGCGCAGCACCAGTTCGGCCGCATCGAGCCGGGCCAGCGAGTCGGCCAGCGGGAACTGCAGGCCCTGGTTCATCCCGATCGGCCGGTTGAACACGACGCGTTCGTTGCCGTACTTGACGGCCTTCTCCAGTGCGACACGGCCGATGCCAAGCGCCTCGGCGGCGATCAGCATCCGCTCGGGGTTCAGCCCGTCGAGGATGTACTTGAAGCCCTGGCCCTCCTCGCCGACACGGTGTTCGAGGGGAACGATCAGGTCGTCGATGAACACCTCGTTGGAGCTCACCGCGTTGCGGCCCATCTTCTTGATCGGCCGGATGTCGACGTGGTCGCGGTCGAGGTCGGTCAGGAACAGAGTCATGCCGTCGGTCTTCTTGGCGCCGCGCTTCTCCAGGTCGTCGCTGGACTCGGTGCGGGTCAGCAGCAGGATCTTCTCCGACTCCAGGGCTTTGGAGATCCAGACCTTGCGCCCGTTGACCCGGTAGTGGTCGCCTTCCCGCTTGGCGAACGTGGTGATACGCGAAGTATCAAGTCCCGCACCGGGTTCGGTCACACCGAAGCACACGTGCAGATCGCCGTCGACGATCCGGGGCAAGGTGGCGGCCTTGAGTTCGTCTGAGCCGTGTTTGACCACGGGCTGCATCCCGAAGATGGACAGGTGGATGGCGCTGGCGCCGTTCATCGCCGCACCCGAACGCGCCACCTCCTCGAGCAGCAGGGTGGCCTCGGTGATGCCCAGACCGTGCCCGCCGTACTCCTCCGGGATGGTCATGCCCAGCCAGCCGCCCTTTGCGATGGCGTCGTAGAACTCCCGGGGGAACTCGTGGTTCTGGTCCTTCTCCATCCAGTAGTGGTCGTCGAACCTGCCGCACAGTTCGGCAACCGACTTGCGGATCAGTTCCTGATCCTCGGAGAGTTCGAAACTCATTCCGCCAGACATGTCCTGCTTCCTGTCTCGAACAGTGCGGCACGCCGACGCAGGTAGCCGCGTCGGCATCCGCCTGCTTGGTCACGCTACCGGGCGCCGGATATCTCCTTGGCGCTGGCGGCGAAGTCGGCAAAGGTGGTGCCCACCTTCTCCTT
>WBZP01000936.1_pt1 | contig 37958 bp, 32 predicted proteins | sample 5204301 | NCBI WGS metagenome assembly WBZP01 (sample SAMN12412401, study PRJNA552823) | activated sludge metagenome | isolation source: activated sludge from nitrification reactor of wastewater treatment plant... | place: USA: Pennsylvania | collected 2017
ATCGCCGGCGGCGAAGGCAAAGGCATTCTCTTCAAAAAGGGCAAGCTGATGCGGAAGGTGCCGCTGGAAGAACTCATGGACACCTTGATCCATGAAGTTGAGCTACTGGCGAAGGAAAAAGAAGCCGAAGCCGCCGGGGTGTCTCACGAGGCGCCGGCTGCTGTCGATGGGCATGCGGAGCCAGGCTGGGAACTGATCGGCCATGCGCCGGATGAACATTCGACGATCGTTCGCGATATTCCCGTGCTTCCGACCAAGCCGTAATCTGCCGTCGTGTAGCAACTGCGACATTTCGTGAGAATATTCCTGCGTTGCATGGCGCTTCGCGGTTGAGTTCCTGAAGCTCCCCCTTCTATAATCCGTTCCGTGGCGCCGTACCCAAGTGGCTAAGGGAGCAGTCTGCAAAACTGCGATGCGGCGGTTCGAACCCGCCCGGCGCCTCCAACCATTCCTGTAAATGTCTCAGAGGGTTCGGTGATTCTGACCGGACCCTGTTCCACCCGCTGATTTTCGTGACTCCCGGCTTTACTCCCGTTCCACTCGCACTTTTAAACGTAATCGCTTCTAAACACGCTCGATTTACTGCTATTCGCAGATGAGCCGGGGAGAGATGGGCATTAGGGTCGGCCTGTTGCGGGCGGGAAGCCTCCACCTAGGACCGGGCGCGGAAAGTCTGGCTCTGTCCCGAGCATACGAAAGAACGGCTCTGTGAGTTCTGCCAGTCGGAACTGCATGGGCCAGGCTCTGTCATGTCGCGGACGATGTGCTCTGCGAGGTCTGGCTCTGTGCGGATTGTGCGGGGCTCACGCGACGACGATGAGACTCAGCCAATCTAATCAATTTGTCCCTGTCACCCGCCCATTATCCGTATCGGGTGGGAGGGAACATGCTCCGTCATTGTTCGAGGCGACGATGCGTTAGCTTGCCCGCTGGTCTACTTGCTGATTGCGTACAAACTTATAGGAGAGAAGCAGGATACTAAAACCATGAGGAGATCCGTCACGCAAAGATTCCGCCCAACGAGGCCGCCCGGCCGTTCCGGACCACTGGACCGGACGGCCGGGGGGATCGGGGGCGCAGCGCCCGCTTCACTTGATCCATATAGTCAAAGTAGGACAGCAATTAATTGGTTCTGTAGTGGAATGCTACTAGACATAATCAAACTTCGAAGTTACCCTTTGCACCGTTTTATTTGATGGACGAGCCAATAAATCGATCGCCTATGCCCCCGAAAGGAGATCTGTTATGGGACTTGAGCATCCTTTGCCCGAAAGCTTTCTGCCTAGCGTCGGTCTGCTAACAGACGAGAACATCAAAACTGCACTTAAGGCGGAATTTCTTTTTGAGCCAGACACCTATGTGGAAAAGAACATCAAGTATTGTTCGTATGAAATTAGGGTCGGTCGGAACTATGAGTTGCTTCGTTTTGAAGGCGCCAGCATTTCACATACGCCAGGCGACACCGAGATGGGTAAGACAATTGATATTCATCCAGGGGCTACAGTGCTCATTACTGCCGAGGAAATTTTTCGAATACCAACTGATATTTTTGCAAAGGTTACGACAGTTGGCCAAATATTCGCGAGTGGTCTCGCGGCTGAGAATACCTTTGCAGATCCGGGTTACACTGGCCCCCTGTACGTCACTGTCAGCAATATTTCCACACGGACACTTTCCTTGAAAACCGGGGATCCGCTTGCACGCGTGGAGTTCCATCGGCTTTCAAAAGCAGTAAGAAAGCCTCACCCTGGTTACCAAGGCCGTCGCCCAACTTTTGTCCAAGCTACTTTTGATACAAAAGTACGCGAATTACTGCGTGGCAAAACTATTGAAGAACTTCTTAATGAGATGGTGACCCGATCTGTAGACGAGGCACTTCATCAGCGTTTTGCTCGCTCGGAAGTGCTTATTGAAAAAGCGCATTCTGAAATCAATGGTCTTCGCTTAGCCCAATCGGCACTGAAGAGATTCAGATATTTGTCAGCCATTCTAGTAGGTATCGCCACCTTTTCGACACTCCACTACTTCGAGATTGGAAATGCGCTAGCAATAGCTAAACCTTGGGATGCCGTTGGGAATGTCGTCCTATCGCTGATAGCATCCGCTATCTGGTTCATTGTCGAGAAGAAATTATTGGCTAACAAATGACAATTGATTTTACAGAACTTGCACGAAACCAGTTTCGTCGCTACTACCAGCCCACACGAATTACCCTGGGTGTTGTCCAAGATACTCGCACCCTAAATTTTAACCTGATAACCTTGTGTTTCACATCCAGCTGTTCTTATAAGCCCCCCATGGTAATGCTAGCTGTTCGCCGAACCGCGTTGTCCTATGAGTTGTTCCAGGAGGCACGGCAATGTGTGTTGGCCGTACCGGGAGAGAAAATTGCGGATCAGACTCTGTTCTGCGGCACTCAATCAGGCCGCGAGGTCAACAAGGTGAAGGAATGTGGCTTTACCCTTATTCCGAGCCAAACAGTGGCTATTCCCGGCATAGCCGAAGCTATCGCTAATCTAGAAATACAGATCGAGAATCGCTTGATGACTGGTGATCATCTTAGCGTATTCGGACGTGTAACTCGCTTTGCTGTTAATAAGGCAAATAAGCAACGAAACTTGGTCTCTGTTGGGCCCTGCCATGAAGGTTATCGTGTTTTAGCAGCTAAGGGCATACACCGGATCGGTGTTGTAGAGCCAATTACGTCGCCTGATCGAATGCCTTGAAGGAGGAAGTGTGGCGTACCAAGCTACAGTCATTCCCGTAATGATTGCTTCACCTGGTGATGTTTATGAGGAAAAGGACGTAGTGAAGGATGTAATTCATACTTGGAATATTCTTCACTCAGTGAGTACCCGCGTGATTCTAATACCCGCCGGCTGGGGAAACGCATGCATCCCCTGAACTGGGCACGCGACCACAAGAGTTAATTAACAGTCGAATTTTGAAAGATTGTGACCTACTCGTCGGTATTTTTTGGACACGTCTTGGAACTCCCACTGGAGAGGCTGTCAGCGGCACCGTTGAAGAGATCGAAAAACACTCCAAGTTCGGAAAACCGGCAATGATCTATTTCTCTTCGCGTCCAGCAGAATTGCATACTGTTGATATAGATCAATATAAGGCGCTGAAGGATTTTAAAGAACAGTGCAAGTTACTAGGTCTAATTGAGCACTTCGACAACGTTCTTGACTTAAAGGAAAAATTTTTCCGGCAACTCCAACTCTGTATAAATAAGAATGATTATCTTAAGGATATTTTCTCGAAGAACAGTCCTGCGATTGCTCAGTCCATGACTGAACCTCCTGATCCCACGCACGCCGTTTATCGTTTATCAGAAGAGGCCGTGTCGTTATTAAAAGCTGCTGCGACAGGAGAAGACGGAACTATCATGGCTATTTCAGTAATGGGAGGGAAATTTATTAAGGTAGCGGGGCAAGTTTTTGGTGGTAGTTCGGGCCGGGAAAACGCGAGGTGGGAGCATGCCGTTAATGAACTAATAAATGAGGGCTTAATTGTCGCACGGGGCTCGAAAGGAGAGGTCTTTGAGCTTACCCATGCCGGTTGGCGATTCGCTGATGAAATTAGGGGAAGGACAACTTAAGCAAGGGAAATTTCAAAGCACAAACTCGGATGAATTAACTTATGGATTACAAATTTTGCGATAGTTTTTGCACAGAGACTTTTAACATTAATACTCTCTCTACATTGCTTCTTCGCGGCGCAATAATGCAAATTGTACCGTCGACATGGATATAGCCCGGGGAGGCATTCCGTCTTTCGAAATGGCTACATGACCGTACAAATCCTGGTCCCGGTTCTACTCCCTGTTCCGCTCCCGATTTTGCTCCCGGGGAGGAATTCTCGTCAGTCGCAATAGGGCAAAACTGCCATGCGGAAGTTCGAACCAGCCCGGCGCCTCCAACCTGCAAGTCATACGTCTCTGTGGCTATTCAGGCGCGGCCATTCTTCCTGGTCGCCGCCTATAAAACTCCAACAGTGATTTCCTTTCGCAAGCTGATCCCATCCTGACGTCCTTCAATGGTTCCGGACGACGAGATACTCATTTCCACTGGATTGTCTTGTGTTCGCGCAATCTGCCCTTGTATGGCTGCCGAATGGACGGGGCGCATCGTCACACCGTTAGGTCACCCCTCGCTGATACCTGCCGAATATCTGACGCAAATTTCCTTGTCAAATATGCGCTTCACCTTTGAGTTGTCGCGTGAATCGGCGTCGGTTCATGGTAGGCTGCAGCCTGAAGGACGACCTAATATCTGAGAGGACTCATGGCCCCAGATCCCATTTTCTTCCGAGATCTCGCATATGTCTTTATCGCTGCGGTCATCGGCGGGTCTTCCGCCTACCTGCTTCGTCAGCCGTTAATTCTTGGCTATGTCTTCGGTGGCATTTTAATCGGCCCCTTTACCCCGGGGCCTTCCATTTCGGATGTGCATAGTTTCGAATTATTCGCCGAGATCGGCGTGATCCTCTTGATGTTCTGCATCGGGATCGAGTTTTCCCTGAATGACCTGTTACGAGTGCGGTGGGTCGCTTTGCTGGGAGGGCCGCTCGGTATTGTCCTCTCCATTCTCCTGGCCGTCGGTCTGGGCCATGTCGTCGGGTGGAGTTGGATTCAAAGCATGGTGATCGGGTCGGTGGTGTCCGTGGCCAGCACGATGGTTTTGGCGCGCTTGCTGCTGGATAGTGGAGACCTGCGGGCCAAACATGGCCGGGTGATGATCGGAATCACCCTCGTGGAGGATTTGGCGGTGGTCGTGCTCACCGTCCTGGTTCCGGCGCTGGGTGCACTGGAACCCGGGCGTTTTGCCACGATCGGAAAGGCCCTGTGGCTTGCCGTTCTGATTCTGGTTCCCTTCGCCTATCTCGCGGCGAAAGCCATTCCGCCCTTGTTGACTCGCATTGCGAAGACACAAAACGCCGAGCTCTTTTTGCTGGTCGCGCTCTCCTTAGGAATTGGAACGGCCGCGGTTACACAGTTGGCGGGCTTGTCTCTGGCATTGGGGGCATTTCTGGCAGGATTGATTATTAGTGGCTCGGAGTATGGGCACGAAACCTTAGCCCGGCTTCTGTCGCTCCGCGACGCGTTCGTGGCCCTGTTCTTTGTGACCATCGGTGTGCTCATTGATCCGCGCGTGGTGTGGGCCAATCTCTCGCTGCTCGGTCTAATGCTCGGATTGATTATCGTGGGAAAATTCGTCATTTGGACGTTGGTCGTGAGGCTGTTTCGTTATGCCTGGGGCACAGCCCTGCTCGTAGGGGCCGGGCTCACGCAGATCGGCGAGTTTTCTTTCGTGCTGGTTCAGGTCGCGAAAACGGCGGGCCATGTGAGCGAGGATGTGTACAATGCCACCCTGGCCGCCTCGCTGCTGAGTATTCTCCTCAATGCGCCCCTCGTTCGGTATGCCCCGGGATGGATTGCCGCATTGCACTTTAAGATGGGACGAGCGTCCTTGCCTACTCAAGGCGGGGTTTCTGACGACGAAGCCGGACATGTGGTGCTGTGCGGGTTTGGTCGAATGGGCAGCACGGTTGGACTCGCTCTCGATCATTTTCAGCTCCCATACACCGTGATTGAGCGCGACCCGGACCTCGTCCGGCAGCTCCGCAGGCGGGGAATTTCCTGCGTATACGGAGATGCTTCGCAAACAGAACTGTTGAAGGCGGCTGGCGCGCAACATGCGGCGTTGGTGATCGTGGCCCTGCCAGTGATTCATGAGGCGTCGCTGACCGTTCGCCGATTCCGGGCGCTGAATGAAAAAATCCCTCTCCTTGCCAGAGCGCACGACTTCAGGGAGGCGGGGGATTTGAAGAGCGTAGGCGCAACGGAAGTCATTCTCCCTGAGGTCGAGGGTGCGCACACCTTGATTCGGCATGCGTTTCAGGCACTGCATGTCTCGAAGCCGAACATTCTCGATTATCTGAAGTCCTGCCAAGCGTTCCGAGCATCGAGCGCAAGCCCGGAGCCGAGCTCGTAGGAGGTAGGCGGCGCACGTTCTGAGGGAATGGTCAGCGATGAGAAAGATTGCGCCCTGAGCTGAATTGAGGACGGTCTAGATAAGTTGGACTATCGCCCGAAGTGATAGGCGATCCCAAACATAAACAAATTGGCTCGATAGTCGGCGGTGATGTTGTCGCGGCTAAATTTGAACTGGGCGAAGTTGTATTTGTATTCGATGAAGGGCGCGATGGAGTCGGTCATGTAATAACGGATACCTGCCAGTACGTTAAAGCTTGGAGCAAAGGACGCTTCCGGTCGAAAATTTCCATTGGAAATATTGCCCACGTTGAGGCCGATACCCAGACCGGCATAGGGCTCCACTTTGTATTGATAGCCGGTGACCCGAACCAACGCATTAAATGCGAGTGAATGTACCTGGAGGTCGGCCCCGGGAATCCTTCCGGACAAAAGCGGATTGCCGGTGGTTGGGAGTGTTTGTTGTTTGACCCCCGGCGTGGAACGGTACGCGTCAACCTCAAGGCCGAACCAGTTATAGCCGCGGTCATTGAAATAATGGCCGATTTTCCCGCCGTAGAAAAGGTCTTTCTGGAGCGATACTTTGCCCGCGTCCGTGGTGTCGAAGGTGGGGGCGTTCATGCCCATTCCTGCCGCGATATAGGTTTCAGCCTGCGTAACGACAGGAGCTCCCAGCAGGCTTATGAATAGTAGACTCATGAACCAACGGCGCATTCCCCCTCCTCTTGCCAAGATAAATCCTTGAAATGGCACTTAAGTTGCTACTCTAACGGGCTTGCCGCGAGGTGGCAAGAGAGAAGTGCATCTCAGAATTGGCCGCAGGATGATTCGCTTCGATGCAGCAGGGTCGGACGCAGGCAGAAGCCTTGCCAGGGCGAATGATCCCAGGACCAGTTCAGCAGCGCATATTCCGTGTGGGTGACACGGTTGTCGATGGTGCGTCCGAATCCGCCGATGCGCAACGAGAAGCCGGCGGGGAGCAGGAAATCTTTCAAGAGCCCGAATTCCGTGAAATTGCCGGCGTAGTAAGCAGGATCGCCCTGTTCGTTCACAAAATGTTCACCGCGCCAAACGGTCACATAGGGTCGCCACCCGTCAAGGTTCACGCCGGCGGTTAGCTGATACCCGCGCCCCCGCACGATCGGTGCGCCGCCTTGCGTCGGTTCGTTCTGGCTCGTGAGGTACAACGCCATCACATCGATCTCCTTGAACCAGGGCAAGGCAGACCAGTATCGGCCTGGCTGGAAGGTCAATTGCGGGCCGAAGGCCGTCAGGAAATTATTCGAGGCGGGTCTGTCGCGTGGAAGGCCTACGCCGAAGAACGTGCGGGATTCAGAGTATTGCGCCCCCCCGCTGTGAGCCCAATAGACCTGACCATTGAAGGAAAGGAATCCCGCGCCGGCTCGCCCCGCATAGCCCACGTCGAAACGTTCTGCCTTTTGGAACGTTTCAAGCTGCTTCCAATTGATGAAGAGATCCTGCTGATAATGCTCTCGGTTCACCAGCAATTGGAAGCCCTGCTCGAGGGGACGTGAAAACAACGTCGCGTCGTTAAACAGCGCATCCGCAAAAGGGTGGTTGCGCTTGATGGTGCCCGCAATCACCGATACCTGCGGCCAGAATTCATATTCTGCCGATAGGATCGGCTGCACCGTGTGGAAGCGTTGAGTGTCCCCGACAGGCAACCCTGCAAACACGCCGATATCAAAGTGTAGTCTCGGCGAAGGGGTATAGCGCAGTACCGGTGCCAGGTATTGCCCGGCGAAAGTGGCATTGGCCACGGGGCGTCCGGCGATCTGTCCGAGGCCGGAATAGTTGATGTTGTAGACGTAGGTCAGCGTATCGACCTTGGCTGTGAATCTCGGCTCGGTAGTTTCCGGCTGTTCGGACGCCCCTGCGTTCTGGGTGGGGAACAGGCCTCTCATGAGGCGCCCGTCAGCCGTATCCCAGTTCCAGTTGAAGACCAGATATTGTTGATTGACCCACTTAAAGGTATCCCGGTTCTGATAATTCACCCCGTCTTCGGTGAAGAAGGCCCGGATGCGGCGCGCCTGCATGCCGAACTCGATGGAGGCCGACTCGCCGAGCGGGACGATCTTTGACAGGCCGAATTCGGGGAAATTGCTGGCGGCGTATTCCGGGTCACCCTGCTGACTCAAGAAGTGGCGGCCCCTCCAGAACGAGACCGACGGCCTCCATCCCGAGAAGTCCATCCATATGCTCAGTTCATAGCCGCGCCCCCGAACGGCAGGGCCACCGGCGAGCGAGTCGTTCAACGAGGTCAAATAGGTGGCGCGAATGCCCGCTTGACGCCACCAGGTCAGGGCCGGGAAATACGTGGAGGGTTCCACGACCAATTCGGGACCCAAGGCGGTTGTGAGATTGTCGGCGGTATCGAACGATCGATCCAACTTCCAGAGCGCCTGCCCGTTGTGGATCCAATGGGCTTGGGCGTTGAAGCGGAACGGACCAGCCAGAAATTGCCCAGCATAACCGACATCATAGCGATTCGTGGCGGAGCCACGGAACGCCTGTTCCCAGTTGATGAAGAGGTCTTGCCGATAGTGTCTGGAATCCACTAGCATTTGAGCCCCCTGCTCAATTGGGCGCAGGAAGCGATTGCCCCGATAGAAGACGGCATTGTGGAAATCCTGATGGGGTACACGCAGCGTTCCGATGATGCCCGTCAGCTCCTCGCTGGGCTGATAGGTCAACCGCAGGATGGGACGGACTTGTGAGATTTCCGTATCGTGCCCGAACGGCATGTTGGCGAACACGCCCAGCTCAGCCTCAAGTCCGGGAAGCAGGCGTCTGTAGATCGAGGCATTCACCAAGTTGCCAATGAGGGTAGTATCCCGCCCAAGACCGTTCGTGAAGGTATTGTCTTCCAGGCCCTGTTTTTCAAGGTTTAGGACGAAGGTGCTGGTGGAGATCCGCATATCGAGGAGATGTGGTGGTTTGGTCGTGTCGGAGTCTTCCGCCATGAGCGGGCTGTGGCTGGCCAATAGCGCCAGAATAAAGAGCAGGGCTGCTCGTGCAGAACTGCGGCTGACAGAATTGGCAAGCAAATGCTTCACACGTGGGGGCGATGATAAGAAGTAAAGAGATCATCCGTCAACAAATGCCGCCGACCCGTGTGAAATGGGGGATGGGAATGTTTGCAGAAGAGGGTCCAGAGCGGTTTTCAACAGCAGGTATGCCGGAATGAATGGCGAGCGAATTCAAGTGGTAGGGCGCAGTGCGTAAGCTCGTAAAGATTCTAGTTGCCGGTGCTGGCGGCTTCAAGGGATTTGGCGACTGATGCAATCTGAGTATCTCGACCCCATTAAGCTAGGACAAGACAGAATGATCAGCTTCGATGAGCTGGTTGAGATCATGACGAAGATTGCAGGTAAGAAAATACCAAGCAATACGATCTGGCTAAGCCTCAAGGCGTCCGTGGAAGGAATAGTGCCTACACAAGGTTGCGCCAAGTGCTAGGTTGGGAACCCCAGATCTCTCTTGAGAAGGGGCTTGAGAGTACATACTGGTGGATTCACGAGCAATTGACGAGAGCGGGAAAGATCTCCTGAACAGAAGGATCTGCATATGACGGCCAGCTTTGCAGGCTACCCTACGGAAGTTGAACAATGAGCGGAAGCATTGGCGGATCGAGCCTGGCGGTTTCGCTGCTGGGCGTTGCCAACATAGGACTCGGGGTTATCAATCAGATCGTCATCGCCAGTTATTATGGAACCTCTGCCGAGTTGGACTGTTTTCTTGTTGCTTCCGCGGTTCCATCTGTTTTCAGCGGTATCGCACTCTCTCTCTTCAGTTCAAGCCTCGTCCCCATGTTGACGCCGATCATGCATCTATCCCGGGACATGTCCAGAGCAGTAACCACTGTGACCATTCTCACCGCTATGGCGACGATCATCATCGTAGCGTGCGGTGTTTGGGCGAGGGGAGTGATCCTGAGCCCGTCCGCAAGTTTCGATGCGGAGTGTTTAGAATTGGGGACTCGACTCTCGGGGTACATCTGGGTAATCACGGGATTTGTGATCCTAAATGCCCTCTGTGCGAGCCTCTTCAATCTGCTTAAGCGGTTCCTTTTGCCAGCCGTTCTGAGCCTCTTGCCCACCGTGGGAATGATTGTGGGAACCCTGACATTGGGATCGACGCTCGGGATAGAGGGGTTGGTGATCGGATGGCTTGGAATGGCTGTCCTATCTTGCATCGCGCTTATCCCTATATTGGCGCAATGCGGATTGGCTTGGGATAGGCTAAGAATTGAGAGCCGCTATGTCGAGGAATTCCTCAGCACGCTCATGCCGGTCACGGTAGGGTTGCTGCCGTTTACAATTCTTCCGACGATTGATGCGTACTGGGCCTCTCGGCTGCCTGAGGGCAGCATGTCCTATATCGGTTATTGCTTTCGGATCGTGACCGGAATGGGATCGCTGACGGTAAGCGGACTGTATGTAGTGATGCTTCCATACCTCTCTGAGAATGTGGCACACAATGATTTTAACGCTTTTGTGCGTAGGCTACGGCTTGCGATCAAGAGTGTGATGGTGATCACGATACCGCTCGTGACGTTCTTCGCATTCTTCGGAGGCAAAGTGGTGACCGTGTTGTTCCAGAGAGGGCATTTTGGAGAGGAATCGGCAGAGGCGGTGAGTTCGCTCCTGCCGTTTTATCTCATAGGTCTTCTCGCCATGACTCCAGCAACGATTCTCAGCAGGGGATATTTTGCATTGAAACGTTATCAAAGGTTCGGCTTCTTGAGCCTTGCAGCCGTGGTCATGTATTGGGTGTTGTCAGGTGTGCTCTCTAGTCACTACTCTTTTTATGGGATAGGAGTCACGTATGGGATCTATTGGCTCCTCTTTCTCTCTGCAGGTATCTTCTTGCTCGACGCGAACATATTCAATAGTGACACACTGAAGTCCGTGCTTAAATGTAGCGCCTGTTCGGTAATCGGTTCCGCCGTGGCCTATGTGGTGTTCTCATATTCCGTCCAGTTGCCAATTGGAATGACTTTGTTCCTTGAGGGCTGCCTGGCGACAACTCTGTTTCTTTTGCTCGCGCGTGTTTTGAAGTTCACTGAGTTGGAGCGTGTCAGCATTGGTCTGCTCTCACTGATGAGAAAGTAGCAAGTACTAGGGAACCTCTGATTTATTCCTTCCGAGCTCTGTGATACGGTTTTTCGCATCACTGGCCCAGAGGATCACGGAATGCATCAACAGACCTTCGCTGAAGCAACCTTTGAACGGTATCGCAAGCCAATCCGACGAGAGCGGTTCCTTGACGAGATGGACCACGTGATCCCATGGGGAGAGCTGGCTGAGGTTATCGAACCGTTCTATCCCAAGCCGGATGGTGCCGGGCGTCCTCCGGTGGGAGTGGAGCGCATGCTGCACATTCATTTTCTATAATATTGTTTCAATCTGTCGGACCCGACGGTGGAGGAGGCGTTGTACGACTCGCGGGCCATGCGTCAGTTGTCGGGATCGATCTGGGGCGGGAACCGGTGCCCGATGAGACGACGATCTGCAAATTTCGGCACCTGCTGGGCACCCACCAGTTAGGGGAACAGCTCTTTGTGCTGATCCGCGCGTATCTGGCCGAGCAGGGCTTGACGATCAGCCGGGGGACCATCGTGGATGCCACCGTCATCTAGGCCCCGAGTTCGATCAAGAATCTCCGGAAGGAACGGGATCCTGACATGGATCAGACGAAGAAGGGCAACCAGTGGTACTTCGGCATGACGGCGCATCTCGGGGTGGACAGCCGGACCGAGCTGATCCATCCGGTGGCAGCCACGGCGGCGAATGTGCATGACAGCCAAGTGTTGCCGGACCTGCTGCATGGGAAGGAGACGCGGGGGTGGGGCGATGCCGCCTACAGCGGGCAGCGCGACGTGATCCGGCACCACGCCCCCGGTGCCAAGAGCTTCATCCAGACGAAAGCCCATCGCCATCGGCCCCTGAGCGAGTTGGAGTGCGTCTGCAGTCGAACGAAGTCGAAAATCCGCGCAAAAGTCGAACATGTGTTCTTGGTGATTAAGCGGATCTTTGGGTGGTCCAAAGTGCGGTACCGCGGGCTGGCGAAGAATACCCACTGGCTGTTCATCAGCTCCGGTTTGGCGAATCTGTACGCGGCTCGCCGGCACATTGTGACAGGGCCGTAGGGGGGTGTGATTGAACGGCGGGAACAGGTCGCCTGAAAGCCGGCACACCCCGACGAGACATTCCTCTACACCCTTGCGCCTCTCTTGGGTGCCCTTGTTGACCAGCTCATGGGAGGATTTTCAGTGTGAACTCCAATTAATCAGAGGTTCCCTAGATTCGTTGCTGAAGTTCGCGCGGGTGTAGGGCCCCGTTTTTCGATTTTTGAAGAGAAGTCCTCGTGGAGGGTAGTGCTGGATGGTGCAGTGGAGGCTTTTGATTGACACAGAGGCTTCTTTGATCTCGTCAGGATTTGCGTCCTGGATCACATGAAAGTGACTGCCGCGTGACGGCAATGGAAAAGTGTGCCGGTTAGATCCGTAACTAGACCTCGCCTAGACGCTGGATCCCTCTAACGGTTTTAGTCGCTGCCGATGAAGATTCTGTACGTGGAACCAATTGCTGACTCTTTCGGGCATGAAGGCGAGTATACAGCTAAACTTTGTCAAAGCCTTTCTCGTATCGGACATGAGGTCATTCTTTGTACGAATAGGTTCTTCTGGCAGAAGTATTTGCAAATACCTCCCGGCTTCCGCGTCATAGAAGTTGGTGGGGGACGTCTGGCTTTACAGAAATATTTACAGCTTAGGCATCAGTGGCCCATTGTATTTTGGTACGCCTTCCTCAGGAATTCAGGTCGGGTGTTATGGCACGCACTAATGTTGATGAAAAGTGAGATGATCGACATTGTGTACGTTATCGACACTGACCGAGTGGTTATGACGATTCTTCTCCGTCTCTGGTCACTTTGGCATGGTAGTCCCGTTCCCATTGTTTTGGAGATACATGCCGCGAATTTTGAGGTGCGACAGTATCACGCCGGGCCTGCAAGAAAGCTTTGGAAGCTCATGCAAGTGGTCTTGCTAAGACGAGTGCTTGGCAAAGAAATCAGGGCGATTCACGCGCTAGGGGAATATCACGTTGGCGCCCTCAGGCAACAATTATCACTGGATGATCGGGCGATCCGTGTGGTGGCAGTTACGGAAGGGACAGAAGTGCGGGAGGATGCATGTGACAAAATCATGGCCAGGAGTAAGCTTGGCCTGCCTTCGGAGCCAGAGTTCTTGGTGCTCATGTTTGGAACCATCCGTAAGGATAAGGGGGTTGAACTGGCTCTCCAAGCTATATCACGTATACAGACTCAAGAGGTGAAATTCGTCCTCGTGGGGAGTTTATTGGAGTATTCGACTGCGGAGTTGGAGGACCGGATTGTCGCTGAATGTATAAAAGACAGCGTGATTTGCAGATTCGCATATGTTACTGAAGAGGACATGTTCCTGTACTTTAGTGCCGCAGATGCCGTGGTATTCCCCTACAGATCTTTCTACCAAGGTGGAGTGGGGCCCTTGAGAAAAGCGTGCGCAGCTGGAAAGCTGATTATCGCGTCAGAGGTTGCTGATATGGGCAGGATCGTTAAGGTAAATAGAATGGGATTGACTTTCACGCCCGATGATGTGGATTCCATGGCCGAGCAATTAAGGAAAGTTTTAGAGATGTCCGCGGAGGAAAGAGCTCAGTATGAGGAGAACGCACGGAACTTTGCCTATAAGAATACTTGGGATTCGATGGCTAGGGAGATTACCGCATTGTTTGATGAGGTGATCCGTGGAGCATAGGGGGGAGGGAGCAAGGATGTCCTTGAACCCAAAAAGGCAAAACTGCCTTGCCCCCGGTGACTGGTTGGTGCTTGGCGGGTACATGCTGTGTGCCTGTGGCGGAATGGTGTTGCCGCTCTGTTCCCTTCCCCTGCAGCAAACGGCAGTGATTGTATATGGCACGTTGGTGTTGCTCATTGCATTGCCCTTCACAGCCGAGTTATTTGGTAAACAAGGGGACCTGCTGAATCCTAGGAACATCTTTGTGGGAATGTATGTCTGCTACTTCGTTGTGTGGCCCATCTGGGTTGATGTCGCCGACTACCAAGGGATCTTCGGGATAAAGTTCATGTGGACGGGGACGAACGATTTGGAGGGCAGGGCTATTCTCTTCACCTCTGTGGTGGCGTTGCTATCGTTTGATGCGGGGTTTTTCTGCTTCCCTCGTTTGTTTTACCTCCGACGTGAAAGCGCGATGGCTAGTGACTCCGCTCGGAAGGCGTCTCCTTCCTTTCACGAGTTTGCTTTTCCTGGTGTGACAGTGAGCGTGCTAGTCATCGTTGCATCTCTGGCCTACCTTGGTATAAGTAGTCGGGCTGGAGGAGCGATGACCCTCCTCGAAAATATCGACGAATGGAGGGCGCAGGCGTACGGCTCAGCTCCGTTGATGTGGGGGACTTCCTTGGCTGCTTTCGCAGCTTCGCTCGGACTCCTTCATGCAGCCGCCAGTAAGCGGCATCGAGTCCTCACTGCACTGCTCATGGCCAGCTCTGTGGCATTGTTGTTGGTTTCGGGGAACAGGATGGATGCCATTACGGCCATTATCGGATTTGTCGTTATTTGGCATTATTCAATTAGCAGAATTCAAATGAGCTGGAAGCTAGTGGGTGGGGGTATTCTTTTCATAGCTGCCAATGGGTTATATGTATCGTTTCGGGCGACAGGTAGTCCGTTCGGATTCCTGGAGTTCGCAAAGGATCTCAACCTTGTGGACTTGGCGTTTGCAGGGGTCTTTTCCAGGTTCACAGGTCCGGAGAGTCTTTACCGTTCAATGGAAGTCGCTGATAACGGCGGGCCAGTCGGACTCTACTATTTTGTTCAGGACCTGATCTTTTCGTGGATCCCCCGGTCACTGTTGCCTGATAAACCGGCGACATTCGGCTTTGAGATCAACCTCCTGTTATTCGGGGATGTATTTTCTTTGGCCAACGCGACTAGTGGGGCATCCACTCCCACTCTCGTGGGAGAGGCCTACCTAATAGGCCAATTGGAGGGCGTTGTGCTCATAATGGCACTAGTTGGTGCCATCCTGGGGGCAGTTTATAATTGGATTCCATTTACTCGATCCTGGGTAGCCTTAGCGTTCTACAGTAAGTTTTGTGTCTTCGCTTTTTTTGTAAACGAAACCTTCACACTGCACTTCCTCCGCCTGCTACAAGCACTTGTAGTTTGGGGCGTCGTCCTACTAGTGGTTTCCTATGAGTTGGTCGTACGGCAGGAATTGCAGAGGGCCTTGTCCCTGGCGACTCAAGGAGCAACTCCTGGCTTGTTGAGAGTAAACAGCCGGAATCAGTAGAATGCACGTCAATTTTTCGCGGCACGATAAAGTTCAAGAGGCAGGGCGTATTCTCTGGTTCTAAGAAGACGTCCACTTTCTCAAAATAAAAATCTATACTAGTAAGACCGATCATGAGAGATCGATGTGCCGCGATGCTTGTTCGGACCATTTTGGCCGCCGGCAATCTGGTTGTGAGAACGTTGAGCACGTTGTTGTTTGCCAGAAGTAGCTCCGCGCAATCGCCACGAAGCATACTTGTCTTCAGAACATCTCTCCTGGGCGACTTTATTTGTGCGATACCTGCCTTGGTTCTGCTTCGACAGCGATATCCCACCGCTCGGATTGGGCTCCTCACGATACCGTCTACAAATCGGACAGTTCGGAGGAATCGAGGTATTTCACCGGGCGGGGTTCCGGAATGGCTGTCCTTTGTCGCACCTTCGCTGGTCGATTCTGCATTTGCGCCAACGGATTCGGAAGCATTGCCTGCCATTGCGATTCCGGGGTTGCGGCGATTTATTTCTGAGCTAAATCCTGATGTGTCGTTCATTTTGCCCTTTTCTGGAGATGGCCTGTTGAGCAAATTCAAGAAACTCATTTTTCTCCGTCTGGCGGGAGTTACAAAAAATGTCTATGGGTGGAAAATCCATGCGACAGCCGGGCTGTTCAGGGGCACTCAATTCAGATTGGGTTTGTTCGATCATCAGGTCATCGCACCGATCAAAGCGCTGCAAGAGTATATCCCTCAGTTGGTGATTCAGGGCGACGAGATCAAGTTTGCATTAGCTATTCCTGAAGAGGCAGAAACCTTCGCCAATCAGATTTGGCGAGAACGGAGTTGGTGGGCAAAGACCGTAGTCGCGATCTGTCCTGGAGGCGCTTTTGACCATAAACGATGGCCAGCAGAGAATTTCGTGGCACTGGGTGAAAAGATCAAAGAAGATAGGACCGCTAATTTTATCATTCTCGGGAATGAAGCAGATTGTCAGGCAGGAGCTCAACTATCGAGTGTGTTGGGCAATAGAGCGGTGGATCTTACCGGACGGACTTCTATTCTTCAAACCGCCGCAATCTTGAAGAAGTGCACCCTCTTTGTTGGGAATGACAGCGGTCCTGCTCATTTGGCTTCTGCGGTCGGGTGTCCGACGGTAACCGTGATGTATTCAGTTGTCTTTCCAGGAATATGGGAGCCCTGGAATGGCATGAAATCCGCGATTAGACATTCTGTACCATGCGAGCACTGTTTCTCATATTTGGGGTGTCCCACTGGAACTCAGGAATGCATCAGGGGCATCACAGTGGAGACGGTTCTTGAACAGTGTAAGCGACTCCTCACGCGAGAAAGTCAAGCTCTCCGCCTTGCCCCTTCGCTAAGGCATCCTCGTGCGATGTCCCCCGGATCACTGCATAATTAATAGGCAGAATGATACGATTGTGGTCTCCCCTCGCATGCATCAACGTTCCTGGACTTTGTTGTCTGGAAGATTGTGCCGTTTCCGGCAGGGTAGGAAAGAGAAAATCGTAGCATGAAAGTCTGGCTTGTCAATCCGTTCGATCCATTGCCCTCTCAAGATCGCCTACGCTATTCGTTTCTCGTAGGGGCTCTTGCCGACGCTGGCCATAAGGTGACGTGGTGGACCAGTCGTTTTGCTCATTGGGGTAAGCGGTATATCTCACAGGCGGAAATACAGCATGAAAATAGGTGCCTGGCCCCACACGGTGGGTTGATAGCGACATGGACAACCCCATATCGGAGAAATGTTGGATTCGGTCGGATTGTGAATCACGTGACGTGGGCGTACACGTTCTATCGAGAAGCGAGTCGGAGTAATGAATGTCCCGACGTTATTTTTTTCAGCTCCACACCACTGGTGGCATCCAAGCTAGTTCTGAAGTTGGCCAAAAAGATGGGGGCAATCGCAATTATGGATGTTGTAGATCTTTGGCCGGAGGCATTTGAGATCGCCCTTCCCGCTGGACTGAGAGGGCTGGGAAAAATATTGTTTGCCCCTCTGTTGGCTCTGGAGAATCGGAACTTTCAACGGGCCAATGCCATTACCGCAGTGTCGGAAACCTATCGGATGCATGCACTTGAGCGAGCGATGCTTAAGCCAAGCATGATCGTTCCATATGGTATCGACCTCGGAAGTTGGCCGGAGAAGGATTCCGAAGTCGTACGGTCTCCTGGCAAGGTTAGGGTATGCTACGCGGGGACATTTGGTACACATCATGACGTGGAGACACTCATTCGAGCTGCCAAGATCCTACAATCAGAATCTCATGTGGAATTCATTCTGGCTGGTGATGGGCCCCATCGAGCCAAGCTTGAGGCATTGGCAAAATCGTTACAGGTCATCAACGTGTCCTTCACCGGATGGATACCCGTCGCTCACTTGAGAAAATTGCTGATGACCTGCGATATCGGAATTATAGCAGTCAGTAAAGGGTCAACTATTTCGTTTCCTTTAAAGACCTACGAGTATCTCGCGGCAGGGGTCGCCCTGATCCACTCAGTACCTGGGGAGTTGGAGCACATCGTTACAAACAGAAGATTAGGGGGCAGGTATCTCGGAGGAGATCCCTATTCGTTGGCAACCGCTATCCGAGAGCTTGCCAGTGACCGGCACATGTTGCGCGAGATGGGGAAACGCGGTCATGCACTCATTCAAACTGAGTTTGATCGAGCGGTTATACATAACCGGTTGATCAGCTTTATGGTTTCATTACATATGTCCCATCCTCTCACCTTACGAGCATGAACTAGCGCTACGTGAGTGGATATCGCTTGCGATGACAAGTCTCACTCAACCGGATGAAGTGCGAAAGCTCACCGTGACAGGGGAGTCTTACAGACCATCTACTATGAAGCGATTGCTCGTGCGCGCGATCTCGAGCACGGCCACTGTGCTTCCAGCAACAATTTATAGACGATTCTACGATGGGCTCTTCACCATGTATCGGGGAGGGGTTCGCCTACTGTTCTTGCGGTTTGTCATTGTGTACGCTCTAACAAGGAATCGATATGCGCTCAAACGGACGTTCTCGATTTTTCAAGTCATGCCGTACTCTCTGGTGGGTTGGAAAGGTCTCATTGCCACTTATGACGTTGTCAGTGAGGTATTACGACGGGAAGTGGAGGGCGCATTAGTCGAATGTGGGGTGGCTCGAGGAGGGTGCGCAGCATTGATGGCATTGGCTATGCGCGAAACCAATCAGCGTCGGAAACTGTGGTTGTTCGATACATATGAAGGATTGCCTGATCCTACAGAGAAAGATTTTGCTCCTGGGACGAGTAGGACAGGAGTCCATGTTCGACCCCTTCTTAAGGGGTCATGTTTAGGGATATATGAACAGGTCAAGATGTTACTGGTTCACAAATTCCATCTCGAGGAACACGACATTGTGATGGTGAAGGGGTTGTTCCAAGGCACGCTTCCTGTCCATCGGGATCGGATCGGTAGCATCGCTGTACTCAGACTCGATGGGGATTGGTATGAATCGACCAAGTGCTGTTTTGAAAGCTTGTATGATCATGTAGTGCCGAATGGGTTCATTGTCATCGACGATTACGGCGCATGTTTCGGTGCCCAGAAAGCGACTGATGAATTTCTGAAGCAACGTGGTGTAGAGGTCAATCTGATGTCAGACGGACGTGGGGGCGTCTGTTTCGTCAAGCCTGGATAACTTCGAAAAATCTGGTTTCCGGGTCGTATAGATCTGAGAGACCTCATCGGTAATGTAGGAGTAGGTCGGCATGAACAGGTAAATGCCGTCAATCTGCCAAACAATGTCGTGCCAGCATAGCTGTGACCCACTCATGAAACGAGTCTTTGATCTAGTTACTTCTGCCGTCGGTCTATTCTTCCTGCTCCCATTCCTCTTGTTGATCGCCTTTCTCGTGCAGATTGATTCTAAGGGCCCAGCGTTGTATCGCGGTGTGAGGGTCGGCCGTAATGGTATAACGTTTAGAATCTTCAAGTTTCGAACGATGATTGTTGATGCGGACAAACGAGGAGGGTCTTCAACAGCGCAAAACGATCCTAGAATCACTCGAGTGGGGCGATATCTGCGAAGGTACAAGTTGGATGAACTGCCCCAGTTGATCAATGTCCTGCATGGAGAAATGAGTTTAGTCGGACCAAGACCAGAATTGGAAGAACATACTCGCTGTTATTCTGAGGATGAGCGTGTCATTCTCACCGTGCGACCAGGGATCACGGACTACGCCTCCGTCAAGTTTGTGAATTTGGCAGAAAGGCTGGGCAGTGAAAATGCGGATGCAGCCTATCTTGTGAAAGTTCGACCTGAGAAGAACAGACTTCGCATGCGATATGTGAGGAATCGTACTTTCTGGACCGACATCAAACTCATCGTGATTACACTATTGACGGTGATAAGGCAGCGACCATGGAATATGCCAAGCTAGGCAACACCGATCTGCAGGTTTCAAGGCTGGGATTCGGGTGTGAGCCGTTGGGAGGCACCGATTGGGGAGGAGTTGACCAGAAAGCAGTAATGAATGCGGTGCAAAAGGCAGTCGACGAGGGGGTCAACTTTTTTGATACCGCTGATGTCTATGGCCTTGGTTGTTCGGAAGAACTCCTTTCGCAAGCGCTCGGCGAAAACCGCAATCGTGTGATTATTGCGACAAAGTTTGGTGTGAACTGGAAATCTTGTGCCAATGGGGGGCGAGCAAAAACTTTTCACGATAGTTCCCCAGCGCATGTGCGAAAGGCTTTGGAGGATAGCCTCAGACGATTGAAACTCGACTGTATCTCACTCTATCAAGTCCATTGGCCAGATCCAGATACTGATATCGCTGAAACGATAGAAATGCTTGTGCGATGCAAAGAAGCAGGAAAAATTCGTCACTTCGGTGTCTCGAACTTCTCTTCCGAGCAGATTCTAAAAGCTCATCATGTACATGTCCTTGCCTCTGCTCAGCTTCCCTATAATTTGTTGGATCGCCATGCTGAAGGGAAACAATTATCTTCCTGTCGGAATCTGAATGTGGGCACCCTCGTTTATGGGCCCCTTGCTCAAGGGTTGCTAACTGGCAAGTACGACGTATGCACAAGGTTTGGCGAAGATGATCGCCGAAGTCGTCTCGCCCATTTCTTGCCTGAGAATTTAGAGCGAAATCTTCAGGTGGTCGATAGACTCAAGGAGATAGGGAATCGCTATCGAAAGAGTGCTGTTCAGATTGCTCTACGATGGGTGTTCGATAATCCTTTAGTCACTTGTGCCATCATCGGAATGAAAACTCCGGGCCAGCTCAACGAAAATATAGGGTCGCTTGGGTGGAAACTGACACCTGAGGACCGTGAGTATCTCACGGCCACGTAGCGTCCGGTTTAAAGTTAGCCGTTGGTCCAGCCGTTGTTCTTCTGAGGGATAGTGATGCTGTTGGTTGAACAAATACAGATATGCCTTGTGTCTAGCTCATCTTGCGCCAAGTATTCGCCAATCCACTGGGGTAGCGGATACCATCGCACTGTTGGAAATGTTGGGCTCAAATCTTTTAAGTTGCGGTGATTGACGCGCGGTCTTATCTCCTACGCGTCAATTGGAATGGTTGAAGAACGAGGGAGTGGCTCAACAATGTATGAATCAACGGCTAGTGAAATTGCTTCGTGCAAGATCCTTGCGAATGCAATTCGCAAGCATGTCCTTCGGATGACCCATCGAGCTGGCAGTTCCCATGTCGGTTCAAATTTCTCTATGGCTGACATTCTCGCGACCCTCTACGGATGCATATTGCGCGTTGACCCCGGCTCTCCAAAATGGCCGGAGCGCGATCGCTTCATTCTGAGTAAGGGGCACGCAGTGGCCGGACTTTATGCCGTGCTGGCGGAGCGTGGATTTTTTCCGCTGGATTGGCTCGATGACTTTTATCTGGATGGGTCGAGATTGGCCGGGCATGTGTGCGACCGTGGAGTGCCGGGTATTGAAGTTTCAACGGGATCGTTGGGGCATGGGCTCTCTATCGGGTGTGGTTTTGCACTGGGCGCCAAGGAGGAGCACCGCACATACCGGGTGTTTACCCTTGTGAGCGATGGAGAATGCAATGAAGGTTCCATGTGGGAGGCGGCATTATTTGCTCCGCATCATAAGCTCGATAACCTTACCGTGATTGTCGATTACAACAAAATCCAAAGCATGGGATGGACTCGGGAGATCTTAGATCTTGATCCATTGGCAGGAAAATGGGCGGCCTTTGGATGGGGAGTTAAAGAAATCGATGGTCATGATTTCTCACAGCTTGTGGAGACGCTTGCAAACTTGCCTGTGCAACAGGGGAAACCCAGTTGCGTGATTGCCCATACGATCAAGGGCAAGGGGGTCAGTTTCATGGAAAATCAGGTGCTGTGGCACTATCGCGCGCCCAATGACGAAGAGTACCGGCAAGCGCTGGCGGAGTTAGAGGCATCGTGAGAACGGCCTTTTTCGAGATGCTAGAACAGCTAGCCGAGGCGGATAACCGAATCCACCTTTTGGTGGGAGATGTCGGCTACGGTGCGGTGAATTCCTTTTGCCGACGATTTCCTTCGCGATTCCTCAATACCGGCATTGCTGAACAACACATGATTGGTTTAGCAACCGGTCTAGCGTTGAGCGGAAAGATCGTCTTTGTTTATTCGATCGCAAACTTTCCAATTTTGCGCTGTCTGGAGCAAATCAGGAATGACGCATGCTATCACAATGCCAACGTGAAAATTGTGTCGGTGGGGACAGGTCTGTCATATGGATCCCTTGGGATGACGCACCATGCAACCGAGGATATGGCGATTATGCGCGCAACACCTGGAGTAGTCGTCGTCGCACCTGGGGATCCTGTAGAGACTAAATGCGCCGTGCGAGCCCTGGTCGAGCATCAGGGGCCTGCTTACTTGCGCCTTGGTCGTACCGGCGAGCCAGTGGTCCATCCTCAGCCTATCGAATTTAGTCTCGGTAGTGCGATCCAAGTGCGACCTGGGAATACGATGACGTTAATTGCGACCGGCACGATGCTTCCCACTGCAATGAAAGCGTCCGACCATCTTGAATCGGAAGGCTTGTCGGTGCGAGTTCTAAGCATGCACACAGTAAGTCCGATCGATGCCAAGGCGGTGCTAGTCGTGTCTCGTGAGACAGGCGCCATTGCCACTTTGGAAGAGCATAGCGTAGTGGGAGGGCTCGGAAGCGCTGTTGCTGAAGTCCTAGCAGAATCTGGTGAATTGCGTGTGCCCTTCCGACGGCTCGGCCTGCCGGACAAATTTTCCTCCCATGTTGGGACGCAAGAGTATTTGCGCGGGATGTATGGCCTTTCTTTAGAAGGTGTTGTTGAATCACTGTTGGCTATCGCAAGGCTCATCGGAAGGCAGTAGCGATGAGCACATTTGCTGAGCGATGGAAGATCACTCCACGAAGATGTTTCGAAAATCAACTCTCTCTGCCGTAAAGTGCTCTCTCTTTCGATGAGCGCCGAGACCACCGACGACCAGGTTGCCACGGTCGTTTCCCACATCCAGACCTTCTTTGCGACGCGCCAGTGACCGGCCTCGAATACCATTCCGTCACAGAGAAAGTCGGCGACTGGGTGACGCCGGAGGCGTTGTCCATGGTTTATACACGCTATCGTTTCGCCTCGGAGTTCTGTCGGGGCAAGCGGGTTTTCGAGGTCGCCTGCGGGCCAGGCGTGGGGCTCGGGTACCTTGCAAGGCATGCGATGGATGTGATCGGGGGGGGATCCCACCGATAGCTTGCTTCAGCAAGCACGTCACAGGGTGCAGGGGAGGATCTCCTTGTTGAGATTGGAGGCTGAGGCGTTGCCGCTTCGTACGGCATCCAGGGACCTCATCGTTTGCTATGAGGCTCTCTATTTTCTTCAAGCCCCCGAGCGATTCTTGCAGGAGTGCCGTCGAGTATTGTCTCCGCAGGGGCTGCTGCTGCTTTGTACGGTGAACCCGGAGTGGCCGGACTTCAACCCCAGTCCTTATGGCCGGCAGTATTATTCGACTCGCGCGCTTACCACCGTCATGCGGGAAGCCGGTTTCCAGACAGAGATGTACGCTGCCTTCCCCGTCGTCAGAGCATCGCACCGGGCTTCCTGTGTGTCATGGATCAAGCGTCTGGCGGTCGCATTGCACCTCATTCCCTCCAGCATGGAAGGAAAGCGCTTGCTGAAGCAGGTCTTCCTTGGGGGTGTCGTTCCATTTCCTGCGGCCGTCGATGATGGCCTGGCGACCTACGCTCAGCCCGTGGGCATTCCTCAGGATCAGCCGGTTCCCGGCTACAAGATCCTGTTTGCTGTCGGCCGCCCCGTCTGACCTGACTCGATTCCTTCACAAGTCACTGGCTGGTTTCCTTGCCGTCTCTTCTGCCTAGGTCCTGCCTGGAGCGGGCTCCAGGGGTGGATTCGTCTATTCAAGACGAGGTATCCTTCCACCCTGGGTCTCAAAGCCAGCCCCGTCGGCGAGGGGGGGCAACTGGAATAGGTATGGCTCGTTTCTTCACCACATCCGTCATCGGTGGCCAACGACGTCTGCTGCTGTTTCTCGCCCATGTGGGGCTGGCAGCCGTCTCCAATTGGCTCGCGTTTCTGCTCCGTTTCGATCAGACCATTCCTGTCGCTGAGTGGAACTTGTTCATCACCCTGCTCCCGGTCCTTCTGGCCATCAGGGCGCTGACCTTCTATCCGTTTCGGTTGTTCGACGGTCTCTGGCGCTACACCAGTCTGTGGGACGTCCGCGATCTGGCCTTGAGTATTGTCGCAAGCACGCTGCTGTTCGTAGGAGCGGTGCGATTTGGGCTGGGTGCGCGGGCCTATCCGTCTTCCGTGATCATGATCGACGCCCTCCTGCTCCTGTGCCTGTTGACCGGTTTGCGGCTGTTGCCCCGATTCATTCGGGAAACGGACTGGATGGGTTCCGGCCGGAAACGAGTACTGGTCGTCGGCGCCGGCGATGCCGGCGCGATGATTGTCCGGGAAATGCGGAATAATCCTTCCTACGGCTATCGTCCAATCGGCTTTGTCGACGATAATCCAGCAATAAACGGGCATCGCATTCATGGAGTAACGGTCTTAGGAGACAGGGCCCATCTGCCTCGCATCATCGCTGCGCAGAGCCCCGACGTGGTGCTGGTGGCCATGCCGAGTGCGGCATCCGCCACGATACGGGCACTGGTCACGGCGCTGGAACCGTTCCATCTTCCCATTCAAACCCTGCCCAACTTGCGAGATTTGCTGCAATGCCGAGTCGAGGTCAGCCAGATCCGTAACCTGTCCATTGAAGACTTGCTTGATCGCGTGCCTGTCGATCTAGACCCTGAGCCGCTCCGAACATTGGTGCGGGGGGAACGTGTCTTGGTGACGGGAGCCGGAGGATCGATCGGCGCGGAGTTGTGCCGACAGCTAGCCAGGCTGGCTCCTGCATCGTTAGTGTTGCTTGATCGGTATGAGAACGGATTATTCGCTGTCGCCCAGGAGTTGGCCGCAGCCGGCCATGTGTTCGTCTCGCCCGTCGTGGGAGATATCACTGAGGTCGGTCAGATGAATCGGTTGTTTGCCGAGTATCGTCCGACACTGGTGTTTCATGCGGCTGCGCATAAACATGTGCCGCTGATGGAAGGGAATCCCTGCGAAGCGGTGTTGAACAATGTCCGGGGGACCAGAATTGTTGCAGAAGCGGCCCATCGCCATGAGGTCGACCGTTTCATCTTGATCTCGACCGATAAAGCGGTCAATCCGATTAGTGTGATGGGAGCGAGCAAAGGAGTTGCGGAGTTACTCCTCCAAGAACTCGGTCGATCGTCACGGACGATTTTTGCGACGGTGCGATTTGGCAATGTGTTGGGGAGCAACGGGAGTGTGGTGCCCTTGTTTCTGGAGCAGATCAAGGCTGGTGGCCCCGTGACGATTACCGACCCGGGTATGAGGCGGTATTTCATGCTCACCACCGAGGCCGTGCATCTGGTGCTGCATGCCGCGCGCCTGGCTCGGGGCGGGGAATTGTTTGTCTTGGAGATGGGTGAGCAGATCAGTGTGGTCGATATGGCGCGCAACCTCATCCGGCTCTCCGGCCTTGTTCCTGAGAAGGACATCGCCCTGACCTATTTGGGTTGCCGGCCCGGAGAGAAACTGGTCGAGGAACTGGTGGCGCAGCACGAAACAGTGGAGCCAACTGCCGTTCCGAAAGTGCGGTGTGTCAGGCCTGCTCCGGGGCGTGATCTGTCCCGTCTGTCTGCGCTGGTGACCAGGCTCGAGGAATCCGCCGCGGAAGGGAAGGTGTCGAACGTGTTGGGCCTTCTGCATACGATACTTCCCACCTACCACTCACCTGCGCGGCCCGTTCTTCAGGAGAGTCTCCACGGCTCCCGGGGCCTCATCGCTGAAGACTCCGTGCTATCTTCCGCGGAAGTTGTAACGGTCGCCGGCATAGACCCGACGCCAGGTCCGCACGGGCAGGCGTGATGTGCTGGCGTTGCGTCGCCTCTGTGGAGCGCCTGCCTCCTCTCTTGACGCCTGTCATCTCTCGTTCCCCTCTCATCCGGCCTGTCTGGTGAGCACGTCTCGCCTGTCATGTTGTGGTGTAGTGGTCCTGGCCTTCTGGCTGGTCCTGGGCGGCGTTGCCCTGGCCTCGAGCAATCTTCCTCTGCACCACTGGGCCTATGACGCGATCGAGCGCTTGATCGGACTCGGCGTGATTGACCATGCATTGATCGGTGCCAAGCCATTCACCCGCCTGCAGGCGGCGGAGTACGTAGCCCAGGCTATTGAGCGGGTTCGCGCCGACCAGGTTGAACTGGATGGACGTGAGGTGGTTGCTGAGCCACTTCTGGAACGATTGCTCGGGGAGTTTCGCCCGGAGCTCATTCGTCTCGGGACCATCCGCGCCCGTCCGGAAGACAAGGCCGGCGCTCTGCGATTCGGCGCCCGTGTCACCTCGGAGGTCGATACGTCGTCCATCGGTGGCGGCCAAACGATCCGGTTTCGAGAGAATCGAGGTGGGGAGTATTCCGTCAATGGCGTTCAGAATCAGACGGATGTGAGGGCCTGGGCGGAATTGAACGAGTGGGCCGCCGTAATGGTCCAACCAAAATTTATCAGCAATCGGCATCTGTTGGGTCTTGGGGCCACCAACAATAGCGACAATTTCTACATGCGCGAGTTCAGCCTCAAGCTGAGTTATGCCAACATTGCCCTGGAAGCCGGACGGGGGACGCAGTGGTGGGGGCCTGGATATCACGGGTCTCTGTTGCTGACCGATCACGCTTTTCCGATGGACATGATCAAATTGGGAACGGAGCGTCCGTTCCAATTGCCGGGGTTCCTGAGCGGCCTGGGCGATTGGAAGGTGAATGCATTTTTGGCTCAACTGGAACGCAATCGCGACTTTTCACGCGCCCGGGTCTTCGGATTGCGCATCAGCTACCTGCCGACCTCCTGGTTAGAGTTCGGCCTGACGCGGCTAACGCAGTTCGGGGGGCGCGGGCGCGATCAATCGTTTCCGGAAACGGTCGTCGATTCCTACATCCATCCGGCGAATCAGGGGGCTGACAAGGATGTGAACGAACAGGGGATGGCCGATTTTCGGCTTAGACTTCCGTCGGTCCCGTACCTGATTCCCTTTCCTGCCGGGCTCCAGTTGTATGGAGAGATCGGGACGGAGGACAAGTGGTCGCAACTGCCAATTCCGAGCCGGGCGGCATTTCTAGGTGGCATCTACATTCCACAGGTGTTTCAGGGTGATACGTTGGACCTGCGCATTGAATATGCCGACACGGACTACGGTCGGCGGCGACATCCTGAGCTGGGAGGAGTTTGGTACAACAACGGGACCTATACGAGTGGGTTGCGTTACCGGGGGCTTCCGCTAGGCCACAGTATGGGAACTGATGCCACCGATTTCTTTGTCCGTACGACCCGATACCTGACCGAGACCGTGCAACTCGGCGCGAATTTCAATATTCAGGAGCGGGATCGGGGGCAGCCGGTTCATGAGAAGAAGCGCGAAGCCGCCGTGGATCTGACCTGGTGGTATTCCAGGAATATCCAGTTTATGGGCGGATACACCTTCCAGCGTTTGACCAATCCCGGCCAGGTGACGGATATCACGCCCTTTGTTGAAACGTTTGCCTCCGGCGTGACGGCGAAAAACCACCTCGTCTGGATGTCCGTGGCGGTTCAATTCTAGCGGTTGGGGCCTTGGGCTCGTTTGACTGAGCCGGTGATTTTGGATTAGAACCTACAGTCCTTATCCACAGGCGAGACCGATCGGGATCTATGCATCGTTCAACACAATGGCGTGTTCCTGTCGTTCCCCGACGGTCAGTACCGGGCCGATGGATGCGTGTGGTGATCTGGCTGCTGGTAGGGGGCATGGTTGTGCCGCCGTCACTACTCGCGCAGACGCTGACGAATCCTGTGCTGCCTTCTTCTCCCTCCGGTTCATCCAGCAGCCCTTCGATCAGTAGTCAAATGTCGCCCTTTCTTCCGTTTGGAAACTATGGGTTGCCGGCCCCTCCGGGACAGGCCATCGTGACGAACCCGACGGCGACCCAGCCCATTGTGCCGCAGCATGCTCCCTGCCCCATGCCGACGGCCCCAGACCTGTCGCCTGAAAATACGGTGCCGAACCTCAACGACTACTGGCCGATGGCTGCGAATAGTTTGCTGCCGACGTCGGTCGAACAACGCATGCGACAGGAAGAAGAGGAGCGTGATCGGCAACTGGAGCGAGTGCAGGCAGAAAAAGAAAAGCGCGGGTTGGAATTACAGAGTCAGGTCGAGCGGGAAAAGAAGGGCGTCTCCCAACTCCAGGGGCTGCAATCGGCAATGCAGGGGGCTGTGGGCGGCATGCAGGGGCAGGCCCAGAATCAGCTCAACCAACAGAAACTCCAGGTGGAGCAAAAGCCATTCACTGCCGAACTGCTCCGACACCAGGATTTTTCAGTGGAAGAGGCCTTCGCACAATTTTCGGTGCTGCAGGGAGTCAAAAGCCGCTTAAAACAGTTCGGCTATGATTTCTTCGACGCCCATGCGGGTGGGTTCACGTCGCTTCAGGATGTCCCGGTTGGGCCGGACTATGTGATCGGTCCCCAGGATTCGCTGGCGGTCCACATCTGGAACGTGCCGGATCAAAACTTCAATCGCAGTTATATCGCGCCTGTGGAACGAGACGGGATGGTCGTGATTCCACAAGTCGGTGCCATTCCGGTCGGGGGACAAACGTTTTCGCAGGCGGAGCGTACGATTCATGCTCGCCTGAGTATGCTGTTGAAGCGGTTTGAGTTGCATGTGTCGATGGCCCGCATCCGGACCATGAAAGTGTATGTGGTCGGTGAAGTGGCACGACCAGGAGCCTATGAGCTGAGCGCGTTGGCCACCGCATCGAACGCGATTTATGCGGCCTGTGGACCATCCCGCTCCGGCTCTTTGCGGCAAGTCCGCATCATGCGAGAGGGCAAGACGGTTGGGCAGTTAGACCTGTATGAGTTTTTGTTGCAGGGAGACCGGCGGCAGGACAACCGGCTTCAGGCCGGCGATGTCGTGCTGGTTCCACCGCTTGGGCCGGTCGTTGCCGTTAGCGGGTCAGTGAAGCGGCCGGCGATTTATGAACTCAAATCTGGAACTCGGTTGACGGAATTATTGACATTGGCCGGGGGGCTCACGCCCTTGTCAGATCGCCAACGCTGTCACCTGTTCCGCCAGGATCCTGCGTTGCAGGAACGGAATATGATCGATGTGGATCTTGTGCGGGCCTTCGCCTCACAGGGGCAGGAGAAAAACCGTTTAGGGGTGGAAGGCGGAGATCCCATCCTGCTGGACGGGGATTATATCCGGATTGCCACGCTACCTACGCAGGTGGTCAATGTGGTGAGCCTTGTCGGGGCGGTAAAAAGCCCCGGGCCCTATGAATTTCGTGCTGGAATGCACGTGAAGGATATCCTCACTCCCGAACAGCTCACGGTCGATGCCTATGCCGACCGCGCTGAAATTGTTCGGACTGATCCAGTGACCTATCTGACGAAGGTGATCTCTTTTAGCCCCAAGGCGGTGTTTGAAGGGCGAGAGTCTGACAATGTGGTGTTGAGTCGATTGGACCAGGTCGTCATCGCGAGTCAGCAACGCCCGCCGTCGTTAGTCCTGGTGGAGGGGGAGGTCCGACGAGCCGGATACTTTACCATTGAGATCGGCGAACGCCTCAGCTCCGTGTTGAAACGATCAGGTGGGTTCACTCCTAATGCGTTCCCGAACGGCATCGTGCTTGTGCGAGAGTCGGTGAAGGTAAAGCAGCAAGCCGAATTGGACCGCTTTATTGCCGCGGAACGCCAGCGGTTAACGGCGCAATCGGCCGGAATAGCTGCCGGCACTGCCGGGTTGAGCGTCATGGCGGGCGCAAGCGGGGCTATGGCGGAACAGCAGGTATTAGCGCTTCGTCTCCAGCAGCTGGAAGCGACCGCATCACGGATCGAGTTGGGGCGTGTCATTGTGAGTTTGGATTCGATTGAACGTCTGGAAGGCACCGAGGACGATATCATTTTAGAGTCGCGAGACCGAATTACGATTCCGACGCCGCCACAAACGGTCGGGATCATCGGTTCAGTCAAGAATCCCACGTCTGTGGTCTATCGGCCAGGCTTGGATCTGAGTGACTATTTGCGCCAAGCCGGTGGTGTCACCGAAGATGCCAACAAGCGTGAGATGTACGTCATGCGGGCGAATGGGACCACGGATTCCTCCTATCTCTCCGCCAAGGAAATGCGTCCGGGTGACACCATCGTGGTTCCGCAGAAAATCGAGGCACGTCCGCCTCAACTAGCACTATGGCAGACCGTGGCGAGCATTATCGGCAGTCTTGCCTTGACGGCGGCGGGTATTGCCGTGGTCGGCCGGTAGTCAATCGGATTGTCTATGGATTGGCCTTCGGATAGTCCCCACGCCCTTCTGGATCCTCCGCGCCCTCCCGTCGAGAGACCTCCTGTCGACAATTCCGCGACACTCTTTGACTACTGGGATGTCCTTGTTGCCAGGCGGAGGGTGGTGGCAGGTGTCTTTCTCGTAGGCACGGCTCTGGCTCTGACGGTCAGTCTCCTTCTCCCGAAAATCTACGAATCTACGTCGTCTGTGTTGCCACAGCTGGAGTCCAAGGAAGGTGGGGCATTGGCGGCACTGCTGACATCGCCTGGGGCTGCCGGTATGGCACAGAATCTTGGTCTTGGCCTGCCGGGGCTTCCCACCACACCAACCGATGTCTTCGTTTCGATTTTGAAATCCCGACTCATGGCCGATGAGGTCATCACAAAATTTGATTTGATGAACCGATATCGTGAAAAAACGATGGTCGATACCAGAAAAGAACTGGAAGACCATCTTCGGATCACCGTGACGAAGGAGAAGGTGATCAAGGTCGCGGTGGAGGATGAAGATCCTCAGGTTGCGGCGGATATCGCGAATTTTTATGTCGCAAACCTGGATCGTCTGAATCGCACGGTCACAGTCAGCAAGGCCGGGCAAAATCGGGTCTTTCTTGAGCGGCGATTGAGCGAGACCATGGACAGCATGGCTAAGGCCGAGGAGTCGCTGCGGGACTTTCAGGCCAAAAACAAGACGGTCGCGGTCGAGGCGCAGGCCAAAGTGATGATCGAAGCCGCGGCGATGATTCAAGGGCAGATCACTGCGCAAGAAGTTCAGCTGCAAGTGATGGGTGGCTATCTGTCGCCGGACAATCCCGATCTTGCCAGAATTCGCTCGAACGTGGATGAACTTAAGAAGCAGCTGGCTATCATGGGCTCTGGAAAAGATGCCAAGGGCGTCCTATCGAGCGATCGCCTTCACCCGGCCATGGTAGCCGTTCCTGATTTGGCCCTGCAATTTGGGAGACTGTTCCGGCAGGTGAAGGTGCAAGAAACATTGTTCACCTTGCTGACGTCGCAGCATGAACAGGCGAAAATTGCCGAGGCGCGGGATACGCCGACGGTGCAGGTCTTGGATCCGGCCGTACCGGCGGATAAACGAAGCCGTCCGCGCATCTTGCTCAACGTGGCGGTGGCTGGGGTGCTGGCCCTCGTGATCGGCACGTTCCTCGCGTTTTTTCTCGATTACCGTGATCGGGTTCGGCAGACCTCCTCGCCAACCCGAAATTGACGATTTTTCAATCGCAATGGTAGAATCCGCGCGATTTCTCTGCTAGAAGGCCGGAAGTCTCAGTCGTTACTCACATTCACATTTACCAGAATAGGAGAACGGGATGGCTGTTCCAGTCTCCCAGATGTATACAGTGACCAAGTACGTGTTGACCCAGAAGTTGAAGGGGGTCAAGCGGTACCCGCTCGTGCTCATGCTCGAGCCCCTGTTTCGCTGCAATCTCGCCTGTGCGGGATGCGGGAAGATTCAATATCCGGATCATGTGCTGGATAAGCGGTTGACTCCGGCGCAATGCTGGGCCGCGGCCGATGAGTGCGACGCTCCCATCATCAGCATTCCGGGCGGCGAGCCGCTGATTCATCCAGAGATGCCGGAGATCGTGCGCGGGCTGGTGGAGCGCAAGAAGTACGTCTATCTCTGCACGAATGCGATCCTGATGGAGCGAAAACTTGACGAGTATCCGGCGTCAAAGTTTTTGACCTTCAGTGTGCACATGGATGGTCTGCGGGATGAGCACGATCTGGCGGTCTGTCGCGACGGGGTGTACGACGTCGCGGTGAAGGCTATCAAGGCGGCCCTCAAGCGGGGGCACCGGGTCACGACCAACACGACGCTGTTCGACGACGCCAATCCCGAGCGCGTCCGGAAGTTCTTTGATGAAATGATGGGCCTCGGCGTTGAAGGCATGATGATCTCGCCCGGGTACAGCTATCAGAAGGCTCCGGATCAACAGCATTTCTTGAAGCGCAGCCGGACCACGGAACTGTTTTCGAAGATCCTCGGCAACCGGAAGCGCGGATGGCAGTTCAATCAGTCTCCCCTGTTCCTGGAGTTCCTCATGGGCAAGCGTGAATATCAATGTACGCCCTGGGGGAACCCCACCTACAACGTGTTTGGATGGCAACGGCCCTGCTATCTGCTGCAAGAGGGGTATGCATCGAGCTTCCGGGAACTCATGGAGAAGACCGATTGGGATGCCTACGGCACCGGGCGCAATGAAAAATGCGCGGACTGCATGGTGCATTGCGGATATGAGGCCTCAGCGGTGGAAGACACTTTCGGGTCGTTATCCGGCTTCACGAAGACCGTGAAGATCACGCTGATGCCAAATGCGCGATAGCCGACCCTTCGACCGTGATTGTTGCTGCAATGGTGAAGCGGTTCGGTCGCCGAGCCGGCCGAACGCTTCACCGATCATCCTTTTGCGATAAGAGAAGATTATGACTGACGCCAAGTATCATGCGCCGGAGACCGGCAGCCTTGAGGGACGGGTGTTCCGGCCTGCTACCCTGGACGAGTTGCGGGAAGCTGTAGAGCTCGCGTTCGACTATCGGGGGGATATTACGGTTGAATTGAAAGCCGGCGGCCAGGTCACCGGCTACCTCTTCAACCGGACCGCGACCGGAGAGCAACCCACGATTGAGCTCTTTCCGGCCACCAGCAGCGGGACCATGACGATTCCCTACTCAGAGGTGGCGACGATCGCCTTCACAGGCGAAGACACCGCGACGGGGAAGTCCTGGGAGGCGTGGATCAGTAAAAAGGATTCCGAACGACGCCGGGAAGTGGATCGTGCGGCCGCCGATGCCCAGGCGCGGGGGCATTTATAGCGGCATGTGCTACGTACGTGCGGAGCCCGTTTTCATCACGCACCGTGCTGAGGTCATGCACACGACTGCGATCATTCCATCCCTTCCGTCTCTTCATTCCTGACCGCTCCTCTCTGCGTTTCTCCATCCGTTTGACTCCATCCATTTGTTGACAAAGAGGGGGGGCTATGCTAGAAGAATCGGCCTCAAATTTGGGTCGACTCCGTGTCGATGAGGCCTCTCGTAGCATGGTGTTTGGCGGGATGTGGGTGAGGCTGAAAACGAATACGGCACGGAGCAAACGTATGCGTGGGCGGAATGGAATTAGCAGGAAAGCCGCCTGGCATGCCGTTGGTGTTTGGGGCCTGATCGGAGCGTTGCTCGTACCGTCGGTGTTGTATGCGAGCCATGCGGCCGACCATCGTTTTACCGTCGAAGGGTTTGTCTGCGGAAAAGATGGTCGTCCCGGCACCAAGGTTGAGGTGCTGGTCAAAGACGCCAGGATCACGGTTGGTCAGACCGTGGAGACCGATGGTGACGGGTACTATAAAGTCACCCTGCATCTGCACAATGACAATGTTGGCGACCCGCTCCTGGTAGAGGCAGGCGGGGAGCAAAAGAATTATAAGATCCAGTTCGATCCGAATGATCTGGAGACCGAACGTAAGCTTCGGGTCGATTTTGGAAGTGGGTGCGAGCGCGATCTTGGTCCTCCGCAGTGGTTGTTGTACGGGCTGGGGATCGCGGCTGTTGCTATTGTGGGATGGATTGGGCTAAAGATCTCCCGCAAGCGTGAGCGCGAAGAGCAACGGCGAAAGAAGGGACAGGGCAAGCGGCAGAAATAGGGCACGGTCCGTGGGGCATTGTTCCTCGCCGGATCGAATAGCAAGAAGTAGGCGGGGAAGTCCAAACGTGACCTCGTTGTATCGTGAGTCTTGACGCTTTTGCTGAGGCTGCTTTGTGCGCTTCAGGGAAGCGTCTTTTTTTTCTGTCGATGGTAATGGGTGTCTGTGCTTGAGAGGGCGCGGGCATGAAGAAAGGAGCGGGAACTTTTTTTATGAAACAGGCAGGCATGAAGAGATTGGCTCTGATGGTCGGCATTCTCGGGTTTGGATTCGGCGTCGTCGGATGCGGCGGTGGTGGTGAAGGCGGCGGAGAGGGTCCAGTTGTTCCGCCACCCCCTGCTCCTGCGGAATACGCCGACAAGCACATGCCTGCCGGATGGTGGACGGATCCGAAGGTTCTCGAGGAAGGTCGGGAGTTGTATATCGGCGGGAAGAATCCTGATGTCAATTGCGCCAGCTGTCATGGTAAGGATGGCAAGCCGGTGAAGGCGGGTGCGCGAGACTTCCGTGTCGGCGACCGCATGAAGATGTATTCGGATTCCGTCTGGTTCTGGCGCATTTCCGAAGGCGTGCCGAACACGAAGATGAAGCCGTGGAAGAGCAAGTTGTCTGAGGAAGATCGGTGGAAGATTCTGGCGTTCGAACGGTCCTTCGGCTTGGCCGGCAAGGGCTGGGATGTCAACAAGAAGGATTGGGTGCCTGCTGACCAGGTGAAGTAATTCGCCTCTGGTGTAGTTCGAGTCATGGGTCAATCGGTTGGAATGAGGAGGAGCGGCGAGACATCATGAAAATCTGGCAGCGCTGTTTGTTAGTTATGTTCGCGCTAGTGGCGGTATTGGGAGGAGTAGCCTATGCGCAGGCTCCCAGTGCGCCCCCCGTGGAGTTTCCCTATACGGGGAACCGCACGGCGGTATGGATCGTCGCTCAGCTCCACATCCTGTTTGCGGGATTCATTCTGGGTGCCCCTATTTTCGTGGTGATTTCAGAGTGGTTGGGGTATCGCAAGCAGGATCCTCGCTACGACCGGTTGGCCAAAGAGGTCACGAAGGTCACGGTCATCCTGTACAGCATGACCGCATTGACGGGCGGTCTCTTCATCTTTGTGCTCCTCGCAACCTATCCGCAGTTCACGACGTGGCTGATCAATCACTTCTTCCTGATATTTGCCGTCGTCTATCCACTGTTGTTCATCGGTGAGACGATTGTTCTCTATATGTATTTCTACACGTGGGACGCCTGGAAGGGTGAGAAGAAGGGTCGGCACATTGCTCTGGGTGTGCTGCTCAATCTCATCGGCTCCATCACGTTGTTCGTGATCGATGCGCCCACTTCCTTCATGAATACTCCGGTCCGCGCTGAGGGCATCTCGCCGGCTGAATTTTTGGCAACCGCGTCCCTCTGGGACAAGGTGTTCAATTACAGCTGGATGCCGCTCAATTTGCATCGCCTGGTCGGCAACGTGACCTTCGGTGGATTTGTGGCTGGACTCATCGCCGCCTACATGTTCATGGGTTCGAAGAAGGAAGAGGATCGCGCCTATTACGATTGGATGGGTTTCGTCGGCAATATGATCGGCGTCGGGGCGCTGTTGTTTCTGCCGTTCATGGGTTATTTGTTGGCCTATGAGCTCTGCGACTATGACGCGTCCATTTGTCCCTACATGATGGCCGACCAGCTCTCGATGTTCTTTGAGATGCAGGGCGCGATGATCGGTCTCATCTTCCTGGCCAGTAACTACTATATCTGGCTGAGTATGAAACGAATCGAGGGGGTCGAGCGGGTTCGTATGACGGTGATTGCGCCGATCGTGATGGTCCTGCTGCCGATCGTCATGACCAAGGTTCTGACAGACTATCCTGTGCCGGACGCCACGTCATTGGCCTTCCTTCTGCCGCTCCTGCTGGCACCGGCCGTCCTTGGTCGCTTTATCCCGCTCACGGTGTCTTCCAGTACGGTCATCAAGATTGGTTTTTTGATGGTCGTCGTGGGCAACGCGATCTGGATGACCCCGCACGGGTTCGTGCCGACCGGCGCGAAGCTTGTCGCCGAGTTGGAGTTGCCGTCTGATTGGAACTTCCTCGCGCTCATGCCGGCGAAGAACTCTGCAGCATTCACCCTGGTCTTCGTCACGGTTGTGAACTATGTCATATACAACCGCGCCGTCTCGCAGGGCACGATCGTCTGGGGTAAAATCGATTTTGCCTCGCAGTTTGTGTTGGTCTTCTTAGCCTTCAGCGCGATTTGGACCATGGGCCTCATGGGCGCCGTGCGATCCCTGTTGCGGAAGTACTTCCACACGTACAACTTGTTGCCGGATTTCACGGCGGAATCCTTTACGCCAACGCTGTCCTATTCAGCTTGGTGGATCACCGGCATTACCATTGTCTTTTATGCGGTCGTCAGCTTCGCTATCATCGTGACTTTGCGCCCGAATGATTCAAAGGGGCATGCGCACGAGGGGAGCCCGGTTCCGGCAGGGGCCAAATAGGGCGGTCACCATACTGGAAGGGCGGTAAACGAGGGCATTCATGGGAAACGTCATTAAAAAATTGGTCGTAGGAATCGTCGTCGGCGGAATCTTGTTCGGCGCTACCAATGCGCTGGGCTTTCCGTTTGTCTTTCAGGCGCTGTTTTTTGGTTATGCCATGCTCGGCGCCATCGTCTTCATGATTCTCGATTTTCCAACGCTCAAGCCATTCGGCGGCATGAAAGCCGTCGGGGCATTGCTTGTGTTCTACGCCATTCTCTCGGTCGTTTACATTGCCGGCGCCTCGATGTGGCCGCAATATGATCCGGAGGATGAAAAAGGGAAGATCGATAAAATTCTGAAGCCGAAGCGGGAACATTACGAAGCCGGCAAGGTGGAAGTGTTGATGCAGCGGGCGAAGGCTCTGGACGAAAAGGCCAAAGAGCTGACTGCTCGGTTGCAGGCATTAGGGGCCGCGCAAGCTCCTGCCGATCAAAAGGCCGGCGGAGACAGTGCGCCGACCGCCACGACGGCTGCCGCCAGCGGCGATATTGCCAAGTTGGGTGAAGAGCAATGGCAACTGCAGGAGTGCTACAACTGCCACAAGCTGAACGGCGAGGGCGGAAAGAAGCGCGGCCCTGAGTTGGATAATATCGGCAACCTTCTCCCTGCTGCGGAAATCGCCAGAAAGATTCTCGATCCGAAGAGCTATAAGGCGGAAGGCTTTGAGCAGGAGTACGAGAAGGGAAAGATGCCCGACAAGTATAAGGACCTGATGGAGCCGAAGGACGTGGATGCCTTGGCGACCTGGTTGGCCGGATACAAGAACGCTTCGGTGAATACTCCGAAGCCGATCAAGATGAAGTGAGCATCATGCAGCCGAAACTTAAATCAAAAGTTCGATGTGCGGACCGTGAAGTCGGGGAAGTGCGCCGGGTCATTATGGACCCGCTCTCCCACGAAATCAGCCATATCGTCGTAGGCGATGGTGCGGCCGGCTCTATGGAGCGCCAGGTCCCCATGGGGCAGGTGCAAGCGGTCAGCGATGAAGTCGTGACGCTTCGTATCGGTTCGGCCGAATACGCGATGCTGCCCGCCTTCAAGCGCGATGAATACGTGACCACGCATGAGGTGGAAATCGCTCACCTTGAGGAGCGGATCCATGTCACGCCCGGCGAAGTTCTTGTCCCCTTCCCGGAACTCGAACGGAGCGTGAAGCGTCGGACATTCTTCATGAACTTTACCCATGCCATCGGGTTTCTGATCGGCTTCCCCCTTGCCTTTCCGGTTCTTCGCTATTTGATGAAGCCGATGTATTCGCCGTTTGACAACGAATGGCTCAAGATCGGGAACTCCGGCAAGATCAAGCAGGACGATGTCGGCGTTCAGTTTAAGTACAAGCGCAAGATCAAAGAAGCCTACATGCCGGAGCAGGAAATCGACAAAAACGTCTGGGTCTTGAAGGCGACTCCCAAGGTGCTGGAGACGATCTATCAAGGGAAGGACATGGAGTTTCGTGACTCTGCCGGAAAGCATATCTGGACGAACAAGAAAGACGTGCCCTATAT
>WBZP01000937.1_pt1 | contig 37934 bp, 36 predicted proteins | sample 5204301 | NCBI WGS metagenome assembly WBZP01 (sample SAMN12412401, study PRJNA552823) | activated sludge metagenome | isolation source: activated sludge from nitrification reactor of wastewater treatment plant... | place: USA: Pennsylvania | collected 2017
CAGCGGCGGCCCGTCATCAGCCGGCCGGTGAATTCGTCGACGATGATGACTTCGCCGTTCTGCACCACGTAGTGCTGATCGCGGTTGTACAGGTGGTTGGCGCGCAGCGCGGCATAAACGTGATGCATCAGTGCGATGTTGGCCGGGTCATAGAGGCTGGCGCCTTCGGCCAGTAGCCCGGCGCGGGTCAGCAGCTCTTCGGCCTTCTCGTGGCCGGCTTCGGTCAGAAAGATCTGGTGCGCCTTTTCGTCCACCGTGAAGTCGCCGGCTTCGATCACGCCTTCGCCGGTGCGTGGGTCGGCCTCGCCGATCTGCTTCTTCAGGCCCGGCACGATGGCGTTGATGCGGCTGTACATCTCGGTGTGGTCTTCGGCCTGGCCGCTGATGATCAGCGGTGTGCGCGCCTCGTCGATCAGGATCGAGTCGACCTCGTCGACGATGGCGTAGTTCAGGCCACGTGCCACGCGGTCGGCCACGTCCTGCACCATGTTGTCGCGCAGGTAGTCGAAGCCGAACTCGTTGTTCGTACCGTAGGTGACGTCGGCGGCGAATGCGGCCTGCTTTTCCTCGCGGTTCATGCCCGGCACGTTGACGCCCACGGTCAGGCCCAGGAAGCCATAAAGCCGGCCCATCCATTCGGCATCGCGGCGCGCCAGATAATCGTTGACGGTGACCACATGTACGCCCTTGCCGCTGAGCGCGTTGAGGTACACCGGCAGCGTGGCCGCCAGGGTCTTGCCTTCGCCGGTGCGCATCTCGGCGATCTTGCCCTGATGCAGCGCGATGCCGCCTACGAGCTGCACGTCGAAGTGGCGCATCTTCAGCGTGCGCTTGCCGGCCTCGCGCACGACGGCAAAGGCCTCGGGCAGAAGATCGTCCAACTGGGTGCCTTGCGCCAGGCGCTGCCGCATTTCGTCGGTCTTGGCACGCAGCGCGGGGTCGTCCAGCTTCTCGAGCAGGGGTTCCAGCGCGTTGATCCGCTCCACATCGCGCCGATAGGTCTTGAGCAGGCGATCGTTCCGGCTGCCGAAAATCTGGGTCAGGATCTTGGGAAACATGCGGCGTCGGCTGGAGGTTGGGTCAAAGGGCAGCGATGGAAGTGACTCGGTCGCGCACCCCGCAAACCTGAGGGTGGCACGTGGGGGCAGCTCGCCGGACTGCGAGGGCGCGCTGCGCGCCAGCCGGTATGAACGGCCGGGCCGCGCGAGGCCTGCGCAGCCGCACGCCGACGTTCTGGCGGCCAAAAAGCGTTCAAGTCTAGCATCCGGCCCAGCCCAAAGCCCGACAGCCTCCTAGCGCTGGCCAGGGCGCGTGGCAAATTCCCTCGCTGCCGGTGGCGTGCCGGCCAGAAAGCGGGCCGGGTCCTGCGGTACGCCATCGACCAGCACCTCGAAGTGCAGGTGCGGGCCGGTCGAGCGGCCGGTATTGCCGACCCTGGCCACTTGCTGACCGCGGCGCACCAGGGTGCCGAGTGCCACGTCGACGTCGTCGTTGTGCGCATAGCGCGTCTTCAAGCCATTGCCGTGGTCGATCTCCAGCAGCCTGCCGTAGGCCGGGTGCAATTCGTTGCCGGAGACCATGCCACCGGCTGCTGCGAACACCGGGGTTCCGGGGTCGGCCGGGAAATCCAGCCCGGCGTGCAGGGCGGGCCGGCCGTTGAAGGGGTCGGTGCGCACGCCGAAGCCGGAGCCGACCGGTCCCAGCACCGGCGCCGCGCTGGGAATCAGCAAGGCCGTCAAGCGGCTTTCCAGCAGGCGCGACTCGGCAAGCGTGAAGAGGTCGGTGTGGAGGTCCGTGAGCTCATCGAGCCCGTCCACCAGTTTCTGCAGTTGTTCCAGCGAGGGGCCTCGAACCGGCACGAAGGGGCCACCCCGTGCTGTGCCGTTGACGGCACTGGCCCCACTGCCGCTGCGTTGCAACTGCTGCCGCTCTTCGGGCCTGACGCCCGCCATGCCCGACACCCGCTCGCCCATGGCCTCCAGCCGGATCAGCTTGGCCTGCATCTCGCCCACCCTCTGGGCAATGGCATCAAGGTTCTCGCGCATGAAGCGGTCGCGCTGGGCAACCTCGTCGCGCACGATCAGGCGCACCAGCGGGCTGACGACCGGCCAGCCCTCACGGGCCGCCTTCAGGAACACGAAGTGGTACACGGTACCTGAAAGGCCCATGATCAGACCGACCAGCGCCAGTGCGGCCAGCACCAGCTGCCAGCGCCGGAAGTGCAACACCCGCGTCCGCGCCAGGCTGCCGTGCGTGATGAGCAGTTGCATCGCTAGACTCCGTAGGTGGCTCAGAAATCGTTGTTCAACCAGGTGCCGCTGGACGCCGCGCTGCGCAATAGCGAACCCCTCGCCGGGCTGCTTCAGCGCGTGCGGCAATCGCAGGCCTTGCTCGACCACATCGCGCCGCTGCTGCCCGCGGCCTTGCGGCCGCTGGTGAAGGCGGGCCCCCTGGATGATGCCGGATGGTCGCTGCTGGTGGCCAACTCCGCGGCGGCAGCCAAGCTGCGGCAGATGCTGCCGCAGCTGCTGGCTGAATTGCAAAAGCGTGGTGCATCGGTGCCGGAGATTCGCCTGCGCGTGCGGCGTGGTGGCGGCTGAGCGCCCGCTACGCGAAGCCGCACGCGCAGGCCATCCACCGGCCCCGGCGGGAGGCGTCAAGGCTTTACGAACTTTCACATAAAAGTGGTGAACCGCGCCCGTCCTTGGGGCGTTTTCAAACGGCGGGCCAGGCACTGTGCCTTCACCCACCGCGACGAGGAGAGTGTTCATGAGATTGCGCCGTCTTGCCATCACCGCTGCCGCGCTGCTGACCGGCGCCCTGGCCACCGGGGTCGCCCATGCCGGCCCGAACGTCCATTGGCAGCTCAGCGTCGAGACGCCCACCATCCGGCTGCCGGGACGCGTGGTTATTCCTTTGCCGCCCATCCTGCTACCCCGAGCGGTCGTGGTCGCGCCACAATACGAAGATCGCAGCTATCGCGAGCCCCGGCATTGGGATCACGACGGCGACGGCGTGCCCAACCGATACGACCACCGCTACAACCCGCGCTGGGACCGCGACGGCGACGGCATCCCCAACCGGCGAGATGCCAATCCGAGCGATCCTCGCAACGGCCGCGGCTGGCATGGCGATCACCGGTGGCACCACGACCAGCGCCACCACGATCATCGTGACTGGCGCGAAGACCGCCACGGCCGTTGACCCCGTAGGCGGCGCATGGGCGCATGGGCGCATGGGCCTGGTGCCGGCTATCCGATTCGAACGGATGACCTTCCGCTTACAAGGCGGGTGCTCTACCAACTGAGCTAAGCCGGCGCAGCCGTCATTGTAGAAGCCGCCGCCGCAGTGCCCGCGTCACTTCACGCGCTTGAGCGATGGCCGGGCGGGGGTCGGCCCGGCCGGCTCGGGTGGGGGCTCCGTCGGGTCCGCGCCGGCCGGCGTGTCCGCGGTCTGGGCATCGGCTTCCGAGCTGGCCAGGCGCAGACCGCGACCATGGGCCGCCGGTGTGGCCGCAGCCGCGTCGCTGCGGCTGCCTTCGACGGGCATCGGAAAGGCCATGCCTTGCCCGTTCTCGCGGGCATAGATGGCCACCACATGACTCACCGGCACGATGACCTCGCGCGAGACACCTCCGAAGCGCGCCTTGAACTCCAGCGTCTCGTTGCCGAGCTTGAGCCCCGAGGTGGCCTCGAAGCCGATGTTGAGCACGATCTCGTTGTCCTTGACATGTTCCATCGGCACCTGCACCCCGGGGCCGACGAAGACCGCCACATAGGGCGTGAATCCGTTGTCGATACACCAGTCGTGCAGCGCTCGCAGCAGGTAGGGCCGCGTCGAGCTGCCTTGGGTTTCAAGCGATGAACCGGGCATCGTGGGGATCCTACTTGCGCATCACCTTTTCGGAAGGCGTCAACGCCTCGATGTAGGCCGGGCGCGAGAAGATGCGCTCGGCGTACTTGAGCAGCGGCACGGCGTTCTTGCTGAGATCGATGCCATAGTAGTCCAGCCGCCACAGCAGCGGCGCGATCGCTACGTCGAGCATGCTGAAGTCGTCGCCCAGCATGTACTTGTTCTTCAGGAAGATCGGTGCCAGCTGGGTCAGCCGGTCGCGGATCTGGTCGCGTGCCTTTTCGAGTTGCTTTTCAGTGGCCTTGACGCCGCGGCCTTCCAGCAGGTTGACGTTGCTGAAGAGTTCCTTCTCGAAGTTGAAGAGAAACAGCCGCACGCGGGCACGCGCCACCGGGTCACCGGGCATCAACTGCGGGTGCGGGAAGCGCTCGTCGATGTACTCGTTGATGATGTGCGACTCGTACAGGATGAGGTCCCGCTCCACCAGGATCGGCACTTCGTTGTAGGGGTTCATCAGCGCGATGTCTTCGGGCTTGGCGAAAATGTCCACGTCGCGGATCTCGAAGTCCATACCTTTCTCGAACAGCACAAAGCGGCAGCGGTGCGAGTAGGGGCAAGTCGTTCCGGAGTACAGCACCATCATGGCGTCGGGCCTTTCGTAATCACTTCAGTCTGCCAGCAGCGGGACGCGGGGTCCCAAAACAAAACGCAGTGGGTGCTGGTGGCTCCCCACTGCGCCGCAGGCCCGGCCGACAACCGGGCCTGGTCTGGACGTCCTACTTGATGTCCTTCCAGAACGCCGCATTCAGGCGCCAGGCGATCACGGTGAACACCGCCAGGAACAGCAGCACCCACACGCCCAGACGCACACGCTGGGCCTGCATCGGTTCGCTCATCCACTGCAGGTAGGCGACGAGGTCGGCCACGGCCAGGTTGTACTCGGCGGCGCTCAGCTTGCCGGGGGTGATGGGCTCGAAGCCCTTGAAGACATGGATGAGCTTGGACGCATCGTGCGGGTCCTTCTGGTCGACGAAGACCGCCCGCTGCTGGCCTTGCAGTTCCCATAGCACATGGGGCATGCCGATGCCGGGGAAGGCCAGGTTGTTCCAGCCAGTGGGCTTGGTCTCGTCGCGGTAGTAGGTGCGCAGGTAGGTGTAGACATAGTCGGCACCACTGCCCTTGGCGCCATCGGCACGCGAGCGCGCGATCAGCGTCAGATCGGGCGGTTCGGCGCCGAACCAGGCCTTGGCGTCGGTGGGGTCCTGCGCGATCTTCATGGTCTCGCCGACCTTCGCCCCGGTGAACACAAGGTTCCGGGCGATCTGCTCGTCGCTAAGACCGATGTCCTTCAGTCGGTTGTAGCGCATGAAGGCGGCGGCATGACAGTTCAGGCAGTAGTTGCTGAACAGCCTGGCACCGTTTTGCAGCGCAGCCAGGTCGTTCATGCGCTCGGTCGGGAATTTGTCCCAGGGCTGGCCACCCCCGGCGGCGTGGACAGGCACCCAGAAGCCAAGGACCACGAACAGCGACAGGATCAGTTTTTTCATGTTGAAGATCTCCGCCGGCAGTTCAGTGAGCCTTGAAGACCACGCGGTCGGGCACCGGCTTGAACTCGCCCATGCGGCTCCACCAGGGCATCAGCAGGAAGAAGCCGAAGTAAAAGAGCGTGCCGGCCTGGGACACCAGGGTGCCGACATCAGAAGGCGGCTTCACGCCCAGGTAGCCAAGCACCACGAAGTTCAGCACAAAGATGCCGTACAGCAGCTTGTTCCAGCTCGGGCGGTAGCGGATCGACTTGACCGGGCTGCGGTCCAGCCAGGGAAGCGGGAACAGGATCATCACGGCCACGCCCATCACGACCACGCCCCAGAATTTGGCGTCGAAGGTCTTCAGCAGACCGGCCAGCACCACTGCGGCCACCAGCGGCGCAAAGCGCCAGATACCCTTGAACCCGCCCTTGAGGAAAGCCAGCAGGCCGGCCACCAGCGTCAGGCCCACGAGCACATTAACCATGTCGTCGGTGACGGCGCGCAGCATCGAATAAAACGGTGTGAAGTACCACACCGGTGCGATGTGTGCGGGGGTCTTCAATGGATCGGCAGGGATGAAGTTGTTGTATTCCAGGAAGTAGCCGCCCAGCTCCGGTGCAAAGAAGACGATGGCGCTGAAGACCATCAGGAACACCGAGACGCCCACGATGTCGTGCACCGTGTAGTAGGGGTGGAAAGGGATGCCGTCCAACGGGATGTCGGTGCCCGGCACCTTCTTGGCCTTGATCTCCACGCCGTCGGGGTTGTTGGAGCCGACGTCGTGCAGCGCCAGCAGGTGGGCCACGACCAGCCCGAGCAGGATGAGCGGGATGGCGATGACATGCAGGCTGAAGAAGCGGTTCAGCGTGGCATCACCCACCACGTAGTCGCCGCGCAGCAGCAGCGCCAGATCCGGGCCGATGAAGGGGATGGCGGCAAACAGGTTGATGATGACCTGGGCGCCCCAGTAGCTCATCTGGCCCCAGGGCAGCAGGTAGCCCATGAAGGCTTCGCCCATCAGGCACAGGAAGATGGCCACGCCGAAGATCCAGATCAGCTCACGCGGCTTGCGATAGCTGCCGTAGATCATGCCGCGCCACATGTGCAGGTAGACCATCACGAAAAACGCGCTGGCACCGGTGGAATGCATGTAGCGCACGAGCCAGCCCCAGGGCACATCACGCATGATGTACTCGACCGACTCGAAGGCCTTGGCCGCGTCGGGCTTGTAGTGCATGACCAGGAAGATCCCGGTAACGATCTGCAGCACCAGCACCAGCAGCGACAGCGAGCCGAAGAAGTACCAGAAGTTCATGTTCTTCGGCGCGTAGTACTCCGAGAGATGAACCCGGTAGGCCGCGAACAGGGTCGGGAACCGGTTTTCCAGCCACACCGTGGTCTGGGTCAGCGCCGATGAGCCGGCGGGCGCTTCCTTGAATTCAGCCATCGTGTCCTCGGTATTCAGGGTGTGCGTCGATCGGCCAAGAGGCTCAGGCCTGCTTGTCTTCGCCAACCAGCAGGAGGTTGTCGGCCAGGTACATGTGCGGCGGCACCTGAAGATTGTCCGGCGAGGGCTTGTTCTTGAAGACACGCCCGGCCATGTCGAAGGTCGAGCCATGGCAGGGGCAGAAGAAGCCGCCCTTCCAGTCGTCCGGCAACGAAGGCTGCGGCCCGGCCTGGAACTTGTCGGACGGCGAGCAACCGAGATGCGGGCAGATGCCGATGCCCACGAAGTACTCGGGCTTGATCGAGCGATGCGGGTTCTTGGCGTACGCAGGGTTGGGGACGGCGGTGCGGTCCGACTGCGGATCGGCCAGCAGCGTATCGAGCTTCTTCAGCTCTTCCAGCTGCGCAGGCGTGCGACGCACGATCCACACCGGCTTGCCGCGCCATTCCACCGTCATCTTCTCGCCCGGCTGCAAGGCGCTGATGTCGACCTGCACGGCCGCCCCGGCGGCGCGGGCCCGTTCCGATGGCGAAAACGTGCTGACAAAGGGTACCGCGACCGCTGCCCCGCCGATGGCGCCAGCGCCGCAGGTGATGGCGATCCAGGTGCGCCGCGTGGGGTCGACGCCGGGCTCGAACGAGGCCTCGCTCATGGGTAACCTCTGAGTTCTCGAAAGGATGGGGGTCAACCCGCCATTCTAGCCGAGCCGCCTGCCCGGCAATTCGGACTCGGGATGCAGGGGCGCGGGCCGCCACCCGTCCTTCGGCCCCATCCCTTGGCCGCTTGACGCTGCCTTCGGTTGGCACTAGCGTCCGGCGCCGGAGCAGGCCCACCGTTGGCCCGCGCCAGGGTCGCCATGCGGCGGCTGTGCACAACATCAGGAGTGACCATGAGCTTTACGTCGGAATTCAAGGAGTTTGCTCTCAAGGGCAATGTGATGGACCTCGCCGTCGGGGTGATCATAGGCGGCGCCTTCGGCAAGATCGTCGACTCGGTGGTGGGTGACCTGATCATGCCCATCGTCGGCAAGATCTTGGGCGGCCTGGACTTCAGCAACTACTTCATCCAGCTGTCCGGTCCTGCTGCCACTACGTTGGCAGAAGCCAAGAAGGCCGGGGCCGTGTTTGCCTACGGCAACTTCCTGACCGTGGCGATCAACTTCGTGATCCTGGCCTTCATCATCTTCCTGATGGTCAAGCAGATGAATCGCCTCAAGCGCGAAGCACCTGCGGCCCCACCGCCGGCTCCTCCTGAAGACGTGGTACTGCTGCGCGAGATCCGCGATGCGCTGAAGAAGTAGCCTTCTCGTGCACCGGGCCAGGCGCGCGGGCGGGCCGTGCGTGGTGCAGCGCGCAGCGCGGGTTGGCATGCCGCATACTTGGCGGCTGAGTCCACCGCATGAAGCCCAACCCCATCCACCGCCTGCCTGCGCCGCTGGAGGCGGCCGTCCAGCGCCTGAAGCTGGCGGCCCGCGACGCGACCGAGCGTACCGTCGAAAGCCTGGGCCTGGCGGCACTCGCCGCCACCCATGCCTTTCAGCGCGACGGGCTGCTGGGCGCGCAATTCGAGCTCAATCGCAAGTCGGCGGTGTTCGTGCTCACCTTCAACGACGCCTTCGATGAGCGGGTGCTGCGCGAACTCGGGCCCCGCGTGGCCGGTGCTGCCGGTGCCGTGCCCCAGTCCCATCTCCCCACCAACTGGGATGAGCTGGGGCTGGTCGAGGACCGCGAAGTGGAGGCCCAGATTTCCGCCGAACGATTTGGGGCCGAAGTCAGCATCGCCTGCGAGTGGGAGCTGCGAGAGCTGGATGCCTACGTCGGAGCCCTGATCACCGACGCCGGCGGTGAACCCGACCGCAACCCGCTGCGCCCGCACATCGTCGGCCACGCGATGATCCGCGGCATTGAAGCCGTCTCCGAACGGCCCGAGGTGCGCAAGGTGCTGGCCACCGAGATGAGCCAATCGATGGGATCTCTGCTGCGGGTGGCCTACACGGGCATCGTGGCCGAGTGGCGCAACGCCGGGGTCCGGCCGCTGGGCATGTCGGTGCGCATGCGCCCAGGCGGGCGCGACGACCTGGCAGCCGGCACGCACAGCCAGCACGGTGCCGGTATGCAGGCCGAGGACAGTCGCGTCGCCGGGGGCCGGACCGCAGGGCTGGACAGCCGCTATGGCGGCCGGCTGAGCGCCGGGGGCTTCGTCTCGACGCTGCGCCCGAGCCTGGGCGCGTACCGCGGCGGCACCAATATCGGCCATGTCGACCCTGCGCTGATGTCGCTGATCCGCCGGCTGGCCCACAGCGAGCCGATCAGCTACGTCGGCAGCGAGGATCCCTACGCCAACTACGGCCAGGGGGGCACGGCCCATGGGCCGCTGCCCAACGTGATCCGCGCGCACCGCGACGAGCTGCGGCGGGCGTCCACCGGCGCGCTCGACCATCTGGTGATCGACGTCATCGGCTTTCTTTTCGACCAGATCCTCGCCGACCCCAAGGTGCCGCCGCAGATGGCGCGCCAGATCGCCCGCCTGCAGCTGCCGGTGTTGCGCGCGGCCTTGGGTGACCCCGGCTTCTTCTCCTCGCACCGCCACCCTGTGCGCCGCTTCATCAACCGGCTGGCATCGCTGGGAGCCGGTTTCGAGGACTTCTCCGAGGCCGGTGCGCAGGAGTTCCTGGCCAAGGTCAAGGCCCTGGTGCAGGACGTGATCGAAGGTGACTTCGACCAGATCGAGGTCTACGAACACAAGCTGGCGGCGCTGGAGCACTTCGTGGCCGATCAGGCGGCCAAGGATCTGCAGGCCAGGAATGGCGCCAACGCGCTGCTGTCCGAGAAGGAGGACCAGTACCGGCTGCGCCAGCTGTACGCCCAGCGCCTGGCGGGAGATCTGAAGGACGTTGAGGCACCCGGCTTCCTGCGCGATTTCGTGAGTCGCGTCTGGAGCCAGGTCCTGCTGCGCGCTGCCGAACTGGGTGGTGTCGATGGGGAGCAGGCGCAGCGTTTGCGGCGGGTCGGGCGCGACCTGTTCCTGAGCGTGCATGCCAAGCCCACACCGGCCCTGCGCAAGGCCTTCCTGGCCGAGCTGCCCAAGCTGATGCACGACCTCACCGAAGGCATGAACCTGATCGGCTGGCCCGAAGCCCAGCGCAGGACCTTCTTTGGCCAGCTGATGCCGGCCCATGCCGAAGCGCTGAAGAGCCCCGGCGGCAGCCAGCTGGAAGTCAACCTGATGGCACGCAAGGTGGATGGTGCGCTGCAGCGACCCTTGCCGTCACGCGATGACTTGCGCGCCGCGGGCATGCTGCCGGTGCTGTTGGACGAGATTCCCCCGCCTCAGCTGAACGCCGAGGAAGTGCAGCGTGTCGGTTATGTCGACGAAGCAACAGTCGATTGGACGCGCCCGGTGCAGGCGGATGTGTCGCAGTCCGCCGAGACCGAAGCCGCTGACTCGCCGGCCCTGGCCGCATTGCCGGTGCTACCGGGTCTGCCGGCGCCTGCGGAGGCGCCGGAGGCCACCCAGGGCCGTGAACTGGCCGACCACGTGCAGATCGGCTTCGCCTACCAGATGCACCTGGACGGCGAGTGGCGCAAGGTGCGTCTGTCGCATGTCAGCCCGGCGCGCAGCTTCTTCATCTTCACCCATGGCTCGCGCCACAAGAAGACGGTCTCGCTGACCCAGCGCATGCTGGTGCGCCTGTGCGAGACGGGTCGGCTCAAGGCCTTCGAAACCGCCAACCTGATCGATCGGGCAACGACTCGCGCGCGACGCCAGCTGGCTGGCCTGGGCACAGCCCACGTCGGCGGCATTGCGACGCGGCAGTGATCCTGTCAGGCGGCCGCGGCGACCAGGCGCCTGGCCATGCGCAGCGCCGCGATCAGGCTTGCCGGATCGGCCTTGCCCTGCCCGGCGATGTCGAAGGCCGTGCCGTGGTCCGGACTGGTGCGCACGAAGGGCAGGCCCAGTGTCACGTTGACGCCCTGTTCCATGCCCAGGTACTTGACCGGGATCAGCCCCTGGTCGTGTGTCATCGCCACGACGAGGTCGAACTCGCCGCGTCGGGCCCGCATGAACACAGTGTCGGGCGCAAAAGGGCCTTGCACGTCCAGCCCCTCGGCTCGAGCAGCCAGCACGGCCGGGCCGATGATGCGAAGCTCCTCGTCGCCGAACAGGCCACCTTCCCCGGCATGTGGGTTCAGGCCCGCCACCGCCATGCGAGGCCGCTGCTGGCCCCAGGCCGCACTCGCCACATGCGCGATGCGCAGCGTCTGTAGTACGGCGTCGAAGGTGATCGCGTCCAGGGCGCTACGCAACGACATGTGGATGGTCACCAGCACGACACGCAGTTCCGGGTTGACCAGCATCATGCGCACGGCCGGCATCGGGCCTTCCGGCGGGGCGGCCAGCATCTGCAGCATCTCGGTGTGACCGGGGTAGGGCAGACCAGCGGCTGCCAGGGCTTCCTTGTGGATCGGCGCGGTGACGATGGCGCCGCCCTGTCCGGCCCGGACCCAGCGCACCGCCTCTTCGATGCAGCGTGCAGAGGCCGCACCGTTGCGTGCGTCGATGCGGCCCGGCGGCAGTCCGGCCAGATCGGCGGGCAGATCGGCCGGCTGCAGCACCGGCAGGCAGCCCGGTGGCACGTCCGCCAGATCAGCCGGCGACTCGATCACGGCCAACATCGCGGCCCCTGCGCGGCGCATCGCGCCTGCATCCGCCAGCACGACCGCGTTGCCCAGCTCGCCCTGGCGAAAGGCGGCAACGATGATCTCAGGACCGATGCCGGCGGCGTCGCCCATCGTCAGCAACAGGGGTTTGAGGCGGGTCACGCGGGGTTGTCCACGTCGATGAAGTCGTGCCGCAGGCCGAACTGCGCTGCCACATGCGCGGCCACGGCCGGCGCGCCGAAGCGTTCGGTGGCGTGGTGACCACAGGCCAGGAAGGCCACGCCGGTCTCGCGTGCCAGGTGGGCCTGAGGTTCGGAGATTTCACCGGTGACGAAGGCGTCGGCACCGGCTGCGATGGCGGCTTCGAAGTAACCTTGCGCGCCGCCGGTGCACCAGGCCACACGGCGCAGAGGGCGGCCGTCGCCCGGCACCACCAGGGCCGACCGACCCAGCTGCGCCTGTGCGGTCTGCGTCAGTGCCGCCAGCGTCGTCTGAGTCTGCGCGATGAAGCCGATCGACTGTTCGCCGAAGCGGCCGTTAGCGGCCAGCCCGAGGCGCCGGCCCAGTTGCGCGTTGTTGCCCAGTTCCGCATGCGCGTCCAATGGCAGGTGGTAGGCCAGCAGGTTGACGCCAGCGGCCATCAGGCGTCGCACGCGGGCCGCCAGCCAGCCGGTCAGGCGGCCGTCCTGTCCGCGCCAGAACAGGCCATGGTGGACGATCAGGGTGTCCGCGCCGGCAGCGATTGCCTCATCGATGAAGGCCAGGCTGGCCGTCACCCCCGAGGCGATGTGAAGCACTTCGGCGCGGCCCTCCACCTGCAGGCCGTTCGGCCCATAATCCTTGAAATCATCGGGCCGCAGCAGCATCTGCAAGCTCATCTCGACATCCGAACGAAGGGCCATGCGCCGCATTCTGCCCCCTTCGCCTGCGCGCGCTCCCAGGTGCCGCGATGTGGCGTAGAACCTGGCTCGTCTTTTCGCAGGCCGTCACGGTGGCCGTAGCGGCGCTGTTTGTCGTCGTCACGCTCAAGCCGCAATGGCTGCCCGCAGGGGGTGGTGGGGCTGCGGCACTGCTGCCTTCACCCACCGTGGTGCAGGTGGCGCAGGCTCCTGCCATGCCCGCATCCGCCGGGGTCATGGGTGGCTTCACGCTGGCCGCGCGTCGTGCCGCGCCCGCCGTGGTCAGCGTCACGGCGACCAAGCTCACGCGCAGCCCGCATGCGGACGATCCTCGATTCAGGTTCTTCTTCGGCGATCGGCCTGGCTCTCAGCAGCAGGTGGGCCTGGGTTCGGGGGTCATCGTATCGCCCGAAGGCTATCTGCTGACCAACCACCACGTGGTGGAGGATGCGACCGAGATCGAAGTCCAGCTGGCCGACGGGCGCAACACCCGCGCCCGCATCGTCGGCACCGACGTCGAGACCGACATCGCGGTGCTGAAGATCGACCTGGATGCGCTGCCGGCCATCACGCTGGGCGATGTGCGCGCGCTGCAGGTCGGCGATGCGGTGCTGGCCATCGGCAATCCGTTCAACGTCGGGCAGACCGTGACCGCCGGCATCGTCAGCGCGCTGGATCGCAGCCAGGCGGGTTCTTCGCCGTTCCAGAACTTCATCCAGACCGACGCCGCCATCAACCCCGGCAATTCAGGCGGCGCGCTGGTGGACATCAGCGGCAACCTGGTGGGCATCAACACCGCCATCTTCTCGCGCACCGGCGGCAGCCTGGGCATTGGCTTTGCCGTGCCGGTGGACACCGCGCGCCAGGTGATGGAGGCGCTGGTTCGTGGTGGTGTGGTGCACCGCGGCTGGATCGGCGTGGAGCCGCGCGACTTGACGGCCGAACTGGCCGACAACCTGTCCCTGCCGGTGAAGAGCGGTGTGCTGATCACCGGCGTGCTGCAGGACGGACCAGCGGCGCGAGCCGGCGTGCGGCCGGGGGACGTGGTGGTCAGCGTGGCCGGTCAGCCGGTGCGCAGCGCGAGCTCGCTGTTTGCCACCGTAGCCAACCTGCAGCCCGGCAGCACGGTGGCCATCACCGTGCAGCGCGCTGCTCAGCAGGTGCCGATCGAAGTCCAGGTCGGACAGAGGCCCAAGGCAGGGGCCAGCCGTTGAGCGCTTGGGCCCACGCGTCTACAGCATCAGTGCCAGCCGTTCCAGCACCAGAACGGCAAAGAAGCCCAGGGCGGCCACCAGCGTCCACTTCACGATGACGATGCCACGCCGGCGCCACACCAGCTGACCGGTGGCCACGTAGACGGCAAAGCTCAGCAAGCCGGCCACCAGAAGCAGACCGAAGAGCAGACGAAAGACCAGCATCACCAGGCCGGCGCGAGTTGCGCAAAGCCCTGCGGCGCGTCGGCTTCGCGCTCGAAGCTCACGACCTCGTAGGCAGTCTCGTCGGCCAGCAGCTTGCGAAGCAGCCGGTTGTTCAGTGCGTGGCCGCTCTTGTAGGCCACGTAGCTGGCCAGCAGCGGCTTGCCGGCGATGTGCAGGTCGCCGATGGCGTCCAGGATCTTGTGCTTGACGAACTCGTCGTCGTAGCGCAGGCCGTCGCTGTTGAGCACGCGGTAGTCGTCGACGACGATCACGTTGTCCATGTTGCCACCCAGGCCCAGGCCGCGGGTGCGCATCATCTCCACGTCCTTGGTGAAGCCGAAGGTGCGCGCGCGCGCGATGTCACGCTTGTACTGACCGCGGGAGAAGTCGAATTCGACGCGCTGACCGGTGGTGTCCACCGCCGGGTGGTTGAACTCGATCTCGAAGCTCAGCTTGTAGCCGTGGAAGGGTTCGAGCCGCGCCCACTTGAGTGTCGGTCCTTCGCCTTCGCGCAGCTCCACCGCCTTCTTGACACGCAGGAAGCGCTTGGGCGACTTCTGCTGTTCGATGCCGGCGCTTTGCAGCAGGAAGACAAAGGCTGCCGCACTGCCGTCCAGGATGGGCACTTCTTCGGCCGTGATGTCGACGTAAAGGTTGTCCAGCCCTAGCCCGGCGCAGGCCGACATCAGGTGTTCGATGGTCTGCACCTTGGGCGCACCGGGATCGCCGCCCGGGCTGATGGTGCTGGCCATGCGTGTGTCGCAGACGGCCTGAGCCGAGACCGGAATATCCACCGGCTGCGGCAGGTCGATGCGCCGAAATACGATGCCGGCGTCCGCCGGTGCGGGGCGCAGAGTCAGCTCCACACGTTGCCCACTGTGCACGCCCACACCCACGGCGCGGGTCAGGGCCTTGATCGTGCGTTGCATCAGCATGGGCTGATTCTCCGCGATTGCTGCGCCCGCAGCACCGGCAGGGCGGTCTAACCAGGCTGACCAGGCGCTGGGTGAGGTCGAAGCGGCAGCGCGAGGCGGTCACTTTCGTCCTTGAGCATCACACCGGTGCTGCCCAGACCCTGCGCCAGCGCCAGCAGCCAGGTGATCTTGCGCGCCGCCGCGCCATGGGCCAGGCCTGCGGGGCGGATGTTGCTGACGCAGTTGCGCAGCGCATCGGCCAGGCCCGGGCGAGGCGCCGAGGCCAGATAGGCGACCAGGCTGTCGGGCGAGGACAGGCCGGGGCCTTCGCCGATCAGCACCAGCACCGCGGGCGCAGCCAGTGCGGCACCGGCTGCGTCCCCCAGCGCGACCCGGTATTGCTGTGCCACCAGCACCGGGTCCAAACGCAGATCGGCTGCAGCCGGATGCGTCTGCAAGGCGGCCTGGAGGCTGGCGGGCTTTGGGCTTCTATGCAGGCCGAGCCCAAAGCCCGACAGCCTCCTGGCAGGGTCCACGCGACCTGTGGCCTAATGCCGGGTTTCGCCCAACAGGACCGGAGCCCGCGATGGCCAGCAAGATCAGAACCGAAGCCGACCGCAAAGCCACCCCACAACCCGCGCCGCCCAAGGGCGTGACGATCACCCGGCGGCTGGGCCAGAAGAGCAGCCTGGAGCGCGGCACGCAGACGCGCAGCAAGAAGAACCCCGGCAAGCGCCCCAAGAGCGGCGGCTGATCGCCGCTGGCGACGGCGGACTTGGTGCGCAGCCATGTTGCGGATCACCGAGTTGCGGTTGCCGCTAGACCATGCGCCGCAGGCCCTGCGCGCCGCGGTGGCGCAGCGTCTGGGCCTGCAAGAGGCTGATCTCCAGGGCCTGACCATCTTCAGACGCGCCTGGGATGCACGCAAGAAGTCGGCCATCGTCCTGAGCTACACGGTCGACGTCCAACTCGTCGCCGGCGTGGACGAAGCCAGCGTGCTGGCCCGTCACAGCGGCGATGCGCACATCCGGCCGACGCCTGACACCCGTTACCGGCCGATCGGCCACGCGCCGGCGGACTTCGCGGCTTCGGGCCGGCCGCGGCCGGTTGTCGTCGGCTTCGGCCCCTGCGGCATTTTTGCCGCGCTGATCCTGGCGCAGATGGGTCTGTGCCCGATCGTTCTGGAGCGTGGCAAGCCGGTGCGCGAGCGCACCAAGGACACCTGGGGCCTGTGGCGCAAGGGCCAGCTCGATCCCGAATCCAACGTGCAGTTCGGCGAGGGAGGCGCTGGCACCTTCAGCGACGGCAAACTGTGGAGCCAGATCAGCGATCCGCGCCACCTGACGCGCAAGGTGCTGACCGAATTCGTGCGCTCAGGTGCGCCCGAAGAAATCCTTTATGTGGCCAAGCCGCACATCGGGACATTCCGCCTGGTGGGCATGGTGGAGAAGATGCGCGCCCAGATCGAGTCGCTGGGAGGCGAGATCCGGTTTCGCCAACCAGTGGTTGACTTGCACATCGCTCACGGCCGCCTGCGCGGCGTGGTGCTGGCCGACGGCAGCGAGCTGCGAGCCGACCATGTCGTGCTGGCGGTGGGCCACAGCGCGCGCGACACCTTTGTGATGCTGCAGCGCCGGGGCGTGTGGCTGGAGGCCAAGCCCTTTTCGGTCGGGTTTCGCATCGAGCACCCGCAAAGCGTGATCGACCGCGCCCGCTTCGGCCTCAGCGCGGGCCATCCCATCCTGGGTGCTGCCGACTACAAGCTGGTGCACCACGCCAGCAACGGGCGTTCGGTGTACAGCTTTTGCATGTGCCCAGGCGGAACGGTGGTGGCGGCCACATCCGAGCCGGGCCAGGTGGTCACCAACGGCATGAGCCAGTACTCGCGCAACGAACGCAACGCCAATGCCGGCATCGTGGTCGGGATAACGCCCGAGGACTACCGGCAGGATCGGGGCCAGCAGGGCCAGAATGGCCCGGTGAACCCGCTGGACGGCGTGATCTTCCAGCGCCAATGGGAGAGCCGTGCCTTCGAACTGGGCGGCGGCGGCTACCGGGCACCGGCGCAACTGGTGGGGGATTTCATCAGACGTCAGCCCTCCAGCGCCGCGGGTGCGGTGCTGCCTTCGTACCAGCCGGGCGTGCACTTCACCGACCTGGCCGAACGCGGCCGGGGCAGCCTGCCGGACTACGTGCTGGACGGCATCCGCGAAGCGCTGCCGGCCTTCGAGCGCCAGATCCGGGGTTTTGCGATGGCCGATGCGGTGCTGACCGGCGTCGAAACGCGCACATCGTCGCCGCTTCGCATCACCCGCGGCAGCGATTGCCAGAGCCTGAACGTGCCTGGCCTGTACCCGGCCGGTGAAGGCGCGGGTTACGCCGGTGGCATCATGTCCGCTGGCGTGGATGGCATCCAGGTGGCCGAGGCCCTGGGTGCCCGGCTGCTGGCCGAGCATGCGGCACGTTGACGCCACCAAATCGGTCTGGCGGTGCCCCCCCCTTCAGGTGTCAAGCGAAGTGGCGGAGCCACGGTTGATGATGAGCCGCTCAGTTGCTCTGCAGGATGCGCCGCCCCGCCGCCTGTTGCACCGGCCGCGCGTTCATCGGGTAGATGCGTGCAAACAGTTCGATCTGCTCGGGCGAGACCGTCACCGGCTGGCGCATCACCACCCATTGCACGTCCTCCGTGCAGGGCGGGGTGGTGAGCGAGCCCATGTAGGTGTAGTAGCGGTGATCGGCAGGCAGCAGTTCGTTCAGGTCCAGCGCCACGCGGGCCGGCACGTCCTGGTCCCGCTCCAGCGGCAGGTTGTTCCAGACCTTCTGCACTGCGCCTTGTGCCGGGCCCTTCTCCAGCAGCAGCGCCACCACGGCCAGCTTGCCCATCGGGTCCTTGTGCACCATGTGCACCGACATCTCGAACTGCCGGCCGTCGATGCGCTCTTCCGATGGACGGTGGAAGTGGAACTGCTGCAGCTCGAAGCGCCTGCCGCCAATCTCGACGGCATTGCCGGACGCGATGTTGGCCTGCACCGTGTGGCCGTTGTCGATGACGCTGAAGCGGCTGGAATGGTAGTCGAAGCGCACCGGCTCCAGGTCCACGGCAAGGCCGCCGCGGATGTCGATCGGACTTTGCCGCTGGCCGATGCCGCACAGGCTGAACTCGGGCCTGAGGCCACCCCAGGTCTGTGGGCCGGCCGGACCGACGTATTCCCAGTGGGCTTCGCTGCCGTGCACGGCGGCCGGTTTCGCCACGGGTCGTGGGCGTGCGGCGCGCACGGCAGCTGAAGCCGGCGCTGCCGGATTTGCGGCGACATGTGGTGCGGCGGCTGCCGCTGTCGCGCCATGCACCGGTGGCGAGGTCAGATGCGCCGCCACCGGGACGACGCCAGCGGAGGGCACACGGGCTGGGCTGTCAGGCCTGGGTGGCACTTTGGGCTCGACGCTGGGTGCGGCCGCGGGTTGGGCCGGTGGCTTTGCCGGCCTGGACACCACCAGCGTGTCCTGCTGGCTTGCCGAAGCCGAAACCGTGCTGCCCGCTTTCGGGTTCTGCAAGCGCTCGGCCAGGCGGCGGCGCAGCTGTTCCATCGGGTCGGTGGGCGGGGCGGTGGCTTCTTCCGTCGCGCTGGCGGAATCAGGCGCTGGCTTGGCGGCGGCCGGTTTGCCTGGCTTGGGCGGGTGCGCTTCGGCGGCTGCATCAGCCCAGTTGGTCTGAAAGGCGCAGAGAGCCAGCAACAGAAGGGCAGGGGCAGGTCGAGCGGTCTTCATGGTGATGGCTCCTCGCCCGGTTATCGGCGCCGGCCTGCACCGACTTGACCCCGCCGTCAGCCCAGGCGCGGCCGGACCCAGGCCCAGGCCAGCATCCCCACACCCAGCAGGCACAAGGAGGCGAGCGCCAGCGCGACTGTGGAATGCATCACCATCGGTGCCAGCACGCCGGCCACCAACGCATTGGCCAGGCTGCCCACGCTGGCCTGTACCGAAGAGGCCATGCCGCGCCGGTCGGGCGCCAGGTCCAGTGCCCGCAGTGTGACGGCCGGCACCATCGACGCCCAACCGAAGGAGAACACCGCAACCGGCAACAGTGCCCAGGCGGCATGCGGTGCCAGCAGTGCATTGCCGGCCACGTTCACGACGGAGGTGGCCAGCATGATCTGGAAGCCCAGCCGGATCTGGCGGCTGGGCGCAATCCTGCCAGCCATCCGGCCCGACAGCCAGGCACCCCCCATGATGCCGCCGATGCTCAGCACAAAGAACCAGAAGAACTGCTGCGGCGCCAGACGCAGGTGTTCCCCCAGCCACGCCGGTGCCGACAACACGTACAGGAACATGCCGTTGAACGGGATGCCGCTGGCGAAAACCAGCGCCACGAAGCGCGGGTTGCGCAGCAGTTGCGCATAACCACGCAGGAGGTTGCCGGCATCGAAGGGCTGGCGTGCCCGGGCGTGCAGACTCTCCGGCAACCAGCGCCAGTTTGCCAGCCACAGTGCAGCCCCCAGGACAACCAGCAGCCAGAAGATGGCGTGCCAGTCGGCATGCACGAAAAGGTAGCCGCCCACCAGCGGCGCCACCGCCGGCGCGATGCCGAAGAAGATGGTCACCTGCGACATCACCCGCTGGGCGTCGGCCGGCGGGAACATGTCGCGGATGATGGCCCGCGACACCACCATGCCGGCCCCGGCCGACATGCCCTGGACGGCACGCCAGAACACCAGCTCGCCGATCGTCTGGGCCAGAGCGCAGCCCAGCGAGGCCAACGTGAACGCCGCCACGCCGGCCAGCACCACGGGCCGCCGACCCAGGCTGTCCGACAGGGCACCGTGGAACAGGTTCATCACCCCGAATCCCAGCAGGTAGCTCGACAGCGTCTGCTGCATCTGCACCGGCGTTGCGCCGACGCTGCGTGCGATGCCGGCGAACGCCGGCAGGTAGGTATCGATCGAGAACGGCCCCAGCATGCCCAGGCAGGCCAGCAGCAGGGCGAGCTGCCAGCGCTTGCCACGCCAGAGTCGTGCAGCGTCGGGGTTCATCCGGTAGGGGTCAAAGCGGCGCAGTGTAGTGGCCGCTTGGCGTGGCTTCATGGCTTCAAAAGCTCTTGACCCTGGGCCCAGCATGATGGGCGACAGAGCACCGCTGCGCCCGGGCACCGCCCGATGGCTGGAGCGATGCGGCGGCCCCCAGTGCGAAGGTCACCGTTGGTCCAGCTGCATCGGGCGGCCGCGGCAGCAGGAGTGGCAGCCCTTGTGCCCGACCGCCGGCGTGATGCAGGCGTACCTCGAGCAAGCCACGCGGCCTCACCGGCCCAGGGTGTGGACAGGGTGACGAACAGCTGCACCTGGGGCAGGGCGGCGCCGCTGTCAAGCAGGAAGCACCGCACCGCCAGGCCGCCCATGCTGTGCGCGACGACCCGCAGGCGCCTGATTTCGAGCCGGGCGCAGAGGGCATCCGCCGTCTCTTCGCCCAGCACACGGTTGGCCACCAGGTCGACGATGCGGATGATGTGCGGCCCAGGCGAGCGTTCAGCGAGCCCTCCCACGCCAGGCAGGAACATAAGTGTGAAGCAAGCCGATAGGCCGGATTCTGTGCACCGGCGCCCCTTGCGGTTGACCGGCGTGACCGCCATTCGTCTTGGCCGGGGGTCACCCCCCGGCTCGGTGCCACCTACCCGCACACTCGTCGGGCCGAGTCAACGTGTGCCTATTTGGTGTTGCTGCGCGTAGAGATTGCCCGTTTCACCCAATCCGGGGCCTTGCCCCAGATTGGGTGGCTGTTCGGTCGCGGCTCGCGCCGCGGCCGGACAGCTTGCGCTGCCCGACGACCGGCTCGCGCCGGTCCCTCGCAGAACACCCAGGTTCCGGGGAACCCTGGATTGACTCGTCTCTGTTGCTCTGATCCTCACCTCACGGTGGACAGCCGTTAGCTGCTACGCCGCCCTGCGCAGTCCGGACCTTCCTCCAGTGCCGTGTTTCCACGCTTGCACCAGCGGCGGTCTGGCCTGCTTCACACAGCGATTATCGCTGCGGGAGCTGTGTGAGACTGGTGCCTGCTGACATGCGCCGGCGACAAGATGGCACTGATCTACCAGGAACGCATTCTCGATCTGGGCACGCATGGGCTCGTGACACTGACCCAGGACCTGGGCGGCTACCTGCCCATCCCGGCACAGAAGTTCGGTCATGCTCGCTGGCATGCCCCCGACGGCAAGGTGCACGAGCGGCTGGCCCTGTGCACGCGTCGGTCCAGCGCCGCGGCGCTGGACGAAGCGGCGCGGGCGCTGCGGGCACGCCTGACCGGCGCCGTGCCGGCGGTACAGGCTCGTGTGGACTGGGTGGCGGCGCAAGCCGACGACGACTATCTGGAAGCGCCCGGGCAAGCTGCTGCGCTGGATGGGGGCCTGCTGCTGCTGATCTTCGGCCGCTTGGCTGGGCCGCACATCATCCGCATCGTCGACCTGGTGGCCAACCGTGTGCTGGGCGAAGAGACGGCGGATGCCCTCTGCGCCCGGCTCGAAGTCAAGCGCCTGCTGGTCGGGCAGGCCTATGAGGCGGTGCTGCACGGCAGTGGCGGGTCCTGGGTTGGCTTGTGGCTGGGCGCCGGGCTCGAACTGCTGTGTTGGCGTGATGGGCGCCTGCAGCGAGCCGCGCCGCGGCCTGTGCTGGACAGCCTCGGGCGGTTCGCGCTGACGCCGCAAGCCTGGTTCGTCCATCCCTACGAAAGTCGGGAGATTCGGGTCTTCGAGGCCACGGTTGCGGCCTCTGCCCCCAAGCTCGTCAACAGCACCCACCTGTGCGCCGGCAGTCTCTTCCTGCACGGCGCCTTGCAGGCAGACCGTTGCGTTGTGGATCACGGCGGGGGCGTGGTGGAAGTGCTGGACGGGCAGGGCCGCAGCGTCATCGCCCTGCGCCCCTTCCCGGCGCTGGCGCGCAAGGACAACGCCGGCGTGGGCACGCCTGCAGCCGATGGGCGCCATGTTCTGTGCGGCGGTGGGGGCAAGTTGGCGCTGGATCTGGCCCAGGCCCGGCAGGCCGAGCCACCCGCGCCCCCACCCCTGCCCGACTACGAGCGCCTGGTCTTCAAGCCCGAGGTTCTGTACCGCGCCGACCAGCAGGCCACGGCAAGCGGCCTGGCAACGCTGCACCGCGGTGAACTGCAGGTCCTGCCCTGGGAATGCCTGGATTGGGCCGCGGCCCTGTCCGCCACCTCACGCCGCAGCCGCACAGCGCGCGCCACCGCGGCCGACAACTCGGCCTGGGCGGATCTGCAGCGACCCGGCTTTCGTCTGCTCGTGGCGCCGGGTGGCGCTGGACTTTGCCAGCTGTACGGCCTGCCGCACCTGCCACGCGGCGAACGCTGGCCGCTGCACGAGGGCCGGGCGATGATGCACCTCTGCCAGATCGATCTCGCCGCACTGGCTGCACTGGGCATCACAACGCCCTTGCCCACCCGCGGTGGCCTGCTGGTGTTCGTGGCGACCGATAACGAAGGCCAAGTGGCCATCAACGAGCTGTTCAACCCGGTTGCCGTGCGCGTGATCTGCCTCGAACAACTGGCCGCAAAACCAGCACCGGCCCCGGTGGGTGCAGCGCCCCGGCCGGCGCGCCAGCCCCTGAAGCCGGTGGCCGGCAGCGCGGTCTGGCCGCAGCCCAATGCGGCGCTGGTGCAGGCGTTGGGCTGGGCGCCGCAGGCCATCGATGCTTACCGCCAGCATCTGGACCGCCGGATGCCCGAAGGCGCTGGCAATGGCCACCTGCTGCTGGGCTACCCCGGCCTGCTGCAGAGCAACGACCTCGACATCGACGCCGCTGCCGAACACGACCTGCCAGGCGGCCCAACGGCCTGGCGCCTGCTGCTGCAACTGGACAGCGACGAGACGCTGATGTGGGGCACCGACAGCGGCCGGCTCTACTTGATGGTGCACGAGTCCGACTTGGCCGCCGGCGACTTCAGCCGTGTCGTGGCGCTGACCCAGGGGTTGTGAGCCCGGCTGGCAGGCCGCCTCTACACTGGCCCCTTCCTGCCCCGCGGCCGCCGCCGGCCTTGCCACGATGAGCACCCCTGCTTCTGCTTTGCCCGCTGCCCCTCCAAGCGTTCGCTGGGGCTGGCTGCCGCCGATGAACAGCCCGCGCTACTACCTGATGCTGGCAGTGCTGGGCATCTTCATCCTGGGGCCGTTGGGCGGGGTGACGGCCTCGTACATGAACTTTTCCATCGGTTTCTTCGTCGGTGGGCAGGTGCTGGCGGGCATCCTGGGTTCCACCGTGACGCTGGGCTACGGGCCCGAAGGCAAACACGGCGCCAACTACATGCAGACGGCGGCGGCCTCGGTTGCCGGCATGGCCGGCATGGGCGTGCTGATCCAGGCCATGGTGTGGATGGGCCTGCCGCAGCCGCCGCTGTGGCAACTGATGCTGTTCATGGGCGCCATCGGCATGTTCGGCGCGGGTGTGGGCATGCTGTACACGCCCATCCTGGTGGACCGGCTGCAGCTGACCTTTCCGTCCGGCCTGGCGGTGGCCAACATCCTGCGCGCGCTGACCGACCCGGTGCTGCTCAAGCGCTCCGTCTCGCGCCTGGGCACGGGCATGGGCCTGGGCCTGCTGGGTGGGCTGGGCTCGGCCAAGCTGGCCTTGCTGGGTGCCATCGAGCTGTCCACCTCCACGCTGGGCGCGGGCCTGCTGGTCGGTGCTCGCATCGGCGTGGCGGCGCTGGTGGCGGGTCTGACGGGCACCTTGCTGATCCCCTTGTTTGTCGACATCGGCTGGCTGCGGCCAGGCGAGCCCTTCCGCAAGATCACCTTCCTGATCGGTCTGGGCCTGATCATGGGCGCGGCCATCCTCGACATCGGGCAGATCCTGCAGCAGGCCTGGCGGCGCTGGCGTTCACCACCGCAAGCGCGTGAGGTCGTGCCGCCCCAGCCCGGTTGGCAGCGCACGCATGTCGGCCGACTCATCGCCTGGGTGGTGTTCTGGGGCGCGACGGTGGTGTGGGTCGGTGCCAGCGTGCTCGACCAGCCGGTGTTCTTCATGGCGCTGGCCATCGTGCTGGTCTTCGTGTTTGCGATGGTCAACGGCATCTCGCTAGGCATCAGCGACAGCAACCCGATCAGCTCGGCCTTCGTCACTGCGGTGGTGCTGATGGCCGCGCTGGGCCTGAAGGACCCCACGGTCGGCCTGATGGCCGGCGGCATCCTGCTGGTGAGCTGCAGCGTGGCCGGCGACATGCAGCAGGACCGTTCCACCGGCTGGCGCCTGGGTACGCCGCGCAGCATCCAGTTCCGTTTCCAGGTGCTGGGCCTGGTGGTGGGTGCCATCCTTACCGTGGGCTTCGCCAAGCTGTTCATGAGCGCCTACCCGGTGCTGGCGCTGGACCAGACCGTGATGCAGGCCAAGGACCAGCCGGCGCAATGGATGTCGGCGATGACCTACAAATTCGTCGGGGCCTTGCGCAGCCTGACCGACGACAAGCCCTACCAGCGCTGGGCCATCGTGCTGGGCCTGGCCATCGGCTTTGCCGTGCAGGTGCTGCGCAAGGCCCTGTTCGGCAGCCCGGCCTACCAGCGCTGGCGCGACGGCAGCGCCGGTGGCAAGCCGGGTGACTTCGTGCTCGACGCCATCGTGCTGCCTTCGCCCTATGCCTACAGCTTTGGCACCTTCCTGGGTCTGGCCACCTCCATCTGGTTTGCACTGGGTGGTGTGCTGGCCGGGGTGACGGATTGGTTCAAGTCGCGCCAAGGCGAGGCGCCTGGCGACGAGGCCTTGCCATCGGACATGAGCACGGTGTCGCTGATCGGCGGAGGTCTGATTGCCGGCGATGCGCTGGCTGCGTTGGGGTTGGGGCTGGTGGGTCTTCTGGCCATGGTGGCGGGGTAGGGCTGGCCAAACCGTGGTCGGGTCGACCGGCGCTGGCGCACGCCTTCAGCGGTGATTTCGCGGGCGGGCAGGCAGCTTTCAAGCCAGCAAGGCGGCCAAGGGCACCACGTCCACCTGTTCGGCCAAGGCGTACCGACGCTCGCCAGGATAGACAACGTAGAGGTGATCCAGCTTCAGATCGCGCAGCGCGATGCGCATCGAAGGCGTCATCTGCGGTGCGTCTGCGCGCTTGAACTCGACGCCGATGCGGCGGCCCGCCTTGAACAGCAGCAGGTCCAGCTCAGCGCCGTTGTGCGTGGCCCAGAAGTAGGCTTCGTCGGGCGCTGCGACACGCAGCACCTGTTCCAGTGCAAAACCTTCCCAGCTGGCGCCGCTGCGTGGGTGCACCAGCAGCGCGTCCAGTGTCTGCACGCCCATCAGCGCGTGCAACAGCCCGGTGTCGCGAAAGTAGAGTTTGGGCGCCTTGACCTGCCGCTTGCCCAGGTTCTGGTGCCAGGGCTGCAACTGACGCAGCATGAAAGTCTGGGTCAGCACGTCGAGGTGCCGCCGAACGGTGGGCTCTGAAACGGCCAGCGACCGCGCCGGGTCTGCCGCATTCCAGACCTGGCCGTGGAAGTGGGCCAGCATGCGCCAAAAACGCAGCATGGCTGGCGCGGCGACGTTGATGCCAAACTGCGGCAGGTCGGTCTCTACATGGCGCTGGATGGCCTGCACACGCCAGGCCACGCTGTCGGCGTCGCTGGCAGCGAGGAAAGCGCGTGGATAGCCACCGCGCAGCCAGAGTTCGGTCTGACGCGTGGCGCCAACTTCGGCGATGTCGAAGCCACCCACCTCGATGACCTCGACACGCCCGAGTAGCGACTCGCCGGCCTGGCGCAACAACGCCGGTGATGCGCTGCCGAGCAGCAGGAACTGGCCATTGGCCTCGCAGCGGTCGATCAGCACGCGCAGTACCGGGAAGAGGCCAGGGGCGAGCTGCACCTCGTCGATGACGATGGGGCCCATGTCGCTGCCGGTGGTGCCTGTGAGCGCGGTCAGCGCCGTGACCGGTTGCAGCAGGCGCTGCTGGTCCACCGGGTCTTCAAGGTCGAACCAGCGTGCACCACCGCGCGGTACCAGGCTGGCGGCCAGCGTGCTCTTGCCGCTTTGGCGCGGGCCGGCCAGCACGACGGCGCGCGAACGGCCCAGGGCTCGCCGAACCTGGGCCTGCAGGGTCCTGCGGGCGATGTTCACGTGGCGAGTGTCTCACGAACATAATGAAAAAGGAACGTGGCATGTTCCTATTTCATGGTGACATGGGCGTCAGGCCTGGACACCGTTCGCCATCACGCGACCATGCATGAGCCGGCTCGACGAACGCGCCCGGCTCAGATCGACATGCGCTGGCGCACCCGATCGGCTTGCATGTCCGCGCCGCGGCCGCGCAGCACGACCTCGCCGCGTTCCATCACCAGGTAGTGGTCGGCCAGCTCGGCGGCGAAGTCGTAGTACTGCTCGACCAGCACGATGGCCATGCGCTGCCCGTTCAGGCCGCTGTCGGCCAGCATGCGCAAGACGCGGCCGATGTCCTTGATGATGCTCGGCTGGATGCCTTCGGTGGGTTCGTCCAGCATCAGCAGGCGCGGCCCGGCGGCCAGCGCGCGGCCGATCGCCAGTTGCTGCTGCTGGCCGCCCGACAGGTCACCGCCGCGGCGACCGATCATCTGCCGCAACACCGGGAACAACTCGAAGATCTGCGGCGGGATGGCCGTGCCACCCGGGCGCGAGGCCAGGCCCATGCGCAGGTTGTCTTCCACTGTCAGACGACCGAAGATTTCGCGGCCCTGCGGCACGTAGCCGATGCCGGCACGCACGCGTTCGTAGGCCGTGGCCGCGGTGATGTCGGTGCCACCCAGCGCCACGCGCCCGGCCCGCACCGGCAGCACGCCCATCAGGCTCTTGAGCAGGGTGGTCTTGCCGACGCCGTTGCGCCCCAGCACGACGGTGATCTCGCCCAACCGTGCCTGCAGCGCCACGTCGCGCAGGATGTGGCTGCCGCCGTAATACTGGTTCAGGCCTTCGACCTGCAGCAGCGGCGTGGTGGCTTCAGCGGCCAAGGTAGACCTCGACGACTTTCTGGTTGGCCTGCACTTCCGACAGCAGGCCTTCCGCCAGCACACTGCCTTCGTGCAGCACCGTGACCTTCTTGCGGCCCTGGGTGAGCTGCTCGACAAACTTCATGTCGTGTTCCACCACCACCAGCGAGTGCTGGCCTTCCAGCGTGAGGAAGAGCTCGGCCGTGCGTTCGGTCTCTTCATCGGTCATGCCAGCCACGGGCTCGTCCAGCAACAGCAGTTTCGGGTCCTGGGCCAGCAGCATGCCGATCTCCAGCCACTGCTTCTGGCCGTGGCTCAGCAAGCCGGCGGTGCGCCGGGCTTCGTCCTTCAGGTGGATCAGGGTCAGCAGTTCACTCAGTCGGTCCTGCTGTTCGCCACTCAGGCGCGAAAGCAGGCTGGCCTTCACGCCGCGGTCGGCGCGCAGGTTCAGTTCAAGGTTCTCGAAAACGCTGAGCTGTTCGTAGACGGTCGGCTTCTGGAACTTGCGCCCCACGCCGACCTGTGCAATGTCGGGTTCGGCCAGACGCAACAGGTCGACGTTGCTGCCGAAGAAGACCTTGCCGCTGTCGGGTCGCGTCTTGCCGGTGATGCAATCCATCATCGTGGTCTTGCCGGCGCCGTTGGGGCCGATGATGCAGCGCAGTTCGCCCACGTTGATGGACAGCGTCAGCGCGTTCAGCGCCTTGAAGCCGTCGAAGCTGACCGTGACTTCGTCGAGGTACAGCGCCACGCCCTGCGTGAACACAACCTCGCCCGCGCCCAGTGGCCGGCCGTAGCCGCCACGCCGGACCGTGGCCTGGCGCGCTTCGTAGGCGGCACGGCGCTGGGCGCCGGCTTCCATCAGGTCCGGCGTCATGGCCTGCGGCCCTTCCAGCGTCTGGCCAGACCCACCAGGCCGTCCGGCAGGAACAGTGTCACCGCGATGAACAGCGCGCCCAGGAAAAACAGCCAGAACTCCGGAAAGGCCACCGTGAACCAGCTCTTGGCCCCATTGACGAAAAACGCGCCGACGATGGGGCCGATCAGCGTGGCGCGCCCACCCACCGCAGCCCAGATGGCGATCTCGATGCTGGCTGCGGGGCTCATCTCGCCGGGGTTGATGATGCCCACCTGGGGCACGTACAAGGCGCCGGCCACGGCGCACATGGTGGCCGAAAGCGTCCAGATGCTCAGCTTGTAGGCCACCGGGTTGTAGCCACTGAACATGACCCGTGTCTCGGCGTCCCGGATGGCCTGCAGCACGCGCCCGTACTTGCTGCGCACGATGGCGCGCGACATCACGTAAAAGCCCACCAGCACCAGGCCGGAGATGACACACAGGACGACCCGCAGTTGCTGGTCCAGCGGCACGTCCAGGATGCGCTTGAAGTCCGTGAAGCCGTTGTTGCCGCCAAAGCCGGTCTCGTTGCGGAAGAACAGCAGCATCGCGGCAAAGGTCAGGGCCTGCGTGATGATGCTGAAGTAGACACCCTTGATGCGCGAGCGGAAGGCGAAGTAGCCGAACACGAAGGCCAGCAGCGCCGGCACCAGCAGCACCAGCAGCATCTGCGCGATGAAGCTGTCGCTCACCGCCCAGTGCCAGGGGAATTCCTTCCAGTTCAGGAAGACCATGAAGTCCGGCATGTGGCTCTTGTATTGCCCGTCGGTGCCGATCTGGCGCATCAGGTACATGCCCATGCCGTAGCCGCCGAGCGCGAAAAATAGTCCGTGGCCCAGGCTGAGGATGCCGGTGTAGCCCCAGATCAGGTCCATCGCCAGCGCGCAGATCGCGTAGCAGAGGATCTTGCCGAGCAGGCTCACATAGAAGTCGCCCAGGTGCAGCGCACTGCCAGGCGGCACCAGCAGGTTCAGCACCGGCACCACGGCGGCGAAGACCACGACGACCAGCAGCACGGCGGTCCAGCCGCGCAAGCCCAGTTGTGGCGTCATGCCTCGGCGCTCCGCCCTTTGAGGGCAAAGATGCCCTGCGGCCGCTTCTGGATGAACATCACGATGAACACGAGCACGGTGATCTTGGCCAGCACCGCGCCCTGCCAGCCTTCCAGCAGCTTGTTCAGGATGCCCAGGCCCAGCCCGGCGTAGACCGTGCCGGCCAACTGACCCACGCCGCCCAGCACCACCACCATGAAGCTGTCGACGATGTAGCCCTGGCCCAGATCGGGGCCGACATTGCCCACCTGGCTCAAGGCGCAGCCGGCCAGGCCGGCGATGCCGGCACCCAGCGAAAAGGCGTAGGTGTCCACCCGTGCCGTGTTCACACCCACACACGCCGCCATGCGGCGGTTCTGCGTCACGCCGCGCACGAACAGGCCCAGCCGCGTGCGGTTGATGAGCAGGCTCATGCCCAGCAGCACCAGGGCGGCAAAGGCGACGATGGCCAGCCGGTTGTAGGGCAGGGTGAGGTTGGGCAGCACCTGCAGGCCGCCGGACAGCCACGCGGGGTTTTCGACGCCGACGTTCTGCGCCCCGAAGAGCGTGCGCACCAGCTGCATCAGGATCAGGCTGATGCCCCAGGTGGCCAGCAGGGTTTCCAGCGGGCGGCCGTAGAGCCAGCGGATCACCGTACGTTCCAGCACCGCGCCCACCACGGCCGCGGCGAAGAAGGAGGCCGGCACGGCCAGCACGATGTACCAGTCGAAGGCCGCCGGCAGCCAGGCCTTGAACAGGTTCTGCACCACATAGGTGGCATAGGCGCCGATCATCATCAGCTCGCCGTGCGCCATGTTGATCACGCCCATCAGCCCGTAGGTGATGGCCAGGCCCAATGCCACCAGCAGCAGGATGCTGCCCAGGCTGATGCCGGCAAACAGCGTGCCCAGGCGTTCGCCCCAGGCCAGGCGCGAGGCCACCTTGTCCAGCGATGTGCTGATGGCGGCCTTGACCTCGGCGTCGGCTTCGCTGCCCAGCCGTTCGGTCAGCAGGGCGCGCGTGGCGGGCTGTTCGCTGCCAGCCAGCAACTGCGCAGCAGCCAGGCGCTTGGCCTTGTCGGCCGAAGCGATCATGGCGGCGGCCTTCAGCAGTTCCAGTCGGGCCTTGAGATCCGCGTCGGGCTCGGCCGCAATGGCCTTTTCCAGCAGCACCAGCTTGCCTTCGTCGGCCTGGTCCTTCAGATCGGTGATGGCCTTGTCGCGCTCGGCGCGATTCGGTGAAAACAGCTGCAGGGCCGCCAGCGCGGCCTCCAGCTCGCGGCGCACGCGGTTGTTGTTGACCACGTCTTCCGCGTCATCGGGCAAGGAGACGGCCGCGCCCGTACTGGCTTCGGTGGTCTTGCCGTCGCGCACGATGTAGGCCTTGTTGCCGGCAACCTTCACCTCGTCGGCCAGCAAAGCCTGCACATAGGCCTGCAAGGCCGGGTCGGCGGCGAGCACCACTTCGTTCAGCGCGGCGATGCGCTCGTCGCTGTCGCCGGCGGCAATGCGCGCGGCTTGCTCGGGGGTCAGTGACCAGGAGGGTCCGGTACCCAACAGCAAGGTCAGGATCAAGAGGAGTCTTCGCAGCACGGCAGGCACGCCAGCAAATCAGCGGTGGGGAAAAAAGGGGCCGCGCGGCACTTGCCCGCGCGGCCCCATTCTGGGTGTCACTTCTTGGTGGGCACGTTCTTCTTGCCCTTGTTCTCAGCGATGTAGTCGCTCCAGGGGTCGGCCACGACCGGGCCCTTGGTTTTCCACACCACGTTGAACTGGCCGTCGGCCTTGATCTCGCCGATGAACACCGGCTTGTGCAGGTGGTGGTTCTCCTTGTCCATCGTCGACATGAAGCCACCCGGCGCCGGGAAGGTCTGGCCGGCCATCGCGGCGATGACCTTGTCGGTGTCGGTGCTCTTGGCCTTGGTCACGGCCTGCGCCCACATCATGAAGCCGATGTAGGTGGCCTCCATCGGGTCATTCGTCAGCGGCTTGTCCTTGTGCCCGGCCACGCCCTTGGCCTTGGCGTAGTCGCTCCACTTCTTGACGAAGGCGGTGTTGGCCGGGCTCTTGATCGACATGAAGTAGTTCCAGGCGGCCAGGTGGCCGACCAGCGGCTTGGTGTCCACGCCGCGTAGTTCTTCTTCACCCACGCTGAAGGCCACCACCGGCACATCGGTGGCCTTCAGGCCCTGGTTGCCCAGTTCCTTGTAGAAGGGCACGTTGCTGTCGCCATTGATCGTGGAGACCACGGCTGTCTTCTTACCCTCGCCGGCGAACTTCTTGATCTTGGCGATGATGGTCTGATAGTCCGCGTGTCCAAAGGGGGTGTATTCCTCCATGATGTCGGCCTCGGCCACGCCCTTGGCCTTGAGGAACTCGCGCAGGATCTTGTTGGTGGTGCGCGGGTAGACGTAGTCGGTGCCCAGCAGCACCCAGCGCTTGGCGCCGCCGCCATCTTTGCTCATCAGGTATTCCACCGCAGGAATGGCCTGCTGGTTGGGTGCGGCGCCGGTGTAGAAGACGTTCTTGCTGAGCTCTTCACCTTCATACTGCACCGGGTAGAAGAGCAGGGAGTTGTTCTCCTCGAACACCGGCAGCACGCTCTTGCGCGAAACGCTGGTCCAGCAGCCGAACACGGCGGCCACCTTGTCCTGGGTGATCAGCTGCTTGGCCTTCTCGGCAAACAGCGGCCAGTTTGAAGCCGGGTCGACGACCACGGGTTCGAGCTTCTTGCCCAGCAGGCCGCCCTTGGCGTTAATCTCGTCGATGGCCATCAGCACGGTGTCCTTGAGCACCGTCTCCGAAATGGCCATCGTGCCGGACAGCGAGTGCAACACGCCGACCTTGATGGTGTCTGCCGCGCTGGCCAGCGTGGCATAGCCCAGCGTGGCCAGCGCCAGCGTCATCGCGGTGAGGGTCTTGCCGGCTTGGCGGCGGGTGGTGTTCATCGGTGGGGCTCCTGTTCAGGTGAGTAGGGATTCGAGGCGGGTACAGCTTATGCAGCCCTTCACGTCATCGGAATACGCCGTCTGGCGTACAGCCGCCCGTGGCGCCAGGCTTGGCTAGACTTCACCTCCACATCCCGAGGACCCGCGTTTGCCCCGATTCCGCCCCTATTCCCTCCGCCTGGCGCTGACGGTGCTGGCCCTGTGCCTGCAGGGCAACGGCCTGGCCCGGGCGCAGGTGCTCCAGGTCAGTCAGGTGCCCGGCGCTCCGCTTGACCCGGTGTTCACACTGGACAGCCTGCCGCGCCCCAGTGCGCCGCCGCTGGAACGCGGCCCGGTACTGCCGGCCCATGTGGAACGCTGGCGGCAGCTGGCCAAGGCCATGGAATACGGCGAGCCGGGCATTGCGCGCGATGCCGTGCAGGCTGCCGAGCTGTACTGCCGTGCTGCGCGGCATGGCGATGCCGAGTCGCAATACAACCTGGCCTGGATGCTGACCAACTCGCGCGGCATCGAGCGCGACGAAGCACAGGCCGCCCATCTGTTTGCCGCGGCGGCCGAGCAGGGTTACGTGCAGGCGCGCAACATCCTGGCGCGCATGGGTCCACCGCGCGGCGACCCGCCAGCCTGCCTGCGATCGCCCGACGACGACGCCGCGTTGATGGCCGCTGCCGCGCCACCGCCTTCGCTTCCCGCCAGGCCAGGTGCAGCGGCGGCGCGTGTCGACGCACGGCCGCCGCTGCCGCCCCCGCGGGGCGCGCCAGAGGCCCTGGTGCGCTTCGTCAATCTGGTCGCGCCGGAGTACCAGCTCTCGCCGCACCTGGTGCTGACCTTCATCGCCACCGAAAGCAACTTCGACCCCATGGCCGTGTCACCCAAGAACGCGCAGGGCCTGATGCAGCTGATCCCGGATACCGCGGCACGCTTCGGCGTGCGCAAGGTCATGGACCCGGCGCAGAACATGCGCGGCGGCATGGCCTACCTGCGCTGGCTGATGGCGCGTTTCCAGGGCGACGTGGTGCTGGTGGCCGCCGCCTACAACGCTGGCGAGGCAGCGGTGGAGCGGTACCTGGGCGTGCCCCCCTATGCCGAAACGCGGCAGTACGTGTGGAAGATCCTCAAGGGCATGGGCGGCCAGGTTAGCCAGCCCTTCGATGCCAGTGTGACCCAGGTGTCGTCGGCGATGCCGTTGATACGCACACCCTGGCGCTTGCGCTGAACCCAACCGTCAACCGCAGCTGCCGCTGCCGCAGCCGCCGGCAGCATCCAGCGTGATCGGCCGTTCCATGTGGCCGGTCTCGGGGTCCAAGCCGCAGTACTTCATGGTCTCGGCAAGCGGAGCGTCCATGTTCTGCGCATGCGGCGGGAACCATTGCGCCAGCTCGGGCACAAGCAGGCGCACGCTTGCCGTGTCCTCGTCTTCAACCAGTCGGCGCTGCACTTCGCGCAGCACCTGCAGCACATGGCCATGCTGGAAGCTGTGGCAGTTCTCTGCACCATAGCCGCAGCTGGCCATCCAACGCTCCTCCTGGGCAAAGTGGGCATCGGTATGGTCAACCAAGGCCGCCAGGCGGTCCCGCAGCGTGGCGGCCGTGCCGTCGAGCGCGGATTCGAGCTCGCACAGCAGAGCCACGAATTCGAGGTGGGTTTGGTCCATGCGGGCCTGATGCAGGGCCAGGTTGTCGTTCCAGGTGATGACGGCCATCGGGTGTGGGCGGTAGCTTTGGCGAAGCGAGCAGTGTGCCCAGTGGCCTGCAGGCACGCCTTGTGCCAGAGCAAGGCGTGCAGGCAATCTTGCGGTCCGGCTGACTGGCGGCTCAGCGGGGTGAGCAGCACGCCGTGGCGCCGGTGTCCGACCCCCGGCAAGCGTGGCGCTGGACTTTGCCGGCCGGCGCTGTACGCTATCGACCATGTTTGGTCCGATTCACGTCTGGTTCGGCTCATCGTCGCTGCGCTCCGGCCTGCCCACACGCTAGGGCCAGGCGACGATGCCGCACCGGTGATCCAAGCGCTTGGCAAAGGCTGAACTGCCGTGACCCCCGGCCGCATCGCATTGCTGCAGGCGATGCCGATCTTCGGCGCGCTGGACGATGAGGCGCTCGAATGCCTGCTGGAAGATGCGCCCGGGGTACGGCGCGACGTCGGCGAGTACTGGTTCCGCGAAGGTGATGCAGCGCAGTGCCTGTATGTCATCGAGCAGGGCACGGTCGAAGTGCAGAAGCGCTGGCAGGGCCGCGACTGGCCGCTGCACCGGCTGCATGCCGGCGACTGCTTTGGCGAGATGGCGCTGATGGACCTGTGCCCCCGCAGCGCCTCGGTGCTCACGGTCGAGCCTTGCCGGGCCATCACCATCGCGAGCAGTGCGCTGCACCGCCTGGCACAGCGCAATATGGAGCAGTTTGCGCTGCTGCAAATGAACCTGGGCCGCGAAGTCTGCCGGCGTCTTCGCGCCACCGACGAGCTGCTGTTCCGCCTGCGACGCGGCGAGTCGCTAGGTGACGCCAGCGGGCCGCAGCTGATCTGAGAAGCCCACGCCACGGCGATACACCGATTGCTTACGATTTGACCAGGAGAAGCCTGATGAAGGTTGGATTCATCGGTCTTGGCATCATGGGGCGCCCGATGGCGCTGAACCTGCTGAAGCAGGGCCACACGCTGACCGTCTGGTCGCGGCGCTCGGCGTCGATGCAGCCATTGCTCGACGCCGGGGCGCACGCCGGGCACAGCCCGGCCGAGGTCGCCGGTGCGGTAGAAGTCGTGATCTCGATGGTGCCTGACGCGCCCGATGTGCGCATGGTGATGCTGGGCGAAGAGGGTGTCGCCCGGGGCGCCCGGCCGGGTCTTGTGGCGGTGGACATGAGCACCATCCTGCCCGCTTCGGCGCGCGAGATTGCGGCTGAACTGAAAGCGCTGGGCATCGAGTTTCTGGATGCCCCGGTCTCGGGCGGCGAAGGCGGCGCGATCGCCGGGACGTTGACCATCATGGTCGGTGGCAGCGCAGCGGCGATGGCGCAGGTGCGGCCGCTGTTCGAATGCATGGGCAGGACGATCGTCCACATCGGAGAGTCCGGTGCCGGTCAGGTGGCCAAGGCCACCAACCAGATCGTGACTGGCGTTGGCGTGTTGACGGTGGCCGAAGCCTTGAACTTCGCTCGCCGCAACGGCGTCGACCCGGCCAGGGTGCGTGAAGCTCTGATGGGCGGCGCTGCAGCCTCCAGGATCCTGGAGAACCACGGTCAGCGCATGCTGGACCGCAACTTCGCGCCGGGCTTCAAGTCCTGGATGCACCAGAAGGACATGAACATCGTGCTGCAGACCGCGCATGGTCTGGGCATCTGCCTGCCGGCGAGCGCGACAGCGGCGCAGATGTTCAATGCAATGGTGGGCGGCGGACTGGGTGAAGAAGACTCGGCGGCGATGATCAAGCTGCTGGAGCAGCTCTCGACGACCCAGGTTTGACCGGAAGGACTACAGCGCCGGGAATTCGCGCAGCTGTTGCTGCGTGTCCACGCAGACCACATCCACTTCGGCCTGGACCAGCAGTTCGCCCCGGCACTCCAGACGCTGGCTGAAGCGCCCGCGGTAGGCCGAGTCGAGCCGGAACGACGAAACCACCTCCACCAAGTCACCGAGACGGCCCGGGCGCTTGAACTTCATCGTCAGTTCGTAGACCACGAAGTTGAAGCCATCGCGGTTCCAGTCCTGGATCGGGCGGCCCCTGGCGCCCACGTACTCGGTTCGCCCGCGTTCGAAGTACTTCAGGTAGTTTGCGTAATACACGACGCCGAGGCTGTCGGTGTCCTCGTAGTAGACCTTGTATGCGACACGATGCTCGTTGTCCATGCGGTTCCTTCTTGTGCGGCGGGCCGGCCGTGCGGCAGGCGTCGGACGACGGCATTCTCACCGAAGGGGATCGGCTCGGCCGGCGACTGCTTCCGTCCGTGTCAAGCGGGCCGGCCACAACACGGTGGCAATGGCCAGCATCACCAGCACCACGGCCGCCCAGTCCTGCCAGTGCAGCACCTCACCCAGCCACGAGGCGCCACTGAACACGCCCAGCACCGGGATCAGCATCACCGACAGGGTGGATGCGATCGGGGGCAGCTCGCGCGCCAACACCAGCCAGGCCACCTGCGCAAAGGCAAACACGCCGATTGCGTTGTAGACGATGGCTGCCCATTGGGCCGGGTTGGGCGCCAGCCAGGCGTCGCGCTCGAACAGCACGCTGAGCAGGGATATCCACAGGGTCGTGGCCATGGTCATCCAGAAGCTGATGGCCAGTGTCGGTGCTGCGATGCGGGTGCGTCGCATCTGCTGCGTGCCGATGGCCCAGGTCGCGGCCGCAACCAGCATCATGGCCACGCCCAGCGGCTTGCCGCTGAGCGCGGTGACTTCGTGCCACAGCAGCAGCAACACCCCCAGCGTAGCGGCGGCAACACCGGCCCAGGCGCGGTGGGGCAGGCGCTGGCCGAACCAGACCGAACCGATCAGCGCCGAAAAGACCGGCATCGTGTAGCCCAGGATGGCGGCCCGGCCGCTGGACAGGGACTGGATGGCCAGGATGGCCAGCGTGTGCCAGAAGAACATGTTGAAGACGGTGAGCTGCGCTAGGTCGGGCCAATGCGCGCGTCCGATGCCAAAAGGCACGCGCCGCAGCAGCAGGAAGAGGCCCAGCAGCGGCAGGCCCAGCCACATACACAGGGCGCGAAAACTCAGTGGCGGAAATCCGGTGACGCCGAACTTCATCACCGGCCAGTTCAGGCCCCAGACCAGGGTGAGCAGGATCAGGAGGATCCATTGGCGGCGGGACAGGTGCTGCATCGCCGCGATCTTAGGTGCCGCGGCTGGCCACCACGGTACGGGGTCGGCAGCGCCTTGCTGACAACACGCTGTCAGCAGGGGCGGCGCAGCATCGCGGACCTCTTCCACCGCTTTTGCAAGGAGCACAACATGAGCATTCTCCAAAACGCCATCACCTGGTTCGAGATTCCCGTGCGCGAACTCGACAGGGCCCAACGCTTCTACGAGGCCGTGCTGGGCCGCCCGATGACGCGCGAGACCATGGGCAGCGAGCAGTTTGCGGTGTTTGCAGCCGCCGAAGCCGGCGTGAAGGGCTGCCTGAACCTCGGTGCCGAAGCTGTTGCGCCCTCTGCGGCCGGCACACGGGTGTACCTGGATGCTGCGCCTTCGCTGGATGCCGCGCTGGCACGTGTGCCCGCCGCCGGTGGCCGCGTCGTCACGCCTAAGGTGGCGTTGCCCGAAGGCATGGGCTGGTTTGCGCACATTGCCGACAGCGAAGGCAACGTGGTCGGGCTGCACGCGCTCGCGTAAGCTTGCGTGCATGCGCCGCGCGGATCGTCTGTTCCAGCTTGTGCAACTGGTGCGCGGCCGCCGGCTCAGCACCGGCGAATGGCTGGCCCAGCGGCTGCAGGTGTCGCAACGCACCGTCTACCGCGACATCGCCGATCTGCAGGCCCAGGGCGTGCCGATCGAGGGCGAGGCCGGTGTCGGTTACCGCATGGGCGCCGGCTTCGAGTTGCCGCCGCTGATGTTCGGCCAGCTCGAGGCCAAGGCGCTGGTGGCCTGCGTGCGGCTGGCCCAGGCACGCCTTGACCCTGAACTGGCCACGGCGGCGGAGCAGGCACTGCACAAGATCGTCTGCGTGCTGCCCGCCGCCGTGCGCGCCGCGGCCGAAAGCATGGTCCTGCACGCCCCGGCAAGTCCGCTGGACGCGGCAACGCTGGAGCGTTTGTTGGCGCTGCGGCAGGCCACCGAGGCCAGGCGCAAGCTCGAGTTCCGCTATCTGGACCTGCAGGGGCAGGCCACTCGGCGCACGGTGCGCCCCCTGGGATGCTTCTACTGGGATGCTGTATGGACGCTGGCCGCCTGGTGCGAGCTGCGAAAGGACTTCCGCAATTTCCGTGTCGACCGCATCGAGGCGTTGGTCGTGCGCGACGAGCGCTTTCGCGACGAGGCGGGCTGCACGTTGGCCGATCTGCTGCGGCTGGAATGCGGGTGAGGGCGCACCCTCAGCCCGCGGCGTCAAAGGCCTGTTTGAGCCAGGCCTTGAGCTGCGTGTCGACCTCGGCCGCACTGCCGATGCGCAGCGTCGCCTGGCACATGCCGCCGGGTGGCAACAGCGTCAGGCGCGGGTGCGCTGCGAGACCCTTGAGGTTGAGGCCGATCTCCACGCTGTCCTTGGTGGCCGGGCCCACCATCGCGAACTGCTTCTTGCGACGCAGGCTGATGTAGCCCTTCTTCGGCGCGGCTTCGTGCGCACCCAAAGCGCAGACGACCTGCATCACGGCCTCGTGCACAGGCCGCAAATGGGCCTTCGTGCCGCTGTACAGCGTGTCCAGCGGATCAGCCTGCGGCGCAGCAGCGGGGCCTGCACCGGCCG
>WBZP01000938.1_pt1 | contig 37916 bp, 33 predicted proteins | sample 5204301 | NCBI WGS metagenome assembly WBZP01 (sample SAMN12412401, study PRJNA552823) | activated sludge metagenome | isolation source: activated sludge from nitrification reactor of wastewater treatment plant... | place: USA: Pennsylvania | collected 2017
GTAGAAATCAGTACGAATTTTTTAACCTCATAAGCCATTGACAATTCTGCAATCAGCCTTGTACCAAAAATATTTGTCAGGATGGCTTCGCAGGGAAAGACTTCCATCAAAGGAACATGCTTATAAGCTGCCGCATGAAATACGATATCCGGTTTATAAGAAGAAAATACTTTCTTCATCCTTGCCTTATCCCTGATGGATGCAATCTCAATCTGCAGGTCAAGCCCTTTTTTGTCTTTATGTTTTAACTCATATTCAAGGTCGAATAGCCCGGATTCCGACTGGTCGACCAAAATCAGTTTCTTAAACCTGATTTTAGCAAGCTGCCTGCAAATCTCACTTCCGATAGAGCCTGCCGCACCGGTCACCAGTATAGTGGAATGTTCATACACATCATGCAGTTCTTCATCGGGCAAATTGATCTCATCGCGTTCCAGTAATTCTTCAATATTCAGTTCCTTTACCTGGTTTTTCTGAAATAACCCACCGGTCCATTGGTTGGCGTGCGGTATCACACTGATCTTGATGTTCAGTGGTGCACAAAGGTCTGTAATTGCCATCTTCCTTTCTACTGATAACTTATCTATACCAATATACAGATGGGTAATGCCTTTGTCTTCCAGCAATGAAGCCATCTTTTCGCCAGATGCATTGTAAATGGGCAGCCCTTCCAGGTTCTTGCCAATTTTAGCCGGGCTGTCGTCGATATATCCTAATACGATTGTTTTTTTCTTAAAATCCTGTTCCAGTACTTTTTTGGCAACCTGGCCCATAGCTCCTGCACCATAAATGATTGCCCTTTCAATTACATTTGGTTTTGAAATGGCTTTAAAATAGATCTCTTTTACCAGTAAGCGGAATGAAACCAACGCAACAATAACGCCCAACATATTTACAATGAGCAGGCTCATTTGCAAAGTATTGTTGAATAAACCTTTGTCAGCCACCAGGTAAATAACTAGCCAGATAAAAAACTGCAGGCCAGCAAATTTTACAATACGGAAAATATCATTTATTTCAGAATACCTGATAATCCCTTTATAAATAGGGAATACCATGATACAAGCGATAAAAATGCCACTATTAATTACAAGTAAAGGGAAAATCTTAATAAAATGAGGCAGATCAAGTAACAGGTGCCTAACGAGAAAGTACGAAAACATGAAAATTCCGGTAATCAGGATTAAATCGCAACAAAATATGATCCATCTGGGGGCAAACTTGTTCAGTATCCGATTAGGCATAAAATCTATTTGTTTTTATCATACAAGGCATAAATAATTAAGCCTCAATTTATGATACCCTGAAAACAGCATTCATTCGGTAGAAAAACCAATAAAATAAGTACAGCTTTCAACAGAATAACCAGAAACGTGGGGCAAATTTACTTTTTATTTTCGGTATATGCCTATTTTTTATCCCATGCGATGCTGTTTAACTGTAAATGGTTGATAAATTGTAAAAAAGTCATTGATTCTAAAGCCTGTATGAGGCAACGGAAGGAAAAACAGGAGATTAAATAACCTTTCTTAAACCGGGATCACGGTTTTGAAAATGATGGTGAAATAATTTTTAATAGTGGGGTTCTCTATGAATTGCTGGTTTAACCTGAGCTTTTCAGGCATCACTTCATTGATATATGTTTTTTCGGGGTCTTCCGATTGGGCCAGCAACTCATTTTCATTCTTATAGGCTATGGATGCCAGGTCGGTAATGCCGGGCCTTACCTGCAGTACTTTCTTTTGTTCATCATTATACAGTTGCACATATTTCCTAACTTCCGGCCTGGGGCCAACAAGGCTCATATCTCCTGTAAGTACATTAACAAGCTGGGGCAATTCGTCCAGTTTAAACTTTCGCAGGTAAAAACCGGCATTGGTTATTCGGTTATCACGCCCGCCAACGGTAAGCAATCCTGCTTTGTCTGCATTCACCCGCATCGACCTGAATTTCAATAACGTGAAATCAACCCCAAACCTGCCCACACGCACCTGCCTGTATAAAACAGGCCCGCGTGAGTCAATGATGATCCAAATTGTTACTATGATAAATAAGGGTGAGAGTATCAACAGGCCGAAAGCCGACAGGCATATATCGAACAAACGAAGCATCATGCTGCAGTTGATTGATAGGCTTCTGTTACTACCTGAATGATGTAATCAACCTGTTCTGTTGTAAGCTGCGGATAAATGGGCAATGAAATTTCCCTGGAATAGCAATCATAAGCGCATGGGAAATCTTTGATATCATATCCAAGGTTTTTGAATAAAGTAAGCATGGGCATAGGGATGAAATGAACATTTACCGCCACACCAGTTTTGCTAATCGCATCAATGATGGCATCCCTTCTTTCTTCGGTGATGCCTTTTATCCTTAGGGCGTACAGGTGGTACGAGGAGGTTCTTTTCCCATTATCCTGTGGAGGAACCTGTGCCCATGGCAATGCTGCAAAAGCTTTTGAGTATTGGTCGAATACCCGTTTCCGTTCTGCCAGCAATCCATGGTCGTATTTTCTTATCTGCGCAAGCCCGATAGCGGCACACACATCCGGCATGTTTATCTTCAGCCCCAGGTCTATGATATCATAACGCCATCCTCCCGCTTTGGATTTTGTAAATGCGTCTTTCGTCTGCCCGTTCAGTGTCATCATCCGTAAATACGCATACTCGTCAGCGTTATTAAAAGGCTGTGGCAGGTTAATGCATATCACACCGCCTTCAGCCGTGGTTATATTCTTTACGGCATGAAAAGAGAAGATGGTTATGTCTGTAAGCATGCCGGTTTCCACTTCGCCTATTTTTGCACCGATGGAATGGGCGGCATCAGACAATACCAGTATCCTGCCTAGTTTTTCCTGGTTCTTATGTGCAGGTTGAAACAGGTTCTTGATAACCGGGTCGCTCACCAATGAATTGATTGCCGCATAATCGCAAGGCCAGCCTGCAATATCAACAGGCATAATCACTTTTGTTTTGGCAGTTACTTTCTCCCTTATCTTATCTATATCAAGCGTAAAATCTTCCCTGATATCTATCATTACAGGCGTAGCTCCGCAATGCAATACTGCCAGGGCGGTTGCGCTATAAGTATAAGCGGGAATGATCACTTCATCTCCTTCACCAACACCAAACCATTTCAGCATCAGCATGGCGCCTGAGGTCCATGAATTAACACATAATGCCTGTGGTGCGCCGCTTAATTTTATCACTTCCTGTTCAAGCGCTTTTACTTTTGGGCCGGTAGTTATCCAGCCCGACTTCAAAGCATCCACCACTTCGTCAATAATATCCTGATCGATATATGGAGGTGAAAAAGGTATATTCATCATCTGCGTTTAAAAAGGCCTTTCAGGAATCCTGTACCATATGCCAGGTGCAGGGTGAGAAAAGCCAGGTAACCAAAAAAAATATCTTTTATCCTGGAAAATGAGCCGGCCAAAATTACAGAAGCCAGCAGAAAATACAAACAAAGGGGAAGGATGAATGCCCAATGGAAAAACATCAGCAACGGAAGACTAACCAGGTAAGCAACAAATCCTGCCGGTACCAGGTGCCGGATGCGTATGCCTGACCTGATTTTTTTCAACACCATCGGCTTATACAAACCATAATAATAGTATTGTTTCCACAAAGGCCCAAGCCCTTCCCTTACATAATAGACAGATTCCATTTCCGGTTCCATCATTATCTTAAATCCGTAATGGTTAAGCCTGTAATGAAATTCATCATCCTGGTTACGTATCAGCGCTTCATCAAACAACCCCACCGTATCAAAAACCTTCCTGTTATATATGGCCATGGCCACACTGTCAACATAACTTCTTTTTTTTGATGTGCGGAATTCCGTATCACCCACCCCGAATTTGGAGCTCATACAGAAGGCGATGATTTTTGCACGGGCTGATTTTCCTTTCTGGATAAGTGGCCCGCCAACCGCATCTGCCTCACCTGATTTTAGAATCTCCAGCCCTTTCTGGAAATAATTGCCGGGGTATTCGGCATGGGCGCCCATCAATGCTATGTAATCAGACTTTGTATTGTTAAATGCCAGGTTGAAGCCATGGCTTACATATCTTTCCCTGTTATGAATAAGGATTATATTGGAATGTTTATCCTGCCATACTTTAATTCTTTCAAGTGTTCCATCTGTGCTTCCACCATCAATTAATACAATTTCCTTGTCGAGCGGAAATGTTCCTATTACTGATTGAATCAGGGAATCAATGAACCGGACTTCATTATATACGGGGAAACAAACAGTAAGTGTTTTCATCGTAACTTTTTATAATAACCCATTACGGCAGTCTGGCTAAGTTCAGGAAGCCAGCCCATCTTTTCGTAAAATTTCCTGGCCCTTGCATTGGATGTGTAAACAGACAACCGGGCATAGTCATATCCTTTTTCCGTGGCTTCCCTGATGAATTGCTCCATCAGTAACGCCGCTATACCGGTTCCCATATCATCCTTTGCCACCCCGATACCAACCAGGGATATTATTTTTCCTGAATATTTTTCACGGGTTGTTTCTATGAACCTGTTCATGCCAAGCATTGTTTTCAACCTTAACCAAACAGACTTCAATATTTTTGCATGAAAGAAAATCCATGGCCTTTTCAGCATTTCGATGGCTGCCACTTTTAACAGGCTCCTGTTCATGCCTGCCTGGTAGCCCCAGGGTGCGCCAACCACATAGCCTGCCACTGTATCCCTGTCATTGATACCGGCAATGTTAACACACGTTTCCTGATGCACAAACCATTGCAGGAATGCTTTGATATAACGTTTTCCCAACAAAACGTTCAGGTGGTCTTTAAATGCCCACATATGCAGGGCCGCCACATCATCAAGATATGTTTCATCAAACCGGGTTGTTTTCATATGCAGCCATGGCTTTTTCAAAACTGGTGAATGTATGTCCCCTTTCCCTGCACAGGTTTACGACCCATGTAAACCAGTCCATATAGAGTTTATACGCCGGGTCAAAAAGCATATCATGAAAGTTGATTGTGAAATAACCGATGCCTGCCTGTTCCGCTTCATCCAGTTTAGAAATCGTGTATGCTTTTGCGTTATCCATATTACGGTGTTCCGGCCTTACGCAATAAACGTCCATTACCGAAATGGGAAATTCCATCATGTTGCCGGTTTTATAAGGAGCCGTAATGGCATATTCCGTACTGTCGAAAGCATATCCTGCCTGTGACAGTTTTTGCCGGGTGTTTTCGTCACTGCGCAGGTAATGCATCCTGATACCGAAGCTGCTGAGCCCGCTAACGGAGCGGAAAGTTTCAAATTCTTCTTTCATGGCAGGGAGGTCATTAAAAGCCATTCCGTGCACACCGGCATTAAAACCGGCATCAATCACCTGCCTGATAACCGGAACCGCTTCTGCAGGCTTATAGGCAACACCCAGCCCGGGACGCATCACAAAGAAATAGGTTGCCGGTATACCCATTGATCTCTCCAGCGCCATCACTTCTTCCAGACGGTTGATACGGCTGTTACTCCAGCAATTGATCCTGGAAAAAAATGTATGCATGTCAATTACACCTGTCAGCAGGAGTTTGAAAGACCTGGCCCAGAGTTTTGGCACATACAAATCCCTGAAGAAATGTTCAGACCATTTGAGATGGTCCACATCATGTGAAACGATTATTTTCAACGCACGCTTTTTAAAATATCTATTATCTGCCTGCACGTGGTGCCATCACCGTAAGGGTTAACCGCTTTCGCCATGCGATCGTATATGCCGTCCTCATTTTTGAGCAGACCTGTAAGACCGGAAACAATATTTTCCCGATTGGTGCCTACCAGCCTGGCCGTGCCTGCTTCCACGCCTTCCACCCTTTCCGTCACTTCCCTCAATACAAGCACCGGTTTACCCAGGGCGGGCGCTTCCTCCTGTATGCCGCCTGAATCGGTGAGGATGATCCTGCTTTTCTCCATCAGCCATATCAGCCTTGGGTAATCGAGGGGTTCGATCAGGAAAATCCCTTCGATGTTTGACAGTTTCCTGTTTACCACTTCCCGCACATTCGGGTTAAAATGTACCGGGTACACAAATTGTATTTCCGGCATTTTCTCTTTCACTTCCCGGATGGCATCACATATATCTTCAAAGGGTTTTCCAAAACTTTCCCTTCTGTGTGCCGTGATAAGAACAACCGGCTTATTAAAATCGACGTAATCAAATTCACCTGAAAAATCGATTTCCCTTTTCTTCAGGTTTTGCAGACCCAGTAACAAAGCGTCAACCACCGTATTGCCGACCACCCATACCTGTTTTATGATGTTCTCCCTGGCAAGTGCCTGCCTGGCCAGTGCTGTTGGTGCAAAATGATAATCTGCAATAACCGCCGTAAGCCTCCTGTTGGCTTCCTCCGGAAACGGGGAATACAGGTCGCCGCTTCTGAGGCCTGCTTCCAGGTGGGCTATCTTGCACCTTACATAAAATGCCGCCAGCGATCCGATGAATGCCGTGGTGGTATCTCCCTGAACGAAAACCAGGTCGGGTTTACACTCATCCAGCACGGGCTTCAGCCCGGTTAATGCACCTGCAGAAACATCAAATAAAGTTTGGTTGTGTTTCATCAGGTCAAGGTTGTAATGAGGCGTTATCTCAAAAAAATCGAGCACCTGCTGCAACATCTCCCTGTGTTGACCGGTAATGCATATACGCAGTTCAAAAGCCGGATCATTCTCCAGCATCTTTATCAATGGGGCAAACTTGATCGCTTCCGGGCGAGTGCCCATTATAATTAATATTTTCATGCAGACTTGATATAATTTATCCGTGGATTATGAACGCTGGCGTGTTTTCCTTTGGCCAACCTCAAACCCGCTTTCCAATTTTCAGGATTTGCTTATAGAATTCAACATATTTTTTCCCGAAATCTTTACTGCTGAAACCGGCAGCTACCATTTCAGATGCTTTCTTTGCTATCCCGGAAGCTTCTTCCCTGTTATGAAGGGCCCATTTCATTTGTTCATAAAGCCCTTCAGCGTCGTTTGTGCTGCAAAGCAGGCCGTTCTCCCTGTGACTGATAAATTCAGGTATCCCGCCTACAGGATTGGCAATTACCAGGTTTCCTGTGGCTGCAGCTTCCATGGCCACATTGGGCATGCCTTCTTCCAGGCTTGGCACCAGTGCGATATTTCCTTTTCGATGAAAATCTGGAATGTGATCCGGTGTTATTTTTCCTGGCAATTCCACCCTGCCGGGTTCAGATAATTGCCTGCGCCATTCATGCACCATGGGTATATCTGAATCAGGGCCGGCAAAAACAAGCTTCATTTTCTCCCCCTTTATCTCAGCATCCAGCTTTGTCCATGCCTGCATCAGGTTCATCCCTCCTTTAGTATTCCTTCCATGCATGAACGTGGTATAATCGGGAAGCCCGCCCAGGAAATAAAAAACCACCGTTTCATCATCTTTTACCGAAGGGAAAAAGATACCTGTATCCACTCCCCGGTAAATCACTTTTTCCTCATGATGAAAATGGAAAAGTTCATGAAAACGGTGCTGCAATGCATAACTGTTGAAGGAAACGCCGTCAATGTTTTCAGTCCAGGCCTGCATCCATTCTTTCTTATAATACTTAACCAGGTCCTGGTTAAGGTCTCCGCCGATAAACTGCACCAGCAAACGGAAATGGTTCTTTTTCTTAAGCCACGCGGCAAACACACCCAGGTTACCGTCGCCGGCATGAACGATGTCGGCTGAACCCACTACGGAAGAAGCGTAGCGCCTCGTGAAAAAATAAAACAGCCAGTTATTGGTGTAGTACATCTTCTTCTCCCAGAAAGGGATATAAGGCACACAGATTATCAACCTCCTGAAACCGTCTTCCCTGACCTCTTCAAAGAATTTCCTTCCCGGTTTGTAAATCCTGTATTGTATAACGGTTAGGTTTACATGCTCTTTAATGGAATTTGCCGCACGCTGGTTAAATATGCCATGCGAAGGGTTATCCGGGGTAGGATAACCGCTTGCCAGGTAAACCACATTGAGTTTCAGGTTGTTCAACCGGCTTTCTTTTTAATCTTTGCCAACACCATGTATAAGGCAGACCTGCCCCGGCAGACCGGTGATCCGGCATAACGGGCAAACTTAGCGGCATAGGCTTCCAGTTTCCCGTTGCCGGAGATGACTGAAAGTGCTTTAAGCTGGCAAATATGCAGGTTATGGTACATGGCACTGGCAATGTACAGGGGTTTGTTCACCCAATACCAGCTCCAGAAACCGTTATCAAAGTATTGTATGGAATCGATCACTGATTTTATACCGTCATCTAACAGGTCTTTAACCCATTGCTCACCTGAAATTTTATAAAGGTCATGCAGCCCGAACAATGAATAGTTATGTCCGTTCAGGATCATTTTTCCTCCTTCCAGGTACCAGGGCGCTTTGTTACCGGTAAGATAACCTTTTACGCCATCGCTGCCATAATTGAATGTAAAAGGGATGGCCATCTTCAAAGCGGCTTCCCTGTATAATTCATTTCCTGTAAGGCAATAGGCCCGGCAAAGCACGCTGATGCTTTCTCCCTGGTTCATGGCACAGGTAAAGCCATTCTCTTTTTCATCGGAATCGTAATCAAGTATCATCAATGCCCCATTGCTCCTGCTTTCTGCCATACCTATCAGGTAATCGGCCACTTTAATAATATGCCGGGCATGTGTTTCATTTTCAGTATTTAAATATTCTTCCCAATGTGCAAATGCAAAGGAGCACATGCCTGTACAGAAATGAACCAGCTTACCTGCACGTGAATGGAACATGGGTAAACCTTCCGCATCAAAATCCTTGTAATGCTCCTGGTACAACCTGTCTTTGAATGAAAGCGGGTAATAAGAAATGGCATACTTGCTTCGTTTACCCGGATCAGTTAGTTTCCAGTAATCCGGATTCCCCGTCCAGTACATCCTGAATTTTTCTAAAAAATCTCTCATCGGTTCTGTTGGAATTGGTCTGTAGACAACCGGCCCTCGCCCGACAAATAGAAAAGGAAATAAGCAAGGCTGAGGTAAACCGGCATGATGTCGGGCCTTGATGTGAAAATATGTTCGTTTAATGGCAGCTCAAAGCTGCGTATGAATTGAACAGAGTCGGCAAATATGCGGTACTTATCCAGATAATCCCTGAAGTCTTTATTCCCGGCTGATTCAAATTTCTTATCAAGCTTATTCTGATAAACAGATGCCGGTGTAAATTCCTTCAGCAGGTATTTCAGCTTTTTCTTTACCGGTTCGCCGTCGAGGAAATTATATCCGTAACCGCTTTTGACCGATGCCAGGTCAGGATCCATTTTCCGTATCATTGCCTGCTGAAAGGCAAAGGAGATGCCGTGGTGCTTCAGTGCCTTATAGGAAGCCCGGGTAAGCTGCCTGTCGATGAACGGCGTAACAAAATGCCCCAATGCGTTTTCTGCATTGGTTCGAACGCCCATCAGGCTGGCTACGTATATCTCGTTATAATATTTCTGGACAAATTTTTTGGGCAGGCTGCGGGTACCGGGTTTCAGTGCGAGTTTACGCAGCAATTTTCCGCCCAGGTACCCGAAGTACTCCTTTTCAAATGTTTTGCTTGTAAAACACCTGCCCGACAAATGATATGTAAGTGCATACCGTACGAAATAATCCATACTCCATGCCGGCATTTCCATATGCCATTCATTCCTGTACTGTTCACCGCCGATGCCATTCATGCCAAGTTGTTTGTCGCCCAATATCTCCGTACGGTGTTCAACGGTATGATAATCCTCCATCAGGAAGCAGTGCATCCTTATATGCCCGTCGTAAAAATAGAGCGATTTCTGCAAGGTGTCCTTCAGTTGGTTTTCTGTTTTGTCTAACTGGTGTTTCCCTTCCACCACCCTTAAATGCATACCGGCTTTTTGGGCAACCTGTTCAGCAATCGTGAGTTCAAGGTCTTTTGCTTTACGCCAGAAAGAATGCACCTGGAAATTGCTGAAATGTTTCCTGCCTTCGATGAGCAGCATCCTGCTATCATGCCCTGCCGTTAGTCCGGAATCCACCCCATAATGGTTCCCGAAATTGCTGATGTCGCTGAAATAACTGTCGATGGCTGCGATCTGTTCATCAACGCTTTGCTGAAAGCCGGATTTGCCGTTGTCGGGGAAACCCTGCATACTTTTATCATTCAGGATGTCAATGTTACCGATATGGTCAGCCAGTGTTATTTCAAGCCTTGAAATCTCGTTAAACAGCGTATCAGGCCCAATCAGCCTGCCGCATGTGATCACTTCCGTTGCTGCCATCCTGTTAAGCGTCAATGGCTGCTTAAGCCCGAAAACCACCGCCAGGAACGAGCTGGAAATGATACCGGCCTCCCTGTCATAGTATATGTTTGCAATGCCGGCCTGGTCGGTCAGGAGCCGGATCGTGTTTCCATCAGGTGAATAAACAAGGGAATATGTTCCCCTTACCTTATCATAACTGAACGTGCCGGATTGCAGGTCGTGCAGGATACTGTTCAGGCTTTCCGTAATATCTGCAGTATCCCTGTATACCGGTGTGCCTGCACATACCATGAGGGCCGCACCGTTTCTCACATAGTGTGATTCGGATGACCTTATCTTTTTCCAACTCCATAACTTCCAGTTACCGATTGAAAATTCATCGGGTGCAGGCAGGCCCATCTTTTCAAACACATGCAATGCCTCTTGTTCTGCAAAACCCGGATGCTGCTTATTTGCCAGTAGAAATGCGCCCATTATATGACCCGGTGGTGTTTCATGAATTTTCTTATCCGTGGATCTGTCAAAAAGCCACCATGCAACTGGTGGACTTTAAAACAGGGCCCGTTATTACCTTCCAGCAATACGAAACCTTTTTCGTTGTCCATAACAATCAGGTCCCAACCGATTATTTTCAGGAATGAAACGGAATTAGCCACTTCCAGCATGGTTTCCTTTATCTTTTCCCAGTTGGGTATAACGGTGCCGGCTATCTGCTCATTCGTTTCAGGGTGATGCGTATACCATACTTTTTCACTTTCTGTCGGAATGATATATGACCCCTTTTCAAGCACGCCTTTCTCCAGGTCAATATTAACCGTAATGCCGCCAACGGCAAAATTATCAACCGGGAATGAATGTTTGGTTCCAATGCGCTGAACCGCATGCGCTATGAACGCCTGGTTTGTTTCGGGGTCAATCATGGTAAGCAACCGGATGGTATTGGTAGTTGAGGGGTAAAACCTTTTAGAATAACCTGACTGGTATATCATCGGGCATACGATGTTGAAATCCAGTTCGGATGCATATTGCCTGAAATAGTCCTTATCTTTCTGCACACCGTTTATGAGAATCCCATCTGGGCTTTCCGTATTCCTGAACACGTTCACTTTTCCTCCCCTGGAACCGCCGATGGGCTTGATTACAATATCGCCGGTTGTTTTAATATAATGCCAGATATCATCAAAACTTTTGAAAACAACTGATGATGATTGCGGAACCAGTTTCCTGTTATTGATGAAAGCGAAATTTTCAACAACCGGGCAAAAACTTTTGAAGAACAGGGGGAAAATAACTTTGTCATCCACATAAATGGATACGATCTTCTTGTTTATCTTGGAAGCGATCAGGTTTTCCTGGTAATCGGTCACATAGTCGGAAGGCTTGTTCTTTTTGAGGTAAAACTCATACCGGTACCAGGCTGCACTGAAAAACCCCCTGCGCCACATATCAATCCGTGCAAAAAATGGCATGGGTGTGAGCGTCCTGAATTCCCTGATCCAGAATTTGGTAAAGGTTACCAGCCATCCATAGTGCTTAACAATTTTTTCTGTAAGTATCATTTCCTGATTGAGTTGCTGCCGGATGTAACGATGCCTCCTTAAATGCCCTTACACCTGCGGTGAAGCATCCATACGCCGGCATATTCAAAATACTAATTTAATTGGTTTACCATCAACCTGTGCTTACCGGAACCTGAACGGATGAATTCGGCTGACCTTAAAAGGTTGATGGTAAATTCTTCCCCTAACCTTTTTTGAAAGACCTTTATAAGGTGTGCCTGTTCAGCATCTGTAAGCCCTGCGGTAAAAGGTTCGTACCTGAAATCAATCTGTGCGGGCCCGACCTGTATCAGCTGGTATTTCTTAATCTTTTCTGTAAGCCCGGTAATCTGCATGGTTTGTGTTGCCAGGATGGATGAAATATAACTTCCATCAGCCTTACGGAACATATCTGCCGACCGCCCGCTCAGTTCATTTATCTGCGTGTACTTTTCCCCTTGCTCAAGTATACCGGTGTCTCCATTCAGGTAACGCACCAAAGGAGTCCTGTAATTATACAATGAAGTGATGAGAAAGCTGTTTTCAATTCCCGAATCGGGATGTTTCACCGTTTCCATATGCACAATTTCATCGGGAACAATATAAGGACCGCCCATCTTTACCTGGAAGCCCAGGCAGTTCACTTCTGCACAACCGAAGAAACCTTTTACATCGCAACCGAACACTTCGCTGATGAAAGCGGCCTGTTCGGCTGGCAGCTGTTCTGCCGTTGTGAAGGCACCCCTTATCTGCAAGCCTTTATAATTGAGTTCCTTTGCATACAACGCCAGGGAATAGATGCTAGATACATATCCCTGGATATGGGTCTTGCCTTTTGCTTTTATAGTATCAAGGTAGTAGAGCGCATTATCCTTGTTGAGGCTGAATGCCGGCATGAACAGCTCATTGGAAACCCATTTTTTTATTTTGTTTTTTAACGTGGGGGAATTATTTCCTCCCAGGCTTCCGCCAAAAAACTTCACCATGGGCTCTCCCGGCGAATACCCCATCCAATGTAAACCGCGGTAATAAAAATACAGGTCGTTTATCCTTGCCTGCTTATCTATTTCCATCTTGATGGGCTCGCCGGTTGTACCACCTGAATTCCTGGTAATGCAGTCTGCATGACTGATATTAACAGACATGATCTTTTCCCTGTACAATTTTATGGTGTCTTTTGTAAGCAGCGGAAATTTTCTGATATCTGATATATCCCTGAATGACTGCTCATTGTAACCATGTGCCTGCAATATATCGCGGTAATAATGACTATAACTGAAAACCTGCCTAACCAGGTTCAGGAAAGCTTCATTTTTCAGCTGAGCGATGCCGTTCCTGTCGGCTTTGTCTCCGTCATGCAGTAATCTTAATGCCTGCCGTACTTCGCGGTTCCTTAATTTTTCAAAAAAAAGGGCCGTATCAAAAAGTAGTTTCATTGCTGGTGTTTATAATAAAAGGCTTCCAGGTTAGCCAATGCCAGTTCAAAATTATGCTTTTCGAGAATAGCTCTTCTTGCATTTTTAGTAAACACTTCCAGTTGAACAGGATCCTTAAGCAGGCGAACAGCTTTATCGGCTATATCCTGCGGGTCCTGGGAATTGACCATTTCACCGCATGCATTATTTTCCAGTACTTTTTTCACTTCCGGAAAATTTTCCCCTAAAACCGCCAGGCCTACATACATATATTCATATAACCTGTTTGGCAAGGTAACCCTGTTATTCAGGTTATCGTTATAAAAAACACAGCCTACATGTGCTGTGGAAATCCTTTTAAAATTATCGAGCCAGGGAAGCATGCCGGCGGTTTCAAAATTATTTTCCACCCCAAGTTCCTTTGCCCGGTTTACCAGTTGGTTTTCATATTCCGCGGGCTGGAACCTGCCAACAAACTTCATCATCACATCAGGTATCTCTTTAACAATCTTTGGGAGCGCTTCAACCGCTTTCATGCAATTGCGTGCATCCGAATGTGTTCCGGAAGTGATGATGGTTGGCCTGCCGGATTTTTTTTCTGCCAGCTGAACCTGTTCCAGCCTTTTCAGATACGGAACATTATCCACCACAAGCACCGGTGTTCCGGATGAAGCGAGTTTATTTTTCATTGTACCTGTAACCACCGTAATTCCTGCAAAATGGCTGCACATCCGGTTCTCCAGTTTCCTGTACAATGGCACTGCCATATTCCTGATCCATCGCGGCAAAGGAAGTGCGTCTACCCTTGCTTCATAATTTTCATGAATATCTATAAACACCGCATGCCCTTTTTTCGCCCAACTGCGCATTTTCCACATCATATTGGGATTATAGAAATGGTAGATGTCGGCTTGTATCTTCTTCATTTCCCTGAATGCTTCCCCGGGGCCATAGAGGTGTTTTTGCATACGGCTTCTTTTGGGAATGGCTTTTATCTTCACCCCTTCTGAAACCATATCTTTTTCAGCAGGTGCCACAAACGTAACTTCATGGCCCAATGATGCCAGGCCGACTGCAGCACGCTCGAAAATCCTGTCGTCGTTCCAGTCATGCATGCTGGTAACAAAGCATATCTTAAGTTTTTCTCCTGTCATTTTTCAGTTGGTTTGCGGCCCTTAGCAATGAATATGCCAGGGAATTTGACTTCTGTACCCTGTAAGTAGGTGACTGCACGCCACCCATCAACCTGCAGAATGCTTCCACACCGGGCAACATGCTGCCTTCAAAATCGAATATCCTTTTGTTAGTCAGTGCAAATTCAATAGCCCGGTAAAGCAGCAGGAGATTCACTGTTTTAAGTACGGGATCGGTCACCCTTACAGACACATTTATCAGGTTATACACCGCCTTGCTGTCGAAAGGGAAAAAACCAAACGCCAGTAAGCCATGTTCCTTTGACCTGATTACGATTTTTTTTGTGAATGATTTGCCCGCATCCATCACCAGGCGAATGGCAATTGCATCCTGGGCATCAAACCCTTTCCGTTCTGATGTTTGTTTGAACAGGAACCTGAGTTCCTCTTCGGATATATCTTCTGAAACACTCAATGCCTGTTCGGCAATGAGCGTCTCCAGTTTTTTCAATTCCCTGGCCTTGTTTTTATGGAGGTTACTTAAATATGTTTCCAGTGAACCTTCAATCACATGGGTTATCCTTACAGCAGACTCAAACCCTTTCCAATGATAAGGCAGGATGCTCTGGTGACCACGGGGCAGTTTAAAATCGATGTGTTTCTCTTTTCCAGTTTTTTCCAGGATGAGCCTGATACATTCATGTTCTTCAGTTAACGAGCGCTTTGTTATATGGTACTTGTATAAGGGGGAGAAATATTGGGTATATGCCGGAATATGCAGGCCCGAGACCCTGTTTCTTACGGACCTGATGGCGGCCAGCCCGGCTTTCAGTTCTTCGCCGGAAAATACCCCGATCACTTCAATGCCCGGGCCAATGATATTCAGCCAATGGGTGGTATGGAATATGGTACCTTCCGGGTGTTGTTCCACAAAACGGTTCCATGCTTCATGCTCATCATTCCCCAAAATCCTTACTGTAAGGCTCATTTTTTAATTTCTACTGCAACAACCGGATTGGTGTTACCGATTTTTGTTACATATACAACCATCAAACTCAGCACGACCATCTGTAACTGGGTAAACCAGTTGGGGTTGCTGATGCCGAAAAACATTTCTGATGCAAAGCAAAGCAGCAGGATCTGGAAGATCCGTACATCCTTTACATGCTGAAAATACCTTTTAAGCCGTAATATCCGCTTAAACAGGCTTATGTATATATAGGTATAGGCTAACCCTGCAAAAATGCCCAGTTGCACCAATATGTCAAGGATGTCCGTATGCGTTATCTTCCCTTCAGAATAAAGCCTGAACTGGTTAAGCCCTACTCCCAGTAAGGGATACTCGAGAAAATATTTCCAGGCTATCCCGTATAACTGCAGCCTTGATTCGTTTTCAACGGCCCCGGACAGGTCTTCATTCCTTGTTAAACGGTCAAACAGGTAGAAATCGCTGAGAAACTGTTCTGCCAGGTAAACAAACAGGTTACCGAAAAGGAACAGGATAAGCAGCAGGATCACCAGCTTCCATCCGCTGAAATATTTGAATGCCATGAAACCTCCGAGAATGAATACGAGGTTAGCAAAATTTGACCGGGAGGCCGTTAACAGGATTGTATAAGCAAGAAAAACTATTACTCCCCACAGGAGCAGTTTCAAGATTCGTTTTTCAGTTAACTGCAATAATAAAAGTGATGCTATAACAGATACCCTTGCATAGTTGGCAGTACCGTTTGCATTACCGGTAATGCCCGATAAGCGGAAGTATTCGTCTTCCAGGGCTGGCGCTTCTACAAAATAACCCACTATGGCAACGATGAATCCTACCAGTGCGAGGGTTTTCCATGCTAATTCCCATTCCTTTATATTGTTGATTGCATAATACACGATGATCATCAACACAAAATTTGAAACAAACACCTGCAGGTAACGGAAAAATCCCTGCTGGTCTTCCACATTCATAAATCCAAGGAAAGCAAACAAAGCCATGCTTATGTAAAGAAAATACTCAACAGGGAGTTTATTGAGCCGGCCGAAGTTTGGTTCAAGAATATATAATGCCAGCAATGGGCCAAAGCCCCACAGAATAACCTGGTTCAAAACCTGGAAACCCTGGCGGCCATACAAGGCAAGGAACAGGAAAGCAAACAGGTAAACAGTCAGGAATACCGCTTTCCTTGAAATGCTATACGTGAAATATTTATACATCCAGTGTATGAATCAGTTTATCAGAAACAAAACCAGGTTGAAATACCGACATAGCTGCTGCAGTATTGTCAATCAGTTGCTGATAGTTGCCATAATGATCAATAATATGCCTGAGTTCCCCCATTAATGTATGCTCATCTTTCGTATCAATCACAACGCCACAGCTGTTTTCTGTAAGGAACCTTGCCAGAAAGTAATGGCCCGGTCCGTTATATACGATCAGGCTTCCGCTACCGAGGTATTCCGGTGTTTTGGTGCTGAAAATAGTTGCCAGTTCATCTTCATGTACCGAACATTCATCGGGATAATTAAGGCCAAGCAACAATAATTTAGCTGTCCCGAGCTGAAGGAGGTATTCGCTGCGCTGCGGGTAAAAAACTTTTCGTATATGCTGTCCTGTAATACCATAGGCTTTCAACTGTTCCCTTGTTTTGCCGTTTGAGATGGAAAACTGCATGCCCAGTTTTTCGAGCACATTGCCAAAGCGTATAACGGCCTTGTGGTTGATTTCGTAAACATCCCCCGACCAGTGCGCCCTGTTTTCCTTTAATGCTGCAACTTTTACGGGTTCTTCCGGGTAAATATGCTCCCATGCCGTTGATTCAATGCCATATTTCCTCTTATATAATGAACGCATGCCTTCACTCATTACTGCAACTTGATACGCATGTTTAAATATCCTGTCCTGTACCTGCCTGGCCAGTTCTTTGGAAGGGCCTGCATAAGTCGCTTCCACAACGGTGTCGTGCAGGTAAGGGATAAAAGGTATATTCTTCTTTATGGCTACGGCAGAACACAGGTCCATCCAATACAGGTCTGGATACCCTATGATGATCCTTTTGGGTTTCACCAGGCTGATATACAGGTTTAAAAATAAGGGGATTGTCCGTTTCTGGATTCTGGCAAGCAGGCGGTGAACCTTGGAAGATATGAATTCGAAACTCAGGTAGATGAAATGATATTTTATTCCGCGGGGCACTTCCGCTTTTTTTGCGCCCGGGAAAAAACCGGTTATTACAACGAAACTGGCCGGATCAAACTGGTCTAACAAATGCCGGTGCACCACAGCGGAAGCGGTTGGATTCGGCGGATATGCAATGGTTAAGAAAAGGGTTTTCCCATGTTTATACATGGGAGGCCTGGTGTTTTTATTGTTCATTTGAGAAATAACCGTATCAAATCCCTTTTAATATGGGGAGTTGATTTTATTAGCCTGTTGAACTTAATATTTAATTAGCGGAGCCTGGCTGATTCAGCATCCGGTAAGCTTACGGGTTGCCGGGTAACTGAAAAAGGCTGCAAGTGAACATACGCAGAACTTATACCAGTTCTTTCCTGTCTTTTTTCACCTGTTCATTGATCCATTTGAATGTACGTTCCATGCCTTCCCTCAACGGTAAAGAGGGCGCCCATCCCAGCTTTTCCCTTACCAGGTTATTGTCAGATTTCCTTCCGCGAACCCCGGTGGGCCCTTCGATATTCCTGATGGTAAGCTGTTTTCCTGAAATATCTATGGCCATTTTGGCAAAGTCGTTGATCGATAGCATTTCTTCTGACCCGATATTAACCGGCCCCGAAAAATCTGACTCCATCAGTTTCCTTACTCCGTCCAGGCATTCGTCGATATACAGGAAAGACCTTGTCTGTTTGCCATCTCCCCACACCTCTATGGAAGCCCCGTTATCTGCTTCAGCGGCTTTCCTGCATAAAGCAGCAGGAGATTTTTCCTTGCCCCCTTTCCAGGTACCGCAAGGGCCGAAAATATTATGAAAGCGGGCAACTTTCACTTCAAACCCGTAATTGCGGCTGTAGGAGAAATAAAGCCTTTCGCTGAATAATTTTTCCCAGCCGTATTCGCTATCCGGAGCGGCAGGGTATGCGGAACTTTCCGCACAATTCGGGTTATCGGGGTCCAGTTGGTTGTATTCGGGATAAATACAGGCTGAACTGGAATAGAATACTTTTTTAACGTTGTTTATTTTCATGGCTTCCAGCACATTCAGGTTGCACATGGCAGAATTATGCATAACGTCTGCATCATGAAAACCGGTGAAGATGTATCCTGCACCGCCCATATCGGCAGCAAGCTGGTAAACTTCGTCTATGCCTTTAAGTACGTTATTGGTGAATCCCGGGTCACGCAGGTCGCCCAGGATGAATTCATCAGCTACATTGCTGAAATATTCATTTTCCCTGAGGTCAACACCCCTTACCCAATATCCTTCAGATTTTAAGCGGTTAACGAGGTGGCCGCCTATGAATCCACCTGCACCGCATACAAGCGCTTTTTTCATGTTCATATAATGTTAGGTCAATTTTTTATAAAATAAACAACCTGCAAACAGGCTGTATCAGAATTTGTACCCTTTTTTCAGCAACAGCACAAAACCGTTTACCAGTTCCCTGTAATCATTAAAATAGTAAACTGCCAGTAAATAAGAGGCTATATAAGAAAGGGTGCTTGAAATGGCCGCGCCGGTAATCCCGAATTCCTTTACAAACAAGAGTGCAGTAACCAGTCCGATGGCTGCAGAAAACAGTTGGATATAGGAATTGTAAATCACTTGTTTTGTACCTACAAAATACTTGGTAAGGATCATCGTTCCGATATATATACCTGTACCTGCCAGGTATATCTGCATGGGTACTGTTGCCGGCAGGAATTCTACACCGTATAATATCCTGATGATGAATTCTGAAAGGAATATAAATACCACTGTGATGGCGATACCGGTAACCATGAAGAATGCATGGTACCGGGCTGTAAGTTTTTTCCTGTCTGCCTGGTCCTGTAAGGCCGCATTGTTATTGAACAGGATCTGCCTGATGGAACCGGGTAATATCCATAGCATCTGCCCGATACTACCGCATATGGAATATACGCCCAGTGCTGCCGGAGGCAAGAAATAGCTCAGAATGAGCTGGTCAACCTTATTGTTGGTCGTTACGGCAATATCGCCTATCCATCCTTTGATGCCATAACTGAAAACCTCCTTTACAAATAGTTTATTATATGGTTTGGAAAGATCCGTTACAGTATAAATCCTGTTCACCATGATTATTGTAAGAAAAAAATTGATGATGTTGGAAATTACTATAGCGATCACAACACCAATAAAATCGAGTTTGAATATCACTACAAGCAAAAAAACAATCAGAGGAGAAACAACTGAATAAAATATGCTCAGTTTATTTGCTTTTGCATACTGCGAATCTGATAATAATATCCTGTGAAATGATTCCTTTATCATATTCAACGGGAACGTAAGTAAAACAGGCAACAAAAACCAAACAGATAAATTATTACCCGTAAGGCCCAGCAAGTTGAAAAATTTCAGCAACAGTACAACAATAATAATTACTGCACTCCGCAACAATGCAATTACAATCACCGTTTTCGTTATCTCCTTAGGGTCGTATTTTTTAGAAGAGATATAATACCCCATACCCGCAAGAAACCCAAATGAAAAAATGGGAATAAGAAAAAAACCAAGTATTCCCAGGAAAGTATAATACCCTCTTAATTCGGGGCCCAAAGCTCTGATGACAAAAATGCTTGAAAGAAAAATGATAACCTGCGATGCAACTCCTGTTCCAAGAAAACCAAGACCATCTTTTATATTTTTTGATTTCCTTATTCTGTCCAGGATCATTGAAAATGCTGATTATTTTTTGTAAAGAAAACTACCTGTCTTTTATAAATCTTGCCGGGTTTCCTCCCACTATTGTAAATGCGTTTACATTTTTTGTAACTACAGACCCTGCAGCAATGATAGCACCTTTACCTATATGTATTCCGGGCAAAATGATTGCACCATGCCCAATCCACACATCATCATCAATGGTTACATCTTTTGTAACTATCCCCTGTTGCATGATAGACACTTCCTTATTTACAAATTCATGATTTGCGTTTGTGATAAAGACATTTGAAGCAATACGTACTGAATTTCCGATTACAATATTTCCACCATTCAGTGCTATCTCACATCTTTTTCCGATAGCTGAATGATCGCCAACAATCAGTTGCCCGTTGTTAATTATAACATAAGCATCTCTTTTTATCATAGACCTGTGCCCCAATGTAAAATTTCCATTCCCTTGTATGAATACATTATCCTGCACAGATACAGAGCCTGCAAAGTGAAGGCACTTCTTTTTTGTCAGCACAGTAATGTTCTTACCGATATATGCAATTTTGCGGTTGAATAGTCTATACCCCAGGATATAGGATCTTATGTAAATTATAATTCTTGTAATGAGATTCAAAATATCAGGTTGTTATTTCAATTCAGGCTTTATCAAACCAGGTATTTACAGCCGCCGATGGATCCATTGGAATTTCATTGGTGTCAAGGCGGGGCAATTCAAATCTTTTATAATCCTGTAAAACGGCAATATCTGTTTTAGTTGTCAATGCCAGCTTACATCCCTTACTATTCAATATATTCAATGTATCATGATTGTAATTTCCATAAGGATAACACATTGTCCAGTTTTTTAAATCTGACCCTACTAATTGTAAGAACTCCAAAGACCTTTCAATTTCAATTTCTTGTTTTTCTTTAGACAGGGAGCCTAACCAAAAATGTCCGTATCCATGGCTTCCTACATGCATACCATTGTCTATTAAAGATTTAATTTGTTCTATACTCATATACAATTCGCGACTGAAAGATGCTTCATCATATGTTACATATTTATAGAAGAGCCTCTTACAAATGATCGTCCTCAATACTTCAGGTAAAATAACCTGCAACATCTGCTTAATAAAGATTACATCTGCAGTATCTTTTCGCCTGGCCACTGCATGTTTTTTAAAATACGATTCATTGCTTTCTAAATCATATTCAAAACGATACTCATCCAATATGCTGAATAACTCTCTGATCAATACAGATTTGTCATACACTGAAGCTAGAATGAAATGGATCTTATTTACATCCAGCACAATGTTATGCATGATAGCTTTTGCAGGTGGATAAAAAGATCCTTGCATTTTATATTCTGATAAGACAGGCAACACACAATCAAAATGGTCGAAATAACCATCATCAAAAGTGAGTAGTGCGCTTTTATTAGGAAGTTGGGAATTATTGTCGATACAATCAATAAGTTCTTCCATGCTAATCACCTGATAATTACGAGCCAGGTATTTAACTTGCTCTGTAAATAATCTGGCATCCAGCCCTTTGATCTCAGGATATTTACTGTTCTTAAGATCCCGGACATAATGGTACATGATGATCGTAACATTATCCATTATCCTACTTTTTAACAGCGTGTATCATGAAGGATGATGAAGAAGGGATTAGTTTATTCCTACTCGCTTTATCTTCATTTGTTACGAGGCTTAATAAATTAGATATGTTATAATGTACTTCTTTATGATTGGCAGTAAATGTAGGATTTACACCGTGAATGTGAATCGGGCACAACCCTTTTACTGCAAAGCCTTTAGCGTCCAGCATTTTTACCAATTGAGCCGGCGTAAACTGGAACCTAGTAGATACATCTATGCCAGTATTTGCATGTGTTGCATTCGGCTTTTCAAGTGGCACTGCATCGACTGTAAGAAGATCAGACAGGTTTGTAAGTTTGGTCAAAATAATAGCTTCATTCAATAATTTTTCAATATTATGATTGGCTATTTCATTAGAAGTATATTCATTCATTGAAAAAATATTGAACAACCTGTTCCTGGAACCCAATACCAATGAACCATCTTTCTTTAAGGCTTTAAAAGCTATGGTTAAAAAAGAATCAAACTGTTCATAAGAAATATACTCCAAAAATCCGTTAGCAGAAATTACATCGAATGAATTCTCTTCCATCTTATATTCAAAGATTGAAGCGTAAACAAATTCAGCATTAGCAAGTTTATCCCTGCTTGCTGTCTCCTTAGCAAGATTAATCATCCCGGTGGCAAAGTCAACACCAACTGCATTGGCATTCAATTTAGCAATTTCATGAACCAATTCACCAGTTCCGCATCCAACGTCCAATGTCCTTATATTTTTTTCATGCATTTTTACAACTTCCAGTACATAATTGTTCCTTTGATTAATTACATTCACTTTTGCAACCTTTTGTCCTTGTGCTTTTTCTTTCCAATCTTTTGCAAAAGCATCAAAGTAGTTCAGGGTTTCTTGTTGTTGTTTTGTTTCCATTTGTTTTAAATTTTATTGTTAGATCTGGCTGTGCATCAACGGCAGCAACCATTTGAATTTATTTTGAAAAGAAATAAAGATTGAGCGTTGGGTATGCCGTACTTATAATTTCATGTTTTATAAAAGAATCATTTTTATGTTCAAATACATCATATCCCAGATCTGTAAGAAATGAGATAATTTTATAAGATCCACCAGCCTCAATATGTTCAAAATCGCCTACTTCGATCATGAATGTAGGTTTGGAATTTTTAATGGTATCAATGGCTCCCTGTAACACATGCAATTCTACCGATTCTGCATCTATTTTAATAAAAGAGGGTTTAACATTGTTCAGCCTGCAATAATTATCAAGAGTAGTTGTCTGTACATTTATATGATTGGCAACCAAGTCAATATCATTGAGCCTTGCTTTTTTAAAGGAATTAAAAACCATGTACTTTAAACCATAATCATTGAACTCCATGTTTGTCTGAACAGAATATACAGCCAAATTTTCTGCTTTTACATTTGTTTTATGTTGCAAGTTCTTAACCAGTAATCCGTACGTTGAAGGAGTAGGTTCAAAACAGATCACTTTTCCAGAATTACCTACCAAACCACTTGCAAGCATACTATAATAACCGATATGAGCACCAATATCTACAAAAGTATCTCCCTCATTCAAAGATATGATCAGTGCTTTTGAATCATCCACTTCAAAACAACCGTTCAGATAAAGTGCAGTGGAAACATTATCGGGAACAACTATGTTCATGATATCACCTGTAAACATTTCTGCTTCCGTAAATTTTACTTTTGTTTCTCGGATCATTTTCAGCACGACTTTTTTTCTTTTAAAATTTTTGAACCCACGCAAAATTCTCGCAATAATAGTTAAACTGACTGCAGCATTTAATTTATTAATCAGGTGTTTTTTATGATTATCAAGCATTGATATTATTTTGTTGTTTTGAAAAAGGTCTGCCCACTTGGGGTACCTTGTTATTAAATAATCTAATTCTTATGAATGATTTGTTCTATAGCCGATACTACGCGTTCGGTTGCCTTGCCATCATTTACACCAACTTCCTGGAACCTGGCATTCTGCCTTTTTTCCAACTGATATTCAGGGTTACTTAAATACCTTTTTAGCTCAAAAATAAACTCTTTAAAGTTATTTGTAACAGTAACACCGCCCAGGTCAACGAGTTTTTTGCAATGCTTATAATCATTTACCCTTACCACAGACTGCCACCAAGGCAGAGCAACATTTGCATCAAATAATGGCTGTATTACAGGTTTATCATGCAGCAGTGAATCTATTGAAACAGTAGAACCCGAATTAATGGATAACATACAACCCTCCAACATATGAGCAAATTCCAGCATATCAGAGGATTGCATACTCCAGTTAAGATTGCTTTCCAACATTTTGGGCCAATCAACAACTACATGTTTGGTTTCCATGGCCCTCAGCCTATTGACCAGGATTGTATCCACAGCATTGCTGCTTATATTTTGTGGGTGCGGTCTCAGTACCAATTGAATTTCCCCAAACTCTTTGTCTTCCACTTTTTTGACCAGCCACTCGGCAATGTCAATCTCTGTAGGTGAAAAATAAGGTGCACCCAACGCAAAAAACATATACGGCATTTCAGGATCCAGTCCTTTTCTTTTTAAAATATCCTTGTAAACAATTGTCCCTTCAACTTGTTTATGAAGGTCGAAATGAGGAACACCGGTATTGAATATATTTTGTTCCGGGATTTTATAATATTCCATGAATTCTTGTTTCATAATATTTCCCCAAGAGATATAATAATCTGCAAGTTGGGAAAAATAGCCCTTACAGGAAATATTATCCCAACTTAATAAATGGATCACAGTGCTTGTGCTCTGGGCTTTATTTCCTGCAAACAATAACCTGCTTTCAGTTAGATTAACTGGGTATGTTGCAATCAATAACTGCGGATTGATATCTCGAAGGATCTTATCAGCCACAGGGTCTTTTAATGACCTTCTTTCAAAACCGGCAAAAAATTTCCTGAGAAGTGGTATTGCTTTAAGGAGCAAGTGAATGAAGTAATAAATGCGTATTTTAAGAACGGTTGCGAACGCAGCTCTTTTTTTTGCAGTATTCAGGTCACGAAGATGTTTCTCCCAGAGTGCAGCATTTTTCCTGATGTCTTCAAAAAGATATTTTCGTAGCCGCATATATTCACCCGTCCATAATGAAGAGCTCGGATGGTATTCAATGATGTCGATTTGATTCTCAACTGCATAATCTAATAAATTTTGATCATTTTTATAAGGAGTTATAACCGCAACTTTAAAACCTTTTTTTATTAATTTCCCCAAAAGGTCAGTTTGTAATAACATCCTTGCTGCAAAACCATGAGAAATGATATATGCAATGTCTGCTTTTCTTTTCATAATAGTTGAATTATAAATTCTTCACAGGCCCACATGGCATCACAGGTTGCGCCTCCAATATGTGGAGTGATGATTACATGCTCATGTTGTTGCTGTGACTTCCACAAGGGGCTTTTTTTAATATCATCCAGTTCGGTGGCTAATACATCCGTTGCAATACCTGATATTTTTTTTTCAGCCAAAGCAAGTGATGCCGCATTTTCATCCAGTATATTACCCCTTGAAGTATTGATCAGCAGGCAACTGGTTTTTAACCTGCCAATATTATGTGCACCAACCAGGTGGTGGGTTTCTTCATTTAAATGTACATGGAGACTGATGATATCACTGTTTTTTAGTAAGTCATCCAGCAGGTTGTACTTATAATAATCCGGGTTGTTTACATATGGATCAAAATAGCAAATATGCATATCAAAGGCTTTTGCATAAGATGCAACTTTTGTTCCTGTGCGGCCAAGACCGATAATTCCAATAGTTTTTCCTTTTAATTGATATCCGCGGAACCTGTCTCTTTCCCATAAACCGTTTTTAACGTGTTCATTTGCTGCTGGGATATTCCTTATAAGGGCTAACAGTAATGCCCAGGTGTGTTCGGCAGTGGAAGGAATGGTTCGTAAAAAATCATCCTGCCCACGTAATGAAACAAGTTTAATATTTCTTTTATTCAAAGCGTGCTGGTCAATATGATCAAGTCCTGTTGTTGCAGAAACAAGGTGCGTGATTGCAGGAAATTTTACAAGTACAGATGCATCAATTTTTTTTCCAAGCCTGGTGATGAGGATATTTACATCATTAAAAGAATGCTGCCGCATGATATCATCCCAGTTGGATTCTTTATATTCATATCCTTTCTGCTTCCAGTTTCCGATTGCATTTTTACTGTAGCCGGCTGGCTCTGCGTTTAATACAATCATTACAATATCCCGTTTTTCCATGCCGGTATCAGTGCTTCTGCAATGATCATGTCACGGGGTTCATCAATATTCAACAGCCAGTTGAGTGGCATTTCATAAGGCAATGAAGGTTTAACCATCATTGAATGTTGTTGCTCAAATGCTTCTCTCCTTACCAGGTAAATAGAACCATTTCGGTAATATGCAGGAGGAATATCCTGTCTTCTAACTGTTTCAAATTCCGGAAGGATTGATTTCAATTGGCCATCATGTTTCCAGTACATCCTGGCCGGGTGAATATCATTCATGGCAACAACAGATATCACGGAGTTAATATGATTATTTGCTTCGAGCATACGTATTGCTTCATCAATATTTTCACTGGTACGGATAGGTGCAGTTGGCTGCAGCAGCATGATGGCATCACAACCTGATTGCTTTATGATTGCATGTACTGTATCCGAAACCGGGCTGTTGTCGCCTGCAATTATTTCTTCTCTTTCATGTAATAGAATTCCGGGGAAACTTCCTGCCAGTTGCAATATTTCCTTATCATCGCTGCTTACCCAAATCTGAGAAAGCAGTTTGCTTTGCAGAGCAGCTTCAATGCTGTAGGAGATCAAAGGTTTCCCATCAACGAATTTTTTATTTTTACCGGGAACGCCTTTTGAACCACCTCTTGCAGGTATGATAGCAATGATACTCATTAATAAGAAATGGTTTTGTGAAACCGCAGGGGCAAAATTGCCAGTTGTTCTGCAATTTGTTGTCCGGCATTTCCTCCGCCATATACAGCAGAAGTTTCAGCCTTGCCTTTATTCACCCAGAAGCTGATTGCATTTCCAATTTCTTCGCTGTTGTAATTTACATCTACGATATTGGTTCCCCTGTCGCGTCTGTTCTGGCGGCTGCCTATATTTACAACGGGAACACCGAGAAATGCACACTCACGTATGCCCACACTCGAATTTCCGATCAGGCATTTTGAATTGGCCAGTAACCTCAGAAAATCTTCGCCTTCCATATTTTTAAAGAAATGCATGTGTGACGGCCTGTGTTTTTCCCTGAAAGACCGTATACCCGCAGATGTGCCGTCGGCACCTGCATCCACATTTGGCCAGAACCATAAAACCGGCGTGCTTAGGTCTTTTACCGCATGGAGGGTTTCGTCTATGTGTTTACGGCTGTCGGCATACTCGGTTGTAACCGGGTGTTGCATAACAACTATATAACCATTAGACAAAATTGGTTTAGATCCAACACCACCATACTTTTCATAAGGATCAAAATTCAATGCCGGATCTTTTGCAACAGATGCTGCAATATCGATGGAAGGGCAGCCAGTATTAATTACAAAACCCGGATCTTCACCAAGCCTGATCACTCTTTCCCTGGCAGACGCAGAAGCCACAAAATGATAATCTGCCAGTTTAGTAATACTATGCCTTACTTTTTCGTCGATATTTCCTGTTACCTCACCACCTTGTATATGCGCCAATGGAATATTCATAAATGCAGCCGATATAGCTGTTGCCATGGTTTCAAAACGATCGGCGATTGTTACTATGATATCCGGCCGGATGTTGTCGAAAACCGTTGATAATTCAAGGATTCCTATACCGGTAGTTTTAGCTGCAGCTGTTAGGTTTTCACCTTCCAGTACATTAAATACTTTAGCAGTAATTTCAAATCCGTCACTTTCAATATAATTAACTGCGCTGCCGTAACGGTCTAATAAAGCAGAAGCTGCCACAACCAGTTGCAGTTCCAGTGAAGGATGATCTTTAATTGCCTGCAAAGCAGTTTTGATCCTGCTGTAGCTGGGCCTGGCAGTGATAACTACACAAATTTTTCGTTTACTCATTTGATTATTTACCGCAGAGACGCGAAGACGCGGAGGTTAATAAAATTCTGATTTATTCTGCGTTTCGGGATTATTAATTAAACAATAAATATTTTTATTTAATTTGATTTTGCTAAGTGGCAGTGATCTATACTGTTTTAAGTACTGCACTAAAAGAATTTGAGAAAGCATGCTTACAGCAATTCTCTTGCGCCTCTGTGCCTCTGCGGTTAAATAAGATCATGCTCATTTAAAAAATCCTGTGCAGCTTTTTTTTGTGACAGTTTTTTTCCCAGTACACTTTTAAATTCACCAGCATTGATACCATAACCTGCCGGTTTTTTTGATTCCAGGTCATCAATAGTAATGATATGCCCGGCTTCCAGATCCTTATTAACAGCAAGAGATTTCTGGAAAATCTTTTTAAGGTCAGCAAATGATTCGCTGGATTCCTTATTGATTGCTGAGTGCAGGTCTTTGGTTATTTCATTTACGCCCTGCACCAGTTTTGTAATTTCTGAAATCGTTAAAGATGCTTTTGCATCCGGGCCAAACATACTCTTATCAAAAACGGTATGAAATTCCAGGATTGAAGCACCCAATGATGTTGCCGCCAGGCATGCAAAGATATCGCCGCTATGATCGGAGAAACCGGTAGGCAATCCAAAGCGTTCTTTCAACACCCGGATTTGGTTTAGCCCCCATTGGCCTGCAACAGTAGGATAAGCCGTTGTACATTGCAGTACTGATAAGGCATTGCCAAAAGGTTTAAGGAATTGAATGGTTGAATCGAGTTCGTCCAGCGAACTCATTCCGGATGAAAGAATGATTTTTTTTCCGGTGCGGGCAATTTTTTCAAGCATGAGCAGGTTAGACACTTCACCGCTGCCTATCTTGTAGGTTGATACCCCCAGTTTTTCCAACAGGTCCACTGCTGCACAACTGAAGGGAGAAGAAATGAACTCGAGGCCTTTTTCTTCGCAATGGGCCTTAAGACCCGCCCATTGCTCCGCGGTGAATTCCATCCGTTTCCAGTAATTGAAACGCGTTTCATCCTCATAGCTGAACTTTACCCGGAACGGTTCATGAATACTGCTTTCAGCAGCAGCGATATGTGTCTGGAATTTTACTGCATGAACGCCTGTTTTTGCCAGGGCATCAATGTAGGAGTGTGCGATACCGAGGCTGCCTTCATGAGCCTGTGCTATTTCAGCTATTATGAACATGGTTGTGTGTCCGTTTGAAAATCAGTTACATGCTTATCTGCAGGCTGATGCATCATTTCTTTCCAAGTAATCTTTTCCATAAAGGCCGTTTCCCGGATGATTCAGTGTAGCCGTAACCGTAACCATAGCCGTAACCATAGCCCTTATTGTACCCATACCCGATGATCCTCTTGTTTCCGATTCCGTTAAACACCAGGTTAAGCCTTGGAAATGAATTACGCTGGTAATTTTCATTGATCAGTTGGAGGAAACTGCTGTCGGTAAAGTTATGCCTGATGATATAGAGTGTAAGGTCTGCCATTGAAGCCAGAATCTTTGCGTCTGTAACAGAAGCAACCGGAGGCGAGTCGATTACAATATAGTCGAAATGCTGCCTCAGGTATGTCACCAGTTCTTCAAGACGGGGCGTGCTTATGAGTTCCGCCGGGTTAGGCGGTATGGGGCCCGAGGGGATGATGCTGAAGTTCTCGATCTCAGAATGCTTTGAAATGATCTCCCCGGCCGTTGCCTTGCCAATGAGGTAATTGCTGAGCCCGGTTTCCCGCTTGATGCCAAGCACGCTGCTGATTTTTGGTTTCCTCAGGTCAAATTCAAGCAAAACAACCTTACTACCGGTAAGGCATAAACTAATTGAAGTATTTATTGCCACAAAGCTTTTGCCTTCATTGGGTATGGAAGAAGTTACAAGGATCACATTTGAATCAGATTTGTTGTTAGCGGTCACATAGCTGAGGTTGGTCCTGAGTTCCCTGAACTGTTCAGCTATCAGTGAGCGCTTGCCCAGACCTACCACAACAGGTGATTTATTGCTTTCCTGCTGAAAAATGAGTTCGCCTATAATGGGCGCCTGCACTTTACTTTCTATCTGGCTGCGAAATAGCAGCCGGCTGTTTGAAAATTCTTTGAAGTAGATATAAAGTACTATGAGAATGATTGCAAGGATGATACTGATGGTGTATATCTTCCTTGAAACCGGTTTAACGATACCGCCAGATTCAGGTTTCTCGATCAGCCGGTAATTTTCCACGATGGATGCCGCACCAATGGCAGATTCTTCCCGTTTCTGCAACAGGAATGTATAAATGGCGTTTTTGATCCCCTGCTGCCTGCTAATATCGAGCAGCAGCCTTTCTTTCATTGGAATTTTCCCGAGGCTGGCAGACAGCCTGTCATTATCTGCCTGAAGCCTGGAACGGCTGGTGATCATGCTTAATTTAAGGTTACCGAGGCTGGCAGAAATACTCGGCTTCAGCTTGGCAATCTCTTCTTCCAGGATTTCAATCTGTGGATTTTTACCCCCGGAAACCTGGCGAAGTTTTTCCAGGTCAAATTCTGTTTTGAACAACTGGTTCAGCAAACCTGTAAGAACCGGATCGGTGATGCCCAGTGTGGCGGGCACCTGGTTGCTGCTGTTATTACGCCTGGCAACGTATTGTTCAATCTGTTTGATAACGTCCAGTTGAACATCCAGTTCACTTATTTTGGCGTCTGTTTGTTTCAGTTGCTCCAGGAAAAGCGATCCCTCCACCCCCAGGTCTACAATGCCCTGTGAAGATTTGAATGTCTGCAGGTTTTTCTCTACACCGCTCAATTCATCGGACACGAGGCGTAACCGGTCATCTATGAAACGCATGGTATTTTCAGAAATCCGCTTTTTATAGTCAACCGAAGTTGTCCCGTAGAGTAAAATCAGGTTTTCCAGTATCTGTACGCCTCTTCCCGGAATTTCATCCAGGTAAACAAGCTCCAGGATGGAAGATTGTTTGCTGATAGGTTTTACAGATAAATTACTTCTTATTTTGGCAACCGTACTTGATACGGGAAGTACGGAGATAAATACCTTTTCTGTTGTTGCAATACTGTTCTGTTTATTGATATGCCAGCGTACATTGCCGAAGCGGGCCCTCACCATGGTGTCTACAGGAAAAGTCTCTCCCAGGTAACTGATCTGGCCGTTTACAATTTTCACTTCCCCGAATAATGCCGCCTTGATGGAGTCGGGATTTTCGAGCTGTAGTTCAACCGGCAGTTTATGGTTGAATTGCCCGTCGCGTACAAAACCTTTCTGGCTGTATTGCACATTCAGCTGAAGCATCACAACCAGTTTACGAAGCAGGTCTTTTGACCTTAGCACCTCCAGTTCCCTTTCCGTTTCATTGGAGATATTCCGTGTATCAATCTTAAATGCCTCGAGTATGTTGGCGCTTTTCTGTTGCGAATCATCGTTCACAATCAGCCTGGCATTGGCTTCATAAACCGGAATGGCATATCTCAGGTAAAGGTATGCGCAGAACATGAACAGCGATATTATCAGTACGGCCAGAGGCCAGAAAGGAATGATCCTGAAGATGACACGCTTCAGTTCATGGCTGTTACCGGGGTGGTTATTGGGATTATTAAACTCTATATTGGCAGGTATCATTATTTCAGAAAGGTTAACTACTTAATAAGGTTAATAACGGTGATGAACAACGATATACCTACCGCTGCAACACCTATATACTGTGGCACTCCGGTTCTGGCTATAAACCTGGTTTTTACCGGTTCCACATATATGACATCATTGGTTTTAAGGTAAAAGAAGGGGGAATCAAAGATATCCTTTGACAAGAGGTTTAAGCGGGCAAACTCCCTTTTGCCGTTCACCTCCCTGACAAACAGGATGTTGTCGCGTTTACCCATCTCCGTTATATCACCCGCCATGCCCAGGGCATCAAAAATGGTTGTTCTTTCCGTCACCATATTGAAACGCCCGGGTTTGGCCACTTCGCCCAAAACAGAAAAGTTGTAATTAAGGAACCTTACATTCACCACCGGGTTTTTTGTGTAATCTTTCAGTTTTTCCGTTAAGAATGCTTCAAACTGCAGCCTGGTCAGCCCTTCCGCCTGCAAACTCCCCAGGTAAGGCAATTTCACCTTTCCATCTGCTTCCACCATGAAGCCGGTAGCGGTAGACCCGGGCAACAGGTTATTCACACCGGCGCCCGACGGAACACCGATGGCCGAGTTAAGTACCATGAGGTCGGCTATATTGCTTCCCCCAACGGTTATCCAAAGCTGGTCATTCTTTTGAATCGGGTTTTCAAAACTTACCTGTGCAACGTTCAGTTTACCCAGGGCAGAATCTTTCCTGGCTAAAGCCGTATCAGGCAGATTATACAGGTAAACAACCTTACCGGGTGCCGTACAGGAAAACAAATAAGTTGCAGTAAATAGTACAGATAAAACCGACAGCAAGCGGTATCGGATAAATTGAAGCATAATCAGAAAAAAATTGCGATGTTAAAGATACAATAGTATGATAATATTTTCATTTGAAAGGTAACCGGGATATATCAGTAAGGGGTAAACGCAGTTTTGTACATGGCTTCGCCTCTCTCAGTCACATATGGCCTCTCATCCCGTTTCCGGAAAGTATGCCGGTTAAGGGCAAGAGAAAAACACGCATGAAAAAAGTGACAATTTCATCAGCACCAAACAACCGGCACGCTATATTATAAGCCAGCATGCCAATTAACCGGTTCATTCACATAATGTTATGCAATTATCCAGGCAGGGCTTTCAGCTACTTGATCCACTCGCAATTTTTGGCAAAAGTAGTAGATTCTGCTATTAAAGTGAATAATATTATCCCCGTTCATTTAAACTTGATTCGGCTATATATCATATTATAAAATCAAGTATTTTTTACCATTTTCACATTATTTACTGAATTTACCTATATTTACCGCATTATTCATGATACCTAACCTTACTGTTATGTTTCAACTTTTTAGAAAGAGGATATTCTTTCTTTGCCTATTACTGAGCCCGGGGGTTATTTCGTATGCCCAAAAAACCAACAAGGTAAAGCCATTTAGCGGCAGCAAAATGTTCACTAAGTTATCCGTAGGTATTAGTGCCGGAGCATTCAAATCTTCCGTGCTGGCAGGAGGTTCAAATGATTATACACAAAATAATTTTCATTTTGGTTATGGTTTGAATGTGAAGTACCAGCTTACCAATTACCTGGCTTTACAGGCTGATTTCTTCCGTGGAAAATTAAGCGGGAACCAGGATAAAGTACAGGGTACAGATACATTGAATTTTGATAAACCAATAACCTCGTTCAAAACAGACATGAATATTGGCGGATCTATCAGCGCCATTTATACTTTTTCCAATATCAACTGGCTGAATCTCAAGAACTGGTTTGTTCCATACCTGGGCGTAGGCGGTGGATTGGTGAATTACAATGTAACCTTTGTTCCTAAAGGTTCTACTGTTCCAAGGCCTTATCCAGACGGGCTCAAAAATGATATCACAGAATTATATGTACCCATTTCTATGGGCGTAAGGTTTAAATTGACCAAAAAAATTAATTTAGATATCGGCTATACCATGAATTATCTTGACGGTGATAACCTGGATGGGTTTGCATACTGGAGGGTTCCGCCAGGATACAGCAGCACTACCCATAAAGATAAATTTTCATACTCTCATGCCGGACTGGAAATTGCTTTGGGCAAAAAATCAAAAGACCAGTTGTTGTTTGACAATCCTGTAGCCAGGTTGCATAACACCCTGCAAGACCAGGTAAATACGCTTTCTGTAAAAGTAGATAGCTTAGCTGCTAAACAAAAAGGCCTTGATGATTTTGACGGTGATGGTGTAGCTGACCTGTTTGACAAAGAACCAAATACGCCTTCTGGTTGCCCGGTTGATGCACAGGGCATCATGAGAGATACAGATGGTGATGGAATTCCTGATTGTAAAGACAAGCAACTGATCACGCCAACAGACTGCCAGCCAGTTGATGCTGAAGGTGTTGGTAAATGCCCTGACCCAGCCTGTTGTATTGGTGGAAATGCAGGAAATACAGATAAAACATCAGTTCCTTCATTAGCTTTCCCTTCACTCAATTTTAATAATAACAGTGCTAAAATTGAAAAGGATGAACTGGCTACGATCGCTACTATTGCAGCAACCCTGAAAGCAAACCCTGATACAAAAATTATGATCAAGGGTTATCCCGAAACTTCCAAATCGTCACAGGCACTCTGCCAGAAGCGGGTTGATGCCATTAAGAAACGTTTGATTGAAAGGGAAGGAATCAGTGCCGACAGGATAACAACCAATTGTGAAGTTGGAGGTGGTGAAAAAAATACGGTAGAAATAATTACAATGGATTAACTGTAAAATAATTTTTTTAAAATCCCCTTCTTTCTGGAGGGGATTTTTTTTGAATTAAAGTTTAGACTAATCCCTGTCCAATTATTCAGCAGCAGCTTTTAAACCCGTTGTTTACTGAAAATGGTGGAGATTGGAGGTTTGTTACTGGGCGCAAGTTTGATTTGCCATCCGCCGAAAGGTTATGAAGCCGATAACATTGAAAAGAAATTAAAAAAGCCCCGGATTAAGGAGCTTTTCTGTATCGGGGAGCAGACTTGAACTGCCGTCCGCCTCGGCGGATATGAAGCCGATGCTCAGTGATTTATTGTTTTAATAAACGATCTCCCAACTCCTGTTTTCAACCACCTTTCATGTTCGATTGCTTCCGTTTTAGTGTTGAATTCTTTGCTGTAAATTAACTCCCATGGACGATAACTAGAAGTCCAATCTTTACCTAATTTGTTATGTGATAACAATCGCTGTTCAATATTAGATGTATATCCCGTATAATGCTTCTGATGTACTTTAGAAAAAAGTACATATACAGTGTATTTCATATTCAGTAAGAGCAGATGAAAATTGCCATCCGCCACGGTGGATTTAATGCCGATAACATAGAAAAAATAAAAAGCCCCGAACTTTGGAGCTTTTCTGTATCGGGGAGCAGACTTGAACTGCCGTCCGCCTCGGCGGATATGAAGCCGATGCTCCGTTTAAAAATAAAAGCCCCGATTTTTGGAGCTTTTCTGTATCGGGGAGCAGACTTGAACTGCCGTCCGCCTCGGCGGATATGAAGCCGATGCTCCGTTTAAAAAATAAAAGCCCCGATTTTTGGAGCTTTTCTGTATCGGGGAGCAGACTTGAACTGCCGACCTTCGGGTTATGAATCCGATGCTCTAACCAGCTGAGCTACCCCGACATTAGTTATTTTCACTAACCTTCAATAAATAGGTTATATTAAAATAAACAATAAAGAATTACAAATTGTAAAGTATTCGAAATCCCTTTTTATATACTTTAATAAAAGGGACGCAAAAGTATTAAAATTCGGCTATATGAAAAAATGAATTTAGGTTAAACAAAAAAATAATTTATCCGGCTCAACCTGCTTTTATCCTTGCTTTCCAGGGAATTTCGGGCACCTTAAGTAACTGGCCGATAAATCTTGACAATACAAAAAGGTAATCGCTTAACCTGTTCAGGTATTTAATAACGAGGGGATCTACGAACAGGCTGTTTTCCTGCAGTTGTACGCAAATCCGCTCAGCCCTGCGGCATATGCAGCGTGCAATATGGATATTTGATACAGTAATATGTCCGCCAGGTAAGATAAATGATTTCATCTCTGGCAATCCATCATTCATCCTGTCTATTTCATGCTCCAGGTTTTCAATGTCTTTTTCTTCAAGGTCTGGAATTTTCATGCCGGTTTCCTTATCGGGGTCACAGGCCAGGGAAGAACCTATCGTAAACAGCCGGTCCTGTATTTCACGCAACATTGAATTTGTTTTACTGTCTCCTATCATATCGTTTACCAATCCAATATGAGCATTCAATTCATCAACGGTACCGTAACTTTCAATGCGCAAATGGCTTTTGGCAACTTTTGTACCGCCAATCAGGCTTGTTTTTCCAAGATCTCCGGTTTTGGTATATATCTTAAATGCCATTTTTTTCAGTTGCAATTTTTCTATTTTATGAAAAACAAATCAGGATACCTGTAATACTTCACTTTATCATATAGGAGCAAGTTCAGAAACGGTTGGATTTTTGTTAACCAGGTCCGATTCCACAACACCGTCTTTTAAACGTATGATCCGGTGAGCAAACTTTGAGATATCATCTTCATGGGTAACCAGCATAACGGTATTGCCATCTGCATGAATCTTTCCCAGGATATCCATGATTTCGTAAGATGTTCTTGAATCGAGGTTACCTGTTGGCTCATCAGCCAGGATGATGGCAGGGTCATTTATCAGTGCACGGGCAATTGCCACACGCTGGCACTGGCCGCCACTCAGTTCGTTGGGTTTGTGATGCATCCTGTCGAGCAGTTTCACTTTTCCCAAAACATCCTCAGCACGTTCCATTCTTTCTTTTTTGGATACACCACTGTAGATAAGCGGTAAAGCAACATTTTCGGCAGCCGTTAACCTGGGTAACAAATTAAATTGCTGGAATACGAAACCAATCTCCTTGTTTCTAACAGCTGCCAGGTCATCATCTGGCATCCGGCTAACATCTTTACCGTTCAGAATGTATCGTCCGCCGGTTGGAGAATCCAGGCATCCCAGTATATTCATCAAGGTAGATTTTCCGGAACCGCTGGGGCCCATGAGGGCTACATACTCATTCTTATAAATATCCAGGCTAATCCCTTTTAAAACCGGAAGCGGTTCTTTTCCCAAATAATAATTCTTCTTTATCTCTTCCAGGTGAATGATTCCTTGCATAAGTACTACATTAAATTGCTGCTTTGTGAAATAACTATTTACTGATTACCCTGGGCACCTTAAAAAACCGGTTGTCTTTAACCGGTGCATTTCTTAATGCTTCTTCTCTTGAAAAATCCTGTATTATATCGTCCTCCCTCAGCACGTCCCGGTTACTGCTAATATGCATCAATGGTTCAACAGCAGAAGTATCCAATTCGTTCAGTTTATCTACAAAATGGATCATTTTTTCCAAATCATGCCTGATAATAGCTTTTTCCTCCTCATTAAAATGAAGCCTTGATAATGCTGCCAGTTTATCAACCAGTTCATCCTTAATTTCCATTCAGCAAAAATAATATATTAGAACCAGAGCTTTCCCTAAATTATATGAACGGGCAGGCAAAAAAGCTGCTGTAATTGCAAAAATAGCCTTTGAGTTTTGCTATCTTCGCGCTCTTTATATTTCAGCAGATGAACCTACAGTCTTCTTCCACCACTAATAAATCAAAAACAATGTCAGCCAATATTGTAATGAGCGGCATCAGGCCAACCGGCTTTTTACATTTGGGCAATTATTTTGGTGCCATCCGGAACTATGTGAAATTGCAGGAAGCGTATGAATGTTATTTCATGGTAGCTGATTTACATTCTCTTACCACACATCCAGATACCAAAGAACTGAAAGCAAACGTAAAAAGGGTGCTGGCTGAAAATATTGCCTGTGGCCTTGATCCTGATAAAGCAGCCATTTTCTGCCAAAGCCATGTATATGAAACTGCAGAGCTGTATTTATATCTTAATATGATGGCCTATAAGGGAGAACTGGAAAAAACAGTTACTTTCAAAGAAAAGGTAAGGCTTAACCCGCAAAATGTAAATGCCGGGCTGCTTACTTATCCTGTATTACAGACAGCAGACATATTATTACACCGAGCCATCTATGTGCCGGTTGGAAAAGACCAGGAACAGCACCTTGAAATGGCAAGGACTTTTGCCAACAGGTTTAACCACCGGTATGGGGAAGTATTTCCTGAGCCGGTAGCTTTCAATTTCAGCCAGGAACTGGTAAAAGTACCATCGCTTGACGGAACCGGGAAAATGAGTAAAAGTGAAAACCAAAATGCCACTTTATACCTTGCCGATGATGATGAAACCATCCGGAAAAAAGTGATGAAAGCAAAAACGGATGCCGGCCCGGTTGAAATGAATTCGGTAAAACCCGATTACATTG
>WBZP01000939.1_pt1 | contig 37904 bp, 35 predicted proteins | sample 5204301 | NCBI WGS metagenome assembly WBZP01 (sample SAMN12412401, study PRJNA552823) | activated sludge metagenome | isolation source: activated sludge from nitrification reactor of wastewater treatment plant... | place: USA: Pennsylvania | collected 2017
GAACGAGTCATCCGTCGCGGGGAACTCGCGGACGCACTCTTCAAAGGCCGCGTCCGTCAGCACGTCATCCAGGACGATGTGCGGGAAGGGCTGGGCGGCGGCATACCGCGCCCGGTCGGACTCGATATCGGCCTGCAGCCGATCAAGATCAATCAGACCGCTTGTCATGCTCACTACTATTGCACGCACGTTCCTGGGACACTCGCGAGTCGGTCAATTAGACTCCAACGGCAGCCAGGCTGCATACCGGCGCCCACACCATCGAGAGGACGCGCCCCCTGATGGCCAACTCCACGCCCGACCAGCCTGCGTCGGCCCACCCCCGCGTCGGGGTCTTGGTGGTCGCCTACAACGCGGCAACGACCCTGGTCCGAACGCTCGACCGGCTGCCGGCCGACTTTCGGGCCTCCGTGGATCACATCCTGCTGGCCGATGACGCCAGCCAGGATGACACCTATGCCGTGGGCATGACCTACCGCGAGAGCTCCGACCTGCCGCTGACCGTTGTTCGCCATGAGAAGAACCTGGGATACGGGGGAAACCAGAAGGCGGGCTACGCCTGGGCGATGAGCCACGGGCTCGACGTCGTGGTGCTCCTTCATGGTGACGGGCAGTACGCCCCTGAAGTCATCGGTGACCTGGTGCAGCCGCTGCTGGACGGCAAGGCCGACGCCGTCTTCGGATCCCGGATGATGACCCGAGGTGGCGCGCTGGAGGGGGGCATGCCGCTGTACAAATTCGTGGGCAACCGGATCCTGTCGACCTTCCAGAACTCGATGACGGGGCTGCGCCTCTCCGAGTGGCACTCGGGCTACCGGGCCTATCGCGTTGACGCGCTGCGCGATATCCCGCTCGAGAGTTACACCAACGACTTCGACTTCGACACCGAGATCATCTTGGGCTTGCACGCGGCCGGGAAGACCATCGCCGAGGTGCCGATTCCCACGTACTACGGCGACGAGATCTGCTATGTCAACGGCATGCAGTACGCCCGCAATGTCGCGGCAGATGTCGTGCGTTATCGGGCCGCTCGGATCGGCTTCGGCCATGGTTCGACCGGGGTGGACACCTCGAGCTACGACCTCAAGCCGTCGGCGCACTCCAGCCATGGCCGGCTTCTGGCCTGGTTGTCATCCGCCGCGCCCGGAAGTGTCCTGGACGTCGGCTGCTCAGATGGCGCCTTCGGCGCGCAGGCGCGGGCTCTTGGCCACACGGTGCACGGCGTCGACCTGGTGAAGCATGATGGCGTGGGTGAGCGCCTGGATGACTTCCATGAGGCCAATCTCAACGACGGCCTTCCGGCCGAGGTTGGCAGCGGTTATCAGCGCATCGTCGCCGCCGATGTGGTCGAGCATGTCGTCGACCCGGCGAACCTGCTGACTCAGATGCGCGAGCGCCTCGCCCCCGGTGGCGAGATTCTGGTGTCCATCCCGAACTTTGGTCACTGGTACCCACGAGGTCGGACGGCGATCGGCCGCTTCGACTACGACACCCGAGGACCGCTCGATCAGGGCCACGTGCGCTTCTTCACGCGGCGTTCCTTCGAGCGCATGGTGGCCGAGTGCGGCCTGCGGATCGTCGAGCGCGACGTCGTCGGTGTGCCGGTCGATGTGGTCGATCGGGGTGCCTCGCCGGGGCGGCTCACCCAGGTGCTCGCGGGAGCGTCGGCCGCGGATCGAGCAGCGGCTCGGGCCTGGCCGACACTCTTCGGCTACCAGTTGCTCTACCGCCTCGCTGCGGCGTGAAGGATCGGCGCGTGCAGCGCCGCCGGGTCGCCCTTTCCTCCATCCTGGGCTTGGCCGTCGGCGGGTTCGCGTATGCCGCGATTCTGCTGGATTTCGGCTGGTCACCGACACGAACCGCGATCCAACTGCGATACGCCTCGAACTTCTTTGATCTGCAGGCAGACGCCCTGTTGCAGGGGCGGCTCGATGTCGCGCCCGGAAGCCTGGGGATTGAGGGCTTCGTCGTCGATGGCCGCACCTTTATGTACTTCCCTCCCTTTCCCGCCTTGGTGCGGCTCCCGGTCATGCTCGTCACCCGGGCCTTTGATGGGTACCTCACGGTCGCTTCGATGGCCTTGGCGTGGTTGGTCTTCGCCATCTTCGCCGCTCGACTGCTCTGGCTGGTCCGTTCCCTGATCCACCCTGATCTGGCGGTCTCGCGCCTTGAGGCCTTCGGCATGGGCGTCCTGCTCGCCGCCATCAGCGGGGGAACGGTGTTGACCTTCGACGCGTCCCTACCGTGGGTGTATCACGAGGTCTACCTCTGGTCAGCGGCAACCGTGATTGGCACGCTGTATTGGCTGATCCGGGCGACCGCTCGACCGAGCACTTGGACGATCGGCTGGACCGGCGCCTTTGCCCTGGCCGCGGTCTTGACCAGAACCACAGGCGGCCTGGCCGTGTGCGGTGCGATCGTGCTGGCTGCCCTGTGGGCGGCTCGGCGGGCCCGGAAGCCCGGTCAGCAGTTCCGGATCACCCGCCCGGTGGTGCTGCTCGCGGCGGCTGGGCTGGGCCCCATGCTCGCCGGGATCACCCTGAACCTGGCGAAGTTCAAGCATCCGTACATGTTCCCGCTCGAGCTGCAGGTGTGGTCCCAGGTCAATGAGCATCGACGCGAGGCGCTGATCGCCAACGGTGGCACGATCACCGGCCCGCAGTTCCTCCCGACCACCCTGCGCGCCTACTTTGCGCCGAATGGTCTGCGCTTCACTGACTACTTCCCGTGGGTTTCGCTTCCGGCCAAGGCGCCCGCGCCGGTTGGCGATGTGGTCTTTGATCAGACCTACCGCACCGCCAGCGTCACCGCGACGACACCCCTGCTCCTCGCTCTGGCCCTGGTGGGCACCTGGTTCGTCCTTCGGCGTCTGCGCACCCCTGTGGGTCGTCTGCTGACCCCCTCCCTGGTGGGGGCAGCGGCCGTCGGGGGCGGCGTGCTGATGTACGGCTACCTGAGCAACCGTTACACCAGTGAGTTCGTGCCGTATCTGACCATGGGAACAGCCGTGGCCGCGGGCTGGCTGCTGCCGACACTGCCGCAGCGGCGAGTCGGAATTCGCCGCGGTGCGATTGCGGCCCTCGTGGTGCTCACGGCATACTCCATCGCCGTTCAGATGGCCCTCGGGTACCGCGAGGCCTCGGTGGTCGGCGGGGGCGCCCAGTTGCACGGATTCTTGACCCGGCAGACCAACCTCAGCGGCGGGCCGGGATCCGGACAGGCCGCCATGGTGGCGCGCGTCGACGCGCTGCCGACCGACGCACCGACCGATACCCTCGCGATCGTCGGGCCTTGTGACTCCCTCTTCCTCGCTACCGGAGACACCTACAACCCGTGGGCGCTGGTCGAGTCGCAGCCGCTGGTCTTCGACGTCACGGCGCCTCGTGACCTCGGCTATGGAACCATCCCGCTCGCGACCGTGGCTGGGACTATCGAACGCCAAGTGAATCTGCAAACGCGCGATGACAATCACGTCCGCTTGGTGGTCACCGAGCCCAACTCCGTGGTGGCCGGGCCGTGGGTCGGGGTGTATCCCGGCACCAGCATCAGGGTCGGGCTCTCGATCCGCTCGGAATTGGGTCACGTCGAGGTGAGCTCGATTCCGGGCGGCCATGTCGCCCTGATCCCCTGGACCCGGATAGACGCCGACTGGGTCATTTTGCCGGGGATCGTCACCGTGAGCCCCGCCCTGGACGACGCCGCGCAAGCCCTGCGGATGACCATCCGTCGCGCCAAGGCCACTCCCCTGCCGCTCTGCGAGAGGCTGGCGGCGAGCGCCTCGTGAAGGTCCTTATCCTCAGCTGGCGGGACCGCGACCATCCCGATGGCGGGGGTTCCGAGGTCTACGTCCACGAGGTTGCGCGCAGACTGGTCGAGCGAGGTCATGCCGTGACCATTGCCACCTCTCGTCCTGACGCGGGCCCGCAGCGCGTCGTCCGCGACGGCGTCCTCTACCGACGGCGGGGCGGTCGCCTCACTGTGTATCTGCACGGTCTGGCCGCGGTGCTGCGGACCCGGCGAGAGCGGGATGTCGTGGTCGACGTCATCAATGGCTTGCCCTTTTGGTCTGTCCTGGCGCGGCGCTCAGGTGTGGTGGCGCTGGTGCATCACGTCCACCGCGAGCAGTGGCAGATCATCTACCCGGACTGGCGTGGTCGTTTCGGCTGGTTCATCGAGTCTCGGGTCACGCCGCGGCTCTACCGAGCCATCCCCCACATCGCCGTATCGGAGTCGACCCGTTCCGACCTTGAGGCGCTCGGCATTGCGCCCGAGTCGATCAGCGTCGTACGCAATGGGTTGACGAGCCACCCAGCCCTCCCTGGAGGCGAAGCCCAGGCCGGCCCACGGCTGATCGTGGTGTCTCGGCTGGTGCCGCATAAGCAGATCGAACACATCTTGCTCGTCGCTCGGGCCCTGCGTTCGGAGTTCCCGAGCCTACGGGTGGACATCGTCGGTGATGGCTGGTGGCGAGCGCATTTGCGTGAGCACAGCCGGGATTGGAATCTGGACGACATCGTGACCTTCCATGGCCACGTGGACGATGCCCAGCGTGACGTCCTGCTGGCCGCGGCCACGGTTCAGCTGCTGCCCTCGGTCAAAGAAGGGTGGGGGCTCGTGGTCCTCGAGGCGGCCGCCCAGGGCACCCCGACCATCGGCTACCGATCGAGTGGGGGCCTTCGCGAGTCGGTGCACGATGGCGTCACCGGCTGGCTGGCCGAGGATTTTGATGACCTTGTCGCGCTGACCCGGTCCGTGCTCAACGGCTCACTCCCGCTCGCCGCGACGTCGGAGGCAGCGAGGGCGTGGGCAGGAACCTTGGACTGGGACAACAGTGCCCGCGCCTTCGAGCACGTGCTCGAGAAGGCGCGGGCAACCTGAAGTGATGAGTTACTTGTCGCCGTAGACGATGATCTCCGAGGAGGCCGGGTTCTTGTCAGGTGCAGCGGTCTGCGAGGAGACCAGCCCGAACAGGCTCACCAGCGCGAGAATGATGCCGGTGACCGCGGGGGCGACGACGTTGCTGATCATGAGGTCCCTCTGTCGTGGGTTGAGAGTCAACGGAGTCTAACAGAGCGGGTGCTTATCTGTCGGGGATATCGGCGCTTCGTCGCCGAGGAAATCTCCCGGCCAACCACGTGCCGACAAGCAGGAGCGCCAGGGCGAGATCTAGGCCGGCTATCGCGGCCACCTCGGCGGACGATGGGGCGGGTGCCGCCGCAGGATGTGAGCTCACCTCGATGAGTTCGAGCCAACGGCCACCCACGACCACCCGGCCCCCTTCTGCGACGAGTTCGTTGCGCAGAAGTTCGGCATCATTCCCATCGCGATGGACCAAGACCCAGCGCACCCCCAGGCGAGACAGGTCGGCGGGCCGGTGCGGGCTGGGCGCCGCCAGGGCCTGTCCCACGGCCGCGGCATACGGGTCCTCCCCCGCTATCGAGGTGCCCCCGACCAGGAGCCGGTCATCGGTCACCACTCGGGCATCCAGGAGTCGGCTGGCCGGATCGTAGACCCCGGCCGGCCCGGCCCAACCCAGCCGACGATAGAGCCGCCACGGCCCGACCGCGACCGCGCCATCGGAATCGCGAACCGCCGCAGAAATGGCGGCGACTTCGGCCGGATAGCGCACGGGGGCAAGGGTGCGATGAACCACCACCGTGGCATCGGGGAGCAAGACCAGCGGCCCCATAATGGCCAAGGCAGCCAGCAATGGCACCCAGGCGGCGGCTCGAGGTCTCACGTAGGCCAGCACGGAGTCGATGAACAGCCCCCAACCGAGCACCCCGACCAGGACCAGGGGCGCTAGCCATTTCTGGCCATCCCGAAGCAACCCAAAGCCGGGAACCGTATCGATGAGCCGCACCAGTAGCGGCTGCAGAAAGCTCACCGAGCCGAGCCCGGCGACCAGCCACGAACCCAGAGCGAGGACGACCAGCGCCGGGCACTGGCGCACAGCGACCAGGCTCATCCTCGCTCCCCGCTTGGCGAACCAGAGCACCCCCACCAGGCCCACCAGCGCGCTGAGAACTCCGAGCCAACCACTGCGGCTGGCGGGCACGCTTTGCGCATCCCAGATCCCGCCGAAACCCCACAAACTGAGGTAGGCAGAACCCCCGAACTCCGACCGGGCCGCAAAGGCCGACAGCCCGGCGGCATCGGACGTAGTGGCCGCCGACGAGAGCAGTGACGGGACGATCCAGGGCAACTGTGCCAGGATCGCCAACCCGACAGCGCGCAGCCGCGCCCGCCCCTCGTGGGCGGCCGGCAAAGCCATCGCGATCACGGTGGCGAGCGCCAGCAGCCCCCCGGTGGGAGTGAGCGAGGCCAGAGCCAGCGGTGCGACGATGGCCGCGGCCCCGCCACGGGTCATGCCCAGGACGAGCCACGGCAGTGCGGCATACGCGAGCAGCAAGGCCCACTGACCCAAGGCCAGCCGTTCGGCCACATAGGGGTTCCAGATGGCGAAGCCGGCCACCGTGGCGCGGGCGATCCAGTCGGCCCTGGGGATGAGGCGATGCATGCCCATGCCGGCGAGCACCAGCGCGCCCGCGATGGCCACCCTTGCGAGCACGGCGCCATCCACGGCGAACCCGAGGATCGCGACCACGGCGTCCAAAGGGACCGCCCGTGGCGCAGCCGTGCCGAGGCCCAGGGTTTCCGGCCGTAACGGGATCGCCGGCGTGAACACCAGGTCACGGGCGAGTGGGTAGCCGCCGGATTGCCATAGCGGCCAGGTGAAGGCCAGGGTCAGCACCAGCGCCCAGAGGTCGACAGGCAGCGCACGTCGAGCGCGGAGCTGCACCAGTCCTCCCTATGCTTAAGGGCACCGAACGAGCGCTACCCTAGCCCGTCCCTGCTGGCAGAAAGCCCATGGAGCACACCTCTTTCGACACGCTGTGGCCGCAGGTCGACCCGATCCCGGGTTGGCTGACCCAGGATCAGGCCCGCGTCCTGTTCTCGGCCGCTCAACAGGCGCCGACGGCTGCACCCATCGTCGAGATCGGCTCCCATCGGGGCCGTTCCACCGTCGTGTTGGCGGGCGGCGGTGGCGGCCGGCAGGTCGTGGCGATCGACCCCTTCGTGACCGGCCGGCTCTTTGATGGCGACGCGGCCCGGCGTGACTTCGAGGCGGCCCTGGCGCGCACCGGGCTGAGCGACCGGGTCGAGCTGAAGGCGGCTCGCAGCCAGGACGTATATGCGCGCTGGAATTCGCCGATCGGCCTGCTCTATGTCGACGGCAAGCACGATTACTGGTCCTGCCTTCGGGACCTGAGGTGGGCCCGCTTCCTGGCCCCAGGGGGCCAGGTCCTCGTGCACGATGCGTTCTCCTCGATCGGTGTGACGACCGCACTCATCCGCCATCTGGCCACGGACCGAACACTGCGGTATGCCGGTCGCACCGGATCACTGGCCAGTTTCATCCTCGCCCCGCCCACCGCGTCGAGTACAAGGGCCTTCCTGGGTGAATTGCCGTGGTGGATGCGCAATGTCGGGATCAAGGTACTTCTGCGACTGCGGGCCCGGGGAGTCGCCGCTCGATTGGGGCACACCGATCGCTTCGATCCCTACTAAGCGCCCGCCTACTGGCTGGTAGTCTGCGGCGGTGCCCCGACGGCGGATCACCCGCGAGAAACTGACCGGCGGCCTCCTCGTCGCCGCGGCGATCGCCGTGATGAATGTGACGACCTACGGCCTGACCCTGGCGGCGGCGCGGCTCCTCGGCCCTGACCAGTTCGGCCAGTTCTCCTCGCTGCTCGGCGTGTTGATCGTGGTCAATGTCGTTTCGCTCGCCTTGCAGGCCACCGGGGCCCGTCGCGTGGCCACTAGCGAGCAGTCCCGCCCGGAGTTGGAGCATCGGATCCTCTCGGCAACCCGAATGGCCGCCGCGGCGGTCCTAGTGATCGGCCTGCTTCTTGCGCCGGTGCTCAATCAGGTCCTCCGCCTGGACTCGATCTGGGGTGCGATCGCCATGGCCGTGGCCGCCGCTTTGCTGTGCATCATGGGTGGCCAGGCCGGGATTCTGCAAGGCGAACAGCGGTGGTCCTCCCTGGCCCTGGTCTACGCCGCCATGGGCATTGGCCGGCTCGCCTTTGGGCTGCTCGCCCTCGGCGTTCATCGGTCGGCGGCGGCTGCGCTGATCGGGGTTGCCGTGGCGGCCATAGCCCCGGTGGTGGTTGGTGTCTGGGCGCTCGCGCACCCCCAACGCACCATCGGCAGAGCCCCGGTCGGTGCCGAACCTCCGTCGGCGTGGATGCCATGGGAACGAGGCAGCATCCTGCGAGAGATCATGCACAGTTCGCATGCGCTCTTCGCGTTTTTCGCGCTCTCCAATGTCGACGTCCTGATCGCGCGTGCCTTGCTGCCGGCGCACGAGGCTGGCTTGTATTCCTCGGGATTGGTCCTCACCAAGGCGGTGCTCTTCCTCCCGCAGTTCGTCGTTATCGTGCTCTTTCCCTCAATGGCCCGATCTCAAGGTGGTCGGCGGCTGCATGTGCTCGGCCTAGCCACAGTCCTGGGGGTGGGCGTGGCAGCCAGCAGCGGTGTCGCGCTCCTATCGGGCCTCGCTCAAGAGTTCGTGGGGGGCACGGCATACGCTGAAGTCAGACCGCTGCTCTGGGTTTTTGCGCTGCTCGGCACGGTCCTGGCCATGATCCAATTGCTCGTCTATGGCGCGCTCGCCGGCCGGCACCCGCGGGCAGTTCTGGTCTTGTGGGCCGGGCTTGTGGCGACGGTCGCGGCGGCGACCATGGTGGACACCGTGGCCGAGTTGCTGGTGCTGAAACTGGGTATCGACGTTGCCGTGCTGGTGGTCTTGGCCGTCATCCTCATCGTGTTGCCGGCACCCGCGGGCGAGCCGAGCGCGGACCTGCCAACGCCGCTGGCCGAGGACGTCTCCTCCCCCGAGCAACCCGGCGTGCGCTGAGCGGTCAGTGCGCCGCGTCGTGCCAGGTACGGCCGATGCCGATGCTGACCTCGAGCGGCACGTCCATCGCTACCGCCGCGCCCATCTGGGTACGCACCAGCTCTTCGACCTGCTCACGCTCTCCGGGGGCGACCTCAAGGACGAGCTCGTCATGCACTTGGAGCAGCATCCGTGAGCGCACGCCAGCAGAGCGCAAGGCCCGGTCCACTCCAAGCATGGCGCGCTTGATGATGTCCGCCGCGGAGCCCTGGATCGGCGCATTCAGGGCCATCCGCTCGGCCATCTCGCGACGCTGCCGGTTGTCGCTGGTCAGATCGGGCAGATACCGGCGGCGCCCCAACATCGTCTCGGTGTAACCGGTCGCTCTCGCCTGGGCAACGACGTCACGCAGGTAGTCCCGCACGCCACCGAAGCGTTCAAAGTACTCATCCATCAGGCCCTGGGCCTCGCCGGTGGTGATGCCCAGTTGCTTGGACAGGCCAAAGGCTGACAGACCGTAGGCCAGGCCGTAACTCATGGCCTTGACCTTGCTGCGCATGGCTGAGGTCACCTCGGTGGGGGGCACGCCGAAGACGCGTGAGCCGACAAAGCGGTGCAGATCCTCGCCACTGCGGAAGGCCTCGATCAAGCCCTCGTCGCCGGAGAGATGCGCCATGATCCGCATCTCGATCTGGCTGTAGTCGGCCGAGAGCAGCGATTCGAAACCCTCGCCGACGATGAAGGCCTCACGGATCCGCCGCCCCTCCTCCGTGCGAATCGGGACATTCTGCAGATTGGGGTCGGTCGAAGACAGCCGGCCGGTGGCCGCCACGGTCTGCAGGAAGGTGGTGTGGATGCGCCCGTCACCGCCGATGGACTTCAGCAGCCCCTCGACCGTCACGCGCAACCGGCTGGCGTCTCGGTGCCGCAAGAGCGACTCCAGGAAGGGATGCTCGGTCTTGGCATACAAATCCGCCAGGGCGTCGGCGTCGGTGGTGTATCCCGTCTTGGTGCGACGGGTCTTGGGCAGGCCCAACTGCTCGAAGAGAACCTCTTGGAGCTGCTTGGGGCTACCGAGGTTGACATCCCTGCGATCAATGGCATCCCAGGCATCCTCCTGAGCCTCACGAACCGCGGCATCGAAGTCCGCCTCGAGCGAGCGCAGACCCGGCTCGTCCACGGCGACCCCGGTGGCCTCCATGTCGGCGAGCACCTGCACCAGGGGCAACTCGAGCTCGTGCAGGAGGTCCGTGCCGCCCGCATTGGCGACCTGGGAGGCGAGCGCCTCGGAGAGATCCAGGATGCTGCGGGCCCGCACCAAGGCTTCGCTGGCGACTGCGTCCTCATCCAGGCCGACGGCTAGCATGCCCTGGCCCAATGCCGGCTCCTGTGGGCTGAGGTCACGGCCAAGGTATCGCACCGCGAGATCCGTGAGGTCGTAGGAGCGCTGATCGGGCCGCACGAGGTAGGCCGCGATGGCCGTGTCATCGCTCAGCCCCGCCACCGGAAGCCCCCGGGCCGCAAGCCCCTGCAATTGCACCTTGGCCTCGTGCATGACCTTCGGCGCCGAGGCATCCGCGAGCCACGCAGCGAGCACCGACTCGGCCTCTGGCCCGAGCTCAGCGAGATCGATATAGGCCGCATCCCCGTGCGCTGGAGCGACGGCGATGGCGCCGGCATCTCCGGCGCCGAGGCGGTAGTGCGCGCCCAGCACGGCCAGGCCGACGGGAAGCCGGGCACCGGCATAACCATCACCGAAGGTCACGATGACACCCTCGTCGCTCAGTGGCCCACCCTCGACGGTGAAGCCCGCCTCGGCTTCGTCCTGCGCCGTGTCGAAGGTCGCGAAGAGCCGATCGCGCAGGACGCGGAACTCCAAGGCATCGAAGACTCGATGCACCTCCTCGCGATCCCAGGTCACCCGCTCGGCGTCCGTCAGCGACAGCGGAAGGCTTAGGTCGCTGACGAGCCGGTTGAGTCGACGGTTGCGCAAGACCTGGTCAAGGTGCTCCCGCAAGGACTCCCCGACCTTGCCGCCGATGGCGTCGACGTGAGCGACGATGCCGGCCAGGTCGCCGTACTGATTGATCCACTTTGCCGCCGTTTTGGGGCCAACGCCCGGCACCCCTGGCAGGTTGTCGCTGGACTCCCCGACCAGCGCAGCGAGATCGCTATAACTCTGCGGCGGAACGAGGTACTTCGCCTCCACCGCCGCCGGGTCCATCCGCCACACCTCGGAGACGCCGCGGACGGGGTACAACAGGGTGACGGTCTGCGTCACCAATTGGAAGGCGTCGCGGTCACCGGTGCAAATGACCACCTCCATGCCATCCTCGACCGCTTGCCGGGTCAAGGTGGCAATCACGTCATCGGCCTCATAGCCCGGCAATTCGACGTGGCGGATCCGCAGCGCGTCGAGCACCTCCTTCATCAGCGGGATCTGGCCGCTAAACTCCGCGGGGCTCGAGGAACGACCGGCCTTGTATTCGGCATATTCCTCGGAGCGGAAGGTCTGACGCGAGACGTCGAAAGCCACGGCGACGTGGGTGGGCTGCTCGTCGCGAAGGACGTTGATGAGCATGGCGGTGAAGCCATACACGGCATTGGTGTGCTGGCCGGTGCTCGTCGAGAAGTTCTCCGCTGGAAGCGCAAAGAACGCGCGATACGCCAGGGAGTTGCCATCGAGCAGGAGTAGCCGACTCATGGGGATCACCCTATTGCCCAGCCCTGACGTACCCACGCCACGCGACCAGAGAGAATGGACCCATGACGGACGAGAACACGGACAACCCGATCCTGGCCGCGGCGAGTGCGAGCCTGGCCGGCACGCTGATGGAGCGAATGGATATCCGCATTCTCGAGGCGAGCGCGCAGCGCTTGGTCGCGACCATGCCGGTCGCCGGGAACACCCAGCCCTATGGCCTGCTGCACGGCGGCGCGTCGGTCGTGCTCGCCGAGACGCTGGGTTCTCTCGGCACTGCGCTGCATGCCGGTCCGGGGAAGGCGGTCGTCGGACTCGATATCAACGCCACCCATCACCGCTCCGCGCGCGAGGGCCTGGTCACCGGGGTGGCCACCCCAATCTCCTTGGGACGCACCATCGGGTGCTACGAAATCATCATTTCGGACCAGTCCGGGGTACGCCTGTGCACCTCGCGTATCACGTGCATGATCCGCGACGCCGGCTAGCGCACGCAGCCGGCTCAGCCGGCCAAGTCGGCGTGCTCAGACGCCCGCGCGCGCCCGCAGCGTGCGACGACGACGAATGACCTCGAGCCGCGAGCCGGTGACCTCGGGATCCAGGCGACGACGCAAGACCGATGCTGTGACCACGCGTCGAACGAGCACCGAGCCGAAACCGAGTCGGGCGAAGAAGCGGTTGGCATCCTTGCTCGTCGCCGGCACATTGGACACGATCACTTCGCAGCCGGTGCGCTCGGCATAGGCCAGCACTTGGGCCAGCATGGCTCGCGCCACGCCCGTACGACGGGCCGAGGGCACCACATGCAGCTGCTCGATGGCCAACTCCGTGCCTTGGCTCAGCCCGAAGGGATTCTGAGAGGTGACCACGAAGCCGGCCGGTTGGGCGTCTACCAGGGCAATCCAGGCCCGCACGTCCGGACGCTCCAAGGCACCATGGAGCCGATCGAAGGCCGCTCGTTGTCCGCCGTCATTCGGCAAGCCCAACTCGGCGCGGGCGGATGCCCAAAGGTCGAGCAGCAGGGCGTGATGTTCCGGCCTTACGGCCTGCACTTCGACGGTTCGTCGAGCCACTCCACACCTCCTCGTGCGCCGCGCCTGGCTCAACTACCGGGCGTCGGTTCCCCGACATTACGACCTTCCCGATGTCCGAGGAAGACCGGACCGCGAGATGGACCGTGATCAGGCCTTCTCCATGCTGGCGATGATCGCGTCGGCGACCTCTTTCATGCCCATCCTTCGGTCCATGGCTGATTTCTGGATGAAGCGGAACGCCTCGGACTCGTTGATCTTGAGTTTGGCCATGAGGACACCCTTGGCTCGATCCACGGCCTTGCGGGTCTCGAGCCGATCACCGAGGTCCGCCACCTCGGCCTCCAGCGCGGCGATTTCGCTCCACCGGGACAGGGCGATGTCCAGCGCTGGCGTGATATCACTCGCCGTGAACGGCTTGACGATGTATGCCATCACACCAGCGTCACGGGCGCGTTCGACAAGCTCGGTTTGGCTGAATGCCGTCAGCATCACCACCGGGCAGATGCGTGCCTTGCTGATCTGCTCGGCTGCGCTGATCCCGTCGAGCACCGGCATCTTGACGTCCATGATGACCACGTCGGGGCGAAGCGAGGTTGCCAATGCGACGGCCTGCTCACCATTGCTCGCCTGGCCGACAACGTCATAGCCAGCGTCGGTGAGCATTTCGGCCAGGTCCAACCGAATGATCGCCTCGTCCTCGGCGACGAGGATTCGTCGCGGAGAAGAGGGAACTGGGTCAGTCATGTGCCGGGAGCGGGACTTGAACCCGCACGCCCTTTCGAGCAAAGCATTTTGAGTGCTCCGTGTCTGCCATTCCACCACCCCGGCGGGTGCCCTCAGAGTGTAGCCCGTGCGGGGCTCACGCTCTGCACACCTCAGGGAGTGGACAACTCGCGATAGGCCGGGGCAACCCGATTGCGGGCGTCACCGATCCGGTGCACGCGCAGGGCATTGGTTGAGCCCGGGATACCGGGCGGCGAGCCCGCCACGATGATCACCAGATCGCCTTCATCCACCCGACCGGCATCAAGCAGCACATTGTCCACCTGCATAGCCATCTCGTCGGTGTGCTGGACCGAGCCGACCAGGAAGGTCTCCGTGCCCCAGGTCAGCGCCAACTGCGATCTGGTCCATTGATCCGGGGTAAAGGCCAACATCGGGATCCTCGACCGGACCCGGGAGAGCCGCCGCGATGAGTCTCCGGTCTGGGTGAAAGTGATGAGGAATTTCACACCGAGCAACTCGCCGATATCGGCAGCGGCCGCGGTGACCGCACCACCCTTGGAGTTCGGGCGGGTGCCCAGCGGGCGGATCCGGTGCAGGCCGTGATCTTCGGTGTTCTCGATGATCCGAGCCATGGTCTTGACCGCGTCGAAGGGGTGCTTGCCGACACTGGTTTCACCGCTGAGCATCAAGGCGTCCGCGCCGTCGAGGACGGCATTGGCGGCGTCCGAGGCCTCAGCCCGAGTCGGGCGGCTGTTCTCGACCATGGACTCAAGCACCTGGGTCGCGACGATGACTGGTTTCGCTCGGCGCCGGGCAATCTCGCAGGCCCGCTTCTGGACCAGGGGGACCTCCTCCAGCGGCATCTCCACACCCAGGTCGCCTCGAGCCACCATGACCCCATCGAACGCCCGGATGATCTCGTCGAGGTTGTCGACTGCCTGCGGCTTCTCGATCTTGGCAATGACCGGAAGCCGCACTCCGACCTCGTCCATGATCGCGTGCACATCGCGGATGTCCTCGGCACTGCGCACGAAGGAGAGCGCGATCATGTCGACGCGCAGGCCCAGCGCCCAGCGCAGGTCTTCCTTGTCCTTCTCCGAAAGGGCCGGCACGCTGACGGCGACGCCCGGGAGGTTAATGCCCTTGTTGTTGGAGAGTTGTCCGCCGTCGATGACCCGGCAGATCACGTCGGTGTCGGTGACCTCGGTGGCCACCAGGGCGAGCTTGCCATCGTCAATGAGGATCCGATCACCGGGTCGCACATCCCCAGGCAGTCCGGCGTAGGTGGTCCCCACCTCGGTGGCGGAACCGGGAACCGTCCGCGTGGTGATCGTGAACTCGGCTCCGGGCTCCAACTGAACCGGTCCGTCAGCGAAGCGGCCGGTGCGGATCTTGGGGCCTTGCAGGTCGACCAGGATGCCCACTGCTCGACCGATCTCGTCGCTTGCGCGGCGCACGTCATGGTAGATCCGCTCGTGCTCGCTGTACTCGCCATGGCTGAGGTTGAATCGGGCTACGTCCATACCGGAGCGAACCAGTTCCCGCAGGCTCTCGGCGCTACTGGTGGCGGGACCGATGGTGCAGACGATCTTGGCGTGGCGCATGGACGGGATCCTACTGCGAAAGCGCTTTCCAACGTGACCGGCGCCACACCGCGTCTCACGTTCTGAGGCGCCTTAAGGGTGGGCTAGTTCACCGTCTCGTCGCCGCCGAGATACTGCTCCGGGTCGCGCAGATAGGTCTTCTTACCCTTGACGGCCCGATTGGCGATCCAGGTGAGGCCCCAGAGCACCACACCACCGGAGAGCAGCCACCCAGCGATCACGTATTGGGTGGTGTCCCGGCCAGTGAATGGGGTGACGAAGAAGGCACAGGCCAAGGCGCCGACTACGGGCAGCACGGTGGGCGTCACGAAATGATCGCGACCGATGACGTCTTTGCGGAGGACCAGCACGCAGATATTGACCAGTGTGAACACCGCGAGCAGGAGCAGGGCCGTGGTCCCCCCGAGGAGCGAAATGCTGTCGCTGCTCATGTTGGAGACCACGATGATGAGCGCGAACGCGACCGCGGTGGTGAAGATGATGGCAACCCACGGGGTCTGGCGGCCCTTGTGAACCCATCCCAGAACCGGCGGCAGGACATCTTGTCGAGCCATCCCGTAGAGCAGCCGGCTCGCCATGAGCATGTTGATGAGCGCCGAGTTAGCAACCGCGAACATGGAGATGAAGGGCAGCAGGGTCTTGATCGGGACTCCGGGCGCCGCAGTCTCCACGACGGTCACCAACGGGGTGTCGCTGGCGCCGAGGTCCCCCACGGGGACGATGGCGACAGAGAAGAGCGCCACCAAGAGGTAGATCACCCCGGTGATTGAGATCCCGAGAATCATCATTCGGGGGAAGGTCCGGACCGGATCTTTGGTCTCCTCGGCCATGTTCACCGAGTCTTCGAAGCCGACCATCGCGAAGAAGGCGAGGGCAGTCGCCGCGGTCACCGCGAGGAAGGCGCTCTTGTCGTCGCCGCTTTCGAAGACCATCGTGCGGGAGAAATCGGTCTTGCCGGCAAAGAGGGCGTAGAAGCCCACGAGGATCACCAGCAGCAGGCCGGAGAGTTCCACGGCTGTGAGGACGATATTGGCCTTGACCGACTCACCCACACCGCGGAAGTTGACCGCCATGACCAGCGCCATGAACCCCAAAGCGATGAGTATCACCAGGGTCTTATTGGTCGTGTCGAGGCCGAAGCCCTTGGCCAAATTGGAGGCGAAGGCGCGACTGGCGGTGGAGGCCGACGTGATGCCCGAACACATCACCGCGAAGGCCACCATGAAGGTGAGGAAGTGGATCCCGAAGGCCCGATGGGTATACAGCGCAGCGCCCGCCGCCTGCGGATACTTCGTCACCAGCTCGAGGTAACTGAAGGCCGTCACCATGGCGATGAGGAAGGCGACCAGGAAGGGCGCCCAGGCGGCGCCCCCCACCTTCTCCGCGACATCACCGGTCAGCGCGTACACCCCGGTTCCCAGGATGTCTCCCACGATGAAGAGCAGCAGGAGTTTGGGGCCCATGACCCGCTTGAGTTCGGTCGAGACCTCGCCCGTCTGCGTTGCCGCCACCTGGTCATCGGAATGGATGGCCATGTGCACCTCCCCCTGACCTGCGCCATTGCAGGTCCACCGGTCCTACCACGGTAGCCCGGGCGCCGCCGATTGGCCATCGGAGCGGGGGTGTGCCCTACACGAGCAGCGGGCGATCCGTGGGATTGATCGGGCGCGGCAAGCGCGATGGCTTGCCCATGAGCCAGGCGTCCACTCCATTGGCGGCCGAGCGACCCTCGGCGATCGCCCAGACGATCAGGGACTGACCGCGGCCGGCATCCCCGGCAACGAAAACACCGGGGACGCTGGACATATAGGCCGCATCCCGCTTGACATTGGAACGCTCGTCACGCTCGACGCCGAGCTGGTCGACCAGTCCCTCCGCCTGCGGCCCAAGGAAGCCCATGGCGAGCAGGACGAGTTGGGCGGGCAGCTCGCGCTCGGAGCCTGCCACCTTCTCAAAGCCATTCGGGCCCATCGACACCTCGTGCAGTCGCAGTGCGCGCACCTTGCCCTGGTCGTCGCCGACAATCTCCGAGGTCGACACGGCATACACCCGCTCGCCGCCCTCCTCGTGCGCGGAGGCGACCCGGAAGATCATCGGGTAGGTCGGCCACGGCTGACCGGCAGGTCGCTGCTCCGGCGGCTGCGGCATAATTTCCAAGCTGGTCACCGAGCGCGCACCCTGGCGCAGCGCGGTACCGATGCAGTCGGCCCCGGTGTCGCCACCCCCAATCACGATGACGTCCTTGTCCGTGGCCGTGACCTGTCCGGGCGCCTGCTGACCCAGGGCAACGCGGTTCGCGGGCGGCAAGAAGTCCATCGCCTGCATCACCCCGTCGAGTTCGCGGCCCGGGACGGGTAGGTCGCGCGGCACCGTGGCCCCGATCGCCAACACGACCGCGTCGAAGCGGCGGCGCAATTCGGCGCCGGTGATATCGGTACCGACCGCCATGCCGGTCCGGAATCGGGTGCCCTCGGACTTCATCTGCCCGATCCGACGTTCCAGAACGGACTTCTCCATCTTGAACTCGGGAATGCCGTAACGCAGCAGCCCGCCGGGCTGATCCGCCCGCTCGTACACCACCACCGTATGTCCGGCCCGGGTCAGCTGCTGGGCCGCGGCCAGGCCCGCCGGGCCGGAGCCCACCACGGCCACCGTCTTGCCGGAAAGCCGCTCTTGAGTTTCGGGCTGAATCAGCCCGTTCTCCCAGGCACGGTCAACGATGGTGACCTCGACCTGCTTGATCGTCACGGCCGGCTGATTGATGCCCAGAACGCAGGCGGTCTCGCAAGGCGCCGGGCACAGCCGGCCGGTGAACTCGGGGAAGTTGTTGGTCGCGTGCAGCCGCTCAATGGCCTGCCGCCAGTCACCTCGCCAGGAGAGGTCGTTCCACTCGGGAATCAGGTTCCCAAGCGGACAACCGTTGTGGCAGAACGGGATTCCACAGTCCATGCAGCGTCCAGCCTGGCGCTGCAATTGGTCCAGTTCCTGCTCCTGGTAGACCTCACGCCAGTCCTGGAGCCGGATGGGCACCGGTCGTCGCGCCGGCAATTCGCGCTCGCGCGTGGTGAGAAAGCCTTGCGGGTCAGCCACGAGATGCCTCCATGATGCGCTCCCAGACCTCGGTTCCATCGAGGTCAAGTCCCTCTGCCTCAGCTGCCGTCCGCACGTCGAGCACGCGTTGATAGTCGCGCGGCAGGACCAGGGTGAAGGCCGCCTTGGCGGTGTCCCAATCGGCAAGTAGTCGGGCCGCTACCGCCGAATCGGTCAACTCGCGGTGGCGAACCAGAAGGTCGCGCACGAGCACCTCGTCCTGCGGGCGTAGCGGCATACAGTCCACGAGTTCTCGGTTCACCCGGGAGGTGTCCAGATCGAGGATGAAGGCCCGCCCGCCGGACATGCCAGCCGCGACATTGCGACCCGTCGGCCCGAGAATGAGCGCAACCCCGCCGGTCATGTACTCCAGACCATGGTCACCCACGCCCTCGACGACCGCGGTAGCGCCCGAGTTGCGCACGCAGAAGCGTTCGCCGACCCGCCCGCGCAGGAAGATCTCACCGCTGGTCGCGCCATAGCCGATGACATTGCCCGCGATGACATTCTCCTCGGCGACCAGAGCCGACTGAGGCGCTGGGCGAACCACGATCCGCCCACCCGAGAGTCCCTTGCCCACATAGTCATTCGCGTCGCCGATCAGGCGCAGCGTCACGCCGGCCGGGATGAACGCCCCGAATGACTGCCCCGCCGAGCCAGCAAGCGTGAAGTCGATGGTGTTATCGGCCAGACCCTGGGGATGGCGCTTGGTGACCTCGTGCCCGAGCATCGTGCCGACCGTGCGGTTGACATTGCGGATCGAGAACCGGCCGGTGCACGGGGCGCCTCCGTCAAGGGCATCCCGAGCGGCCGCGATGAGCTCATGATCCAGGGCCTTTTCCAGGCCGTGGTCCTGGGCGATCAGTTGACGCTTGCCCGAACCATCCGGGCTGTCGACCGCAGCAAGGACCGGCGCCAGGTTGAGCCCACTGGCCTTCCAGTGCGCGACCGCGGCCGCCGTGTCGAGGTGCTCGATGGCGCCCACCGCCTCGGCGATGGAGCGAAATCCCAGCGCTGCCAGGTGCTCGCGCACCTCCTGCGCGATGTATTCGAAGAAGGTCTCGACGAACTCGGGAGCCCCCGAGAATCGCGCCCGCAACTCCGGGTTCTGGGTGGCAATACCCACCGGGCAGGTGTCCAGGTGACAGACCCGCATGAGGATGCAGCCGGAGACCACGAGGGGTGCGGTGGCGAAGCCGAACTCCTCCGCGCCAAGCAGCGCCGCGATGACCACATCGCGCCCGGTCTTGATCTGACCGTCGACCTGAACCACGATGCGGTCGCGCAAGCCATTGAGGACCAGGGTCTGCTGGGTCTCGGCCAGGCCGAGCTCCCAAGGGCCGCCAGCGTGCTTGAGGCTGGTCAGTGGTGATGCGCCGGTCCCGCCGTCGTGACCGGAGATCAGCACGACATCGGCATGCGCCTTGGAGACTCCGGCCGCGACCGTGCCGACGCCGACCTCGGAGACCAACTTGACGTGGATCCGAGCGGCCGGGTTGGCGTTCTTGAGGTCGTGGATGAGCTGAGCCAGATCCTCAATCGAGTAGATGTCGTGGTGCGGAGGCGGGCTGATCAGGCCAACCCCGGGAGTGGAATGCCGCGTCCGCGCCACCCACGGGTAGACCTTCTGTCCCGGGAGTTGACCGCCTTCGCCGGGTTTGGCGCCCTGCGCCATCTTGATCTGGATGTCGTCGGCATTTGTCAGATACAGGCTGGTGACCCCGAAGCGACCGGAGGCCACCTGCTTGATCGCGGAGCGGCGGGCCGGGTCCATCAGCCGCTCCGGGTCCTCGCCACCTTCACCGGTGTTCGAGCGAGCCTTGAGCCGGTTCATCGCGATGGCCAGCGTCTCGTGGGCCTCCATGGAGATCGAGCCATAACTCATCGCGCCAGTGTTGAACCGCTTGACGATCTCACTGACCGGCTCAACCTCCTCCAGCGGGACCGGCTGACGATCGCGCGCGTCCAGCCGGAAGAGCCCGCGCAGTGTCATCAAGCGCTCGGCTTGGTTGTCGATGCGTTCGGTGTACTGGCGGAAGACGTCGTATCGACGATTGCGGGTCGCGTGCTGCAGACGGAAGACGGTCTCGGGGTCGAAAAGGTGCGGTTCGCCTTCGCGGCGCCACTGGTACTCGCCACCGACCCACAGCTTGCGGTGCGACTGGCGAACCCCATCCGGCGGGTATGCCGCAGCATGCCGTGCGGCCGCCTCGCCGGCGATGACGTCAAGGCCGATTCCGCCGAGCTGGCTGACGGTTCCGGTGAAGAACTCGTCGACAAAGTCGTGCGAGAGGCCGATGGCCTCGAAGACCTGGGCACCGCGGTACGAGGCCACGGTCGAGATACCCATCTTGGACATGACCTTCAGGACGCCCTTGCCGAGCGCCTTGATCAGGTTCTTGACCGCCTGCTCCTCGCTCACCCCCGTGATGGCGCCGGATCGCACCATGTCCTCGACACTCTCCATGGCGAGGTAGGGGTTGACCGCGGCCGCGCCGTAGCCCACGAGGAGGGCGACATGGTGCACCTCGCGCACGTCACCGGCCTCCACGAGCAGACCCACCTGGGTGCGCGTCTTCTCGCGAATGAGGTGGTGGTGGACGGCGCTGGTCAGCAGCAGGGATGGGATTGGTGCGTGATCGCGATCCGAATCACGGTCCGAGAGAACGACAAAACGGGCGCCCTCCTCGATCGCCGCAGAGACCTCCGCGAAGATCTCGTGCAGCCGCGCGCGCAGCGCACCCTCTCCCCCGGTGACATCGTAGATGCCACGAACCACGACGGTTGCGTATCCAGGCAGGTCACCGTCGTCGTTGATATTGGCGATCTTGGCCAACTCATCGTTGTCGATGACCGGGAAGTCCAAGGTGATCTGGCGAGCATGTGCGGCGCTGGCGTCCAGGGCGTTGCCCTCCGGGCCGATCGCCGACCCCAGCGAGGTGACAAGCTCTTCTCGGATGGCGTCCAGGGGCGGGTTGGTGACCTGCGCGAACAATTGGGTGAAGTAGTCAAAGAGCAGGCGCGGCTTGTCCGAGAGCACCGCCAGCGGGGTGTCTGTGCCCATCGATCCGAGCGCCTCGCCACCGGTGCGGCCCATCGGCGCGATGATGATCTTGAGTTCTTCTTCGGTGTATCCGAAGGTGCGCTGACGGCGGGCCACCGAGGCTGCGGTATGCATGATGTGCTCGCGCTCGGGCAGCTCGGCGAGGTTGATCATGCCGGCGTGCAGCCACTCCTCGTAGGGGTGCTCGGCGGCCAATTGTGACTTCACCTCGTCGTCGCTGACGATGCGGCCCTTGGCTGTGTCGACCAAGAACATCCGGCCCGGCTGGAGCCTCCCGCGACGGACGACCTTCTCGGCCGGCATATCCAAGACTCCGGACTCGGAGGCGAGCACGACCAGGCCGTCGTCGGTGACCCAGTAGCGGCCCGGGCGAAGGCCATTGCGGTCCAGCACCGCACCGATCAGCGTCCCGTCGGTGAAGGTCACGCAGGCCGGACCGTCCCAGGGCTCCATGAAGGTGGAGTGGAACTCGTAGAACGCCCGCCGCGCGGGGTCCATGTCCTCATGGTTCTCCCAGGCCTCAGGGATCATCATGAGCACCGCATGCGGCAGGCTACGGCCGCCGAGGTGGAGGAGTTCGAGCACCTCGTCGAAGGAGGCCGAGTCGGACGCTCCGGGTGTGCAGATCGGGAAGAGCCGCTCAAGGTCGCCCGGGATGAGCTCGGACTGAAGTTGGCTCTCGCGGGCGCGCATCCAGTTGCGATTGCCCTTGACGGTGTTGATCTCGCCGTTGTGCGCGATCATCCGATACGGGTGAGCCAGCGGCCAGCTCGGGAAGGTATTGGTCGAGAAGCGCGAGTGGACGAGGGCTAGTTCGGTGGCGAAGAGCTCATCGGAGAGGTCGGGGAAGAAGGGCTCGAGCTGACCCGTGGTGAGCATTCCCTTGTAGACGATGGTGCGGGCCGAAAGCGAGGGGAAGTAGACCTCAGTCTCACGCTCGATCCGCTTGCGCAGCGCGAAAGCCACGCGGTCCAACTCAATCCCCGAACGCGATCCGTCTTTGCTGGCGACGAAGAGTTGGCGGAAGTACGGCATACAGTCACGCGCTGCTTTGCCGACCAGGCTCGGGGTGACCGGGACGCCACGCCAGCCGAGGATGACAAGGCCCTCCTCTTCGGCGAGATCGGCGATCTGCCGCTCCGCGTCGGCCCGATCCCCGGCATCGCGCGGAAGGTAGGCCATGCCCACGGCATAACTGCCTACGGGGGGCAGGGTGAAGTCGACATTGGCTCGGAAGAAGTCATCCGGGATCTGGGTGAGGATTCCGGCGCCGTCACCCACCAGCGGGTCTGCTCCGGTAGCTCCACGGTGATCCAAATTGCGGAGGGCATCCAGCGCGTGAACGACGATGTCGTGCCCCGCGCGGCCCCGCATGGTGGCCACCAAGGCCACACCGCACGCATCATGCTCGTGCTCACGGCGGTAGAGCCCGATGTTGTCGGGCTGGGCGGAGAAGCGGGCGACGGTCACGTCGGATCACCGTCCTCGTGGTCGGCGGGCAGAGGCCCGGGGCGCAGCAGGGAGGGCGCGGACGGCAATGGCCACGTCTGGCCGATGCTAGCGGAGGGCCTGCTCGTCTTGAGATCCGAGCCAGGCCATCTCACGATGTGAACCTGGCAAGCTGCGTCTGTGAGGTCCGCAGGCTCAGGGATTGGCCTTTGCAAGGGCGGCCGTGAGCAACTCGGGGCTGGCGATCTCAGCGATCGGCACGATGGCGCCGTTGATCATGATCGTGGGGGTTCCTTCGAAGCCCTTGATCTTCCACGGCTCGGTGGTTCGCGCCGAGACGTAGGCCGCATAGCGCTGGTCGGCCACACACGCATCCCAGGCGGTCAGCTGCGCCCCACTCACGCCGGCCTGCTGCGCAATCGAGCGCAACTCCGCGTCGGTCCACCCCTGACCGGCGTCGGCCGCGGCGGTGGCGAAGACTCCATCGTGGAATGCCTGGAGGGTCCCAGCGTCGGCCGCGCACACCGCTCCTATCGCGGCCCGCCGCGAGGCCGTGTTCCGGGCTTGCTCGTCCAGGAACGTCATCATGTGATAGCCGAGGCGAATGCTGCCCTGAGCCGCCAGGTCGCGCAGCGTGGAGCCCAAGACCTTTTCGAGGTCATGGCAATGGCCGCACTGAAAATCCTCAAAGACCTCGACCAATGGCGCCTGCGCGGCAATCGGCGCCGACGGATTAGCCCACACCGCCTGGGTTCCGTTCAGCAGGGTGCTCGGCGTCTGCTGAGCGGTTGGCGGCGCATCCTCGCCGCGCGATGACCAGATGGCCCCGCCCACCATGGCCGCGATGGCAAGCACCGCGACCACGGTGGCGACGGCAAACCGATTGCTCTTCACCCGTCCCCCCCTGGTTGGCTTACTTAGTGGCCGCAGTAATCGCAGCCGTGAACTTGGCGGGGTCGTAGGCCTTGCCCGTGCTGTCCACCAAGGTGTTGAGGTCAAGCACCGTGCCATTGAGCTTCAGGGTCGGGGTGCTCTTGACACCGGCCTTGAAGGTGACCTCCTCGAGATCGCTCAAGTAGTTCTGGTACTTCTTGGCCTTGGTGCACTCATCCCAGGTCGTCAGCGCAGTCCCGGTGATCCCTGCGCCCTGAGCGAAGGCATGCAATTGCGCATCGGTCCAGCCCTCGCCCTCCTTGGCCGGCTGGCCGGCATAGGTCGCATCGTGGAAGGCCTCGAACTTGCCTGCGTCGGCGGCGCACAGAGCCCCGATGCCCGCCCGCATCGAACTGTCATTGCCGAGGTTGTCATCCAAGAAGGTCTTGATGTGATAGACGGCCTTGATCTTGCCCTCGCGCGCCAGCGATGCCACTGTCGGGCCCATCTGGTCCTCGAAGAGCTTGCATGCCGGGCACTGGAAGTCTTCGAAGACATCCAGCGTGGGCGCGCCCGCCTTCAGGGTGGCATCGGCGTAGGCCGTGAAGCCCGCTCCCATGGAGGTGCCCGCCGGCACGGCCTTGCCGCCATCGGTGATCGAATCGGTCTTGGAGTTCTGCTGCCAGATCGCCCCCACGACGATGGCGATCACGGCGAGCACGGCAACCACCGTGCCGATGACGATCTTGTTCGGCCCCTTGGACGTCGACGCGGCGGCCGCCTGGATTTTGGCCTGGCGGTCATTGACCGGCCCTTGCTTGCGGGCGGGACGTGAGCTCTTGCCCATGGTTTTTAGTTCTCCTTAGAGGCGCCGAAGAGGACGCGGTCGAGGGAAGCAATCGACGTGGGACGCCACCACAACCAGGCCCCACACAGAACGAGGCCGAGGTCTCGGGCGATCTCCTGAGGATACGCGGTCTCCCCGGCAGTCACCTGGCCGCCGCCGCCGAAACAGCCACAGTCGATGGTCAAGCCTCTGGCCCAGGCCTGCGCAATACCCACGATGAAGATCGTCATCAGCAGCGCACTGATGGCTGCTGCAAGTCGCGTGAACAGACCCAGGACCAACAGCAGGCCCAGGACGATCTCGGCAAACGGGAGGATCAGGCCCACCCACCCGGCCAGGTCATAGGGCAGCACGTCATACGCCTGGACAGCGCGCTGCGAGGTGAGCGGTTTCCCGACCTTGACCGCACCGGCATAGATGAGCACCCCGCCGAGAATCAGCCGAGCCAAGAGCCCGAGGACATCCTTCACCCGTGCGTTCATGGGCGTCCCTCTCTTACTCCGGCCGCTAGTTCTCGTGTCAGTGCCCGCAACGCCTCAATGCGCTGCGAGAGTTCCCCCTCGCCGAAAAGGCAGCGCACCAGCGCCGAGCCCACGATCACGCCGTCGGCCACCCCGGCCAAGTCCGCGGCCTGCTGCCTGGTGGAGACGCCGAGCCCGACGCACACCGGGAGATCGGTCACCGCTCGCGTGCGGGTGACGATGTCATAGGCGGCATCACTCACCGATGATCGGGCGCCGGTCACCCCCATCGTCGAGGCGGCATACACAAAGCCCCGGCATTGAGCGGTGACCTGCGCCAGCCGGTCAGGCGTCGAGGAAGGCGCGACCAGGAAGCACCGGTCCAGCTGGTGACGGTCGCTCGCGGCGATCCAGTCGGCGGCTTCATCGGGGATGAGATCGGGGGTAATCAGGCCGGCCCCACCATTGGCCGCCAGATCCGCAGCGAATCGCTCAACCCCCCTGCGCAACACCAGATTCCAGTAGGTCATCACCAGCGGTGGCGCGCCCGCGGCCCGGACCGCCGCGGTGGCGCGGAAGACGTCGTCCACCCGGGTCCCGGCCTCGAGGGCTGCCGCAGCGGCCTGCTGGATGACCGGACCGTCCATGAGCGGATCCGAGTAGGGGATGCCGACTTCGACGATGTCGACGCCCTCCTCGACCATCGCCACCATGGCCTGAATCGAGCCCTCGACCGAGGGGAAACCCACCGGGAGGTAGCCGATCAGCGCGGCTCGACCCTGCTCGCGGCAACGCGCAAGCACCTCCCCCACTCCCGGCGAGGTCACTGCGCCTCCTCGATCAGCCCGAAGTAGGCGGCCGCGGTATGCATGTCCTTGTCCCCGCGACCGGACAGATTCACCAGCAGCAGCGCCTCCGGGCCGAGTTCGCGGCCCACTTCCATGGCGCCCACCAGCGCGTGCGCGGACTCCAAGGCGGGGATGATTCCCTCGGTGCGGCACAGCAGGTGGAAGGCATCCATCACGTCGGAGTCAACGGCATAGCGGTATTCGGCCCGCCCGCTGTCGCGCAGCCAGGAATGCTCTGGACCCACGCTTGGATAGTCCAGGCCCGCCGAAATCGAGTGCGACTCGATGGTCTGGCCGTCCTCGTCCTGCATCAGATAGCTCATCGCCCCGTGCAGGACACCCGGGGTGGCATCGGCGGCGAAGCGGGCGGCATGGCGCCCAGAAGCCAGGCCCTCTCCCCCGGCCTCGACGCCGATCAGCCGGACCTGCGCATCAGGGATAAAGGCGTGGAAGATGCCCATGGCATTCGAGCCGCCGCCGACGCAGGCCAGCACCGCATCAGGCAGCCGGCCGGTCAGGTCGAGCACCTGCGCGCGCGCCTCCACGCCGATGATCCGGTGGAAATCACGCACCATCTCGGGGAAGGGATGCGGGCCGGTCACCGTGCCGATCAGGTAGTGCGTGTTGTCGACATTGGTCACCCAGTCCCGCAGTGCCTCATTGATCGCGTCTTTGAGAGTGGCCGAGCCATGCTCGACGGCGATGACCTCAGCGCCCAAGATCTTCATTCGAGCGACATTGAGCGCCTGCCGCTCGGTGTCGACCTTGCCCATATAGATCGTGCACTCCAGCCCCAATAACGCAGCGGCAGTGGCGGTAGCCACTCCGTGCTGGCCGGCGCCGGTCTCGGCGATGACCCGCGACTTGCCCATCCGCTTGGTCAAGAGGGCCTGGGCGAGGACGTTATTGATCTTGTGCGAGCCGGTGTGGTTGAGGTCTTCACGCTTGAGCAGGACCCGAGCCCCGCCACAGTGGGCGGCGAACCGGGGCACCTCGGTGATGATGCTGGGACGGCCGGTGTAGCTGCGGTGAAGGCGGGCGAGCTCGGCCTCGAAATCCGGATCCACCGCGGCCTTGAGCCGAGCTTCGTCGAGTTGCTCGAGCGCCGGAATGAGCGCCTCGGGCACATATCGACCGCCGAAGGGCCCGAACCGGCCGACCGCGGGGCGCTGCTCACTCATGACAGAACTCCTGCACTCACCATCGCGCGGGCGGCCGCTTCGGGGTCGCCATCGCGCACGAGGGACTCCCCGACAAGTACCGCATCGGCGCCCTGCGCGGCATAGCGGGCCGCATCTGCCGCACTGGCGATTCCGGACTCGGCCACCGCGACGATCTCGCTGGGGATCAGCGGCCGCAGGCGACCAAAGACGTCGGGGTCGATCTCGAGGGTCTTCAGGTTGCGCGCGTTCACGCCGATCACCGCCGCCCCCAGGCGGACGGCCCGATGCGTCTCGTCCTCGTCGTGGACCTCCACCAGTGCGGTCATGCCCAACTGATGGGTGAGGTCGAGCAGACGGCTGAGCTCCTCATCACCCAAGGCCGCCACGATCAGCAGGATGACGTCCGCGCCATGGGCCCGCGCCTCGAGGATTTGGTACTCGCTGACCATGAAGTCCTTGCGCAGGACGGGAACCGACACGGCCGCCCGGACCGCATCCAGATCAGCCAACGAGCCACCGAATCGGCGCTCCTCGGTCAGCACGCTGACCAGGCCGGCGCCGCCACGCACGTATGCCGCGGCCAGGCTCGCGGGATCGGCGATCGTGGCTAGCTCCCCTTTGCTGGGGCTGGCCCGCTTGACTTCAGCAATCAGCGTGAGTCCCGGGGCCGCCAGCACGCAGCGGGCGTCGATCGCGGGCGTGGTTAACTCGGCCATCGCGCTCAGCGCGGCATACGGCAGAGCGTGCTCCCGGCGCGCGAGATCCTCGCGGACCCCGAGGATGATGGCGTCGAGGACGGTGCTCAGGAGACCGACCCGCCGGGCTTCGCGCCATAGCCGGCCATGGCCATGACCTTGCCTGCGACGCCGCCGAGAGCGATGATCGCGACCGAGACCCAGATCAGCGGAATGCTCGCGACCGCAACGGCCCACGAGCCGAGCGCGAAGCCCACGATCATGATGACGACAGTGGTCCACGCAGCAACGCTATGACCGTGGTTGTCGTGGTCGTCCATGTGAGAAGCCTTCCTGCGGGTTCAGCTGGATCGGAATGTCGTTGGCCATTGTGTCAGGTCGAGACCTGCTCTTCGTCACCTGGCTCGTCGAGTGTCGGGTCCTCTCCTACCGAGAGTCGATCCCAATCACTACTGACCCGCTCGCCCCGGCTCCCAGCGCGATCGGTATCGGGGGCGGCGTAGCGTCGTCCAAGGCCGCCCCAGTCCCGCTGCCCACGCACCGCCCCGACCCACGCCAGGGCGCCCACCAGCACGCCGACCAGAGCGATCCACGGCCAGATCGTCACCGCTGCCTCGACCGGCAGATCTCCCGTTCGGCCCGCTGACGAAGCGGCCACCGGCTCGAGCACTCCGGCTGGTGACAGCAGCGCGCGCACCACCAGGGCGCCCACCACGCCCAGCACCACGGCATACCCCAACAGGGCGATCCGCCGGGGCCACACGCCGGTCGTGGCCGCTGCGACTCCCGCCGCCAGCAGCGCCATGGCCAGCGAGAGCAGGCCCGGAATCGCCTGCGAGCCCGAGGCCGACAAGGGAGTGCCAGCCAGCACGGGATCAGAGCTTGAGCCGCTCACCCATGGCCGGAAACTCGCCACCAGCAAGATCAGCGCCGCGACCACGGTGAGCAGCAAGACGGTCCGCTTGCTGCTCACGACACAGTCCGCATCGCACTCGCCGTCGCCACCGCACGCAGCGCAGCGGCTGCCTTGGCGACGCACTCCTCATGCTCGGCGGTCGGACGGGAGTCGGCCACAATGCCGGCTCCGGCCTGGACGTGCGCGACCCCGTCCTTGATCACTGCGGTCCGGATCGCAATGGCCATATCCAGGTCTCCATGGAAGTCCAAATAGCCCACCACCCCGCCGTAGAGGCCCCGTCGGGTCGGTTCATACTGCTCGATCAGCGCCATCGCGCGCGGCTTCGGAGCGCCGGATAGGGTCCCGGCCGGGAAGGTGGAGACCAGCACATCGAATGCGGCGGTCCCGGGTCGGATCGCTCCGGTCACGGTCGACTCGATATGCATGATGTGGCTGTACCGACGGATAGCCATGAGCTCGACGACGTCAACGGTGCCGGGGCGGCATACCCGCTGGAGGTCATTGCGCCCCAGATCGACGAGCATGACGTGCTCTGAGCGCTCCTTGGGGTCCGCGATCAGTTCCTCGGCGAGTCGGACGTCATCCTCCGGGGTCTTGCCGCGGGGCCGCGATCCTGCGATGGGGTGCGTGATGGCTTGCTCCCCGGTGACCCGCACCAAAGCCTCCGGCGAGGAGCCGACGATGTCATAGGTCATGCCCTCAGGGCCCGGCACCCGCAGCAGGTACATATACGGGCTGGGGTTCGAGGCTCGCAGCGCCCGATAAACATCGAGGGCGTCGGCCGCGCAGTCCAGCGAGAACCGTTGGGAGAGGACGACCTGGAACACCTCGCCGGCCCGGATGTCCTCCTTGGCCAACTCGACGATCTCCTCGTAACGCTCCTGGGTCATTCCAGGTCGCACGGTCGCCAGGGTCGCCGCCGCGATGGCGTCGTCGACCAACGCCACGGTGCTCGCGGCCGGCTGCGCCAGGGCAGCGGTCATGGCGTCCAAGCGGGCGAGCGCATCGGTATACGCCCAATCCACGCGCTCATCGGTGGCGTCATAGTTCACCGCGTTCGCGACCAGGAGAACCGAGCCGTCGGCATGATCGAGGACGGCGAGATCGGTGGCGAGCATCATGCCGATCTCGGGCAGGCCCAACTCGTCCGGCGCGGTGCTCGGGACGCGCTCCCACCGCCGCACCGCGTCATAGGTGATCGCGCCGACCATGCCACCGGTCAACGGCGGCAACCCCGGAATCGGTTCGGTCGCTAACACGGCCATGGTCTCGCGCAGCGTCTGCGTGGCCGGCCCGCTCGTGGGCACGCCCGCCGGCGGCTCCCCCACCCAGTAGGTCTCGCCATCCTTCTCGGTCAGCGTGGCTCGGCTGGCCGTCCCGATGATGGACCAACGAGACCACACCCCGCCGTGCTCCGCGGACTCCAGGAGGAAGGTGCCTGGACGGTTGTCTGCCAGTTTGCGGTAGAGCCCGACCGGGGTCTCGGCGTCGGCCATGAGGCGGCGCACGACCGGGATCACGCGGCGGTCTCGAGCCAGCACGGCAAAGGAGTTCGCATCCGGCCAGGTCCGACCGAATGCCAGGTCGGGCACGATGTCCCGGCTCATGGGCTGCCCTCCGCCGCGCCGAGGTCCCCGGCGTCGAAGCAGGTACGGTCCCCGGTGTGGCAGGCCGCTCCGACCTGCCACACCCGCACGAGCAACGCATCGCCATCACAGTCCAGCGCCACCGAGCGCACGAACTGGGCATGTCCGGAGGTATCGCCCTTGCGCCAGTACTCGCCGCGGCTGCGTGACCAGAAGGTCACCCGCCCGGACGTGAGCGTGCGGTGCAGCGCCTCGTCATCCATCCAGCCGAGCATGAGCACCTCCCCGGATTCGGCGTCTTGAACGATGGCCGCAACCAGGCCGGCCGGATCCCGCTTCAGGCGGGCGGCCACGGTGGGATCCAGGTGGGTCGACACCCGGACATTGTGCCTGGTGTGTCTGCTCAGGTCATGATGGGGTCCATGAGCGAGACGATGACTGCTGCCCGGGCCGAGCGTCTGGCGCTGTGCGACCTCTTTGAGAAGGTCGGCCCGGACGCGCCGACGCTGTGCGGCACCTGGTTGACCCGGGATCTCGCCGCGCACCTCATTATCCGCGAGCGCCGCCCGGACCTGGCGGTCGGCATCCTCGTCCCAGGGCTAGGCGGCCGCCTGGAGAAGGCCCAGGATGAGCTGGCCCAGACAGACTGGCGGCAGTTGATCCACGCCGTCCGTACCGGTCCACCCTTCTGGCACCCCACCCGCGTGGATCTGGTGGATGCCGCCGTGAACACCCTGGAATTCGTCATTCACCACGAGGACGTCCTGCGCGGCGATGGCGAGCCGCGGGCTCGGCGCGAAGTACCGGCATTCGTGGCCGATGCCACCTGGGATGCCCTTGGACGGATTGCGCCGCTCTTCCTTCGGAGGGCGGGGGTCTCGGTCGATCTCAAGGCGCCGGGCCGCAAGATCATCCGCGGCGGCCGGGGGCCCGGCGTTGTCGTGACCGGCGCTCCGGTGGACTTGGCGCTCCTGATCTATGGCCGCGCGCGGGTGGCCGACGTCGGTTACGCCGGCGCGGAAGCGGCGATCGAGACCCTCAAGAACGCCAACCTGGGGGTCTGACGCCCCTCGGTCCGGCCGCCCGAGCTGGACGAATGTCCCGGTCTAGGGACGGGATCAGGTCAGTCGAACCGGTATGCCGTCCGCGGCCAGGGCCCGCTTCACCTCACCGATGGTGAGTTCGCCGAAGTGGAACACGCTCGCCGCCAGCACCGCATCAGCCCCCGCGCGCACGGCCGGAGCGAAGTGCTCGAGCCGCCCAGCACCGCCACTGGCGATGACTGGGATGGTCACTTCGCGCCGTACCGCCTCGATGAGATCGAGGTCGAAACCATCCTTCGTGCCATCAGCATCCATCGAGTTCAGCAGGATCTCCCCGGCGCCCAACTCCTGGGCCCGCACGCACCAGGCGGTGGCCTCGAGCCCAGCGCTAGTCCGCCCACCATGGGTGGTGACCTCAAAGCCACCCGCCGCGCGCCGGACGTCAGCGGAGAGCACCAGCACCTGGGAGCCAAAGCGGTCGGCAATCTCGGCGATCACCTCCGGTCGAGCAATCGCTCCGGTGTTGATACCCACCTTGTCTGCGCCCGCACGCAGGAGCCGGTCCACGTCGTCCAGGGTGCGCACCCCGCCGCCCACGGTCAGCGGAATGAAGACCTGCTCGGCCGTCCGCCGGACCACCTCCACCATGGTGTCCCGGCCTGCGCTGCTGGCCGTGACGTCTAGGAAGGTGAGCTCATCTGCCCCCAGCCGGCCATACCGTTCGGCCAATTCGACCGGATCGCCCGCGTCTCGCAGGCTCTCGAAGTTGACGCCCTTGACCACCCGTCCGGCATCGACATCCAGACAAGGGATTACCCGCACCGCGACCGCCACGAGCACGACTGTAGATGCCTAGGCTGGCCTTCGTGAGAGACGACCACGAAGCGGGCCACCTCACCCTGGTGCGCCGCCTCGCTGCCACCCGCGGCCCGCGATGGGGCGGTTGCACGCTGGTTGCCGTGGACGGTCCCAGCGGTTCGGGCAAGAGCACGTATGCCGTGGGCCTGGCGCAGGCCATTGGTGGACACGTCCTCCACGTGGACGACATGCATCAGGGGTGGACCATGCTGGCGGGAAGCATTCACCTGGTGCGGCAGCTCCTGATGGATCCGGTCCGCCTCGGCGAGCCGGCGGCATACCCGACCTGGGACTGGGAGCGGGACCTGCGCGGGCCGGACGTCCCGGTGGCCCCTCGGCCATTGGTGGTCCTCGAAGGAGTCGGCGCGATGGTGGTAGCCGAAGACCTGGCCAGCGCGTCAATCTGGGTGGAAGCCCCCGAGCCGGTGCGCTATCGCCGGACCATGAGCCGCGATGGCCTGATGGACGGCCGGTGGGCTCAGTGGGCGGCTCAAGAACGGGCGATCTACGCCCGGAACCAGACCAGGGCCCGTGCCGACATCGTCATCGACACGGGCCCGGCCCGGCTCACCCCTTGACACAGAGCAGCGTGCTCAGGCGGGTGACCACCTCAACCAGCGGCTCCGGGCCGGTGCTCTGCGCAGCAATGACCTGACCAAGGTCCTTGTAGGCGCCGGGGATCTCGTCCAGCACCCCAACGTCCTTGCGGCATTCCACGCCGGCGGTCTGACGCTCCAGGTCCGCGACCGTGAAACTGCGCTTCGCCTTATTCCGCGACATCCGCCGGCCGGCGCCATGGGAGGCCGAGCAATAGGCCAGCTCGTTGCCCAGACCCCGCACGACATACGACCCGGTCCCCATCGAACCGGGAATGAGCCCGAGGTCGCCCCGGCCCGCGCGGATGGCCCCCTTGCGGGTGACGACCACGTCGAGCCCGTCGTAGGTCTCCTCCGCCACGTAATTGTGATGGCACGAGACCTCCTGCCCGAAGGACACCTGCGGGAAGGCCGCCCGGATGATCCCTTGGAAGAGCTGCATCATCACCGAGCGGTTGAGCAGCGCGTACTCCTGCGCCCAGTACAGATCACGCAGGTAGGCCGCCATCTGCGGGCTGCCAGCGATGAAGACCGCAAGGTCACGATCCGGCAGGTCCGCGTTGTGCGGCAGCGTCTGCGCGGTGGCGATATGCCGCTGCGCCAGTTCGTTGCCGATATTGCGGGATCCCGAATGCAGCATGAGCCACACGCGCTCGTGCTCGTCGCTGGTCACCTCGATGAAGTGGTTACCGCCCCCAAGGGTGCCGACCTGGAGAGTCGCCTTCTGCCGCAGTCGGTGAACCCCGCCGTCGAGGGCATCGAAGCGGTCGAAAAGCGCATCCGCCGCTGCGGCCTGCGTTCCCGAGCCCGTCAATGGTGCGGCCGGGTCACGGTGGGCCCGGAAGCCCACGGGGATCGCTGCCTCGATGGCCGACCGCAGCGAACGCAAGGAGTCGGGCAGGTCATCGGTGGTCAGCGAGGTCTGGACCGCGGTCATCCCGCAGCCGATGTCGACCCCGACTGCGGCCGGCGAAACGGCCGAGCGCATGGCGACGACCGAACCGACGGTGGCGCCCTTGCCCAAGTGAACATCGGGCATCACGGCCACCCCCTGCACCCAGGGCAGTGCGGCGATATTGCGCAGCTGGGCCAGCGCGGCTGGCTCGACGTCCGTGGGATCTGCCCACATCCGGATCGGAGCCACCGCACCCGGCAGCGAGACCGGAAAAGTGCTGGTGGACACGGTGATTCGCTTTCTCATTGTCGTTGGATTGCCCACATCGGGCACTGACAAGCGTGCGACACCAGCGGCCGACACGCCACCCATTTTCTTGAGCACCGGGCATACTCGACCCTCATGACCCGCCCGAGCCAGCGTCTGCCTCGGTGGATCGTCATCGCCGCCCTGGTCACCGTTGCCGCGAACCTCCGACTGCTAATGGCGAGTTTGCCCCCGCTGACGGCCTCGATCCGATCCGACCTCGGGCTCGATGCCCGAGCGATCGGCGCACTGACGATGATCCCGGTCTTGTGCATGGGCGTGCTGGCTCCGTTGTCCAGCCGGATCGGCCGACGACTGGGGATCGCCCACGCGATCGGTGGTGGCGTCACCCTGGTTCTGCTCGGGACCGCGCTGCGTGGGCTCGGCGGCGTCCACACGTGGAGTTTGTATACCGGGACGCTCACCGCCGGTGTCGGCATTGCGCTGACCGGCACGCTGCTGCCGGGCCTGGTCAAGGGCTTCTTCCCGCCGGAGCGCTGGGGGCTAGGGACCGGCCTGACGATGTTCGCGATGATGGGTGGCGCCGCGATCGCGGCGGCCTCGTCGGTGCCGTTGGAGAGCGCGCTCGATGGTTGGCCCGCGTCCCTGCTGGTGTGGGCGGCGCCGGCGACCGTTGCCGTGCTCCTCTGGGTGCCCATCGCCTCAGGCATTGCCCAGCACACGCTGGCCGCCCCGGCACCGCAGGACGTCAGCCATGCCCTTCCGTGGCGTTCGGGCACCGCCGTGCTGATGGCGGCCTACCTGACCGCGCAATCGTGGCAGTTCTATTCGTCCCTGGCGTGGCTGGCGCCGACCTATGTAGCGCGTGGTTGGGACGCCGATCACGCTGGGCTGCTGCTCTCGGTGTTCACGGGCGCGCAACTGCTCTCGGGTCTGATCGCGCCGGCGCTGATGGATCGGGTGCGCGACCATCGGCTGCTCCTGCTGGCAGCCTGCAGCCTGGGCCTGGTGGGACAGCTCGGAATCTGGTTGGCGCCGGCCAGCGCTCCCTGGGCCTGGGCGGGGGTGCTCGGCGCTGGCCAAGGGGCCGCGTTCGCGTTGGGCCTAGCGCTCTTGGTGCGCTATGCCGCGACGCCGCGCGACAGTGCCCGGCTAACCGCTTTGGCGTTCCTGGTGTCATACAGCCTGGCGGCCCTCGGGCCGGTCACCATGGGCGCGGTTCGTGATGCCACCGGTGGCTATTCGGCGATCTGGGGCGTGCTCTGCGTGGTCATGCTCCCGCAGATCGTGTTGGCCTGGCGATTACGCCCCGGGCTCGCCCAGGTCACCTGACGACGGGCCACGGTGCTGCGTGACGAGCGCCGCGAGGCGGCGTGCCTCCTCGCGGCCCCAATCGCCATCGGCGCGTTGGATGGCCATGATGCCCAGGGTGTCGCCATCGCTGAGGGCGGCATACACCCAAGGGTCGCCGTGCGCGAAGCGCATCGACTCGATCTCGGACCACGCGATCGTGCGGGTGAGGAAGAGATTGCGGACGGTCAGGTCCTCGTGCGTGGCGACCGCGCGGATGGCGGCGTAGCGCACCAACAGACCTGCCATGGCGGCACCGATGCCGAGGAGCATCAGCTGATCCCCCACGCTCCAGCCGGATCCCCCCATCAGGGCGGCGATGGTGCCGGTCAGCGCGAGTGAGACGGCCGCCATCGCGAGCGGGATCCAGCGCCCCCGTCGCGGTCGGAAGACGGCGACCTGCGTGCTCACAGGCGGCAGGCCATGATGTCGGTGACCAGGATGGCGCGGGCACCCACGTCGTAAAGCTCGTCCATGACCTTATTGGTGACCGAACGGTGCACCATGGCGCGTACGGCGACCCAGCCCTTGTCGTGCAGGGGGCTAACCGTCGGGGACTCCAGTCCGGGTGTGATCGCGCAGGCCTGATCGACCTTCTGAATCGGGCAGTCGTAGTCGATCATCACGTAATTGCGCGCCGTCACCACGCCATGGAGTCGCCGGCGGAGCACCTCGATCGCACCATTGCCGGCCGAGTGCTCATTCTTGATGAGCACCGCCTCACTGATCAGAATCGGCTCCCCGAAGACCTGAAGACCCTGACCGCGTAGCGTCGCCCCGGTCTCCACGACATCGGCGATGACATCGGCCACCCCGAGCGTGATCGCGGTCTCGACGGCGCCATCGAGGCGGACGACAGGAGCGCTGATGCCATGGCTCGCGAGGTGATCCGCGACCAGGCCGGCATACGAGGTGGCCACTCGGTGACCGGCGAGGTCGGCGACGCTGGTCGCGGTTCCGGGGCGGGCGGCATACCGGAAGGTCGAGCGACCAAAGCCCAGTTCCATGACCTCGCTGGCCTGCGACCGCGCATCGAGCAGGAGGTCCCGGCCCGTGATGCCGACGTCCACCGTGCCGGACCCGACGTAGACCGCGATGTCTCGGGGCCGCAAGTAGAACAGCTCGACATCGTGCTCGGGGTCGCTGACGACGAGTTCCTTGGGGTCTCGGCGAATGCGGTAGCCCGCCTCCCGGAGCATCTGCTCGGCGGGCTCGGCCAGGGATCCCTTGTTGGGGACAGCGATACGCAACATCGGCTTCTCAGAGGTGGGAGTAGACGTCATCGGGGGTGAGGCCGGTGGCCAGCATGAGGACCTGCAGGTGGTAGATCAATTGGCTGATCTCCTCCGCGGTCTTCTCGCGGCCTTCGTACTCGGCCGCCATCCAGACCTCGGCGGCCTCCTCGACAATCTTCTTGCCGATGGCGTGCACGCCGGCATCCAGGGACGCGACCGTGCCCGACCCGGGTGGCCTGGTCCGAGCGCGCTCGGCGAGCTCGGCGTACAGCGAGTCGAAGGTCTTCACAAGGGTCAAGCCTACGGCGGCCCGGGGATGACCCCAGGCCGCCGTCCAGCATCTGCGATGCCGCTGCGCCTTAGTACCAGTGCTGGCACAGGCTGATCCGCCGGTTGGGCACCCCGTTGAGGAAGAGCACGCGATGGCAGTAGACGGGTATCCCCGAGACGAATGCGCCGTTGATTTGGCGGCACTGGTTGGCCCAGTTGCAGTGCAAGGTGTTCGGGACGATGAGGGCCGATGAGGCGGGGGCCACCGTGACTCCCACCCCCACAGTCAAAGCGACGATGGTGAACAGGCGGGCAAGCAGTCGGATCATGAGCGAGCTCCTTCTCTCGCAGCCTCATTGGTGGGCTGTCATGGAACAACCCTGGCAATCCCGACTGACACCTCACTGACACTTTCGCGGTCGCTGCTCATGCGCGACTAACCCGGTGTCAGCCGCGGGCGAGGGAAGGCTCCCGGTCGGACTGACCTGCGCTGTCGCGGCTGACCTTGACCCACTGGCTGAAGCCGTACAACACAAACATGCCGTAGAAGATGTACATCACGGCGGTCGGGACGTAGCCGGTGGCGAACCCGAGGGGCACGCCCACGAGGTCAACCCCGATCCAGGCCAGCCAGAACTCATTCCAGCCGCGGGCCATCGAGTAGGTCGCGACAATCGAGCCGACGAAGATCCAGGCGTCGCACCAGTAGAACCACCACTGCGGGGTCCAGTACGGGTTCGGCGAGAGGTTCCAGAGCGCCACGAAGACCTGATGGACGACGACGGTGCCGAGCAGCCAGAAGGCGATCAGGCCGAGCCGCTCCTTGGTGCTGGCCCAGCGCGGTGTGATGGCCGCTTGGTCGGTGGACACCCCGCGCGCCTTGCGGAGCTGATTCCAGCGCCACCAGCCGTAGATGCTCGTGATGATGAAGAAGACCTGTCGTCCGGCCTGACCGAAGAGCGGGATGCGCTGGTCCGCACCGAAGAGGGCACCGAGGTAGACGAAGAACAAGATGATGTTCGCGCTGATCCCGATCGGCCACGCCCAGACCCAGCGCTTCATGCCGTACCAGGCGGAGATGACGCCGATCAGGACGCCGATGACCTCGAGACCGTGGATCTCGTAGGTGGTGAAGGGGACCGCAAGGGTCCAGTCGATGAGTCTCTGAAAGAGGTTGCCGCTGGCCGTATCGGCGGCGACGAGGGAACTGATCATGTGGTGTTCGTCCTATGGAGTCGAGCTGTACAGGGCGAACTCCGGGGACGAGCACACCGGGGGCCGCCGAGGGCACGTCAGCCCACGGCATCGCCGATGCACGTGCTGCCTACCATCCGGACTTTCACCGTCGGTCCTGGAGTTTCACCAGGTCAACCGGCCGCTGGCTGCGGTCGGGTCGCGGACTGTTACCGCCGGTTCGGAGTTACACCG
>WBZP01000940.1_pt1 | contig 37885 bp, 28 predicted proteins | sample 5204301 | NCBI WGS metagenome assembly WBZP01 (sample SAMN12412401, study PRJNA552823) | activated sludge metagenome | isolation source: activated sludge from nitrification reactor of wastewater treatment plant... | place: USA: Pennsylvania | collected 2017
GATTGTGGTCGATGGGACAAAGACGAAGAACGCCAAGCGTCGTCTTGCACTCGACGCGCCGATCGTGCGGGAACTACTGCGCCGACATGCCGAAGGAATGAAACCGGAAGCGCTGCTTTTCTCCCTCAATGGCTCGACGGTTCTTTCTGCGACGTGTCTGCACAAGGCGCTGACGAAGTATTGCCAGCAAGCCGACTTGCCGATCGTCTGCCCGCACTCGCTGCGCGGTCTGCATTCCTCGCTTGCGGTGCAGGCAGGGGCAAGCTCGAGTTACGTGGCGCGGGCGCTGGGGCATGGTTCCGATGAAGTGACCAAGCGCCACTACATCACCGAAAGCGCCATGGATTCGGCCCGTTCTGCGCGTGTTTCGGAAGCGCTCGCAGGCGACCTAGACGGCTTGATCGCGACCCTCCTAGCGCTGTCCCCAGCGCAGCGTGATCAAGTCTGCTCCGCCATCGGCTACCGTCGCTGACCTGCCTACCTTCCCCCATTCCCAAGCCGTTCCTCAGTTAAGTTCTCTATAAATTTTCCGTCGGAGAAATTACGTAAAAAGTCCTCTGTGGACGATTCCTCGCTCGTGGGCGGCAGCTAGCGCGGCTGCAATCTGGGCCGTCAGGTCTATGACTTCTCCTCCGGGAAGCGGAGCGCCTCGGCGAATTCGCTTGCTCAGCGTCTCACCTTGTAGAAGCTCCATCACGATGTAGGCACCACCGTCGGGAAGCTGTCCCGTGTCAGAGACCAGCACGACCCCCGGATGGTCGATCCGATTGACTGCACGGGCTTCGTTGATGAAGCGCTTCACGGTGTCTGGATCGTGCGAATAGCGCGCATGGAGAACCTTGACCGCGACACGTCGCTCGATCGCCTCGTGTACTCCTTCAAAGACTGCGCCCATTCCGCCCGCCCCCAGCTTGCGCAAAATGCGATAGGGTCCGATCCGCTCCGGTAGGGCTGGCTCGACACGACGAAGAAAGGCCGCGCTTCCTCCTGCGGAAGGATTCTCCTCATCGTTGTCAGACTTGGGGGTACTGTCGGACATCGAGCAGGTTCTGGTGCATATCCTGCGCCAAGCCTCATTCGGTCGGTGTCTTCGACGAGGCCTTGCTTCCTTTGGCTGGTTTCATCGATTGCAGGGGTCTGAAAAAACTGTGCGAGCGCAGTGCGCGAGCAGCGCGGGAGCAGACCACGGCTCCTCTGCTGCGTAACGTCCAACGTGCGAAACGCGATTCACAGAGTGCTGGAGTTCCGCAAGGGACAGTCGCGGGAAACATGCCTCTGGCCAGAGACTTGCACTAGCCAAGGATGCAGGGCGCTACCTACACGGAGTGTGGGAGCGACACTCCTTGAAGGACTTGGTGTGGAACAAACGATCGCAAACTATACGCTGCTTCGGTTGCTGGGGCGTGGTGGGATGGGCTCGGTCTATGAAGCACGGCAGACAGCACTCGAGCGGCGCGTGGCCATTAAGGTGCTGCACAAAGAGTTTTGCGAAGACACCGAGGTTCTCAAGCGCTTCATCAATGAAGCACGCGTCGTCAACATCATCGGGCATCCCGGCTTGGTGGGCGTCTCAGAGTTTGGACAGACCAGTGAGGGGGCTCCCTTCATTGTCATGGAGTACGTGGAAGGAGTCACGCTGCGGGAGTGGATACAGCGTCAAGCGGGCCGGATTCCTATCGAGAAGGTGGTTCGGTTGTCACGTCAGCTTGCATCCACGCTGGCGGCTGCGCATGCCAAGCAGATCGTGCATCGCGATCTTAAGCCGGTCAACATTATGCTTAGTGCGGATGAGACCAGCGGAGAGCTGGAGCGGGTCAAGATCCTAGACTTCGGAATCGCCAAGCTGGGAACCGAGAATACCAGTCAGACCAAGTCCGGAGTCCTGATGGGAACCCCGGCCTATATGTCCCCCGAGCAGTGTCGCAGTGCCCGCAGCGCGGTGGACCGCAGCGACGTCTACGCACTGGGTGTCATCATGTACGAAATGATCGCGGGAGAGACCCCTTTTAAAGGGGGACCGGCCCTCCTGATGGCCGGGCACCTGACCATGGACCCGCCCCCGCTGAGTGGTCGCGTACCCAGTGCTCCGCCCGAACTAGCCGCGCTGATTCATCGCATGCTGGCGAAGAACCCGAGCGATCGACCTACTGCGGAAGAGGTCACTCGCAGCCTGGCCCCAAACACGGGCTCTCTGGCTGTCGTCACTCCTCCCAGTGATTCACCACTCCTGGCACCGCCATCGCTTGGCCCCAGTCCGGGTCCAGAGACGCAACTATCCAAGGCAACAAAGCCTGCACAGACTCGATTCGCTGCTGTGCCAATTCAACAGCAGCGCACGCTCATCTTCGGAGCCGCGCTCGCCGTGCTGCTGCTTGGGATTGTCGGAGTCACCACTGTCGTTCTGATAAGCGGAGGGAGCCACCGTGCGCAACCGGCAAACCCCGTCTCGGATCTTTCGTCCCCGTACGATGCTGGCGAAATCCCTGACGCCATGACGGATGCGGCGGTTTCAGACAGTGGCACACGCTCCGAACTCCCTTCGTCGACCCCCAATCCAAAAAAGAGAGCCAAAACGGAGCGTGGAAACTCAATGAGCAAGGGCAAGGGGGCGACCGCTAAGAAACGGGGATCTCGCCACTCCACAAAATGATCGTTCTGACGCTGCGGGGCTGCTCCGTTGTCGTCAGTCCGCCGTACAGCGGTACGTATCCGAGGTATTGCTTCGGTGCCAGGATCATGAAGTTTTGCTGGTCGCGCAGAATCAACATGACTTCCAGATGAAGACCTTGCCGAGTAAGCAAAGGAAACAGTCGCTGCGTGAGACGAGCCACTGCTTCTTGAGACCACGGCTTACCGTAACCCGTGAGTGCATCATCTGCGAACAGCTTGACCGAGATTCCGGAAACCGGCACTTGGGAAATGCTCCCAAGGACTGCACCATCACCGATCTTCCACTCACCGATGTGAACCCCGCGTGAGCGTAGCGTCCTTTCCATCACCAAGCGCGAGACAGAGACTCCAAGCTCTGGATAGAACTGCTCGAACAGAAAATGTACGGTCGAAAGGGTCCGAACGCCGAGCAGACTACGAAGTTGGTCGAGCGTATCTGGCCAGCTCGCAAACAGGGACGTATCGCGCTCGGGAAACTGACCGTGAACCAAGTCACCGAGCAAGTGATGGGACAAGAAGTTTAGAAAACCAGAAAGGGAGTCGTCTGATTGCCGAGCCAAGACCCGCTGGAAGTAAGAAGGCAGAAGACTCTGCGGCGCCAGCAGTCCCAAGTTGAGAGTGACCACGGCGCGTCGACGGGGAGACTCGAAAAACTGCACCGCAGCCACCACGTTGTCTTGATGCGTAGTGGTGGCATGGCTCCGAAACTCGATCTCTTCCTCGCCATAACCGATCGATTGAAGCGCATCGTGCAGCGCACCCAGCGAGAACTTCGTAGCCCGCGCCGCGATCCGCTCTTCCATCCGTTCTACAGAGGAGAGCGCCTGCACGAAAGGAGCTTGGCTTGCTGGTTGCCCAGGTAACTCACGGGGGTCCGCCATTTCAGCGCTCGCTCTCTGCCAAGAATCGGGTCAGGTCCGCTCGGCAGAGCCTACGCAGCGTCTCAGTGGCAAAGTCACTCTCTTTGCTCATGAAGGGAGTGAGCTTGTCACTGTGCGTCACCAGCGCGAGCAGATACTCCACAAACAACGACGGCAGCAGTTCCGCTGCATCCACCCGCGCTAGCTGCTCTGCAATGTGCTGCGCCACAATCGCAGCACGTGCGAATCGCTGCTTCCTTGTCAGCGATACAAAACCCGCGACCGCTTGCAGCAGTGCGGCCAATTTTGGATGAATCGGAATCGTCAGCGTATCACCAGTCACAGGCAGTGTGGCGCTCGCGGAGGTCGCACTTTCATCCTCTTCCTTAGCCATCAATGGTTCGGAATCTGCATCGTCTGGGTCTTTTTTGTCAGAGGACTCGCCTTCTTCATCGGCTGGTTGTTCTTCTTCCTTCTCCTGTTCATGTTCTGCCCTGGATGACTCGTCCTCGTCACTATCCCCATCCTCGCCTCTGGAACGGTGGGACTCCCCACTGTCCGATTCACCAGATCCGAAGTCGCCTTCCGGACTGTCATCGTCTACATCACTCCGATCTTCGTCTTGTGTAGAGATCTCATCTGCTGGCGGAGGTGGCGCGGGAATCACAGAGGCTCGCGACAGATCCCAGTCTGTGCGCTCCTCGCTGGCCGTTGCCATGGTTTCAATCAGTGCCAACAGATGAAATAGTGGTTGCCGACAGCGCAGCCCTGGCAGAACTTCCTCCACGCAGCCAAGGAGCCTCTGTCCACTCTCCAACGCCGTTTGCTGAACGGGCCGAATCCAGTCCGCGTTCCACTTTGTCCAGACTGCATCCTTCTGCCGCTCATGATGTCTCGCCTGATTGACGATGCCATCAAACAACCAGCGCAGAGACGAGTCGAGGTGACGTTCCTTTTTGTGGCTTGGACTTAGGAATGCGAAGTTTTCTTTCAGCGCACGCTGGATGCAGTCAAAGATCAGCGGTAGCGCAGTCACTCCTCGCTCAAGGAAGACGCCAAACAGATAGCAGCCGATCGTACGGACGTCGTACAGACGCTCAGACCAGAGCTTCTGCGCACCTTCCGCTGCTTGTAAGAAGCGATTGTGACCGGCATGCGATAGCACTTCATCCAAGCGACGGTCATCCAGACTCAGCTCACGAGTGCCAGGCTCAGTCAGGGTGTGTTCCAGTGGTTCTGTGATGATCATGCAGCACCCACTCCAGCTGCTCCGGCAGCGCCCGAACTACCGGCAATTCCCGAACTACCGGCGGTTCCCGAACTACCGGCGGCTCCCAACACAGATGGGTTTTCCAGTAGATTCGAATCGACTTGGATGCCCTCCTGGCCAGCATCCACAAAGCGAATGGTGCCGCCCAACACGCATCGCAATGTCGCACGAAGCTCCACCAACTTCTTATCTTGGAGCGTGATGCACTTGATCTCACTAGACCACTGGCCAATCGGTCGCGGCGTGCAGAGCCGTCGTCCACTAGGAAGCACCGGATTGCTGTTCGCCATCGCTCCGCATCCTCGAAAAGGAAGAATGTGAACAAGCGGCAGGCAATCATCGGTAGTTGCCAACGAGCCATCGGAGTCTGCGCTCGGGTCCGAACTGTCAGCCGGGCTAGAAGCGGCCCCAGCCACGCTTGGCGACGCTGAAACAGGCGTACTGCGACCGCTTCTGACTCCGCGTGTGTCCACTCGGAGCTTGACCTCACCATCACCGCAGGAACACTGCATGCGGGCTCCATCACAGACCGGAGAGGGCATCAACTGCGCTCCTGGTTTCGCTGAACCTGCGCACGCAGAGCGAGATGTCCCAGCGGGGTGGCTGCGCGATGACACGCAAAGCTCAGCTTGTCCATGACGTGTAGCACCGGATCCTGGGATCGCTTTGTCAGCAGTCCTTCGCGGAACTGACGGATGCACCAGTTGTGATCGATTCCTGCCACCGTGCGTCTCGGCAACGTCGCCAGCAGATGCACACCGCGAGGGACATACTCCCTTCCCATTCTCACACGAATCCAATCGCGAATCTTCTGCTCAATTCGAAGTAGGGATGATGAGTCCAGATCTCGCAGGTGCGGGCCGATGAAGACCAGGAGGCTCGCGACCCCGCGATCGCTGGGCTCTGGGGACATGACTGCGCCTGCGACAAAGGGGAGAGCGGAGACAACTTTCTCGACCTCACCGGAAGCAATCGACCGACCGGCGTTGGTTGGCCAGCGTGTCCCTCCGTATATGAAGCCTGTCGCGTACTCATACAGAAGGATTCCGCAAGACCCCGGCAGCGGACGAAGGATTCCGTTGGGACCGCGCGCAGGCTGGTCCTCGACAGCAGGGTCTTTCAAATGAAACGGCTTGCCCAGCGCTGGATACACGACCTGGGGCGCGTGACCACGACTCTGCAAGGAGAACAGCAGACAGCCCGCGCTCGCCGCATCATAGTGCCAACAGGTTGCCGGTACGCTGCCGAGCCCGCAGCGCTCCACCCAGTCGCGCCACTGAAACTGATTTCCAATCTCCGTCACAGCACACAGCCAAGCACGAACCTCCGGAAGGGGTCGTGCCGGCCTCGCAAGCATTTCATCGCGCGCCGATGCATGCATCAGCAAGACGTCAATTCCCGGCAGGCGAGGGCTTTCCTCTACGGTACGGGTGAGTTCTTCAATGCCAATGTTCAGGAAGGTTCCGCCGTGCAGTAGCATCATGAGCAGCAGGAGCGGCTGATACTGGAGTTGCGCGTGCGAAGGCGCCGCCAGTACGCAGCCCTTGTGGCTTAAACCTAACAGGACGCCGTCGGTGAACGCCCCAATGTAGACAGCTCCGGCAGCGACCGCAATCGGCATCCAACTGGGCTCCCGCTGCTCGGAACAGACTCCCAAAACTCGCTCTCCCGGCTGATAGGAATGAGACGTTGCTCCTTCCTGGGCAAGTTCGGTAAGATCTGGTTCTGAGCCTTTGGCTTTTTTAAGAGAGGCTGGGTGCGGACCCACCTCAGGAAGCAGCGCTTCTGCCAGCGGAATCTCCTGTTCACCATACCACTCCTTGAGCAGACTCTGGTAGCGCTTGGCCGTGACGATGTGGCGAGGCTGTAGGGCCTGAAGTCGCGTCGCCAAAAAGTCAGGCCCAAGGGGCGGTAGCACACAGACTGCTGCCCCCAGCTTGAGTGCAGCGCAGAGCGCGATCACCAGCTCCACAGAGGTAGGATAGATGACGCAGACAATCACGCCCGCGCCAACGCCCCGCTTTGACCACTCTGCCGCCAACTGGGTCGCTCGGAAATGAAGCTGAAGGTAGGTTAGCGAAAGAAGCGGAGCCGCTGGATTCTCGGCTGGATATAGAAAGCACGGTCGCTGTGCCAGTGGTCCCATCGCATGACGAGTCACTGCGTCATGATAGAAGTTGTAAGCGATCCCAAACTGACTCTTGGTGGGAGTCGTACTCCGTTCGCTCGCATGACGAAACAGCGCTGCGGCAAAAAGCTCTGGCTCGGCCAGACTGCGCTCGATCCAGGTCCGGTCTCGTACGATCCCATCGCCCGACTGACTGAGCTGCTGACGAATCGCCTCGAAGGAAAAGTCACTAGACATCCAACTCCCTCCCTACTTCAAGAAGACCCGACACTCGCGTACGTCATTTTCCTTCACGCCGGTTCGCCCCAGTGGAACCGTGATGCGCCAGGGTAGCGCCGGCTTCAACCACACTTTCCAGCTTGCGGTCGGCGCGGTGTAGAAGAAATATAGAGCCATCGCTTTGCCTTTCTCACTTTTCACCCAGAACTTGCGGGTCTCTCCGGGACGAGGTTCCAGCGTCAGTGACTGTAGTACGGTGGCATCGGGCAAGATGACCAGACGTGACGCGGAAGCATAGGTCTCTTCGCGGTAGGCTTGCTCATTCACAGAGCGAACCAGCACGCGCAGGGGACGTCCCTGATTGGTCTCTGCATCGGCCTGCAAGGTGACGCGCACGTAGCCCGGAACACAGCCGCTCTGCAGCAACAGGAGCCACAGTCCTAGCTTAGTGGATCTGGACACTGAACAGCTCCCACGGGTCGGGGGTGAGTACAAAACGAATGCTCTTGGTCTCTTCGGGGCCATCACCATTGATCCGCCAGGTACTCACTCCAGTAGACTCCAGAGTCGAACGCTGCAGGAGTCGAAACAGACTCCAAGCGGAGTCCGAGACTTCCAAGGTTTGCGTGTGCTTGCGGCCACTCTTCTCAGCCACGCTCTCGACCCCCACCACGGAGGCTCCTTGTGCCCACCACTCTACAGGCAGAGAGATGGCAGTAGTCTGCTGGTTGAAGCCATAGGCGGCGGCTTTTCCGACCTGCAGGAAGGCCAGCGTGGGCTGGATCTGGCGGTCATCAATCGTCTGCGGACCAGGCTGACCACGAATTGAGAGCTGTAGCGGCTGTCGATTGCCGTCCGGACCGAACAACGCCCGTGACAGTCGAGCCAGCTTATTCACCGTGACCAGTAGATCCTTAGGAAGCTGGATGGTTCCCATCGAGCTGCTCCGTCCGGTGTATACACCGCCGCTCTCTTGCAGAGCCGTTCCATAGAGACTCCGTAGTTCCGCAAAGATCGGACCCTTGCGCTCACTCAGTACATCTAGATCCGCTGGGGCGATCTCACGTTCGGCAGAGCGGTTGAACGGGAAGCGCTCGAACAGAGGTGTAATCAACCGACTCATCATTCCCTGCCAGTGTTTGGCCAGGACGCGCTCAATCTCGGCGGAGCCCGTTTGATGAACGGCTTGGAAGGGAGCCAGGAACGGTCGTCGCAGTGGACCGGAGATCCCGGCGCGATCTAAGAACTGCTCTGCGCGACGTAAGGAAGACTCGCCCTGATCTTCATGCATCGCCAGTGCGCTTTTCCCAAGAGGAGAGAGCATGTTGAGGAGTACGGTTGAACGCTCACTTGCGCCTCCGGCAGCAGGAGTAGCGGCTCCCTTATTGACACCGTCGAGTTCTTCGATGAGCTTGGTCACAGCCGCTCGATACGTGCTGAGCGTCGCCTCTTCCCCACCGCTAGCGGCAGGCGGAGCAGAGTGGCCTTCGGACGCCTCCTTAGCCCCCGGCTCCTTCCGTTCGGGTTTGCCTTCACTTTTTCCATCGAGCTTGGGGGCGGTGGGTGCGTTGTCTGCTCGCGGCGGCTTCTCCTTGATTCCGAGTTCTGCGGAGCGGACCATCAACTCAGCGAGCGGTCGAAACTCCGCAATGCAGTCTGCAAGGGGCCGCAGATACGGCTCCTCTAATCCGGTGAGCGTCGCGTTTTCAACCACCGTACGAAGTCGCGATACAAACGGCGAACCGGGCTTTATCAGCTCAAGTAGCTCCTCATGTAGCGCCGCTGCGGAATAGCCACCTAGGCGGTAGGCCAGATGATAGTCAAGCAGCGACTTGCAGTATCGCCGTGCGTAGGTAGACAGCTCTGCTTGGACCGTGCGAGACAGCGCAATCTTATCCTGCGGGTTCAGTGTTCGATTCCCACTGAGAGCCCTTTTTAGCTCCCGCACCAGGGGCAACACCTCTCGCTGATAGACCGCACGGTTGTAGATATCAGACAGACCCATCGAAGGCATGTCGTCGCTGGTCAGTAGCGAGGCGAGCTTGGGGGCAAACTCCTCCTGACTCCACAGGGGCATGGATGGAGAGGCCAGAGAGGTAGCAGGCAGGCTCTCATTCCCGACTCGCACTGAGTGCTTTCCCTTCCCTTTTCCCTTCGCTCTCTTCCCTTTTCGTTTCGCTGACTTGATCCCATGATCCTCGGCACCAGACGATTCGGACGCTCCCATTCCATCCAAAGAGAACGTCCGCCGCCGACTGCGCAGCAGCAGTTCCTGCCATTCGCGACGATTGACTTCGATGGTCGCGCTATCACCAGGAAAAAGAAGGCGGGCAACAGTCTCCTCGCGACCCGCCAGCACGGCACCTACCCCCGTTTGACTTCCAGCGTCCGATTCATTGAGCCAGCGCAGTAGTTGATACAGACTCTTGCCGGTCGCTGCCTGTTCGGTACGAAGGCTGGACTCGATCACCATCTGCATCACCCGATCGAGCGCCTCTTCCTGATCGGTGAGCCAGGGATTGGGACGCAGAATCGTCGCATCCCGCCCAAACAATTTGATCATGTCGAGCGGTGACTCCTCCGCAAGTGTCCGGTACAGCTTGCGAAGGAGAGCCCCTCTACGGATCTGCAACAGAGACTCTCGGAGTCGCCCGGCCTCTCGCTGCATCTGTTGCAGATCGTCGCTTGTCAGATAGGGACGCTTGACCGCCTGGAGGAGGTTTTGAACAAACGCTCGCCAGGGAGCAAGGTCGGTGAGGGGAGAACTCCCTTCCGAGACCAGCGGCGGCAAGGTAACAAGTGCAACATCTGTCCAGGGAGTGGTGCTGTGCTGAATGTACTCCAGCAGCGTATCGACCGGCACTCCGAGATCCGCAGACCAATCAGTGGGCTCCGCTTTGATGAGTGCGCCCAGCGTGTTTTCTCGGGTTGCATACAGCGCAACCAGCGCATAGAGAATCTTGTCACTCTTGCGCTGCCGGATGGCTCGCTCCAGGCTCGGCTGCAAATACCCACTGCGGATCGACTCCACGAACCTTTGTTCGCTTGCCTTCTTGTCAGTGCGATAGATCGCTCGCAATGGGCGGAATCTGTCTTCGGCCTCTTTGGTCGCACGGAGCGCTTGGCGGGCTCTCTGTTCGGCGCGCCGTACTACATCTGATTCCCCACTGTTGCGGGTTACTGCGGCGCGAACCACGGCCTGTGCAAACCCTTGGCTGGCTTCCATGGCTTCTTCGACATGCACATGATGGCGACCTGTCACGGTCGATAGTCCAACGGCACCAACGACAAACAGAATCATTCCCAGCATCGCATGCAGAGGACGAATTCCCAGCGGTCGCAGCAGCCGTGACAAAAAGGAACCGATCGTACCCGCCCGCTGCAACTGTGGCTCAAAGGGATTGCTGACCTGTTCATCGCTGCTGAGCGTCGAAAAGTAGACGCGCTGTACCTCTGGTCGATGCGAGGCCACAGATCCTTCGGTCAGCGCATGCACGAAGCTGATCACCGGTGCCAGCACTTGGTCCGCAGAGCGAAGGAAGTCGACAATGCTCTCAAAGGTAGTCAAAGAGAGCGTGGTCAGGGCACGAGGCAGATAGCGCTCATAGGCGACCAGTCCTCCCGTAAGATCGCCGCTGGCATCGGCTCCCAAGTCTAGCTCCAGCGGAATCCGCTGTTTGTATAGGAACCGCGCCAGCTCGACATAGCCCCGAACTCGGTCCATGTGAGTCAGACAGATCCGCACGCGGGCCGAGCCGCCGCAAGACTCTGACAGCACGTTCACTTTCCCGCGTAGAAGCTGCGCTTGCTTGCGAATTTCATCTGGAGACGCACTACTCAGGCTGGTCGCCATCATCACCACGACCACGGTAGGAACCTGATCAACCTCGACGTTGCGCCACAGCTTCTGGAGCGCTTCGTTGGCTCCTCGTGCTGTCGAGTCCTGAATTGCGGCAGAGAACTCTTGAACCAGAGACTTGCTGCCCAAGTAGATCTGCATCAGCGGATCGGCAGTGTGACTGGGGATGAACTGACTCGCCTGTCCCTGCCAGTCAACCTTGCGTGCGATCAGCGCACTTTTTCCCGAGCCGCTGTTCCCGAACACCACGAAGTGCTCATACGAGGGAATGGAGGTGCGCACCGAGCTAGGAAGCCGCGCCAGGAACCGGTCCCAAATGCTCTGCAAGCGATTGCGAGCAATGCGCTGCGACGGCTGCAATACTGCCGTGTCGCTATCCGTTTGTCGACGAAGCCGCAGCCACCAGACCAGCAGGACGACCCCGGCGGCCACCAGCAGCAGACTGAACACAGCAAGAACCACAAGTAGACGCGTGGAAGAGGGCGACTCCTGTCCGGCAACCTTCGCGACGGTGCTTGGCGAGACAACGATCACAAGCGACTCCTATTGGTTGCCCTTGACCCGCCGCAGTCCTGCCAGCGCGTCTTCCAGTCGGTTCATCAGCTGCTCGATCGATCCCCCCCCGGCATGACGAAGAGGATGGTAGTCGGCTTCACCTGCCGTCGGGTCCACGCGATGAATACGTACACGCAGCGGCTCAATGATATTGCGGATCATAGACCGGCGCTGACCCAGATCCTGGGCCAGCACTTCCTCCAGTTCCTTGAGTAGGTGGTGAGGGGCGGCGATCGGCACTTCCGCGAGATCCGGTAGCTCAGGAAACTCTGGGTCCGAAGACGGAGAAGCCGCTCCGGCCACACTCCCAGCAACCGCTGTCTCACCCTCCGCTCCAAGGGCAGTTCCCTGGGCTTCTATCTGAGTGACAATCCGCTTGAGTGACTCTGCCGCGTTCTCGGGTGTTACACTGCGACCCCAGACATTGCGCACGCGCTGGGCGGTCAGCAGCTCCTCAAAGGTGTTCTTCATCTTTCAATCTCCCCCAAATACGCTGATAAAGAGTCATTAAAAGTTCGTAAATAAGAGGACTGCGCCGACCACAACCACTAGCATCGCCAACGCCACCCCATAGGGAGACAGTCCTCTCCAGTCGATTCTTCTCCGGTGGATGGGTGCCTCCTCTTTGATGAGCGGTACTTCCGTGTTCTCACCTCGCTCGCTCTTTGGTTCAGTGGCTCTGCGCGGGTGGTCACGACGCTCCCGCCGCTCCAGACGCCGCCGTTTTCGTCGTTCTTTGAGCGGAGCCGCGCTGCTCGCGAGCTGTTCTGACAGCAGCGTCCGATATCGCTGAACCTTGCCACCGCTTTCGCCATACTTCCCAACAAAGCCGGCAGCCAGACAGAAGTAGAGGACCTCAAAGACGATGGACGGAGTGTCTGGCTTCTCCAATCGCTCATCGACAAAGTCATAAAAGACATCGCCGCCGTAGTTGATTTGAAACAGCTCTGATTGCAGCAGCGGCCAGCTAGTTTGCTGCTCCTTTCTGAGTCTGGTCATCACCATTTCATCGCACAGCAAGACCAGCGGAAACATCACCAGATAGGTCTCGTTTTCAGTAAGCTCGCGGTTGAGGTTGTCGCGCAGCCCGTCAAGCTTGGTGCGAAGCTCCGTATTCAGCTTCGACAGCGTTCCAGGGTCCACCAGCAGCGTCGGAGCGCGCTCACCAAGACGTGTACTATCAACCGCTAGCGTACGCTCCAGCAGCCGACTGATTTCCAGCCGCAGCGCAATGATCATATTCCAAAGAGTCAGCTTCATGATGGACTCGCTGACCGCTGCGGCAGTTCAGATTCCTTGCTGTGCAAGACCACTTCAGAGCGTCCTACGTAATTCCAGGCATCGAGCAGCCGCTGAAGTTGTCCGGCCATTGCTTCCCATAGGGGAACTTCCTCCGTAGCAACCGGCGGAATCAGCAGATGATAGACATGACGAAGACCGGCACCGCGCAGAGTCGCATCGGGAGTCACCTCCACGACTAGATCGCGAATTCGCTGTGGGAAGCCCCGATACGGCCCTTCCTCCACAGTTTCTAGCAGCAGCAGTACGGCCTTCAGATCCTGCAGATCCAGGACCGCCTTCATCTTGAGCGACAGCAGGCGCAACAGCGTGTCTGCGCTCGCCCCCAGACCGACTCCAATTCCGCGACGAATGGGGCCGACCAGACTCAGTTCCAGACCAGGAACGCTGCGCTCTGCCAAGGAGACCTGAGCGCGGCCTGCAAGATGGGAGGCCAGCGATGGCTGATGCCAGCGTCCATCGACTAAGATCCGCTCCGGATGAATCAGGGCGGACGGCAGTCGCAGCAGCAGTGAAGAGGTCGTACCCGATCCGGTCACAGAAGGACTGTCTTCCAGCTCGTAGCTTGGTGCTTCGCGACTCACGCCGGAGGAAGGAATGGGAAGCAGTCCGTCCTCCTCCATTCGATATACTCCGACCACGCTGTGCAGCTTGTAACTGTCATCAGGATGCACGAAGCGAACCGGATAGGAGTCTTGGGTTCCGTCGCAGATGATCGGCTGAGACGGTGCGCGATACAGGTTCTGAACTGGCACGCAGAAGGGGTGGAACAGCTCACGATAGATGGCTGGTGTGCGCGGCCAACTAGCATCTAGTTCAATGCAAATCGAGAGACGCGACCACGGCCGTGGCGAAGGCGGCACCACCAGGTTGATCAGGAGCTCTTGCTGCGGAAAATGAAAGTAGCTCCGAACGGCTGACAACGGACTTCGTTCATCCCCTTCATACGGTTCATCGAAAGACTCGCCAAAGAGTAACTGACAGGCCGCACCATCGCTGCGGTCATGCACGGGCTGATCGTAAACAACAAAGGCACGCTGAGCGTGTTGCTTGAGCTGATGGTGTACGGACAGCGCAGCCAGATAGTCGTCTAAGTAATTGATGTGCATCCGCAACAGACCGACCGATTCCGTACGCGGCAGTGTCGAGACAAACGTCAGGATCAGACGGTAGCCAGCGTTGGTGCGACGCGTCTCGCAGTCCGACAAGATGGCAGGGACGATCCGTAGCTCCGCGAGCGTCTGAAAGCTCGCAATAAAGCCATCCTGAGAAGCAACCCGCAGCGTTGTACCCGTCGGAAGCACAGTTCCCTCCGTCATCCGCGCAGTCACTCGCGCTTCCACCATCGCCATGGCCGGAAGGGGTCGCAGCAGCGGTTGAAAGTAGGTTCCCAGCAGCCTTCGCCACGTACCCGTAAGATTGCGCAGTACAGCCTGACGCGTCCTCACTGCGGTGTACGCCAGCACCTCGATCAGCCGCTGTACGTCAGGATCTTGGGGGTCCACCTGGGCGGCGGGATTCTCACTGCTGTAGCGACGACGAAAGGCATCAATTGCCCGCAACTCACTCAGGAGTGCCTCATCTGTCAAGAGCTCAGGAGGCATTGCCATTTCCTTGCGGTAGAGCGGAAGTCCTGTCTTGCGCTGCGTCCTTTGCATCCGAAGGAGGAGGAGTCTTCGCAGGCGGTGCCGACTTTTTGTCCGCCTTCATGTCAGACAGCATCTTTGCGGTCGACTTGGTCAGCAGATCCTTCATAAACGAGGCGAGCTGCTGCTGAGCTTGGAGCAAGTTCTCTCCGTATTGCATCATCGAAGACAGCTCCGCATCGGACTGCGCGGTTTTCGGCTGAGCAGCCATCGTGAAGGTACTGGCGGCCTCAAACGGCTGGCGGTCCTTCATCATCATTCCCTGAACGTGGCCGCTCATCAGCGCCATGGTGTCCATGGGATTGAGCGTCACCGACAGCGCCTTGATCGGATTGCCGTAGGTCTTCTCCAGAACCTTATGGAATTGTGTTCCATAATCGCCGTCTAACAGAGAGCCCTTTTTCTTCATCTCATCGAGCAGAGTTCCGCCTCCGCTCCCGCCCTTCATCATGCTCTCGGAATCCGGCATCGTCGGTTTCGAGAGATCCCCTTTCAACAGTGAGCTTGCGCTGTCCGCAAACGTGCTGCTCAGAGAACTGAAGCCAGACTGAACGAGAGCCAGTGGATTGTTGATGAGAGACCGTGCGCCCTGTGCCCCCACACCGAGCGGACCAAGACACTGGATCGTGGGAGAGAACACTTCGTTGATCGCAGCGTCGATTCCACCATCGTCGGAGCTGCTGGCGGAGTCACTGGGTGGAGAGGGAGAACTCGGCGACTCCGGACCTCCGCCCTGTGGTGGTTCGCTGGTTTTCTTTCCAGGAGACTGCGGATTCGACTGTGGTGAGCTTGGCGGGTTCCCTCCCTGCGAACCGTTGCTGCTGGCCGAAGCGGCAAGGTCGGCCAAGGGCCCGCGCGGCATCAGACTGCTTAGCACCTGATCCATGCTCATCAGACCTAGCGACCACTGATTGCGCATCAGTCCCCCCAGCGTGAGCAGAGAGTCAAGATCCGCATCGCTCGAACCACTCGTAGTGCTGTCGTTTCCTGGACCAGGCTCAGAGGGTGCAGCGCCATCGGACGGAGTCGTTCCCTGGCTGGTGGTGGGGTCGCGGTTCTCCGAAGGAATTGGTAAAAAGCCGGGTGGGAGGAGCGTCTGCGCCAGCGCTGCCAGCTCACTGTTGCCGGCCATCAAGTCCTTAAGCCCAGGGACATCGTGTAGTACCGACAGGAAGCCCACCGGACCGAGCATCTTGGCCAAATTTTTCATCGCAAGCGAGGTCAGCTCCGGAGCCATTTGGGAGAGCACCGTGGGATTGATCTTGGCGATCAGACTCTGGATCGTCGGAATCTCCGATGAGTCACTGTTCGCTGCAGAATCCGATTCGCTCGGTGTCGGTCCACTGGGATCCTGAACCCCAGGCGGCGGCTGGCTGGGGTCGCCCGTCGGATTGGGACTACTTGATGGACTCGTGGGCTCCCCAGTCTGAGGCAGTGAAGAGGGCGGTGCACCGAACGGGAGTGGCGTCGGTTGAGGAGTCCCTGGACCGCTCTTGGGGGAGCCATTCTGCGAGCCGTTTTCCTGACTACTCTGCTGAGTCCCTTTGGCTCCTCCTTTTTGTGCGCCCTGCGTTCCGTTTTGACCCTGCTTCTCGGATCCACTCTTCGAGCTTGTATCGCTGCTCTGCGAAGGTGGTGGCGACATCTTCTTCTTTTGAATTTTTCCAAGAATCGTTGCCAGCACCGAAGAGTTCTGTTGCAGGATCGTTCCCGACATCGGACTCCCTCCGGTCTCCTTGGGAGGAATCAGCTTGTCCATCAGGCTGGCGACGGCATCAGAGTCGCCCGGCTTGAGGCCTGGCATGATGCTGTTGGTGTCCTCCTCTCCACCCATCAGCGGGGTGTCGAGCAGCTTGAGAAGCGCCATCGCAATGTCGCCGATTGCCTTAAAACCAATGTTGGTAAACCCCATGAGATCGCCGGCTGTCAGGGAACCCGACGAAATCTTGGCGCTCACCTTGCTGCACGAACTCAGAAACTCGACCGCGACATAGCCGGCGAGAAGCATGGGTAATCCCCACCCATAACCAGCAAGGAGCGGAGCCGCCGCGTCGAGTTGCTTCTTGAGAGACTGTGCTGCGGCCTTGGTGAGCTGACTGCTGGCCGCATTGTACGACTTTAGGAATCCCATCGGAGTGGGATTGCTTGCCAACCCCGAGGTGAAGCTTCCATACATACCGTTGCCAACAGCAGCAGGGTCTGTTCCAAGCCAACCGCTCATGCTGCTGCTCAGGCTGGCCGGGCTTATGTAGTTCGCCCAGGAGTTCGCGGGCAGGTTGGCGAGCGGATTTGCCAATGATCGGCCCTGTTCCGGCATTCCCGATGAGCCATTGCTACTGCCCGATCCACTCTGTGAGAAGGCACCGGCGGCGCTCAAGTTGAGCAGACCGCCTGTATCCGGAGCGCCACTTGTGCCACCTGCCCCACTGCCATTGCTCATTCCGTGTGCAGCTCCACTGGCACTGAGGGCTCCCGAGCTGACCTTGGCCGCGCCGCTCGCCCCCTTGGCTGCACTCGAGGAAGAGCTGGCAGCGCTTCCCTGAGGAAGACTCGGAATGGCCGCAAAGTTCAGGTTCGCGGAAGTTATCGCAGTCGTTGGGGCAGAGATCGATACAGAGAGACCCGTCATGCTGATGTCAGAGCCCATGATTTGGACTCCGCCCGCTGCCCCGCAGGCCGCGATACCACCCCCAATCGCAAGCATCGAGATGCTCTGCATGGCGTTCATCGAGACGGACATTCCATTGAGCGTGATGCCATTGAGGCCACTGCTGCTGATCGACCCGGGACTGCTCAGCGAGATATCAGACAGACTGCTCACGTTGGTCTGCCCCATGCTCTGCAAAGAGGTTCCTGTCGTCGAGGTAAGCCGGATGTTATCGGCATTCACTCTGAAGTTGCGCGCATCGATCGACACCGTGTCCGAGGTCTGGGTGATGACGCTGTCTCCTTGCTGGCCACTCACCCTGGTGGTGATCTTGACGCCATCCATCGTGATCGATTGCTGGTTGGCACCCATCGCATCCAGCACCTCGATCGTCAGCCCCAGGTACTTGTCCATGAACATCCGCAGATACAGCGGCTTGCTCGCGACATCACCCGTGGAAGGGGTGGTCTGTCCGCTGCTCGAATTGTTCGAGGTACTGCCACCATCACTCCGAGGCGAGCTAGGATTTCCCCCTTGGGAAGGGCCCGGCGAAGGAGTCCCCGGTTGATTCGCGGCCCGTGATGAATCGTCTGGAGAAGTCATGTCCTAGCGACCCGTCCTTGGCTGCGATGCGGGGGAAGGCAGCGGTCCCGAGGGACTTGGCGCTGCTGGGGGGGTCGAAGGAGCCCCCGGTGTCACGGGCGGAGTGATGCTCCCCGGCAGAACTCCGGGCAGCGGCGGAGCTCCCCGTGGCGGCATCGGTGCCAGACCGGCTGGCAGCACCACCTGTCGACCTGCCGCAGTGCCCGTCAGAACGATTAAGGGAGGCGTTCCCACTTGCAGCAGCAGATTCCCTTCCGCGATTTTCACCAGCTCGTTATCGAACTGATTCAGACGCTCGATCTGGAAGATGGGACGCTCGTCTTCGTAGAAGTGCTGGACACTGGTGCGATTGAGCGGAGTCTTACCGAGCAGCAGGTGGTCACCCTGGGTTGCTTGCGGCATGGGCGCGGTGGCTCGCCACTCTCTAAACTGACTCATCATGGCCCGGTCAAAGTACATATCCACCAAAACGCGCTCATACTTGTAGGCAGGAAAATAGAAATGGCCAGGCAGCGTATTTGGATAATAGGGCGTGGTGATGATCTGATTACTCCACAGAGGGATCATTACTTTGTATTTAGGCTGCGCAGTGACCATCTCAGGGTAAAATTGATATGTTTCATCGGGGACAGCTCCAGCCTCGCTAACCACGCGACCCTCGATACCAACAGGATACCGTGGTAAAACATATGGAGGCAGCCGTAGCTCTGGGTCTGTGCTCTGCTCCAGCCAAATCGCTGTTTTGCACATAAAGGTCGCCGGCACCAGTCCATCGTAGACCTCGCGCACGTCGGTTCCCACTGCTCGTCCTGACAGATGGATGCGATACACGCGACATGGCAGCGTCGCAGCCTCAAGCGGAATGGCCAAGTCGTCAGCGGCAAGGTCCAGTGCGTCTATTTTGAAATCAATTCCGGCGCTCGGCGCATATGGTTTTGTTGGAAACGCCCGATAGTACATAAAAAACTCAGGACGCGGCATGTTGAATGCCTGGCTGCGCGCCAAAACTTCTTTATCAAAATCTCCAGCAATTTCGGTATTGAATAAATGATCCTGACGAACCGGCAGTTCCTTGTCTATGTTGTTAATTGACTGATTCTTGACCGCTTCGACAAAATCATTCAGCACAAATTTTTGATAGCGAGGGTAATCAGGATAGTACACGCTGATTTGCTGAATATCGTGCGGAATGAGATCAGCCGTCACTGGGTTCGGCTTGATTGCATGGATCTGGTAGACCCGCCGGGTGTAGTCATAGATCAATACCTTGCGCATCTCGTCGAGCCGCCACATCAGCAGGTCATAGAAGCTGGCGCGCTCGCCCCGGCGCTGCTCTGCGTCACAGCCAAGAAAGATCATCGGTCTGGTCTGGGTGATCTCGGAGTCGAGGTACTCCATCTTGATATCAGTGGTGCAGTACAGATCGATGACCTGGCGCAGCGACTTTTGGGTGAAGAGCTCGAGCGGAAAATGCTGACGCCACATCACCTGCGCAGCGTCCGCAAAACGCAGATGATAGTGACGGTAGGAGAGCGGGGCGTTGCCTTGCTTGGCGACATGCTCCGTGAGCGCACGCTCAGTCACCAGCGCCACGATCTCCAGTGGCAGCGGCTTTGTGTTGATGTCCTGATCAACGCGGTACGCTTGAATCGACAGCCGCAGCTTGAGCAGGGTCGGAGTCCTGAGCAGTGTAATCAGGGCATCCCGATCATCGCTGCGTAGCGCCACATCATCAGAGACCAAGAAGCTGAGTGCCCCGGTAAAGCCGCTACTTCGCAGGTCCAATTCAAAGTCTTGGACATTGTGCCCGCTTAGCAGAATCGGTCGGACAGACTTCGCAGAACTGATCTCGATCTTGACCACCAGGCCGTCTTTGTACTCAGGCGCTGCGTCATGCAGCGTGCGAGCCAGCGGACGCTCCTCTCGCATGATGTTACGCGCCATGGCTACCTTCCACGGTTACGTCCGGTTTGACCGTGACCTCGCCGCTGGGAAGATGAAACTGAATCCACAGGGTGCATGGTCGCTCGCCGCTCTTGGTGATCAGGGTGCCGCGAACATAGATCTGCAGACGCAGCTCCGCATCGCGCCCTCGGGCCGTAATGTCGCGAAATCGGAAGCGCGGTTCCAGCTCTAGGATGTCATCGCGAATCTCACGCAGAATGGTGACCTGAGCCGCCTTGCGACCTTGCTGCGCCAGGTAGTCTGCGATTCCGTATTCACGGAGCCGCGAGCCATACCCCGGACGCGAGTTCAGCAGGTACTCCAAGTTCCGGATCACGCTCTGCAGCGTGTCATCCCGCGCTGGAACCTCGAGGAATCGGTTGAGAAACGACATTGCTTTCGCTCACCGCCAAAAGAGAAACACGTTGGCCCGATCGAGCACCGGATGCACGTACAGAGACAGCGAGCTTTCCCGGATGACGTGCTCCCATTCTTCGCCATCTTGGAGCTGGTAGAAGTCGACTTCGGGTCCAAAGGTGTGCTGAAACGGTGGACGCTCGACATGCTTGTACACGACACCGCGCAACACCAGACGATGGACCAGCGCCAGCCGAGAGGTACACGACAGCTTGATGTCATCCATCGGAACTCGGTCATGCAGCGTCGGTCGCTGAATCAGCAGATACAGCTCTTGGGCATCACGTACCTCTTGCGGAAGACCACTGAGCGTAAAGAGTCCATTGTTCTTCTGAAACCGCAGGTGCGTCGAGCGCGTGTAGACTGGGCGGAGTGCCTGCTGAAGCAGTAGCAGCACCTGACCAAAACACTCTGCCAGGTTGTCGTGCCGATAGGGAAGCGCCGGTTCCTCTGGCAGAACTTCATGAAAGCAGCAGGTCTCAATGTACAGATCACGCAGGGCTGACTGCAGAACATACGGATGAAGAGGAACGCGGTTGCGGAGATCGGAAAGGAGACTCTTGACGCGAAATAGCTCACCAAGACAGCGACGGATTGCGGACAGTCGATCGGGTCGAAGGAAAGTGTCTTGAAGCTGCGCCGCCAACTGTGGCTGTAGCGCATCAATTCGGCTCTCTAGCAGCAGCAGTTCCGACTGTAGGTACGGCGTATTCCCAACCTGAAGCAACGGGGGGATGTACGTCTTTGCCAAACTCCAACTGCCCGCCACACCCTTTTCAAAGTCTCCAAGCCGCACCACTGCAATCGTCCGCTCTACACGATCGCTGGTCGACAGCACACCCCGCCTTAGCACCCGTTCCACAGTGCGCGGGTCGGATTCATACACTCGATTCCCTTGCGCGGACAGAGCTTCATCTAGCAGATGAAAGTAGACGCTGACCCGGGTCGCAGAAGTCGCAACAAGTGAGCAGGGAGCGACGGTGCAGTTCCCTGGCACGCTCAAGACTCTGCCGTCTGCCAAGAGGGCCGTAAATTCACTGAGCGCGAGCACTCCATCACGGAGCAGGGGCTCACTCCATGACAGTTGTGCCACGCCATAGCAAGGCAGGGATGCCGTCCGAGACCGGAGCTCGCAAGCGGCTTCTACGAGCTGCTGCAGCGCAACAAAATGTTCCGGCAGGACGGTCTGTCCCAGATACCACTTCACGGGTGCGATCTTCAGCGTGCTCATGCAGATCCTTGGCCCCAGACGGCTCGTGATTCGCGCTCGTGAGAGGAGTCCACAGTGTGGTTACGTCGGACCAACACGACCCCAGTTCTTGGTCACTTTTCGCGTCGATGAGGTCGCAAACTTGAGGATCTGTGCCTTGGGTTTCGGCACGACTTGCAGTGTGAACTTGTAGTTGATCGGAGACTGCACGGTATCGTGCGGTTCCATCTCAATCGTCATCGCCAGGTTCTCGCCATCCTTCTTGATCTGGCCCAAAACTCCGGTTGAGCTGGCATCAGCATCACCCTGCGCAGAGTTCGAGAACGCGGCGAAGTATTTCTTGGCCAGGGCGTCGTACTCGTACACGACAAAGCCGATCTCGATGTCGATGTCGATCATTGCGGAGTAGAGCAGCGCGCTGAAGGTCTGCTTGCCGGCGATCGACAAGTTGCCTTCAAACTGTAGCGCATCGGTGTCACCCATTTCCCAGGTGACCTTCTCAAGCACGGCCACCACCTTGAGTGCGCCGACGTCCGCCGTTGCACTGGCCACCGTTGCTGTAGCGGCCATTGGACTGTTGACGGTCATGTCCTGCGTGAACGTCTCTGTACCGACCTTGAGCATGGTCAGAAAGCCGATCGGCTTCTGTATGTCCTTCTTGAAGTTGAACCCCTGGACAATGTCCAGTGCGCGATCATACGTTGCCATTTGGGACTCCTTTGCGAACCTGTTTCCCGATCACAAGGCTTGCTTACCCGAGGCGCGATTCGATCCGTAGCTCTACGTCCATTCCTTCGAACTGGATGTGCGGCAGAATCGAGATCTTGCAGTCGTAGTAGCCAATCCGGCCCGGCTGTGGATCGACCTGCACGAGCGCTGCGCGGAACGGATACGTGCGCATGGTGATGTCATCAGGACGAACTTCGGTCGTGACATACTGATCCAGCCACGTTGACAGCACGGTCTGAATATTGCCCGCCGTAGAGATATCGCCGATGTTGTCGCGCATGATGCTCTTGACGTAGTGAGCGATTCGCGCGACCGAGAAGGTATAGGACAGGTTGCAGACTAGCTGCGAGTTTTCCGAATCCTTCGGATCTTTGAACTTCTTGGGACGCTTGATCGATTGCGCAGAAAAGAACGTCGCCTCTCCGGCTCCCTTGCGGTAGACAAGCGGAATGATGCCGTTGCGCGCGTACTCAATTTCTCTGTAGTCTGGAATGCAGATCTCAACGGGAATCCGCATCTCGTCTTCACCGCGCACGTTGTACATATCGACCGGCAGACCGGTGATGAGGCCACCACCTTTGGGACCACGAATGTACTGACACCAGCCCGTTTTCTCAAACGAGCGGATGACATTGCGGGCAAATAGGAAGGTCGCAGGTGCCCACAGATAGTTGCCAGCAGCTCCCGATGCGTGCTCATGAAACGGTAGTCCAGGACTTGGATTCGTCTCTGGATTCCAGGGTAGTCGAACGACGTAGCGCGGGAACGTCAGGCCGATGTAGGCGCCCTCTTCGGAATCACGCAGCGACTGCCACTGGGCATAGCGCGGCTGGTTGAGGAGTCCATCGAGGTCTTTGATCGCCTCGACCTGTTCCATCGTGTTGCAACCGAGAAACTGCGGTGCGATCGACGCCACAAACGGAGAGTGACTGGCCGCCGCTACCTTCGACATGCTCCGCAACCAGAAGATGTCACGCGATCCGGTTGTGAAGTCATACAGACCAATCAGACAACCGTAGGGACGGCCACCGTACTGATCATACTCCGCGATATAGACCTTCTCGAAGAGTGTGCTGCCGAAGATATCGCTCGAGTTGTTTTCAAAGTCCTCGAACAGCTCATCCTTGCTGACATCGAGAAGCTCTACTGCGACGTTCGATTGAAAATTGGCGTTCTCAACCAGCTGATCGATGCCGCGCCAGGTCGACTCCAGATGTTGAAATTGCGGATGATGAAAGACCTCGTTGAGCTGTTCATTGACCAGTACGTCGATCTGACGCACGGTCTCCATGACCTTGCCCTTCTCGTAGCGGCCGGTGTGGGCATCGGTATTAAAGACAATTGCAGCGAGACCGGATAGGAGTCGGTCTTCCAAGCTGACTTCCTCGCTGACCTCGGTAAACGAGGAGCGGATCATCGGGGACAGGCTGATGTTCTTGGCTTCAAGCTGCATGCTAGAAACGATGCGCTGAAGCAAACTTTCGGAAGCGGCGGGGGCGGCGGTCTGGGCCATTCTTCACTCCTTGCTTTGAGACGGAATCACCTGGGAACGATGTTTACGGCGTGCTGCTTTCCGCAGCAGGAAGCGCTTTGTCCTTGCCCGCCAGCTTGTAACTGCCGAGTGCCGCTAGCTCCTTCTCAAGCGTCTTGATCGATTCAGGATTGCTCCAGATGTCTTGGATCAGACGTCGCAGCTCCTTGCGGTTGTCGATGTTCGCTTGCATCTCTAGGAGAAGCTTGCGCAGCATGAGCAGCGCCCGAACCTTGGGAATGCTGTCTGCGACTTGCTCTGGGCTAAATGAGCGGCGATTCCGAATGGGAATGCTCAGCTCGAGCGCTTCATCACTTCCCGGGTCGATGCGGTTTGGAACCTTAAAGTTGAGTGACATCCGCATGTTTTCCATGAGGCTGTCTAGGTTCTTATCGGTGAGAGACCGTAGCCTTCGACCGTCGAAACTGACCTCGCGATCAGTGGAAGAACCGCAGGACAGATCTCCCATGATCATCACCCGGAAGGGCAGCTCGAGCATTTGCCCGGCCCCATTTATCTCTGTCCGATAGCGAAGGTTGATTCGTGAGCGCGGAATTTCATCTTGAATAGACACGCAAGCACTCCTACAGGAGAGAAACGCTGTGCGCGCAGCGGCAGCACCCATACTCCGGCGCGCGACAGCCACATTCTGTTCTGGGTGCCGAAAGCAATTGATGTGCCGCTTGGCCTGGTGCGGTTCCGGTCCCTGCCATTCGCACGCTGTGGTGCTCTGCGCTTACCTATTAAGGATCTCCCTCAACTCATGAAGTCGCGGATCGATGGATGTCGTTCCCTAGGGCATGCTCGGCACTGTGCGCGAGCAGTGCGCGAGCAGTGCGAGCACGCAGGCGCACGGGTTGCTGTCAACCAAAAAGGGGCGACCGGAGAGTTCCTCCGTCCTCCACCCTGACTGGGTACGTCCGGTCCGCCGTTGGCACGGAGTCTGCTCCATGCGGAACCTTGCCAACACCGCTTTGGGAGATTCCGTGAGCATGTCGAAAGAGAGGGTTCCGCCATCAGCACGCACTGCCCCAAACTCCCTGAATGAACAGTTTGACGGATCACCGGCAGAGTGTCTGGCTCTGGTGATCCTGTGGTCCGCTCGTGAGCCGCACCGTGTGGGAGAAGTGGCGCTGTTACCTGAGGAATGCCCTGTCTGGATGTTTGGCAGAGACCCAGACCAGCCCTTTGGCGATGAAGTACAGCTCCGTGCGCTCGCCGCTGCGGAGGAAGTTCACTCACATTCGTCGCGGAGTCCGGGCGGTCGAGCGCCCCGGCCCGTGCGATTTTCGCGTCATCGCCCCGAGGGACTAGACCCAGCACCAAAGCCTGCGCAGGGAATCTTGGGAGAGAGCATCTCGCGACTACAGCTTCACTTGAGCTATCGAGAAGAAGGACTCTTTGTTCACAACGTCGGTCGCTGTGAGCTGATGGTAAGTGGCCAGGTCACGCAAGCCTCGCTGGTCACTGAGGGTGACACGCTCTATCTGCGCGGTCAGCTACTCCTTCTGTGCACACGGCGGCCCCTCCAGATGCCCATGCTGCGGGCCTATCCACATGACAGGCGGCCCGAGTTTGGGGAACCAGATCTAGATGGAATGATCGGCGAGAGTTCGGCGCTGTGGCACCTGCGAGAACGACTCGCGGTATCCGCCCGTTCCGATCAAAACGTCCTTGTCATCGGTGAAAGTGGGAGTGGCAAAGAACTGGCGGCGCGAGCGATTCACAGACTCTCCCATCGATCAGGAAAGCCACTGGTGGCGGACAATATCTCTGCCATTCCGCCAAGCCTGGCCGCAGCACTGCTGTTTGGAAACAAGCGCAATTTTCCCAATCCCGGAATGGAGGAACGCACCGGTCTGATTGGTGCGGCGGATGGCTCGATCCTCTTTCTTGATGAGATCGGCGACATGCCGGAGGAGGTTCAGCCGATGTTTCTGCGAGTTGCAGACCGGCACGGTGAGTATTTCCGTCTAGGAGAGGAAGGAAGACTACGCCGCTCGGACTTCCGGTTGATCGGTGCCACCAATCGACCCGAGCGTATGCGCTACGAGCTGAAGCGTCGATTCCAAAGAGAGGTTCGGATTCCCAGTCTCAATGAACGAAGGGAAGACATTCCACTTTTGATCCGACATATCCTGGAGACTCAAGCGAGGCAGGTGGATGAACACGCTGGCCGAAGGGCGAACGCCCGTGTTCCGATTCCCACGCTCCATCCGCTGCTACTCGATCAACTGGTGCGACATCACTATGTAACGAACGTCTCCGAAGTGGAGTTTATGCTCGGGCATGCCATGGCGGAGAGTACCGGTGACGTCCTGGCTCCGATTCGTGGCCCACTCCCCCAACAAGGTCGCTCGGTTCGGACGCCTACCGATCAATCCGTCCTGACCTCGCGGATTCCAGCTCGTCGTCTGTCTGCCACCATTCCGAGCCCTGAAAGGGCGCAGCAAGCTCTCGAAGAGACCCATGGCAACGTCGTCCGGGCGGCGGCGGCCTTGGGCATCAGTCGACACCAGCTCAATCGCATCATCCGGCGGCACGCGCTTAGCAAGCCGCGTCTACTTCGCTCCCCGAAAGAGCCGCCGACTTAGCCTGTAAATGCGTGGCCAATTGCTCATTGTATTTGGTCGCGATTTCGAGTTACGATGGTTGCGTACCGCCATGCAGAGAGTGATCCTGACAGGCCCTCCCATCGAACCTCATCCACCCGCACAGAAGTCTACCGAAGTATTTTCCTTGGTGATTCTCTGGTCCGCGCGCGAACCACATCGGGTTGGAGAGAGTGCGAACTGCTTCCCTAGCGTGCGTTACATCTTGGGCCGAGCCCCCACCGAAAGCAGTGGAGAGTCTGCACTGTGCTTTCATCCACGTCGTCCGGGCACACTGGCGGCTAGTCAAAGGAGCCCCAACAGCGAAGCCTCCGAACTGCTTGGGGAATCCATTTCTCGACGACAATTGGAATTGTTCGTTGATGACAAAGGGCTCTATGTCCGCAACGTCGGTCGCTGTCCGTTGTGGCTAAATGGCAGTCTGACAGGTACGGGCACCGTGATGCATGGTGACACCATTCATCTCCAACAGCAGCTACTCCTGCTCTGTGTTCGGACTCCGCTTGAGCCATCTCCCCTGCGATTCTATCCTGTCGAGCGTGCCGGTGATTTTGGACATGCGGACAAAGACGGAATCGTGGGCGAGAGCACTGCGACCTGGCGGCTTCGTGAAGAGATCGCTGCCTCCGCTGTCAGTGAAGGTCATGTGCTGGTACTAGGAGCGACTGGTTCAGGAAAGGAACTGGTGGCACAGATGGTCCATCAGCTTTCGAACCGGAAACAGCAATCGTTGGTGGTTGATAACATCTCTACGATGCCAAGCAGTCTGGGTGCGGCGATGCTGTTCGGCAACCGCCGTCACTTTCCAAATCCCGGCATGGAGGAGCGCAAGGGACTTCTGGGACTGGCTGAAGGAGGGTCTCTCTTTCTAGATGAACTCGGAGACATGAGCGACGAACTTCAACCCATGCTCCTTCGCGTCATGGAGCGAACTGGGGAGTACACCCGGCTTGGGGAGGAGTCGCAGCCAAGGCGCGCAAACATCCGGGTCATCGGTGCCACCAACCGTCCAGAGCGGATTCGCATCGAGCTGCGGCGCAGATTCCAGCATGAGATCATCGTTCCTGAACTGACCGAGCGGCGCGAGGACATCCCACTTTTGCTGCGGCACCTGCTGCGCATGAGTGCAAACAGCAGAAGGTACGCCGCCCGTTTCCTTTCCCAGGGAGAGCCTCGGATCGATCCACTGCTGATAGAGCAGCTTGTTCACCATCCCTACTCAACCCACGTGGCAGAGCTAGCGTTCTTGATCGAGCGTGCGCTCAAAGACAGTGAGGGCGAGATCCTTCGTCCATTCACTGGTGGTCTACCGAGGCTCCATGGCCGCTTAGGGAAGGCCCAGAGTGGTCCGGTCGCTTCCTCACCTCCGTGCGACCATGAGACAGTTACGTTTCCACTCCCATCGCTTTCCTCTGCACGTCTGCCCAGTCCACAGGAGGCCCAGCAAGCACTGGACGACATGGGTGGCTCCGTGGTGCGAGCGGCAACGGCGCTCTCGATTACTAGACATCAGCTCAACCGGCTGATTCGAAAAAGTGGACTTGTTGTGAACCGTCCCTCATTGGAACATCGCAAGCAGCCGGAAAGGACTTCACGAACTCGTCACGGCTAAGGATCACTTGGTCTGTTTGGATTCTGCATGCCACGCCCACAAGATGCTGCCCACACTGAGTAGGTACAGCATGAGGAAGGGGCCGCGGCGAACTTCCTCGAGTACCGAGCCTGCGATGATTCCAAAGAGCGGAATGATGGGAGCAAAGTACAGTCGTGGCACAGGAATGCAGGCCAGGGTGAAGGTTGCCCCAGCCCAGATGATCATCTCGGTGATGAGGATCTGGCGAAAGGGAACAGTCGGCAAGGTCAGCAGCCACAATCGATGAATCAGAATCTGAACGAAGGCCGCTAAGAGTTGCATATACATTTGTCGGTGAAAGCGGTTGACTCGCAGCGTTCGCCGATTCAAAAAGCCGGTGAGCAAAGTTAGCAATACGAGACAGAGAGACACTCCCACTGCTTCGCGGAGAATCCGCCCATGCCGGCTCGACGCAAACTGTACCAGCAGGCACGCACAAATCGCTGCTGGACCCAGTGCCAGCAGCAGGTTGCGCCGGGATCCCGCTCCAGCCTCGCGGGTCTGCCCCTGTTCCTCTCTGAGCGCTTGCAGGAGTTCGGTCATGGAAGCAAAGCGGTCTGTTGGATTGATCGATAGACCACGAGACAGGATGCGAATGACCTCTGGTGGAAACGCGGTCTCCACAGGAGGAGGCCGCTGGGGCCCGCGTACGCTGATCGCGTGCTCCTGAAGGGTGGAACCAGAGAACGGAAGATACCCACAGAGCGCTTCATACAAGGCCGCGCAGAAACTAAACTGATCGCTCGCACTACCTACTGGTTCGTCTCCGTACTGCTCAGGGGACATATATCCAGGAGTTCCGGAGAGTGCGCCCTGATAAGTAAAATCGGAGTCATCTGGCGGATCTTCACCGATTCGTTCACCATCCGCCGGACCCTGCCGACCGAGGCGCGCCACGCCAAAGTCAAGCACCAGCGGAAGTCCATCCTTTCCAACGAGTACGTTGTCTGGTTTGAAGTCCCGATGAATGACGCCCGCTTCGTGGGCGGCCTGGAGCCCTTCTCCGGCTGCAATGAAGATCTGAAGGATCTCGCACCAGGACCGAGTCTGTGCGGACAGCCAAGCGCGCAGCGTAATTCCGTCTACAAACTCCATCGCCAAATACAGTTGGTCGTTCGTGGTTCCGACATCATAAATCGAGACCACTCGCGGGTGACGAACGCGAGCGAGCGCTTTGGCTTCGCGTAGCGTTCTGTCTCGGTGGCTGTGACTGCCACGCTCCGGATTGTGTAGTATCTTCAGCGCTACCTTCCGGTCGAGCTGCTCATCATAGGCCGCAAAGACCGTTCCCATTCCGCCCACTCCAAGCTGGCGAATGATCGTAAATCGACCGAGTCGAGCACTGACACAGAGACCTCCGTACCCGTCCCCCTTCTCCACTTCGCGACCTAGGACTGGGTCCGCTGTCTGGACCGAAAGCTGCCTGTGATGGCGTTCTACCTGGTAACCCGCGTCCGAAGAAGATAGAGAGCTCATGTTCGCATTATCCCACATTTCGCGGTGGCGATTCGCGAATTGTTCCTTGTGGTACCAACGCTCCGTAGTGGGTGGAGGTAGTGGGTGGCGCTCCATCGATCAGAGCGCGAGCAGGGCCTCCGTACTGGCTTTGGTCCGAGCAACAGGACGTCTTCAACGCGATCGGCCCGCTGGAGTCCGCAGCTCGGCATGCACTGTGCAGGACAGATTCCATCGATTAAACCAGCGCTGCACGTAGTCGCCCAAGGAATCACAAGATGGCCACACGAATTGATCCGATGGGGTCGCTCGATCTATCCCGTGTCTCTGCAAAGGAATACTCCGACCTGACGTCCACGTTGACAGCCGCCCCCCCAGGCACCCACCGTGGATCGAAGGCACCTGCGGCACTGTTTCAGCAGACACCGGCCTACAGCGATCTATCCGCTCTCGCGGCGGCCCGGCCTGTGGACCCCTATTTGTATGCCGCGCTCGAATCGCTGCTCGGAGGAGTCTCTTCCGGTCCGGCGCTGCTCTGTTCCCTGTTCCGGGTCATCGATGAGCATCAGGTGGTGGTACGACTGTTCTTTCCTATCCGCCCACCTGCGGACGATGAAGCAGAGCGCCCAGCCCGTCCCCTCTACTTTCGACTGAAGCGAAGTCAAGCCGTGGCGGCTGAGCACAACAAGTGGGTGGGCGCGGGCGCGGCCGAATGGATCGCGCTGCTGGCAGCGGTCTATTACACATACATCGGTGATCGGAAAGCGTACTACGGGCGTACTGAACTCGGAGGAGGCGACAACGCGGCGTGGCTCCTGCTATTTGGCAAAGACTCCAGCCGTGCCCCACCGCGACAGAGCACGGACGATAAGCAGAAAGAGCCAACGATCACATCGACCGCAACGGGGGACCGGACGGAGGTCTTTCATAAACTACTCGGAGTGCCGGACGGAATGGTCGATCTCGACTTCTGCGCAAGCCAGATCTTTGATGAAGACAGGAGCAAGCGACCCCTTAGCAAGCAGTGGCAGAAGTGGGTGACCCAGATCAAGATTCATCCGCAGACCAAGCTCCGTGGGGGTCTGACGATCGAAGCTGCGGGCAATCACAAGGAGTTTAGCAAATGGCTTCACAAGGAGCGGAAAGGTCTGCCCACTGAGATCATTTCGCGGCTGCTGATCATGCTAGAAGGGAATGGGCTTCTGGTCGGGGAAAAGGTGCAGCGCTACTCGAACCAGCGACTTCTGTTGTGGAAGCGCATTAGCAAAGCGCTGTCCCAAAAATCGGTGGTTGCGATCGAGCCAAAGCAGGATGCAGCAGACTTCCTCGGCCTGGTTCGGGGCAGTCCGGCTCTGGTCGAAATTGTGGGTCTCAAGGTGTTGCCGCTGCCGTCGGTTCAAAAGAGTGAAGAGCGCGCGCTGCGCTATGTGATTCTGCGGGCTCCCAAAGGGAGCAAAGAAGGGAATCGAAAGTTTGTCTGGGAACAACGAGATGGCGTGCAGGTTCTCTCCGAACAGCCAAACCCGAAGCCCCAGCACTGGCTAGAGCTTGATGCAGTCTTTCGTCAAGGAGTTCGCGTCATCGGTGGACCTAGCGCAAAGGCAGCTCTGGCGCAGGCGGCTGAGAAGACAGACAAGGACTTCGAGATATCCCTGATAGACTCGAAGCCGTAGACCAAACCAGCGAAGCGCCTACTGTGGAATAGTGGGCTCTGGCTGAGCGCAGAGCTGTGCTCGAACGGTTAGCACAACTGGTGGTGGTGCGCACTTCGAAGCGCTTAGGTCGCAATACGTGCTCGCACACTGGCTGTCCACAGTGCATGCCGATGCATTGGGGAGTGGAACGCCGCATAGCTGACTGGGCAAACAGACCAGATTGCTGGTTGGATCGCAGCGGGCCGGACTGACGCAGGACTTTCCCAGAGGGGAATATGCGGTGCACTGAGCGGGGGTGGTTCCGGTAGCTTGTGCACAGAACAGACCTGTCGCACATCCAATGGTCGTGTTAAACGGCTGACAAGACTCACCTAGCTTTCCACGTGGAAGACATCTGTTTCCACTGCACACCGTGTCCGGTACGCAGCTATTCACACCCATCTCACACGCAGTACCTGCTGCCGAAAGCGGGATCAGAACCTTGTCGCAACGGTTGAGAGGAAGCGTCAGAACATCCTCATCACAGGCGCGGAATCGCGCACTCTGACTGCTCAAGCAATCGGCGGCCGCCTGTTTGTCAAACGCAATGAGACCACTCGCAAGATAGGTCAGCGTTCGCGACACATTCTTGTAGAAGGCCGTGTCTAGCTGAGGACTGCACAGTGTGCCGCAGCAGCGGTGTCGTGCTTCGCAGGTCTGTTGGTAGGAAAGTCTAAGGAACTCCGAGTAGTCTTCCGGATTGGTGGCTTGCGCTGGCACACCACAACCGAGTGGCCCAATCAGCAGTGCCCCAACGGCAACTCCAAGGGCATGCAGTGTCGAAAGCAGATGTTGGTGAGGTGACTGTTTCATCAGAACACTCCGAGGGCACCAAGGGTTCCAAAGAGACTGATGCTGTACAACTGGTCTGCGCGCAGTCCAGATGGGCTGTCCTTCTTCACAAACAGATGGTCTCCGGCAACCCCTCCGATGAACGAGATGGCGGCTTGCCGCAGCACATAGAAGCGCAACCCCGGACCGACCTGATAGCCAAGTTGGAAGGTCGTGCTGGGAAAGTCGGTGGCAACCGTCGAAGGAAGGAGTGGGTCAGCACTGTGGGCGGTACTCGATCGCCCCATTCCTAGCTGTGCGGAGCCTAGCAGTTCGAATCGACCGGCCGCTGCACGCAGGACAGAGAGCTGTAGTGCGGGTCCAATCAAAAACGAGCTGGTACTCACCGAGCTGATCGAAGATCCGGCGGCGGAGCCAAGTTGGACGGTGCTGCCCATCGCATCGAGTTCACCCCACAGGCTGAGTATCACCCTGTTCAGTTTCACCCCGAGGAGCAAAGACGCTCCGACGCTGCTGCCTGTGATACTGGTATTCCCATCGACCTGCAGAATCGGCTGTCGCGTTGCGATTCCTAGTCCAACTACCAAACCGTTGCGCGCCTGTCTTTCGAGCGGTTTTCCGGCTCTTAGCTCTTGCTCTTCCTGTTCCGGAGTACACAAAGGAGGAGGAGGCGGCGGCGGTGGCGGCGGGGGCTTGAACGGAGCGGGCGGTGGCTCGTAGTCGGCTTCCGCTTGATAGAGATACTCCTGCGCCTTCTTGGTGAGCTCAGGATCCTCCTTGGCGTCCGCACTCGCTAGGTACTGTCGCAAACTCTCGATGGCCGCTGGAAGCCGATTCAGCTTCTGCTGCGCACGACCAATATTCACGAGCAGCCAGGGGGCCGGAAACTGCGAGTATGCCGTCTGATAGAGCGTCAGGGCCGCCTCGACCTGACCAATCTTGGATAGATTCCGTGCTGTTTCGTTTAGCTCGGTACACTTTGGATTGGCGAGACAGACATCCACTACCGAGGACTGCGCTTGTTGAAGGTACTCTTGCACCTTCTGGGTCAGGAGTGGGTCCGTCGTTGTCTCAATGCTGGCCAGGAATTGGCGGTAGCTGTTGATGGCCGCCGGCAAGCGTTCTAGCTTCTGCTGGGTACGGCCAATGCTCACCAACAACCAGGCTGCGGGATACTGCGCGTACGCGGTCTCGAAGAGAGCCAGTGCCGCCGGATACAGTTCGGCCTTGAGTAGGTTGTTCGCCGACTGAAACAGCTCGACACATTTCGGTTCGGACAGACAGACATCGTTCGTGCTTGGGGACTGTACTACAGGGGGACGCTGGCGATTGTGGCGAGGGCTCTCTGCCATCACGGTTCCGCATGACCAAACGGTCCACAGTGCCAAGACACTTTGCAAAGTGGAACCCGAGCACCAATGGTTCCGTCTGTTCTTTCGCAGCACGTAGGTCGATTGAGCATGGCTGGCCATTGCTGCTATCACCAAGCACACGGCGCGCCATCCCATTTCCAGCGTGATCCCTGAGCTTTGGAGGGCGTTGGCAGCAATCGCAAAGAGCGCCCGCACAGCGCGGCTCTGCTCGCAAACAGTGCGCGAGCAGTGACGAGCGTCGCCATCTACTGTCCGAGTGCCCTGCCTTCGGACAGCAATGTGAGGAGTCCTTCTGATTTGATCAGATGCTTCATCATGGCCTACAGATTGCTTTTTGCACCTTTGTCCTTTCACCATCAAGGAGCGCGCTCATGGCAACTGTCGATACTCCTGTACCTGGGTACCCGTACCTCATCGTTCGCACCGATCCCGACAAGAACCCGACATTCCATCTTACCGTCCTGGAACAACTGGCACTCATCGCCAGTAAGCCGATTGGCAAGAAGCTCCTGAAGGGAATCAGCGAAGGGAAGGGAGCCCCGACCAGTGGCTACAAGGTTGCGATCACGCGCGCAGACAACAAGGTCGACAACTCAACCCAAGACTCGAAGTGGAGTGGCGGAAACGTCTGCGTGCGTGTGAACGAGGCGAAGGCCGGCAATGGTCAGGGAACCGCCTCGGCCATCAAGTACAACCCAAATTTGATGAAGACGCCGGATGGAGAGCGACCACCGTGGGTCGGTCTGGCCCACGAGCTCTGCCACGCACTTCACAACATCGAGGGCGTCGCCAAGATTCGAGACGTCAAAGAGGAAGAAGAGATGACCGTTGGACTTGGCGACTACGCGGCTGATGATTCCGCCATTCACGAGAACAACATCCGCAAAGAGCACGGCATCAAGAAACGCAAGAGCTACACCTGAGTCGACCCTATTCTTAGGATCCACATCGAGACCCCTGTCGATGAACTAGGGGGCCAGATGGAAGAGGAGCGGCAAACTCACATACATCGACACCGCCAGCGGCCACTATCCAGCATCTCGCGAACAACTGATGGAGGGTTCATCGAGGAACTTCAAGCGCGCTCTGCGACCCCTATAAACTTCCCCCTGTGCGTCACTCGGTTCTAGGGAAGTATTTTCGGCGTTCTCGACGGGCACGATGGTACGCGGGAAACTTAGGAAAACTACGCTTGTCGTCGAAGATGCCGCTACGGGGTGGCTTGAGGGGACAGGTTGGGAGAGCTCGATCTCACGAGCCACTCGCGCCACGACTTCACCGTGACGCAAACCGAGGCACATGATGACCAGTGCCCCAGAGCGCAGACGCTTCGCCGGCCTCGGCTCGCTGTATCCACCTTGACCCACATCACTGGCTGCGGTACGCGGTCCATCGTGGATTGATTCAGCATGACACAGAACGACAACAAATCTCAGTTTCAAGCAAAACTGCTTCGTCCTGCGAAATCAGAAAACGACAATCCGTGGGCTTTTATCATTCTGCCCAAAGACGTCAGTGCAACGCTTCCTAGGCGAGGAAGAACGACGGTAGAAGGCACCATCAATGACCATTGTTTTCAAGCTACCCTGGAGCCAGATGGCCAATTGAGTCATTGGTTACAGGTAGATAAAGAACTGCTTAAAGCCGCAGGGGCTGACATTGGGGACATTGCCGCGTTTGAGATCATGCCAGTGGAGCAGGAACCTGAACCGGAGATTCCATCTGACCTACGAGCTGCTCTAGCGACTTCTGCCGAAGCCAGAGCAGTTTGGGACGATACGACCACCATCGCACGCCTGGATTGGATACATTGGATTACTTCGGCCAAGCAGTCTAAGACCCGTGCGCAGCGGATTACCAATGCTTGTGACCTGCTTGCGTCTGGAAAGCGGCGGGTTTGCTGTTTCGATCCATCTGGCTACTACAGCAAAGCCTTCTGCGCACCCAAAGCGATAGACTAGGTCAATTTGCTTTTATGTTTTCATGTTTTCATATATGCCTAACACTCGGAGCTCGGTTCAGAGTCAAACGAGATTGATGGCCAGCCACCACTTGAATTTCCCTCAGCGCTCAGACGGGAAAAGGGAACTCCCAGCAGGTTTCTCGACGGGGTAAGATGTTAAGCCTGAGAACGTCCTCCTCGCCAAAGATGGGCGGGTGGTGCTGACGGACTTTGGGATTGCGCGGGCGGTGGAGCAGCAGGATGCGGCAGGCGGTGGGCAGGCGGGACTGCTGGGAACGCCGGAATACATGGCACCGGAGCAGGTCGATGGCTCGACCGAGGTGACGGCGGCGACCGACATCTATGCACTCGGTGTGACGCTGTTCGAGATGCTGACCGGCAAGCTGCCCTTTGTTGCGGCGACACCGATGCTGACTGCGATGCAGCGGCTGTTTCATGAGCCGCCCGATCCGCGCACCGTGAAGCCGGACCTCTCGCCAGCGCTGGCCGATTTGGTGATGCGTTGCCTGCGGCGCGATCCCAAACAGCGGGTGGGCAGTGCAAGCGAGCTGGCGCTGGCGCTGTCGCAGGTGTTGGGAGCGCGACAGACCCAGATTCCGGCGGCTTCGAGCGTCTCGGGTGGGTTTCTGGCGCTGCCGACCGAAACGGCGATGTCGCGGCAGAAGTCGGTGGCGGTGCTGCCGCTGCGCAACCAAGGCGCGCCGGACGACAACTATCTGGCCGAAGGTGTGACCGAGGAGCTGATTGATACGCTGTCGATGGTCAAAGGCGTGCGAGTGCGCAGCCGAGGCGTGTCGATGAGCATGCAAGGCGATGGGCGCGAGCCGCGAGCGGTCGGAAAAGAGCTGGGCGTGCAGCTTGTGGTCGATGGATCGCTGCGGCGGCTTGGCGAGGCGCTGCGACTGACGGTGCGGCTGATCAACGTCGAGGACGGCTTCCAAGTCTGGGCGCAGCGCTTCGATAGCAAGGTCGCCGACCTGTTCTCGCTGTCCGATGCGGTGACGGCGGCGCTGGCGCAGGCGCTGACCAGCCAGATGGGACAGTCGGTCGAGCGGGCCAAGCTGTCCGATACCCAGGCGGTCGAAAAATACTTCAAGGCGCGACAGCTCTATCACCGCAGCCTCTCGACCCAGATGCCTGAGTGCGTGGCGCTGTTCGAGGAAATCTTGGTCGGTCGCGAACACGATCCGAAGCTGCTCGCCGGGTATGCGCTGGCGCTGGCTCGGGCGTGGTTCTTTGGAAGCAATGAGTCGGCGGACAAGGCACGAGCGGCGGCGGCGCAGGCCCTTGCGGCGGCTCCAAACAGTGGGGAATCCCACCTCGCCGTGGCGGTGGTGAAGTTCCAGGATGGAGACTTGCCGGGGGCGATGGTGGCGGTGCGGCAGGCGCTCAAGCGAGCCCCGACGCTGGCGGAGGCCCACGATCTGATGGGTCGCATGCTCATCGAGTCGGGGCCGATTGCCGAAGGGCTGCGCTCGCTGGCGATCGCGATGGACATCGATCCGTCCCTCCATCGACTGAAGGTCGATCAGGCGCGGCTCCACGAGCTGCAAGGTCAGCACCAAAAGTGCGACGAAATCCTGGCGGCGGCGGGCAAAAATTCCCTGAGCTCCAGCTACACGGCGGCGCTGCGGATGCGGGTCTGCTTGTGGCGACGGGACCGGGCCTACGCACGGGCGCTTTTGGCGTCAGAAGACGAGTCGTTCAGGCCGTTTTCGCCGATGCTCCAGATGATTCGCTCGGTGGCCACCGGGGAATCGGTCGATGTGGCGAAGATGATCGATTCAATGCCCATCGGACGGACCAGCAGTCAGCGGGGCTTGATGCTGTTTTACCAGCTCTCGACGGAGTGGTACGCCTTCCATGGGCAGTTCGAGCAGGCGCTTCGCTCGCTGTCTCCGGCGGTGGACAATGGGCTGATTGATCTGGTGTGGCTCGACAACTGTCCGCTGCTGAAGCCGATGGCCAGCGACCCGCAGTTTCTGGCGATGCGGCGAATCGTCGAAGCGCGGGCCAAAAAGGTCCAGGCGGCGCTGACCCAGCCGCTGCCCTAAGCACGTGCGGTTAGGTCGGCTGCGCCGCGAGCGAAAGGTGCATCATCAGCGCATCTTCGTTTGGGGTGCCAGCGACAAGCGGCGGGTAGTAGCGCTTGCGGACCGCCTCGACGACGAATCCCAGCCGTCGATACAGGGCAATCGCCGCCTGGTTTCCGGCGCGAACTTCTAGCCAGACATTCAGACAGCCCTCGGGGCGCAGCGTTTCCAAGGCCAGTAGCAGTAGCTGGTGCGCGAGCCCGCGACGCTGGGCCTTTACCGAGGTTCCCACTTGCAGCACAGTCGCTTCGTCGAGGACTTGCTGAACCAGGCAGTACGACAGCACCTGCCCGGCGTCATCTTCGGCTACCCACAGCCGGGTGTGGGGTTCGGCGAGCGTGCTGCGCAGGGAATCGACGCCCCAGGGATTGGGCCACAGCGCCGACTCCAGATCGGCCAAGGACGGGGCGAGCGAAGGACGAAGCGTGGCAGAAACCAAGCGGCAGGTGGCCATGGCCTCCGCAACATAGCCCAGCGAGCGATCCGTCGCGGCAACGAAAATCAGGTGCCTTTGCCGATGCGCTCCAGCATGGACTGAAAGTCCTGCGCCGGAATGTCATGCCGCGTGATGTCTGGTTTTTGCGACAGCAGAGACTTGATGTCTGCTAGGTCCGCGTCGCTCAGGTCATCTTCTATGAACGGCACCGGTCCGCCGGTTGCTGTAGCCGTGGCATCACCCACTA